>JAESGM010000635.1_pt1 | contig 19861 bp, 16 predicted proteins | sample 9269721 | NCBI WGS metagenome assembly JAESGM01 (sample SAMN15720920, study PRJNA650825) | algae metagenome | isolation source: Komarekiella atlantica HA4396-MV6 and co-occurring heterotrophs from... | place: USA: Theobald House, Kauai, HI | collected 2009-07-29 | reverse complement strand
GTGCGATGCGGTCCCAAATCGATGCAATACCCGGAATGGTCATGATCTCTGCTCCGCGGCAATATCGTTTCGCAAAGCGCGGCCGGCATCGGCGATGCCGGCCGCTGTTACAGGCATCAGCTGGTCACGTCGTCGAGGACGCCGCCGATATCGAGCGCACTGCCGACCCCGTCGGCACCGATATCCGTCAGCCCGCCGAGCAGGCCATCGGAACCGCCGACGTCGAGGCCTCCGAGAAGGCCGCCTAGTTCCGCGCCACCGACGGTGACATCCGCAACGTCGGGCACATGCGCTTCGGCGACATAGTCCTCGTTGAGGGCGTCGACTGTGATGCCGCCGAGGCCGCCATCGCCAAGCAGGCCGTCACCGCCAAGGTCGGCGATCGAACCGAGGCCGAGGCCATCCGCGGCGTTACCGAGTTCGGCGCCGCCGACCGTCACGTCTGCCACATCCGGGACGTGCGCCTCGGCCAGATAGTCGTCGTCGAGAACGTCGACGTCGATGCCGCCGACATCCTGACCCAGCAGGCCATCGGTCAAGCCGCTGGCATCGAGCCCATCGGTGAGGCTGCCGAGTTCACCGCCGCCGACATTGGCGTCGACGAGATCAGGCGCGTGGACGTCGAGGATTTCTCCATCGTGCAGCGCCGTGATTTCGATGCCGGAGCCGGCGGCACCGCCTCCACCATCCGCGCCATCGCCGTCGCCGGGAGCGCCGGTCGCGTCACCGATCAGGTCCGCGACAGTGCCGTCGCCGACCGTGGCATCAAGCGTCTCGGGTACATGCGCATCGACGAGGCTGTCGGGGTTGACGGCGTGTACGTACGCACCATCCAGGGTGTCGCCAACAACGGCACCGGGTACGTCGGTACTCACGTTGATGAGACCTTCTCCGTTTCCGTCAGTATCGCCGGCAATGATATCTAGGCCGCCGTCGTTCCCTTCGAGATTGATAAGGCCGCCGCCGCCACCGCCGCCGTCACCATCGCCATTGCCCGGCGGGGTCCCCGGACCTGGATCGCCGCCATTGCCTGGGGGCGGGTCTGAAGGCGGGGGCTCCTGCGAGTACCCGCTGGACGTGCCTGCGTATGCGGGCGCTCCCGGGATTCCAGGATAGATTAGATTTGCCATTGTTTCTCTCCTCCTAGTGTATTTGCGCCTGTCGGCCGCGCGGCTCGGAGGTCAGATCGCGAGGGCTGAGCGATGCCGTCGCCGGGCGACTGCGAGGGCAATCGCCGTGATGAGGAGCGTGTTCCTCAGCGTTCAATTTCAGGGTTGGGATCAGGTATACGTGTTCAGAAATGTTTTAGTCGTCGCAAAGTCAGATGCGCGTGCAGCGCCCGAAGAGCCGGCACTCCGGGCTAATGCACATCGTGACGCCAACACGGCCAGTGCAAAAAAATCGGCGCGCCTCCAAGGCACGCCGATTTTCGAGATCGCTAAAGTCGGGAAATGCTACGCGGTCAGCTCGCGCGCCGGACCCGTCTCTATAGGCAGGCCGTTCTCAGCGCCCCACTCGGCCCAGCTCCCGTCGTAAACTGCCGCGTTCGTCTGACCGAGCACCGCAAGCGCTAGCGACAGGATGGAGGCCGTCACACCCGAGCCGCATGTGGTGACGACGGAGTGCTTGGGGTTGATTCCGGCATCGGCGAAGATCTGCGCCAGCTCCGCCTCGGACTTGAGCGTACCGTCCGCATTGATCAGCAGTTGCGAGGGTACGTTGCGTGCGCCGGGAAGGTGGCCCGACCTGAGACCAGGACGCGGCTCGGGATCCTTCCCCTCGAACCGTCCGGCCGGACGGGCATCGACGATCTGAGTCGAGCGCTGGGCAAGAACCTTCTTCATGTCGTCTACGTCGCGAATGAGCGAAGCGTTGAGCAGCGGGGTGAAGTGGCGCTCGGTGCGCTTTACCGGAGGCCCATCCTCGAGCACCCGTCCCTCCGCTTTCCACTTCTTGAGTCCGCCGTTGAGCACGGCGACATCTTCGTGACCCATGGCGCGGAAGGTCCACCAGGCACGCGCCGCCGAGAACAGCCCATGCGTGTCGTAGACGACGATGCGCATGCCGTCGCCGACACCCATCTTCTTCATGCGCGAGGCGAACTTGACGGTCGAGGGCAGCATATGAGGAAGCTGCGACTTTTCATCGGTCAGGTCGTCGATGTCAAAAAAGAGGGCGCCGGGAATGTGCGCCTCTAAATATTCGGCCTTGGGGTCGCGGTTTTCCGTAGGCAGGTGCCAGCTCGCATCGAATACGATGAGGTCAGGGGCATCGAGATGCGAGGCGAGCCAATCGGTGTCGACGATCCATTTCTGGGCGCGTTCCAGCACGGTTCCCTCTCTTCAGGATTTATTGTTGCCCGGAGCGAGCGGGGGCTCGTGTTCCAGGTCGTGCATAGCGAAATAGGCAAATACTGCGAGCCCTGCAAGAAGTGCAGAGCTTTCCTGCCGATTACATCCGCGGTCGAGTGTCCTAGTCTGCGCTGTACACCTCCGGAATCGGCGCCCGCGGCCGTGCCAGCCAGTCTGGCACCGGCAGGGACTTTGCCTCTAGGAAGGCCGGGTTGAATAGGCGCGACTGGTAACGATTGCCGCTGTCGCACAGCATCGTCACGATCGTGTGACCGGGGCCGAGTTCTTTGGCGAGGCGTATCGCGCCGGCCACGTTCACTCCGCTCGAAGCTCCCAGACACAGGCCTTCCTCGCTGGTGAGGCGAAAGACTATGTCGAGGGTCTCTGCGTCCGGTATCTGATAGGCGAGATCGACGGTTGCGCCCTCCAGGTTCTTGGTTATGCGGCCCTGCCCGATGCCCTCGGTGATGGAAGAGCCCTCGGCCTTCAACTCGCCGGTGGTGTAGTAGGAGTAGAGCGCCGAGCCGGGCGGATCGGCCAAGGCGATCCGGATATCCTCACGTTTGGCCTTCAGCCCGCGGGAGACGCCACCGAGCGTACCCCCGGAACCGACGGCAGATACGAAGCCGTCGACCTTGCCTTCCGTCTGCTTCCAGATTTCTTCCGCCGTCGTTGCAGTATGGATATCGCGGTTGGCGACGTTGTCGAACTGATTGGCCCAGATGGCGCCGCCGGGCTCGGTTTCGGCCAACGCCCGCGCCAGACGCTCGGAATAGCGCACGTAGTTGTTGGGGCTGCGGTAGGGCACGGCCGGCACTTCGATCAGATCGGCCCCCAGGAGGCGAAGGGCAGCCTTCTTTTCCTGGGATTGGGTATCGGGAATGACGATCACTGTGCGCAGCCCCAGGGCGTTTCCGAGGACGGTCAGCCCAATCCCCGTATTGCCGGCTGTGCCCTCGACGACGGTACCGCCCGGCTTGAGCTGCCCGCTGCCAATCGCCTTGGTTAATATACCGAGCGCGGCCCTATCCTTGACCGACGCGCCCGGGTTCATGAACTCTGCTTTCCCCAGGATCGTGCAACCGGTTTCCTCGGATGCACGGCGCAGCTTGATCAAAGGGGTGCGTCCGACGGCGTCGACGACGCTCTGGCAGGCGGGCACGGCAGCAGTCTCCGTTAAGGAAGCCGGACCCTAGCCTTGTCGGATTGAGCCGACAACTGCACTGCCGGCACTGCCGGCCCGTGCAACCACCATCTTCGGGGTTAGGATTTTGGCCGCCTGAAACGGGGCTTTGACGCAGACCGAGCGAAGGCCGTTGATTTTTGGCGGACCGGGCAGATATATCTTCGCCGATCGTTCCCGAAAGCCGCAACGGACTTGCCGCCACCACGGTGGGACTGGCTCGGCCGGCCTTTTGGCGGGGGCGGCGCGCGGGCGTGGCGGAATTGGTAGACGCGCTGGATTTAGGTTCCAGTGCCGCAAGGCGTGGGGGTTCGAGTCCCTCCGCCCGCACCACGCTAATTCGAGTGGGCGGCGCCGTCCGCATCACGAGTAGGTTGGAGAGATATGCAGATTACCGAGACGAACAACGAGGGCCTGAAGCGGACCCTGCAGGTCGTGGTTGGCGCCGACGAGCTTGGCAAGCGCTTCAGCGAGCGCCTGGAGTCGATCAAGGACCGCGTGCAGCTCAAGGGCTTTCGCAAGGGCAAGGTGCCGGTGCCGCATCTGAAGAAGATGTACGGCCGTTCGCTCATGATCGAGGTCATTCAGGACGCCGTCAAAGAGACGAGCAATCAGGCGCTGGCCGACCGCAAGCTGCGTCCCGCCATGCAGCCGAGCGTGACGCTTCCGGAGAACGAGGGGGAAATTGAGCGCGTCCTGTCGGGCGACGCAGATCTTTCCTACTCGATGAGCTTCGAGGTTCTGCCGAATTTCGACCTGACCGACTTCAAGAAGCTGAAGCTTGAAAAGCTCGTTGCCGATGTCGACGACGCTGCCGTGGAATCGGCGATCGGCGAACTCGTCGAGCGCAGCGTCACCTACACCGCGGAAGACGGCCGGGCTGCCGAGAACGGCGACCAGGTGACGCTTGATTTCGTCGGCAAGATCGATGGCGAAGCCTTCGAAGGCGGCGCCGCCGAAGGCGCCACGGTGGTGCTTGGGAAAGCGAATTTCATCCCGGGTTTCGAAGAGGGGCTGATTGGCGCAAAGGCAGGCGATGAACGTGCCGTATCGGCAACCTTCCCTGAGGACTACCCGGTTCCCAATCTGGCGGGTAAGGACGCCGTGTTCGACGTCAAGGTCAAGGAAGTTGCGGCGCCGGTTCGCCCCGAGGTGAACGACGACTTCGCCAAGACGCTCGGCGCCGAAAACGTCGATCAGCTCAAAGAGTTCGTCAACGCTCAGATCGCCCGGGAGTACGGCAATGTCGCGCGCCAGAAACTGAAGCGCGAATTGCTCGATCAGCTTGAGAATTCGCACGATTTCGAGCTGCCGCCGTCCCTCGTGGATAGCGAGTTCGAGACCATCTGGCAGCAGCTCGACGCCAACTTGAAGCAGGCCGGCAAAACCTTCACCGACGAGGGCAAGACGGAAGAACAGGCGCGCGAGGAGTACCGCAAGATCGCCGAGCGCCGAGTGCGCCTGGGCCTCGTCATCGGCGAGATCGCCGAGAAAAACGAGCTGAAGATCACCCAGGACGAGATGCGCCGCGCCCTGATGGAGCAGGCGCGCCGCTTCCCTGGTCAGGAAAAGGCCGTTTACGAGTACTACGAAAAGACGCCCGGCGCGCTGGCCGAGCTGCGGGCGCCTATCTTCGAGGACAAGGTCGTCGACTACGTGATCGAGCAGGCGCAGCCGGCCGAACGCAAGGTTTCCAAAGACGAACTCTTCGCCAAACCCGAAGAGCCGGCGGCCGCTTAAGGCTGCCTACAGCTAGGCGCATGTGGCCTGAAGTCCCGGGGGCAAGTTTGCGTCCGGGTCTTGCAGCGGCGCGTGCCACTGCCCATCAATGTGGGCGGGCCGCGCCTCGATTCGAGCGGCCTCCCACCAAAAGCGAAGGAATACGGCAATGCGCGATCCGGTCAGCACCATCACCAACACGTTCTGGCCGATGGTGGTCGAGCAGACGAACCGCGGCGAACGCGGCTACGATCTGCCTTCCCGCCTTCTCAAGGAGCGCATCATCTTCGTTACGGGGCCTATCGAGGACCATATGGCCGCATCGATCTGCATGCAGCTTCTGTTCCTCGAGGCGGAGAACCCGAAGAAAGAAATCTCCATGTATATCAACTCTCCAGGCGGCGTGGTGACGGCCGGCATGGCCATTTACGATACCATGCAGTTCATCCGTCCGGAGATCGCAACGCTGTGCATCGGCCAGGCTGCCTCGATGGGTTCGCTGCTGCTCTGCGCCGGTACCAAGGGGCTGCGCTACGCTCTGCCTAACGCCCGCATCATGGTTCACCAGCCTTCAGGCGGGTTCTCGGGCCAGGCTTCCGACATCGAGCGGCACGCCGAAGACATCATCAAGATGAAGCGGCGTCTGAACGAGGTCTACGTCAAGCATACGGGCCAGCCTTACGAGGTCATTGAACGCACGCTCGATCGTGACTACTTCATGACGGCTGACCAGGCCAAAGACTTCGGTCTGATCGACAAGGTTCTGACGAGCCGTGAAGAAGTGGACTTCGGGCCTGTAGAAGCGAAGGCCCCCGCCTGAAATAACAGGAAAATCGGCCGAAAGGACGCAGGGCTGCCACCTCCGCTTGCTCCGGGGGAAATGGCACGCCATGCTGTCCCATCCTGAGTGTTCGAACGCGCCGGCAGTCGTCTCAAACGATTGCGACGTTGTCTGCAGATGCGAACCTCAAGGGTGCCACAAAACTGTGGTAATCGAGCCGCTTCGGCACTCACGGGCCGATGATGCGTTAATCCAATCTTGATCTGGTGAACGCTAGCGTGCTCAGATCAAGGTAATGGACTCGGGGCCGCATCGGCGTCAGGCGGCGTGAGACAGGAAAATTTGAACGCGCGCGGCGGCAAGGCCGAAGGCGCAGCGGCCCGAGGAGGGGTGAGACATCCGGAATGGCTCAAGAGAAAAATACCCTCTATTGCTCGTTTTGCGGCAAGAGCCAGCATGAGGTTCGCAAGCTGATTGCCGGCCCGACCGTGTTCATCTGCGATGAATGCGTCGAGCTGTGCATGGACATCATCCGGGAAGAGAACAAGAACACCCTGGTGAAGTCACGCGATGGCGTGCCGACACCTCAGGAAATCTGCACTGTTCTCGATTCCTACGTGATCGGTCAGGACCACGCGAAACGCGTGCTGTCGGTGGCTGTCCACAATCACTACAAGCGCCTCAACCACGCGTCGAAGAACAACGACGTGGAACTGGCCAAGTCGAACATCCTGCTGGTCGGACCGACGGGTTGCGGCAAGACGCTGCTCGCCCAGACGCTGGCCCGCATGCTCGACGTGCCGTTCACGATGGCCGATGCGACGACGCTCACCGAAGCCGGCTACGTCGGTGAGGACGTCGAGAATATCATCCTCAAGCTTCTGCAGAACGCCGACTACAACGTCGAGCGCGCGCAGCGGGGCATTGTCTACATCGACGAGGTCGACAAGATCTCGCGCAAGTCGGACAACCCGTCGATCACGCGCGACGTGTCTGGCGAGGGCGTGCAGCAGGCACTGCTGAAGATCATGGAAGGCACCGTCGCCTCCGTGCCTCCGCAGGGCGGTCGCAAGCACCCGCAGCAGGAGTTCCTGCAGGTCGATACGACCAACATCCTCTTCATCTGCGGTGGCGCGTTTGCCGGCCTCGAGAAGATCATCTCCGGTCGCGGCCGGGGCACGTCGATCGGCTTCGGCGCCAAGGTATCGGCGGTGGAAGATCGGCGCACCGGTGAAGTGCTGCGCGCGGTCGAGCCGGAGGATCTGCTGAAGTTCGGTCTGATCCCCGAGTTCATTGGCCGTCTGCCGGTCATCGCCACGCTCGAGGACCTCGACGAGGACGCGCTGGTGCAGATCCTCACCGAGCCGAAGAATGCGCTGGTGAAGCAGTACCAGCGGCTGTTCGAGATGGAAGACGTCAAGCTCACCATCACCAACGATGCGCTCAAGGCCATCGCCCGCAAGGCGATCGAGCGCAAGACGGGTGCACGCGGCTTGCGTTCTATCATGGAAGGCAATCTGCTCGACACGATGTTCGATCTTCCAGCGCTGAAGGGCGTGGAAGAGGTCGTCATCGGGCCGGAAGTTGTCGAAGGCAGCGCTCGCCCCCTGCGGATCTACTCGGACCGGGCTGACGAGAAGGGCTCGAGCGCATCTTGATCACCGGAGCCGCCTGAGGGAGGCGGCTCTTTCCTGACGCGAACCCGCGACCCGCGCTAGGGTCGCAGATCTTGATCCACCGGCAGCGAGCCCCATTTCACTATGGGCGCTGCGTCCGCGATGTTGCGTACGATTGTTCGAGGCGGCACGGTTTTCAACCGTCGCGAAGCGGACCGCCTCAAAAGTGCCAGGGCATACGCGTTCGATGCCCTGAGGAAGCGCTGGAAGTGAAATTCGGCGAGCGTTTCCGAATAAGAACGCAGCGACCACGATAGGTAGCGAAATGGGCGAAGACACCAAGACCAAAGATAAAACGGCGACCAAGGGGCTGTACCCGGTACTGCCGCTGCGCGATATCGTGGTGTTCCCCTACATGATCGTTCCGCTCTTTGTCGGACGCGATAAGTCGATCAACGCGCTTGAAGAGGTGATGCGCTCGGACAAGCACATCCTGCTTGCCGCGCAGAAGAACGCCGGCGACGACGACCCGGCCACGGACGCAATCTACCCCGTCGGCACCCTGGCTTCCGTCCTGCAGCTTCTCAAGCTGCCCGACGGCACCGTCAAAGTGCTGGTCGAAGGCACGACGCGCGCCAAGATCGTGCGCTACACCGACAACGCTAGCTACTTCGAAGCAGAGGTCGAGCAGGTTCCCGAGACGCTGGGCGCCAAGGAGGAGATCGAGGCTCTCGCCCGCTCCGCCGTGACCCAGTTCGAGAGCTACGTGAAGCTCAACAAGAAGATCTCTCCGGAGGTTCTGGGCAACGTCGCGCAGATCGAGGACTACTCGAAGCTCGCCGATACCATCGCTTCGCATCTCGCCATCAAGATCGCCGACAAGCAGGAGATCCTCGAGACCTCGACGATCTCCGAGCGGCTGGAGCGCGTCTACACGCTGATGGAGAGCGAAATCTCCGTGCTGCAGGTGGAGCGCAAGATCCGTTCGCGCGTGAAACGGCAGATGGAGAAGACGCAGCGCGAGTACTATCTCAACGAGCAGATGAAGGCGATTCAGAAGGAGCTCGGCGACAGCGACGAGCGCGACGACATCGCCGAGTTCGAAGAGAAGATCGAGAACACCAAGCTCTCGAAGGAGGCGCGCGACAAGGCGCTCGCCGAGCTGAAGAAGCTCAAGCAGATGAGCCCCATGTCGGCGGAAGCCACCGTCGTGCGCAACTACCTCGATTGGCTGCTGTCGATCCCGTGGGGCATCAAAGGCAAGGTCAAGAAGGATCTCGACGAAGCTCAGAACACGCTCGACGCCGAGCACTACGGTCTCGAGAAGGTGAAGGAGCGCATTCTCGAGTACCTCGCCGTGCAGGCGCGCACCAACAAGCTCAAGGGGCCGATTCTGTGCCTCGTCGGACCGCCCGGCGTCGGCAAGACGTCGCTTGGCAAGTCGATGGCCAACGCTACCGGCCGCGAGTTCGTGCGCATGAGCCTCGGCGGTGTGCGCGATGAGGCGGAGATCCGGGGTCATCGCCGCACCTACATCGGCTCCATGCCCGGCAAGGTCATCCAGTCCATGCGCAAGGCGAAGCGGACCAATCCGCTCTTCCTTCTGGACGAGATCGACAAGATGGGTTCGGATTTCCGCGGCGATCCGGCAGCGGCGCTGCTTGAGGTGCTCGACCCTGAGCAGAACGGCTCGTTCAACGACCATTACCTCGAGGTCGACTACGACCTGTCGAACGTGATGTTCGTGACCACGGCCAACACGCTGAACATCCCACCGGCCCTTATGGACCGCATGGAGATCATCCGTCTGGCCGGCTACACCGAGGACGAAAAGCTGGAGATCGCCAAGCGCCATCTCATTCCCGGCCAGCGCCAGGCGCACGGTCTGGAAGAGGGCGAGTGGAACGTCGACGACGCAGCGATGCTTGAACTCGTTCGCCGCTACACGCGGGAAGCCGGCGTGCGCTCGCTCGAGCGCGAGATCGCCAAGCTCGCCCGCAAGGCGGTGAAGGAGATCCTCACCACGCAGAACAAGACCGTTCAGGTGACGCTCGAGAACCTCGAGACCTACCTCGGCGTGCCGAAGTATCGCTTCGGCGAGGCCGAGTCTGAGGATCAGGTCGGCATCGTGACCGGACTTGCGTGGACCGAGGTGGGCGGCGAGTTGCTGACCATCGAAGGCGTCATGATGCCCGGCAAGGGCAAGATGACGGTGACCGGCAACCTGCGCGACGTGATGAAGGAGAGCATCCAGGCGGCCAACGCCTACGTGCGCTCGCGCTCCATCGACTTCGGCATCCATCCTTCGCTGTTTGAGAAGAAGGACATCCACGTGCACGTCCCGGAGGGGGCGACCCCGAAGGACGGCCCGTCGGCCGGCGTCGCAATGGCCACGGCCATCATCTCGGTGCTGACCGGCATCGCGGTGCGCAAGGACGTGGCCATGACCGGCGAGATCACGCTGCGTGGTCGGGTGCTGCCGATCGGGGGATTGAAGGAGAAGATGCTGGCGGCCCTGCGCGGCGGCATCAAAACCGTCATTATCCCTGAAGAGAACGTTAAGGATCTGTCGGAGATACCGGCTGAGATTAAGAACAAGATCGACATCGTGCCGGTGGCACGTGTTGACGACGTTCTCAAAACGGCGCTGGTCAGACCGCCAGAACGGCTCGTCTGGGACGAAGCCGCCGAGGCGGCTGCCGTCAAGGGCGAGGACGGTGCAGGCGGCTCACGCGTCACCGCACATTGAATACGGGGCCCGGTGCTCGCACAGCGGGCGCCCGGCTGTTTCGCCTACAACTACGCTAACCTCGCGGCTCCCGCCGCGAGGTTTTTTGTTCCCGCTCCGTGCTCACCCGGAATGTCCATTTCCCCAGCTTTTTCGGGCATTTTCGAGCCTTTCCCCCCTTGACGAGGCCCATTATTGGGCGCTTCTCTCGATGCCACTTGTTGCGGCTTTAGCAACATGCGCGGGACCCCTAATCCTGCCCCACTCCCCCAAGTCGCAATTCCGAACGCAAAGGACGGACACGACATGAGCAAGAAAGACCTGATCGACGCCGTCGCCAAGGAAGCCGAGCTGACGAAGGACAAGGCCACTGAGGCCGTCGACGCTTTGCTCGAGCACATCCGCAGCGCCATGCGCAACGGCGACGAAGTTCGCATTCCGGACTTCGGCACCTTCAAGGTTGCGAGCCGCAAGGCGCGCGAGGGCCGCAATCCGGCTACCGGCGCGACCATAAATATCCCGGCTTCACGCGTTCCGAAGTTCAGCCCCTCCAAGGGCCTGAAGGATGCACTGAATTAGGTCCGTCACTGCGGCGGATGCCGGAGACAAGGGGGCGCGTCGCGAGCATCGCGGCGCGCTTTTGCGTCGACGGTTGGCCAAGCGGGGGCCGCATAAACCGGGCGCGCGTGCCGAGAAGCGGTGCTTGCGCTTTTCCCGGCTTGCGGCTTCAGCGCAGTCCCTATATGTCGAGTTCGCGTTGGGCGGTTAGCTCAGTGGTAGAGCGCCTCGTTTACACCGAGGATGTCGGGAGTTCGACCCTCTCACCGCCCACCATTTCACCCTACAGAGTGCTGCTCCGTGGTCCCGCGAGCGAACTTGCTCGGCGGCAGCCCGACATGGCGGCTGAACGCGGTGCTGAACGTGCTGGCGGAGCTGTAGCCCACCCTTTCGGCTACCTCGGCGAGGCCGACCTGCCTTTTGCGCAGGAGGTCCTTGGCCAGGGCCATGCGCCAGCCCAGCAGGTACTCCATCGGTGGCACGCCGACGGCGCCCAGGAAACGCTCGAAGAACACCGATCGCGACAGGGCGGCAGCTTTGGAGAGCGCCTCGACCGTCCAGGGCCTTGCGGGATCGGCATGCATCTGGCGTATGGCAACCGCCAGGCGCGCGTCACCCAGGCCACGCAAAAGGCCAGCCGGGGCCGTTTCTCCCTGAATCGAGCGCAGGGCCTCGATCAGCATGATCTCGACGAGCCGTGCCAGTATTAGCTCGCGCCCGGCGCCATCCGCGGTGGCTTCGTCCCGGACGAGGCCCACAAGGACCGCCAAGCGCTCCGCGCCGCGCACGTGGATGCGGCCGGGCAGCAGCGAAACCAGCAGGTCGGCGTCATTTTCGTCGAACACAAAGGATCCGCCGAGCAGGAGCACGTCCGGATCAACATCAGGTACGCCGTGGCGCACCTCGTGCGTCGCCGCTGGTGACACCTTTGGGTCGATCTGCGTTGCCGTCGCGGCCTCTAGCCCGGACATGGTGAAGCCCGGCGTCTTCGGAAGCAGCAGAAAGTCCCCTGCCTGTAGCGTCAGCGGTTCCTGACCGTCGACGGCAAGCCGGCACCGTCCGTCGAGCACCGTGCAGAAACTTGGCTGACCGAAGTCCGAATAACGGACCGCCCAGCGTCCGGCGCCGCTGATGATCTTCGACATCACGGTGCGTGGGCGCAGAAGCGCGATGACTTCCGAGAGAGGATCGACCATTCCCGGACGCTAGCAAACGAAATCCGGACCCTCAATTGCAGATCGTCCGGGAAGCTCCGTCTATCGTCCGCATCGTTCAAACTCGGAGGAACGACGATGAAAACCGTACTGATCACGGGGTGCTCTTCAGGCTACGGCCTCGAAACCGCCCGCCACTTCCACGCCCAGGGTTGGCATGTCATCGCCACGATGCGGAACCCGCGCGCCGGCATCCTGCCGGAAGGAGAGCGGCTGCGAGTATTGCCGCTCGACGTTACGGTGCCGCAAAGCATCTCTGCCGCACTCGAAGCCGGCGGCCCGATCGATGTCCTCGTCAACAATGCCGGTATCGGCATGTTCGGCGCCTTCGAGGCGACACCGATGGCCGTGGTGCGCAGTCTGTTCGAGACCAATACGTTTGGCGCGATGGCGATGACCCAGGCCGTAATCCCGCAATTTCGCGAGCGCCGGTCGGGGGTGATCGTCAATGTCACGTCGAGCGCCACGCTCGCGCCGATGCCCCTCGTTGCCGCGTATACGGCCAGCAAAAGCGCCGTCGAGGGCTTCACCGGATCGCTCGCCCATGAGCTCGGCAGCTTCGGCATTCGCGTCAAGCTCGTCGAGCCGGGCTATGGGCCGTCGACTCGCTTCACGCAGAACGTGCAGACGCCTATCGAGGAAACTATCCCGGCGGCTTATGCATCCTATGCCGGGTCAATCCTCGCCGCGTTCGGCCGGCCGAAAGTCTTCACGACCGAGCAGGACGTGGCGGAAGTCGTGTGGCGCGCCGCCAACGATGAAACGGCGCGGCTCAGATTTGCGGCCGGCCCCGATGCGTTAGCACTGGCGCAGGCGAGCTGATGCATGACCTGCCATCTCGGTGCGGAGGATCGCCCGCACCGAGACGCCGCCGAACTAATCCTCGGGCTTCAGGGAACGGCGAAAGACGCCGTCATAGGATTTGTCGCCGGGGTGCTCGTACCTTCTGTCACGCAGGCCAAGCATCGCCGTCCAAGGCCGGTGGATCGTGGCGTAGTGATTGGGAGGGTCGCCTCCGCCTTGAGCGAATGCGATTGGCTCAGCGATCCAGCGGCCTCCACCCTCGCGGAAGACCCTGAGCAGTCCACGCACGCCGTCTCTCACCTGCGCATCGGTTTCCGGTGTGCATCCGTACTGGCGGAGTGAGTCGACGAAGGATGCGAGGAGGTCGGGGTCGCCGAGTTCAAGCACGGCGTAGAAATTCTCCCGGTGGAAACGGTAGAGATCCGGATAGTGCGCCACGGAGATTGGATAGCGGTGCACACCCGTCGGGATATGGGCGAGATGGATCGCTAGATCGGCAATTCTGCGGAACCTGCGATTTTGCGCGCCACCGTCGAATGTCCATGCATCGGCAAGCGGGAACGTCTTGAGATAGGGCCAGATCCTCGACGCGATGCGGCGGGCGTGCGGTGGCAGCTCGATCTGCGGGTGGACTTGCGCCTCGAATAACCAAAGTGCCCAGAGGTGCATCGCGAAGAGATCCTCGATGTCTTCCGCGCCCGGCTCCTGGTCGGCGAGGATGCCTTCGATGTCGAAGCCGGTCATGGCTTCGATCGAGCTGCACGCGCCCATGGCGGCATTGGCTAGCCGGGTTATCGCAGTCGTTCTTGGGTCGTCGCGGGGATAGAGGTTGGCCGCGAAAAGGGCGAGGGGAAGCAGGTCCTGGGTATCATCGCAGTGGGCACGGCTGTTGCCCGTGCTGGCGCGCCCGATGAGTGCGCTGAGGTTCTGACGCGCCCCGCGCTGCGCCCGCTCATCGAAGTCGGGCCTGTTGGCGCTGGCGTAGGTGGGCTGGACCAGCGCCTCCACGGAATCGTCCCATAGGCTCTCGATGGCCGCGGGATGGTCCGCGAAATAGCCGAGGATCTCGGCGAGCGCCGATTCGACGGCGCGCGTCGCCTCGAGCGCCTCCCTGGCCGTCCAGGGTTCAGTCGACCGCGCACCGGGCGGGTGCCAGCTTGTCGGCAACGCTGAATGCTCGGCGATGCATTGTGGGGCTGGATCATCTGGAGCGGCGATGCAGGCCATTGACAGGGTCGACAGCAGAGCCGCCGCGAGAAATCCGCGCATCCGTTAAGTATAGCCTCGCCATGGCGAGCTGCAACGCCGGTGCCGCTGACGAGGTGGAGCGAACTTGCCGAGCTGCGCCTCGCCGCTCTAAGAAGCGGCAGGAAAAATCCCCGGAGGATGAGCAGATGGCTCTGACGCTCTACGAGATCGCGATCCCGTCGTTCACGAAACACCTCGACGCGCTCGATGCCATCATCGACAAGGCGGTCGCCTACGCCGACGCGCGCAAGATCGACCATGAAGCGCTGCTCAATGCGCGGCTTTATCCGGACATGTACCCGTTCAAAAAGCAGGTTCAATCGGCGTGCGATTTCGCAAAGCTGAGCGTGGGACGCCTGGCCGGCCTCACCCCGCCTGTTCACGACGACAGCGAGAAGAGCTTCGCCGACCTGAAAACTCGCATCGCGGAAACGCTCGCCGTCCTCGCCGAGGCCAAGCCGGAGGCGATGGAGGCGGCCGCGGACCGCGAATTCACGATCAAGGCTGGCCCGCGCGAGCTGAAGTTCACCGGGGCGGAGTATCTCGTGCTGTTCGCCCTGCCGAACTTCTATTTTCACGCCACGACGGCTTACGACATCCTGCGCCACAACGGCCTGGAGATCGGCAAGCGCGACTTCATGAAGCGCCTGCCGCAGAGCTAGTAACCCTCCTGGCAGATCCCGTCCCGGTTCGCGGTCCATTTACGGCCGGGTCCGACGCACCTTCTTGACTTCCCTGAAGAGGCCCAGTAGATCATCGCTTCGTGGCAGCGCGTCCTGAAGGGGCGCGCATTTTTGACTGCGGGAGTAGCTCAGTTGGTTAGAGCGCCGGCCTGTCACGCCGGAGGCCGCGGGTTCAAGTCCCGTCTCTCGCGCCACCCTTTTCGCTTTTCGACCTGCATCTAACCACCGCGCTTTCGGGCGTGTCGAGCTGCCTTGCGCGGTCGGTGCATCTAAAATGTTGCTGTTGGCATCTCGGCAGCCGAGAAGTCAGTGCACCACGTCAGTGATACAAGTCTGCGGCCATCACGCACGGGATCGTATGCCGGAGATCAAGATCTATTTGCCGGACCTTTCCGGTAACGAGCGGGCCTACGTAGAGGACTGCATTACCTCGACGTGGATCTCGTCGAACGGCGCGTATATCGACAGGTTCGAGCGCGCCTTCGCCGACTATGTCGGCAGCGGCCATGCCGTAGCCGTTTGCAACGGCACAGTAGCGCTTCACCTCGCCCTGTCGGCTTTAAGGCTCAGCCACGGCGACGAGGTGATCGTACCTACATTCACATATATCGCCTCGGTAAATACGATCGCGCAGTGCGGTGCAACGCCTGTATTCGTTGACTGCGCCATGGATACATGGCTGATCGATAGCGAGGTCGTCGAGCGGGCCATCACGCCCAGGACGCGGGCGATCATGGCCGTCCATCTCTACGGCGGGGTCTGCGATGTTGCCAGCTTGCGGGCGCTGGCGGAACGCCGGGGATTGCTGCTGATCGAGGACGCTTCCGAAGCCCTCGGCTGCTCCTGGGCGGGGCGGCACGCGGGGACTTGGGGAGCCTGCGGCACATTCAGCTTTTACGGCAACAAAACGATCACGACCGGCGAGGGCGGCATGGTCGTGACCGACGACGCAGATATTGCCGAACGCCTGCGACTTCTGCGCGGCCAGGGGCAGTCGTTCACGCGGAGGTACTGGCATATCGAACCCGGCTTCAATTACCGGATGACGAACATCTGCGCTGCCATCGGGCTCGCTCAGATAGAGCGCCTGGACCACCTACTCCCCAGAAAACGCGCGATAGCGGACCGGTATCGCCGCCGGCTGCAGGGCCAGCCCGTGACCTTCCAGGTGAGGCCGGAGGAGGTTGAAAGTGGGGAATGGCTCGTAACACTCCTGGTGCCCGAGACAGTTGACCGGGATGGAGCGCTGGATTTTCTGAGCGCGGAAGGGATCGAGGGCAGGCCAACATTCTATTGCGCTCACCATATGCCGATGTATGAGCTAGAAAAAACTAATGTTCTGGCCAACTCGGAGGCGATATCACGGCGCGGCATCAGCCTGCCCAGCCATCCGCTCCTCTCAGACGAAGACGTCGACAAGGTTTGTGACGTGCTGTTGCGTGCGGTGGCGCACTGATCCGCATAGCGGCTGACGAGTGCGCTGCGGCGTCTGGCCTACGCTGGCAAAGGTTTCCTTTCGGGCGCGAGATACAGGCGCTCCAGCGGGCCCAGCCGGATGGCCGTATGAATTGTCGACCGAGCTATGAGCCCGGACCACTGGCGGCCTCATTGGAAACCACTACTATGCCTCTGCTGGCCGGTTGGTCCGTTTAGGCAGTTGCGCGATCTGTGAGGGCGAGAGGGCATGTCGCGTAACGTCGGGAACGGCTCGCTCGCCCATCGCGCCGACAAGCCAACAGCGGGCAGGAGAGTGATTGTTCTGCTGCCCATTGCCTATCGCGGTGGGACGCTGAATGCAGCTGTTCTTCTGGCGCGAGCGATCAAGGAAGGTAGCAAGCGTGCCCATCAGGAGGTCGATGTCGCGCTCGCACATCTCGATGCCTACGAGGAGCGAGCGTTCGCCGACCTCGGGGATATCCCCCGGCGAGTGTTCGCCTGGCGCCACATCGATCGGCAAACCGCTGAACGAGCTATGCGCTACGCCGGCTTCGAAGGTTGGCGCGCGACCCACGACAGCTACGTGGTTCCCGACGACTGCGTCGATAATCTGCAGAGCGCCGATCTCTGGCTGATTGTCTCGGATCGCGTGGAAGCACCGATCCTACCAATTCGACCACACGTCATGATGATCTTCGACTTTTTGCAGAGATATGTGCCCTTCATGGCTGAAGAGCACTGCCTCGCATACATCAATGCAGCGCGTGCCGCGAATGGGATCTTCGTTACGACGCAGCAGGCGCACACCGACGCACTGCAGTATGTCGGCCTGCCCACCAGAAAAGTCGTCAAGCTTCCAATGCTGGCCCCCGACTACACGGCAGAGGGGAGCCAGGAGCCAGCGAAGCCCGAAAGCTATTTCCTCTGGCCGACGAACACAGCCGTACACAAGAACCACGATATAGCCGTCCGCGCGCTGGCCTATTACTACGAGCAGTTCGACGGCGAGCTTGCATGCTACGTCACCGGCTACTTGGCGGAGACGATACCGGCGGGAAATTTCCCGCACCTCGAAGGTGTCGCCAGGCTCATCGAAAGCAGCGCGGCGCTGCAGAAGAACGTGCGGTGGCTCGGCGAACTCGATCGGCACCGATATCGCTCGACGCTGCAACTGGCAGCGTTTCTGTGGCATCCAGCGCGGATTGATAACGGCACCTTCAGCGTTATCGAGGCTGCTGGCGTCGGTGTCCCTTCGCTGTCGAGCGATTATGGGCCAATGCGCGAGATCGACCGGCAGTTCGCGATCAATCTTGCCTGGATGCCCGCCGATGATCCGCGCGCCATGGCAATCCGCCTCAAGGAAATGGAAACCACGCACCGGGACCGCCGGCGGACGCTCCCTGAAAAATCGGAGCTTTCAAAAGCTTGTTTTGCCGACCACCTCGATGCCTACTGGACCGCGGTGCGCGCATGGCTGTGAGACGCTACGGCATCTACCTGCTTTATCCACCCGGCTTGTCACTCGAAACACAAGGCCTCGGCCGGCTGATGGCCGCCTTCCTGCGCGGGGCAAATGAGTCTCAAGATATCCGTTTCGTCATCGTTTGCCCTTCGTGGATGCGACAGCCGTTGCACGAGTTGCTGACTGCTGAGCGGGTGCAGTTCGAGGGGTTGGAGATTTGCGCCCCGTCCGAAACACCCATGCTGCTTGCGATCCACGACCGCAAAAAGCGGATGCGGTTAAGGGGTTCAAGTGCCTCGGAGTGGAGCGGGAAGAGGGGCCGGATATCGCATTCGTTCCGACGCTATGCGCGCCAAGCGCTGCGCAGGGCGGCGTACACCACGACCGGCTTCGGCGCGATAAAGCTCATCCCGCAGGTGACCTTGCTAACCGGGCTGCTCGTCCTTGGCGGTCCGCCGTTGTTGGCTCGAGCTGCGATAAATCGGCTGCGGCTGTGGAAGAAACGATGGTGGAGACGCGGCAGGCGCAGCCCTTCTAGAAAGGTGGCGACCAGTGCCCCGGTCCGGGGAAAACACCTCGTTGTCGCTCGAGCCTACGAGTTCATGACGGAGGCCGAAGCTGAGCGCATGCAGACGATCATCGAAGGCATGCCGGACATTGTGGCCTGGTACAGTCCGACAGCTTTCTGGCCGTCCTTCAACCGCATCGCTGCGCCAAGAGTAATGTGCGTTCCCGACCTGCTGATGGCTGAGTTTCCAGTTGGCTTCGCGGCGATGGGCGAGGCGCTCGAGACCAACTTTTCTCAGTTGACGGCAGCAGTGCGTGGAGGCGCGCACTTCATCACCTACAGCGAAACCGTAAAGTCCGGCACGCTCGGCGGAAGGATGGGTGTCGGCGCCGATCGCGTTACCGTTATTCCGCACGCGCCGCAGGACATGAGCCGCTGGCTCGACGGGGCACCCGGTCTGCTGACTTACCCAGCGATAGACCGCCACAGCCAGGCGCTCCTGGCGAGCGCTCTGCGCAGGTCGCCATCGTCCTATCTGGCCGGATTTGCCAACCCGCAGGTTAAGTTCGTCTTCTACGCCAGCCAGTTCAGGCCGAACAAGAACGTCATAACCTTGCTGCGCGCGTATAGGCACCTGCTACGCGACAAGTTCGTTGCTCACAAACTCATTCTTACGGGAAGGCCGGCGGAACAGCCGAGCATTGAGGAGTTCATCGCCGAGCATCGCTTGGGATTTGATGTGCTTTTTGTCCCCGGACTTTCTGTCCAGGAGCTGGCGGCCTTCTATCGATTGGCTGATTTAGCCGTCAACCCGAGCCTGAGCGAAGGGGGATTTCCCTTCACCTTCACTGAAGCGCTTTCGGTCGATACGCCGGTCGTGATGTCAAAGATCCCGGTGACACTGGAAATCGTCACCGATCCCAGTCTCCAGGACATGATGTTGTTCGATCCCTACGACTGGCGTGACGTTGCCGGACGCATGCAATGGGCCCTGGAAAATCCGCGCGCGCTTCTTGAGCAGCAGAAGCCTTTGTACGACAAACTCGCAAGTCGGACATGGAGAGACGTCGTGAGGGAGCACATTGCCGTCTTCGACAAGATCTCTGGCACCGAGGCAGTCGAGAGGCCGGTTTGACCCCTTTAGGCCTAATCATCCTCGGATTCGGTGGGCACGCGCGCAGCGTCGCGGACGTGGCCTTCCGGGCGGGCATACCCAAGCTGATTTTCGTCGACGATGCCGCGGCGCCCGGCGAGAGCTTTGCCGGCTTCCCTGCTCAAGCGCATTGGCCCGGTGACTGCCCGGACTGGCTTGCGTTCCCGGCAAGCGGGGACGCCGCGCGGCGTAAGGATCTCATCGCGGCTGCTGAACAGCGTGGCTTCGAGACGGCTACGCTTCTGTCTCCTGCAGCGCACATAGGGCTGGATATTGCGGTTGGAAAAGGTGTTCTGGTAGCTCACGGGGCGCACATAGGTCCCGGTGCCAGGATCGGTACCGGAGCCATCGTGAATTCACAGGCGGTTGTCGAGCACGAGGTGCGTGTCGGGGAATTTTCGCACGTTGCGGTCAAT
>JAESGM010000634.1_pt1 | contig 19915 bp, 17 predicted proteins | sample 9269721 | NCBI WGS metagenome assembly JAESGM01 (sample SAMN15720920, study PRJNA650825) | algae metagenome | isolation source: Komarekiella atlantica HA4396-MV6 and co-occurring heterotrophs from... | place: USA: Theobald House, Kauai, HI | collected 2009-07-29 | reverse complement strand
CCGAGCAGAACGAGATTTTCCGGGGAATAGACCACGCTGCGGTCGATATCGATGTAGTCCTTTGCCTTACCCGCGAGCAGCTCGGCCAATGCTTCGATCTCATCCACGCGCCTGGGATCCTCGGCGACGCTCTTGCCGTAATAAATGTGCACCGTGCAGAGATTGAACTTCGCCCAGCCCGCCTGAAAACCGCAGATGAATGGCGTGCGGGCGATCTGGTTCAGGAGATCGGTGGCCCCTTTCATCGGCAACACCAGTTCGCCGGCCAGGCCACGGAACGACACCTTGCTGGTGTCGTAAAGGAAAGCCAGCCGTTCGTTGTTTCCGCCGTCGGCATAGCTGACGTCGCTGTAGATGACGTCCCAGCGCGGCCCGAGATAGCGTTTGACGCGATTGAGCGCGGCCAGATCGCTCCGCACCTCCTGCACCGCGACCAGGTCGAAACGGCTGATGCATTCGGCGATGCAGAACAGCGCATCGGGTATTCTGCCGCCATATTTCTTGCCGCCGAATTCGCGAATGTTCCAACTGGCCAGCAACAGGTTCCGTGAGGTCTTGGCCGGAATGTCCTTCGTCAATCCTTTGCGGATGCTCTCAAGCGCGCCGATCGCTCGCCGACGGTCGCCCTCATCCTTGATATTGCGGATGTCGGTGTAGTCCATGACCAGCCCCCGCCATGCGACACTGCAAACACACTAGCACGATTCAATTATAACGTGCAATTTTCAGAAACAACCGTCACGCGATTGTCATGTTCGCGCCGCTGCCACCCTTTGGCTTTCGGGTTTCAATGGCTAACGTTGCTGCGGGAGAAGAAACGCCATGCAAGGCCTGATGCAGGACTGGCCGCTTCTGTGCCATCGCATCATCGATCACGCCGCGACCTATCACGCGAACCGTCCGGTCGTGTCGCGATCGATCGAGGGACCGATTCACACCACCAACTATGCTGCGGTCAGAAAACGCGCTTTGCAGCTCGCGCAGCGGCTCGACCGCGATGGCATCCGGCTCGGCGACCGCGTGGCGACGCTCGCCTGGAACACCTGGCGGCATCTGGAATGCTGGTACGGGATTCTCGGCATCGGCGCCGTCTATCACACCGTCAATCCGCGGCTGTTCCCCGACCAGATTCCCTGGATCATCAATCACGCCGAAGACCGGCTGATGATGACCGACCTCACCTTCATCCCGCTGCTGGAGAAACTGGCGCCGCAACTGCCATTGATCGAGCGTTACGTCGTTCTCACCGACGCCGCGCATATGCCGGACACACCGCTAAGGAATGCGGTGCCCTATGAAGAGTGGATCGCGGAAGCCGACGGCGATTTTGCCTGGAAGAGCTTTGACGAGAACACCGCCGCCGGCATGTGCTACACCTCCGGCACCACCGGCGATCCCAAAGGCGTCCTCTACTCGCATCGTTCCAACGTCCTGCACTCGCTGATCGCCAGCACCGGCGATGCGATGGGCATTTTTTCGCGCGACGTGGTCATGCCGGTCGTGCCGATGTTTCACGCCAATTGCTGGGGCATCGCGCTGACCGCGCCGATGAACGGTGCGACACTGATCATGCCCGGCCAGAAGATGGACGGGGCCTCGATCTACGAACTTCTGGACACCTATAAAGTGACGTGCACAGCCGCGGTGCCGACCGTCTGGCTGATGCTGCTGCAACATCTGGAAGCGACCGGCGCGAAGCTGCCGTATCTGAAGCGGGTCATCATCGGCGGCTCCGCCTGTCCGCGTGCGATGGCCAAGACCTTCGAGGAGAAATACGGCGTCGAGGTCATCCATGCCTGGGGCATGACCGAAATGTCGCCGCTCGGCTCGCTGTGCTCGATCAAGCCCGACTATGCCGGCCTCGCAGCGGAGCCGCTCCTCGACATCAAGGAAAAGCAGGGCCACCCGCCTTTCGGCGTCGAGATGAAGATCACCGACGACGCTGGCCGCGAGTTGCTCTGGGACGGCAAGACCTTCGGCCGGCTCAAGGTGCGCGGGGCCGCCGTGCTGCGCCGCTATTTCAAGGAAGAGGCCGACACCCTCGACGTCCAGGGCTTTTTCGACACCGGCGATGTCGCCACGCTCGACCCGCACGGCTACATGCACATCACCGACCGCGCCAAGGACGTGATCAAGTCCGGCGGCGAGTGGATATCGTCCATCGCGCTGGAAAACCTGGCTGTCGGTCATCCGAAGATCGCCGAGGCGGCTGTGATCGGCGTCCGCCATCCGAAATGGGGCGAACGGCCGCTGCTGATCGCCGTGCTCAAGCCCGGCGAAAGCACCACCGGCGAAGACCTTCTGGCCTATATGCGGGAGCGGATCACGGCATGGTGGATTCCCGACGATGTGGTATTCGTCGACCAGATTCCCCATACCGCGACCGGGAAAATCCTGAAAACCGCGTTGCGGGAGGCTTACAAGGATTACGTTTTGCCCAGCAGGGTCGCGGCGGAGTGATTTATGGCGTCGTTCGACGCGGGCGGCCTCGCGGCCGCGCCCGGGCCTATTGACCGGCAAACAGGCAATGTCCGTTTCCTCGGCCAGGATGCGCCCTATTGGCGCATTCTGGTGCGTGGCGCCGTGCTGCTGATGGTGACGCTCGGGATCTATCGATTCTGGCTGATCACCGACACTCGCCGCTTCCTCTGGGCCAACACCGAGATCGACGGCGAGTCGCTGGAATATTCCGGCACCGCGCTGGAAATCCTGCTCGGCTTTCTGGTCGCCATCGCATTGCTGGTCCCGCTCTACATTGTCTTCTTCCTCGGTGCGCTGGACGTCGGCACCGCCGGCCCGATGACCGTGTTCGGTATCGTGTCGATCGGCTTCATAGGGCAATATGCGGTCTGGCGCGCACGCAGCTACCGCCTGACCCGCACCGTGTTTCGCGGCCTGCACTTTCATCAGACCGGATCCGGCATCCACTATGCCGTCTGCGTGCTGTTCTGGTGGGCGATGATGGCGATTACGCTGGGCCTCGCCTACCCGTTCGCGCAGGCAAGCCTTGAACGTTTCAAGCTCGGAAACACCCATTACGGCGACCTGCCGGGACGCTTCGAAGGCTCAGGCATGCGCCTGCTGCTGCGCGGTCTGCCGCTCTGGTTTGTGGTGATGGCGCCAACCCTGATCGCCTTCTCGGCGTTGCTGGCCGTGGACTGGTCCCGCATTGGCCGCATCCTGCGCGCAGGCAAAAGCACGGGCGACATTCTCGAGCGCATCGCCGTGCAGGCCCCGGAATTTTACGGCGCCATCGGGCTATTCGTCGTCGCGCTCGGTTTCGCGCTTTGCGCAGCGTTGCTGTTGTTTCCAGCCTTCCAGACCATTGTCATGCGCTGGTGGGTGTCCGGCATCCGTTTTGCCGATGTGAGCGCGACGTCGGAGATTCGCGTTTTCGATGTGTACAAGGCTTATCTGCGGTTCGTCGGCTATCTGCTGCTGTTTGCGCTGGCGATGATCGTCGTCGCATTCATCACGTTCGCGATCATCGGGCTCTTCTTCGGCACCTCCGAACAATCGAAGCTGGCGGAGATGTTCACCATTCTCGCCATGGTCGGTCTCTATGTCGTGTCCGCGCTCGGCCTGTCCACGATCTATCAGGCAACCGCCAAGCTGGCGGTGTGGCGGCTGACCGCGCAATCCACCGTTCTTTCCGATGCGGAAACGCTGGGTCGCGTGAAAGCGGCCGGAGAGCCGGGCTCGCCGCTGGGCGAAGGACTGGCGGATGCCCTCAATGTGGGGGGCCTATGACCGTCAGGACCGGCAACGCCCGCTATTTCGACGGCCTCACCAGTGAGCGCCACGACGTCACGCTGGAGCTTGCACCGCATGCGCTGGTGATCCGCGACAGGGACGGCGCCATCGTCGACCAGTGGTCCTATGTCCGCCTCAAGCACCTGTCGGCGCCCGATCACATCTTCCGTGTCGGCCTGCGCAAGAACCCAGTGCTGGCGCGGCTCGAAGTCACCGACACGGATCTCGCGCACGAGATCGACCTGCTGGCACCTGACATCGACCGCACCGGCGCATCGGCGCGAAAAATGCGCCGCCGCGCCATCGGCTGGGCCTGCCTCGCGGCGGTGACATTGGTGCTGTCGGCGATCTATGGCGTGCCATTGCTGGCCGACCGCCTTGCGCCCGTCATTCCGCGCGGGTTCGAGCAGCGTGTCGGCGTTGCGACGAATGCGCAGATCCGCGCCATGCTCGACAAGGGACCGCCCGGACGCCCGTTCGAATGCGGCGAGGCTCCCGTGGAGCGGGCCGGACTCGCCGCCTTCCAGAAACTGGCCCGGCAAATCGAGGCCGCCGCCAATCTCGCCACGCCGCTCACCATCACCGTCGTCCGCCGTCCGGAGGCCAACGCCTTCGCGCTGCCGGGCGGCTATGTCTACGTTTTCCAGGGGCTGATCGACAAGGCGGATAATGTCGACGAACTGGCTGCCGTTATTGCCCACGAGATCGGCCATGTCGCCCATCGCGACGGCATGCGCGCGGTTCTGCAGGGCGCCGGGCTGTCATTCATGTTCGGCATGATGCTGGGCGATTTCGTCGGCGGTGGTGCCGTCGTGCTGGCGGGACGGACCATTCTGGAATCTGCCTATTCCCGCAGGGTGGAGAACGCCGCCGACCGCTTTGGCGTGCGGGTGATGCTGGCGCTCGGCGCGGATGCGCGGGCGCTCGGCCGCTTCCTGCAACGCATTTCCGGCGATTCATCGGACGGCTTCACCATCCTGCTCGACCATCCCACGGCCAAGGAACGCGCCGCCGCCATCGATGCCATCGCGCCGCCGCAAAGCCGTGGCGTTGCATTGCTCGATCCCACAGAATGGGCGGCCCTGAAGCGCATTTGCGCCGGATACCGGACTTAAGACACCATGGCGCGACTCCGTTTTGCCGAAGATCCCTATTCCCGCCTCGCCATATGGTCGCGGCGCCTGGCACTGTTCTCGCTCGCCGCCGTCCTGCTCTCCATCATCATCGTCCGCTCCGGGCTGATCGAGGTCGAACCGGGTCTCGTGACCTTTGCCGGCGCGCTGGTCTTCGCCGTGCTGGCGATCCTGACCGCCCTCGCCTCCTTTATCGTGATCTGGCGCGACGGCCTGCGCGGGCTCGGTTATGCCGTGTCTGCAATTGCAGTCAGCCTGGTGCTTCTCGCCTATCCGACCTACCTCGGGATCAAGGCGTACACGCTGCCGTGGATTGCCGACATCACCACCGACTCCATCGATCCGCCGCGCTTCGAGGCCATCGCCCGTCTGCGCAGCCGCGCCGCCAATCCCGTACAATATGCCGGTCTCTATGCGGCAGAGCAGCAGCACGACGCCTATCCGGACATCGAGCCGCTCGAAGTGTCGGTCCCGGCCAAGGTCGCCTATGACACCGCGCTGGCACTGGTGAACCGCAACCGATGGCTGGTCATCGATGCGCGCGATCCGCAGGGCGGACGCCGCGACGGCCGCATCGAGGCCGTCGCGCGCACGCCGGTCATGGGCTTCCGTGACGACGTGGTGATCCGCATTCGCGGCACCGGCGAGGACGCACGCATCGACATGCGCTCCGCATCGCGCTACGGCCGCCACGACATCGGCACCAACGCCAAACGCATCACCGGCTTCTTCGAGCAGGTGGAGACCACGCTCGACGAGGCGCTCGACCGGCAGGAAAGGCTGGAACGCCGCGCCTCGCAGCAGAAGAAGCAGACCAAGAACCCGCAGGCAAAGGGCCCGCCTGCGAGAAATCAGCCCGCAACCAAGCGATAGTTGCCAGCAATTGACGGCACGCCTTCGGTCGCGACCACGCCGCGCGCGACCAGATCTTCCATATGCGCCAGCACGGAGAGGCCGGCGGCGCCCATCAGGCGCGGATCGATGCCGATATAGATCGCGCGCACCAGATTCGGGATATCGGTTTCGCCTTTCGCGAGACGGTGCAGGATCGACGCCTCCCGCCCCTCGCGGTGGCGGATATAGCTCTGCACGAAGCGCGGCGCGTTGCGGATCGTCGTGCCGTGGCCGGGGAAATAAGTCTCTTCGCTGCGTTCTGCGAGCTTGTAGAGCGAAGCCATGTAGTCGCTCATCGCGCCGTCGGGCGGCGCGACGATAGAGGTGGACCACGACATCACATGATCGCCGGAGAACAGGACATTCCTGCCCTTGAGCGCATAGGCCATGTGGTTGGCCGTGTGTCCTGGCGTAGCGATCGCCTCGATATCGAAGCCGGAAACGGAGACGACATCGCCATCCTTCACCGCGATGTCCGGCCTGAAATCCATATCACCCGACGCATCGAGGGGATTGATCTCGCCGATATGCAGAGGCCGCGCGGCGCGATGCGGACCTTCGCCGTAGACGGTCGCGCCGGTCGCGGCCTTGATGGCAGCAGCGGCAGGCGAATGATCCCGATGCGTATGGGTGACGAAGATGTGCGTCACCGTCTCGCCGCGGACCGCATCGAGCAGTGCCTGGATATGGCGATGATCGTCGGGGCCTGGATCGATGATCGCCACCTGCCCGTGCCCGACGATATAAGTAACGGTGCCCTTGAAGGTGAACGGCCCGGCATTGCCGGCGCAGAGCGCGCGCACGCCGGGCGCAACCTCCTTCGCCTCGCCCGGGACGAGATCGAAACTCTTGTCGAAGGGAATGTCCTCGGTCATCGACACGATGCGAAACCTTAGTTATTCAGCGCCTGCAACGGCGCCGGAATGCGGCCGCCGCGATTGACGAAGCGTGCGCTGGAACGCTTGTTGACCGGAATGATGCGCGCGTGGCCCAAGAGACCACCGAACTCGACAAGATCGCCGGCCTTCTTGCCGGCGACGGGGATGACGCGCACCGCCGTGGTCTTCTTGTTGATCATGCCGATGGCGGCCTCGTCGGCGATGATCGCCGCGATCGTCTCCGCCGGCGTATCGCCCGGCAGCGCGATCATGTCGAGGCCGACCGAGCACACCGCCGTCATCGCCTCCAGCTTGTCGAGCGAGATGTCACCATGCTCGGCGGCTTCGATCATGCCCTCGTCTTCCGAGACCGGGATAAAGGCGCCGGACAATCCGCCGACATGGCTCGACGCCATCGCGCCGCCCTTCTTCACCGCATCGTTGAGCAGCGCCAGAGCCGCCGTCGAGCCATGCGTGCCGACACGCTCCAATCCCATCGCTTCCAGAATGCGCGCTACGCTGTCGCCCTTGGCCGGCGTCGGCGCCAGCGAGAGATCGACAATGCCGAAGGGAATACCGAGCCGCTCCGAGGCGGTGCGGCCGACAAGCTCGCCGGCGCGCGTGATCTTGAAAGCCATGCGCTTGATCAGCGAGGCGAGCGCGCCGAAATCCTGGTCCGGCGCCTGCTCCAAGGCGCGCAAGACCACGCCGGGACCGCTGACGCCGACATTCACCACCGCCTCCGGCTCGCCGGTGCCATGAAAAGCGCCGGCCATGAAGGGATTGTCCTGCACGGCGTTGCAGAAGACGACGAGCTTGGCGCAGCCGATCGAGCCATTGTCCGCAGTCTGCGCCGCAGCGTCCTTGATGGTGCGGCCCATCTGCGCGACCGCATCCATGTTCAGGCCGGCCTTGGTCGAGCCGATATTCACTGAAGAACAGACGCGCTTCGTCTCGGCCAGCGCGCGCGGAATGGCGGCGATCAGGTTCCTGTCGGCATTGGTCATGCCCTTTTCGACATGCGCGGAGAAGCCACCGATGAAATCGATGCCCAACGTATCGGCGGCGCGATCCAGCGCCTGCGCGATCCGCACGAAACCATCCACGTCCGCCTGTCCGGCCACCAGCGAAATCGGCGTCACCGACACGCGGTTATTGATGATCGGCAGCCCGAATTCCTGCCCGATGTCGCGCGTGGTGCGCGTGAGTTCGGCGGCGACATTCGTCACCTTGTTGTAGATGCGCTCGCAGAGCGTGGCCGTGTCGTCGCTCACGCAATCGAACAGGCTGATGCCAATGGTGACGGTGCGGATGTCGAGCCGTTCGACCCGCACCATGTCGATGGTCTGGACGATTTCCTCGGCGGAATAGTTGAGCGTGCGCATCACGCGCCTCCAAAACTCAAAATTGGATTGTGGGATGCGGCTCGCCTTCCAATCACCCTCCCCTGGAGGGGGAGGGTCGGGACGCGTCGAGCGAAGCGAGATGCGGACCGGGGTGGGGTGAGCGGCGTGGTGACAAGATCACCCCACCCCGCTGCTCGCTTTGCTCGCAGCGACCCTCCCCCTCCAGGGGAGGGTGAAAGCGTGCACGGTGCAACAATCATATCTAATCGGCTCATGTCGCTTTTCTCAAACGCGATGCATCGCCTTGAAGATGTCCTCGCGCTGGATCTCGACCTGCACGGCCAGTTCCTCGCCCTTCTTCCTCAGCCGGGCCGCGATTTCCTCGAAGCCGAGCTTCGAGGTCCCGAGATCCACCATCATGATCATGGTGAAGAATTCCTCCCGCATCACCGACTGGCTGATGTCCAGAATATTGACGTTGGCTTCCGCCAGCGCATTGGCGATGCCGGCGATAATGCCGACGCGGTCGAGGCCGACAATGGTGACGATCGCCCGTCCGGCGGTCGGTTTCGAGGGGGCCATGCGTCAGGGTCTCCGGGCGGTTCCTTGAGAATCTGGCCGCCTTATAGGAAGCCATGCTGCGCTGCGCAAATAAGGACTTGTCATTCCGGGGCGCGTGCGAAGCACGCGAGCCCGGAATCCATAACCACCACCGGGAGTATGGATTCCCGGCCCGCCGCCATAGCGCTCGAAGACGCGCGTAAACGCGCTTATGGCGGCGTCCCGGAATGACCAGAGTAAAACTGCAGCCATGCCTGATCCTTCCCGCGGCGCTTTCGCGCCCGGGGTTTGGGCCATTCCCCGCCCTCCGTGGAGGGCGCGCGGAACGCCGGGGTCCCGAGGGACCCGCGGACCCCGGCGCCTCGCGGCACCGAGGCTTGCCGAAGTCTATGAAGCCGCCAGTCCGCCGGTTGCCCGGCGTTCCGCGCGCGGTGTTTGAGGCTTGCTCTGCGGCAACCCCGGAGGACAGACGGCCCGGTCCGGGCATCCCCTTTTTATCCTCCGCTGGTGGTCCACGGCCGGTGGACCGGATCAGCGCAGCTTGGGCCGCTGGTTGAAGGCGCACGTCTCCGCCCCAAACCAGCCACCGCCTCCCGCCCCGCGTCTCATGACGCTGATCAGACGCCCCTTCCTCGGGACGGGATGAAATAGGTATATTATCCTTTAGGAATAAAGTCAATAAACAAATTCGGTATAATTTGAATCAGACCCGCGCGCGCCAGCAGCAAAAATGATTCATGCCTGCCGTATATAAAAAGACATGCCGCGTCCGCAGGTTGCGAACGCGGAACGTGTGACTGGGAATGCGCCGGGTGGGTCATGTCCGATTTTTCGTCCTTGATTCAAGAGCTTGACGACGCGATCGCGGCGGGGACTCCGGACAAGAAGCTCAAGCTTCTGACCCTGGTCACCGACCTCTTCGTCGCCGGCTCCAGCCGCTATTCCACAGAGCAGATATCGTTATTTGACGAAGTGTTGCTGCCGCTCTCGACCGCAATCGAGGAGAAGGCACGCGCGAAACTGTCGCGCCACCTGGCCGGCATCGCCAACGCGCCGGCGCGCGTCGTACGCTCGCTTGCTTTCGACGACTCGATCGAGGTCGCCGGCCCGGTGCTCACGCAGTCCAGCCAGCTCAACGATTCCGACCTCGTCGCCAATGCCCGCACCAAGAGCCAGGACCACCTGCACGCCATCAGCCAGCGCCGCAACCTGAGCGAAGCGGTGACCGACGTGCTGGTCGAACGCGGCGACGCCCGCGTCGTGCATGCGGTCACCCGCAACAGCGGCGCCCGTTTCTCCAGCATCGCCTTCACCAAGCTGGTGGCGCAGGCGGGCAGCGACGACACGCTGGCCGGCCTTGTCGGCGCCCGCAGCGACATCCCGCGGCATCACTTTCTCAAGCTTCTGGAGACCGCCTCGGCTTCGGTGCGCGCCAAGCTCGAAGCTGCGAACCCGCATGCCGCCGACGCCGTGCGCGAGGTCGTCGCGGAGATTTCCGAAAAGATCTCAGGTGAAGTCCGCAATGCTTCGCAGGAGCATGCCAGCGCCAAGGCCCAGCTCGGGCGGCTGCGCATCAACCGCAAAATCACCGAATCCGACGTGCACGCCTTCGCGCGCCTGCACAACTTCGAGCGGACGGCGGTTGCATTCGCCGCGCTCGGCCAATTTCCGATCGAGCTTGTGGAGCGCGCCCTGCTCGACGAGCGTCCGGACCTGGTCCTCGTTCTGGCGCGCGCGGCGAAATGCTGCTGGTCCACGACAAAGGCGATCCTGCTGATGTCGGCTTCCAATCGCGCGCTCTCACCGCTCGATCTCGACAAGGCGATGAGCGAATTCGAGAAGATGAAGGTGGAGACGGCGCAGCAGGCGCTCGAATTCTACCGCTCGCGCCGCGAAGTGCCGGGCGACGTCCCCGGGGGCACCATGCTGCAATCGGCATGAAGCCGATCCTTCAAATTTTAGCGAGCGCCAAGCAAGAACTCTTCATGACTTCATTGTATCAAATGAACCATCAAGGCGCGTTATGCGCGGGCGTGAACGAAACATTTCTTTAAGACTACAAGACGGGACCATCGCCATGTCCGATCATGCATCGCTGATCCAAGAGCTTGAAAGCGCCATCTCGAGCGGCACCGCGAAGAAGCGGCAGAAAGCCCTGACGCTGGTGACCGACCTGTTCATGGCCGGATCCGGCCGCTACACCGACGAGCAGCTCGCGCTGTTCGACGACGTTCTGCTCAGCCTCGCGTCCTCGATCGAAACAAAGGCGCGCGTGAAGCTGTCGAAGCGGCTGGCGGATGTCGCAGACGCACCTGTGAAGGTCGTGCGCTCGCTGGCTTTCGATGACGTGGTGGAAGTTGCCGCTCCCGTGCTGAGGTCGTCGCTGCGTCTCACCGACGAGGATCTTGTCGAGACCGCACGCACCAAGAGCCAGGATCACCTGCACGCGATCACGCAGCGCCCGCAACTCAGCGAAGCGGTCACCGACGTTCTGGTGGAGCGCGGCGACCGCGAGGTCGTGGTTTCGGTTGCGAAGAATTCGGGCGCCCGCTTCTCCGACAAGGGCTTCGGAACACTGGTCGCGCGCGCGCGCGGCGACGACACGCTGGCGCGCTATGTCGGCGCCCGCCGCGACATTCCGCGGCACCATTTCCTGAAGCTGCTGGAATCGGCCTCCGCGTCGGTACGCAGGAAGCTGGAAGACGCGCATCCGGACGTGGCGGAGCAAATTCGCGAGGTCGTCTCGGAGATTTCCGGTCACATCGCGCACGAAGTGCGCGCCTCCTCGCGCGAGCACGCCAAGGCGAAGCAGCGCGTGAAGCGGCTGTGCAAAACCAGCCAGTTCAGCGAATCCGACGTGCACGCCTTCGCGCGCGCCAACAATTTCGAGCAGACCGTTGTGGCGCTGTCGATGCTCGGGCCATTCCCGATCGACCTCGTGGAGCGCGCCCTGCTCGACGAGAGCCCGGACATGGTGCTCATCCTGTCGAAAGCGGCGCGCTGCTACTGGTCGACCACCAAGGCATTGCTGCAATTGCCGGCGGCCAACCGCGGCATGTCGTCGATGGATATCGACCACGCACAGGCGAATTTCGAAAAGCTGCAGGTCAACACCGCCAAGCAGGCGCTGGAGTTCTACAACCTGCGCAGCAAGATGATGGCGGAAAAGTCGCCGTCGCTGGTGCCGTCGATCGTGCAGTATGCGGATGCGAGCTGAGCTCTTCCGCCCTCGTCCTGAGGAGCGGCCGTAGGCCGCGTCTCGAAGGACGGGGCGGCCTATGGTTCGAGACGCGCAGCTTCGCTGCGCTCCTCACCATGAGGCCGATTTAGGTCGCGCAGATTCAAATAATCGCGTGCCGCACCTTCGCCGACACCCACTCGCTCAGCAGCACTGTCGCCAGAATGACCAGCAGGATCAGGCTGACCTGCGACCAGGCCAGCGTGTTGAGCGAGGATTCCAGATTGAGGCCGATGCCGCCGGCGCCGACGAGGCCGACCACCGCCGATTCGCGGATATTGATGTCCCAGCGGAACACGCTGATGCCGGCGAAGGCCGGCAGGATCTGCGGCACGATGCCGTAATTCATCACCTGCGCGGATGACGCGCCGGTCGCCTGGATCGCCTCGACCTGATTGTGGTCGATCTCCTCGATCGCCTCATACAGCAGCTTGCCGACGAAACCGACCGAGCGCAGCGCGATGGCGATGATGCCGGCGAAGACGCCGGGGCCGAGAATGGTCACCAGCAGCAGCGCCCAGATCAGCGCGTTGATCGAACGCGAGGACACAATGACGAGCAACGCGACCGGACGAACAAGCGTCGCGCTCGGCGTGGTGTTGCGGGCGGCGAGAAAGGCGATCGGCACCGCGATGACGATGGCGAGCAATGTGCCGAGCGTCGCGATGGCGAGCGTATCCCAGAGCGGGCGCCACATCTCGTTCATGTAGGACCAGCGCGGCGGCAGCATGCGGCTGCCGATATCGGTGGCCTGGGTCGGCGCATCCCAGACGAAGGCCCAGATCGTGTCCTTCGTCATCACGTTCCAGCAGAACACGAACAGCGCCACCAGCAGGAACCAGCCGAACCAGCGCAGGAGATCCTGCCACGGCGTGGTGCGGCGCCACTCCGGCAGGCCATCGGTGGCGCGGCTCACCGGCATCACTGGATCCTCTTGCGAATGATGCTCGATCCGTATTCGCAAAGCATAACGATCACGATGATCATGATCAGGATGGCGGCGGCGCTGTCATATTCGTAGCGATCGAGCGCGGTATTGAGCGTGGCGCCGATGCCGCCGGCGCCGACAATGCCGACTACCGCGGATTCGCGGAAATTGATGTCGAGGCGATAGAGGCTCAACCCGATCAGGCGCGGCATGACCTGCGGCTGCACGCCGTAATTGATCAGTTGCAGCCAGGACGCGCCTGTCGCGCGCACGGCCTCCGCCTGCCCCGCGTCGATATCCTCGATGTCCTCGGCGAGCAATTTCGCCAGAAAGCCGATGGTCGCGAAGGACAAGGTGAGAAATCCCGCCAGCGGCCCGAAGCCGACCATGGCCACGAACAGGATGGCGACAATGACCTCGTGCAGCGCGCGCGAGATGGCGATGATGCCCCGGCAGAAGAGATAGATCGCCCTGGGCGCCAGATTGCGCGCGGCGCCGACACCGATCGGCACCGAGATCAGGATGCCGACCACGGTGGACGTCACCGTCATGGTCAGGCTTTCCTGCATGCCGGCGGCGATGTCGGGCCAGCGGGTGACGAAATTCGGCTGCAGGAAGCCGGAGAGCAGCCGCCCGGCCCGCGCCATGCCCTCGGCGACGCGCGCCCAGTTCACTTCGACCGAATTCACCGCCAGTACGAGATAGAGAATGGCGCCGCCATAGATAACCCAGCGCAGGGCGGCGTTGGAAATCAAAGGCGGACGGCGCCAGGTGTCGGGATAGACCTTGGCGGTTTCGGCGGTGACGCTCATTGCGGCACTACGCCTCTTCCGTTCGTCCCCGCGAACGCGGGGACCCAGAGTCCAGACGCACTGGGTTCCCGCTCACGCGGGAACGAACGGAGTTTTTGGCGTCCGCTTTGGTCTGAATAGGCATGTTCTAACCCACGGCCGCCAGCGGCGTGCGCGTTCCGACATCGCCCGACTCGTCGTCGTCCTCGCGTTCAGTCGCGCGTGTCCAGTCCTCCTCGCCATAGATGCGGGTCAGCACCTCCGGCGTCAGCGTATCGGCGGGGCCGTCATAGACGATGACGCCGGCGCGCAACCCGACGATGCGCTTGAGGAACATCTGCGCCAGCGACACGTCGTGGATATTGACCACCGCGGCGAGATTGCGCTCGGCGCAGATTTCGCAGATCAGCCGCATGATCTGGCGCGAGGTTTTCGGATCGAGGCTGGCGGTCGGCTCGTCCACCAGCAGCAGATCGGGATTCTGCTGCAAGGCGCGGGCGATGCCGACGCGCTGGCGCTGGCCGCCAGAGAGCGCGTCGGCGCGCTTGTCGACGTGATCCATGAGGCCGACACGATCGAGCGTGGCGAAGGCGTTGCGCACGTCGCCGGGCGGAAAGCGGCGGAGGAAGCTGCGCCAGAACGGCACATAGCCGAGCCGCCCCGACAATACGTTCTCCATGACGGTCAGGCGTTCGACCAGCGCGTATTCCTGGAAGATCATGCCCATGCGGCGGCGCATCCGCCGCAGATCGTGGCGGCCGAGGCTGGTCACCTCTTCCTCGTTCAGGAAAATCTGGCCCGCGCTCGGCTCCACCAGACGATTGATGCAGCGGATCAGGGTCGACTTGCCGGCGCCGGAGGGGCCGATCAAGCCGATCACCTCTCCGGACGGGACGTCGAGATCGACGCCGTTCAGCGCCACGTCGCCGGTGCGGTAGCGCTTGATCAGCCCCCTGATCTGCAGCATCGGGACTCAGCCCTTGCAGTCGTACTTGATGCCCATGGCCTGGTCGACCTCGCGCACGGCTTCCCAGTGCTGCTTGTAGTTGATCGGGAGGAACTTCTCCATCGGCGGCGTCGTTGCGCCGAATTCCTTCTGCAGTTCCGAACCGGCCCAGGGGAAGGTGAAGAAGGCTTCCTTCACTTTCGCCGCCAGTTCCGGCTTCAGGTTGTAGACATGGCCATAGCCGGTCGTGGGGAAGGTCTTGGACTTGTAGATCGTGACGATCTGGTCCTTCTTCACCACACCGCGCTCAAACATGCGGTGCATGACCTCGTTGGCGATGGCGGCGGCCGGGTAATCCTTGTTGGCGACGCCGATCACCGAATTGTCGTGCTTGCCGGAGAAGACCGGCTCGTAGTCCTTGCCGGCTTCAAGCTTGTAATTCTGCTTGAGCAGCGCGGACGGCGCGCGATAACCAGAATTGGAGGTCTGCGAGGTGAAGGCCATCTTCTTGCCCTTGACGTCCTCGATCTTGGCGACGCCGCTGCCGGGAAACGTGATGATCTCCATCTCGTAGCCGAACTGCCCGTCCTTCGAGGCCATGAGCGCGAAGGGCACGAAGCCCGCGCAGTTCACCGCCAGCGGGTTGGCGCCCGTATTGAAGCCCGCAACATGCAGGCGCCCGGCGCGCATGGCCTCAAGCTGCGCCGAGTTCGACTGCACCGGGAAGAACTGCACCTTCTTGCCGGTCACCTTCTCCAGGTGGCGGAGGAAGCCGTCCCAGACCTTGGCATAGACGGCGGGGTCTTCGACCGGCGTATAGGCGAAGATCAGCGTCGCCGGATCGACCCATTGCTTGGAATCCTTTGGCGCGTCCGCCACCAGGTCGCCGTCGGCATCGGTGAAGCGGGCATCCATCGTGGCGGCAGGTTGTGGCGCAAACGCCAGCAGCATCGCCGCGAAAAGGCCGCTCAGACAGGATAAGCGCATCCAGCGAGGCATTGTCTCATCTCCCATGGCCATTCGTTCGGTGGCCAACAGTCCCCGGGACGGAATGCGAGTTCCATCCTATGCCGATGATAACAGCTTTATGACAGCCGGACAGAGGGCTGACCGGCCGCAAACTCGGGGGATAAGGGAAAAACCTGTCCTGGAACGATCGCGGCGAGGCCGATCAGGCGGCGTTATGGACGCGGATGCCGACCGCCAGCGTGGAAACGGTATTGCCGCGGTTGACCTTCACCTGAACGGTGTCGGGCGCGATCACCACATAGCGCGCGACGATGCGCAAAATCTCCTCGCGCAACACCGCGATGAGGTCGGTCTGGTTGATCAGGCTGCGTTCATACTGGAGCAGAATCTCCAGCCGCTCGCGCGCCACCGGCGCCGAGCGGCGACGCTTCAGCCAACTGATAAAATTCATGCCGCTCTCCGTCCGAAAAGCCGGTCGAGGAAGCCCTTCTTGCCGCTCGGAACAAGCATGGCGACGTCCTCCCCGTTCAGCCGCTGGGCCGCATTCCAGTAGGCCCGGCCGGGCTCGCTGGTCGGCGCGCAGAGCGTGACCGGCGAACCGAGATTGGACGCCCGCAGCACGTCCTCGCTCTCGGGGATGATCCCGAGCAGCGGGATGGACAGAATTTCCTCGACATCGTTGATGCTCAGCATGTCGCCGCGGGCGGCGCGGACCGGATCGTAACGTGTGATCAGGAGATCTTTCTCCACCCGTTCCCCCCGCTCCGCCTTCAGCGTCTTCGAATCCAGCAGTCCGATGATCCGATCCGAATCACGGACCGACGAGACTTCCGGATTGGTCACGATAATCGCGGCATCAGCATGGCGCATCGCCAGGATCGCTCCGCGCTCGATGCCGGCGGGGCTATCGCAAAGAATCCAGTCATAGTCTTGGCGCAGCTGGGAAATCACGACGCCGACACCTTCCTCGGTCAGCGCGTCCTTGTCGCGGGTCTGCGAGGCCGGCAGCAGCCAGAGATTTTCGATGCGCTTGTCGCGGATCAGCGCCTGCGGCAGCTTGGCGACGCCCTGGATGACGGTAATCAGGTCGTAGACCACCCGCCGCTCCGCGCCCATGACCAGGTCGAGGTTGCGCAGACCGACGTCGAAATCGACGACGACAACGCTCTGCCCGCTTTGCGCCAGCGCCGCGCCGAGAGCGGCTGTCGACGTCGTCTTGCCGACTCCGCCCTTGCCGGAGGTCACCACGACTACCTTACCCATTTCAGTACCCTCCACATTTGCGCTCATACGGCCGAGACATGATCCGCCATCACTTCTGAGCCGCTATCCTGATTGTCGTGCCATCCAGCCAGACCTGGATCGGCTGGCCGTAAAGCGACGGATCGATATGTTCGGCGGTGAGGAAATACCCATCGATCGCCAGGAGTTCCGGTTCGGCCTTGTTGCAAAAGATCCGCGCATGCGGATTGCCGTCGCAGCCGGCCATCGCGCGCCCGCGGATCGCGCCGTAAACATGGATCGATCCGCCGGCAACGACTTCGGCGCCGGAGGAGATCGAACCGATCACCGTCACGTCGCCGTTGAGAAACTCGACCGACTGCCCCGAGCGTACCGGCTCGTTCAGCAGCAGCGCCGTCGGTTGCGGATCTGGAAGCGGCGCGAAGGGCAGCTTGCGTGCGGGAGGCGCCGGCTCGAGCGCCTCATCGCTGGCCGGGCGTCCGCCCTTCAGCAGCGGCGGCAGGCCCGCGCCGAGCAATTCGGCGTCGGCGCCTTCGATGCCCATGATGCGGATGTCGCGCTGCTCGAGTTCGGCCACCAGCCTGGTGACTCCATCGCGATCCAGCGTGACGCCGGCAATGTCGAGAACCACCGGCCGCCCGACAAAGAAGCCGGCGGAGTTCTTGATCCAGTTGTCGAGCTCAAGCAGCCAGTCCGCAAGCTCGCCTTCCGGCGCCAGCGCAAAAGCCATGAAGGAGCGCGCCCTAAACCGCATGGCTCTGCGGGGTCGCACAACGCCGGACGTCGCGGCTTTCGCGTTTCTCATCACCCACTCCGCTTTCGCCGGCAACTCTGCGCAGCGTTCCGCTCCACAATTAGACGCGATTCGCGTTCGGTTCGGGGCCGAGTCTAAGCGGTCTGTGGCGGATTTTGAGCGGACTGGTAGCCTTATCCCCTGCAAGCGGAATTACCGCTGCGGATTTTTGGGCGATGTTGCGAATGTGTCGTGCTGGCGAATCTTTCCGCACTTTACCTGATGTGCTGGTTGATCGCGCTGAGACGGTTGTTTACCCGATTCGAACGCTTGCGGCGTTAAAGCAAGCCATAAGGCACCGGTGAATCTCCGCATGAGGCGATTCATCCACCGGATTCACGGCTTGGGTTCCGTTGTCAGGAAGCCAGCGCAAACGCCTCAAATTTCACGACTTTCCGACTCTGCGCGCCTTTTGCGACGACGCTAGAGTCTTTCACCGTTTCGTGAAACGGTGAAAGACTCTAGGTATTTGATTAGACGCGTTTTCTTCACGCGAACCGGCACCCACTTCGCTCGAAAACGCTCTAGTGAATTTCCGGCTCCGGAATGGCCGCCCCCGCCTGCAGGAAATCGAAGTCGCAGCCCTCGTCGGCCTGGCCGATATGAGCTGAGAACATCGCGCCATAGCCGCGCGCGTAATGTGGCGGCCGCGGCGTCCATGCCGCCTTGCGCCGCGCCATCTCCTCCTCGCTCACATGCAGATGGATCGAGCGCGCGGCGACATCGACCTCGATCTCGTCGCCGGTCTGCACGAAGGCGAACGGCCCGCCGACGTAGGCCTCCGGCGCCACGTGCAGAATGCAGGCGCCATAGCTGGTGCCGCTCATGCGCGCGTCGGAGATGCGCAGCATGTCGCGCACGCCGACCTTCAGCAACTTCTTCGGGATCGGCAGCATGCCCCATTCCGGCATGCCGGGCCCGCCCTTCGGGCCGGCATTCTTCAGCACCAGGATATGGTCCGGCGTCACGTCGAGGTCGTCGCGCTCGACCTCGCGCGCCATGTGGTTGTAATCCTCGAAGGCGATCACCTTGCCGCGATGCTTGTGGAAGCGCTTGTCCGCCGCCGCCGGCTTCATGACGCAGCCGCGCGGTGCGATATTGCCTCTCAGCACCGCCGTCGCGCCTTCCGCATAGAGCGGGCTGGAAAGCGGGTGGATCACATCCGGCAGCCAGGTCTTCGCGCCGGCGATATTTTCGCCAATGGTCTTGCCGGTCACGGTCAGGCAATCGAGGTCGAGCAGATCGCGGATCTCCGCCATCAGCGCGCGCAGGCCGCCGGCATAATAGAAGTCCTCCATCAGGTATTTGCCCGACGGGGTGATGTTGGCGATGACCGGCACCTGCCGGGAAATCTCGTCGAAGCGCTGCATATCGAGCGCAATTCCCGCCCTGCGGGCCATCGCGACCAGATGGATAATGGCATTGGTCGAACCGCCGAGCGCCATGTGCACGCGGATGGCGTTGTCGAAAGCGGTCGGCGTAAGGATGCGCGCCGGCGTGAGGTCTTCCCAGACCATCTCGACGATGCGGCGGCCGGACGCGGCGTTCATGCGCGGATGGGCGGAATCGGCGGCGGGGATCGACGACGAACCTGGCAAGGCCAACCCCATCGCCTCGGCGGTCGACATCATGGTGGCGGCGGTGCCCATCACCATGCAGGTGCCGAAGGAGCGCGCGATGCCGCCTTCGATCTCGTCCCAGTCGGCGTCTGTGATGTTGCCGGCGCGCTTCTCGTCCCAGTATTTCCAGGCGTCGGAACCCGAACCCAGCGTCTGCCCGCGCCAGTTGCCGCGCAAAGCCGCTCCGGCCGGCACGTAGATCGCCGGCAAACCCATGCTGATGGCGCCCATGATCAGCGCCGGCGTGGTCTTGTCGCAGCCGCCGAGCAGCACCGCGCCGTCGATGGGATGGCTGCGCAGGCCCTCTTCCGTCTCCATCGCGAGGAAGTTGCGATAGAGCATGGTTGTGGGCTTCACGAAGGGCTCGGCGAGCGACATCGCCGGCAATTCAACGGGAAAGCCGCCGGCCTGCAGCACGCCGCGCTTCACGTCCTCCGCCCGCGCCCGCAAATGCGCGTGGCAGGCATTCATGTCGCTCCACGTGTTGATGATGGCGATGACCGGCTTGCCCTGCCAGTCGGTCTTGTCGAGACCGAACTGGCGCAGGCGCGCGCGATGGCCGAAGGAACGCAGGTCGGCGACCCCGAGCCAGCGATGGCTGCGCAGGTCCTGCGGAGATTTTCGGGACGTCATTTCAGAAGATTCATTTCACCGTTTGTGTCTTCGTCGGCGTTGTACCACGCCGCGCCGCATATTGCGTGCCGATGACGGCGAGCGCCAGCGCAGCGCCCATAAGGTCCGTCGCAAGTCCGGGCTTGACCAGCAGCAGCCCGGCGCCGACCAGACAGGCCCGCTGCCACAACGAACAGGCGGTGACCAGGTAG
>JAESGM010000633.1_pt1 | contig 19961 bp, 18 predicted proteins | sample 9269721 | NCBI WGS metagenome assembly JAESGM01 (sample SAMN15720920, study PRJNA650825) | algae metagenome | isolation source: Komarekiella atlantica HA4396-MV6 and co-occurring heterotrophs from... | place: USA: Theobald House, Kauai, HI | collected 2009-07-29 | reverse complement strand
AATATGCTTTTTTATACTACTTTTATCCAGGATTCGTATCATAGTTTTGAGTTTTGTAGAAGGTCAGATTTCTTACAAAACTCGGCATTGGTACGTTTCCTTTTTTTATTACTTTAAATCAGTTCATGGTCAAAAAGGGCATGGTCAAAAAGGGCATGGTCAAAAAGATTATTTTTTGACAATATCGGCCAATGCCGCATCAAACAGCCGGGCAAATTCCAGACCGGATAAAATCTGACCTTCTTTGTGCGTGTTGGTAGCCAGGTTAGCCCCCCACTCGGCGGCGCCCATTCGTTGGGCAGGCGTACCGTGGTGCGAATCGCCCTTAAACTCGCAATCACCAAGATTGGAAAACACCTGCAGGAACCGTTGCACGCTCTCCCCCCGCATGGCCGCTCCCCGGGGGTGCGACAAGTAGTACGCCGCGTACGCATCGGCCATTAACTCGATGCGGCGGGAAGTTTTCGGGATTAGTTCCTTGCCCCTTTGCCATCCCCTGACTACAATACCCAGATCATACTGGATATGATGCGCATACTCATGGGCCAGGATCGCCTGCGGGGCAATGTCCCCGTAACCAATCGCGTCAAAACCCTGCAGCAGGCCGTCGCCAATGATAATCTTGGCCGGAATCCTGCCAAACCCAGCGAAGGTTGTATCCGGGATGGCCAGTTGATTATACGTGAAAGCCGGATGCTGTCCATTGAGAAACAGCGGATGGATGCCAAACAAGGTGGCTACCGAGTCGGCATAGGCATTGGCCTTCTGATCACTGTAGCCATATTGTGGTGATTTAAACGTTGCGACAACTTTGTTGCGGTCTTGCAGCACCGAACCATGCGAGGCGACCAGAATGATGTTGTCCAACTCAGCATTACCCCAAAAACGCTTTATGTCTGCAGCGCTTGTGTTTATCTGGTCCGTATATTCACCGTTAGGACCAAACGATTGGTCAGCCGGACTGTTTTCAACATACAGTGAATGAAAAAAAGCCAAATCAGTTATTTTTAGATTCTCATTCTGAAGTATGGGAATTATCTCCGGGCCCAAGCTAGGAATTTGCTGGATAAAAAACCAGTTCCATAGCGGAGGCCGATCGCAGGCAACCGTTGAATCCACTTCGGCCAAAACCGGGTACGGATTATACGCCGGGCTCTCAACCGGACCATCCATCTGATCTTTGCAACCAAAAGACAGAAGCAAAAAGAAGGCCGTCATTGCCGTAACTAATGTGAGATTTTTCATTGAATTTATTTTTTTCTGGTTGAAGGAATAGGTTATGTATGCAGACTGTTTGAAACCATAAGCAAAGGTGCATGAGCAAAGGTGCCTTGTGGAAATCTTGGACAGTCACATGGAAATATGGATCGGGCCCTTGTGAAAACGCCACCAGTCGCCGATACTGAAAAATTGCCGGGTGTCGTCTGAAAACCTATTTGGTAACAACACTTTCAAGCGGTCAACAGCGTGTTCATGGCACCAACAGGGTGTTCATGGCACAGCGTGTTTATAGCGTGTTTATTGCACTTTGAATCCTACGCTGAACGTGAATGAATCCGGACGCCCGCCCAACCCGGGGATTATGTTTTGAAAACCGCCTGCGTAGCGGGCGTCAAACGTGAGGTTGCCCAGGTCCATGCCCAGTCCGGCCTTATAGCCATACTGGTTGCGTCTGAATCGGGCATCGGGAGAAAGGTCGTCCAGAACGGCCGACTGATCGTTCAAATGCCGGGTGTACATCGGGCCTGCCGCAATCCGCAGGTTAAATGCTTCGCTGTCAATCAGCTTGAAGCCAACCAGCAAAGGAAAGTCCATGGACTGTAGTTTTACCTTTCCGCTTATCCTACCGCCCGGATTGGCATCAAAGGAGATCTGGCTTCCCTTCTCGTTGAAAACCGCTTCGGGCTGCACGTAAAACCGGTTGATGTTAACGCGCCAAAAGAAACCACCTTGGAAACCAGTGGCATAGCGGTTATTGATTTGCCTGTTGGCTCCCGAAAAGGAAAGCCGGCTGTAGTTGATGCCAATCTTGGGTCCGAAGTTTAGCGAAACCTGTGAAAAAGCGGGCACAGACATGATCAACAGGCCCAATGCAAGGCTGAAATTTCTAATGATTTTCATAAAATTGGTTTTGTATGTGAAATTGGTTTTGTATGTGAAAAAAGAATTGACTTGATTAATAAACCCACACAGGTACGGGTTGACCGTTCACCGCAACCCGTACCTGGATGGTTCAGTTTTGTTCAGGTAGCGGTGCGGTTTCTGATGCTGGACATGGCAATCCCCGGCCAGCTAAGCAAGCGGTATCACAAGGATGCTGTCACAAGGATGCTGTCACAAGGATGCTGGAATTAAGAACAGAATCAGAATGAGGGGTAATGGAACAAGACCTGTCGGGGCGAACCGGCTACGCTCGGAAAAACCATATGGCCGGCATTAACTCACCCCAACGGCTTTATTGGCGGCCCTTGGTGCCGAAAGGTGTACGCTTGATCAGGTAATCCATCGTGTTTGAATACGAATCTGCCCGGTTGCCAAACGCGTTTCTGGACTTGGAGTAATAGGTGCTTCCCTGATCGGTATAGATATTGAGCGTGACCCTGGTGTCGTAATTGCTGCTTGTGATGGCACTGTTACCCGTGGTAGCCGTACCAGACGCTTTGGTGTCTCTGCTGTTTTTGTCCCGGCTTTGTTGGGCTTTGTCCTTATAGACGGTTGAGCTGCTCCCGGTGCTGATCGTGCCCTTGTTGATCAGATCCACCGTGCCAAGCACCACATACTCCACCCCGAGCACCACCGCCAGTGCCTGGGGGTCGAGTGCGGCGGCATCGTTGATGTCAATGTTGTTTTGTGCCAACAGCCGGTTGGTAGTGAGCGGGTCTTGCACAATGATGTTGGACGTGTTTTTCCGTAACGAGCTGGCAGCATTGGCCTGCAATTGTTTGCCCATCTGGTCTGATCGCAACCCGGGCTCGTTGCTGATAAACCCGAAAGGCAACACCGCTACCTTGTTTTTGCGGTTGGCGGCGTTTTGGGCAGACTGCGGGGAGGATGACGACCCGGATGCGGCAGCTTGCGGGGCCTCATTGATCAGCTCGACGCGGCCAGTGGCAAATTGAATTTTACCGATGTCCGCTTTTGGCAGCTCATATTTGAGATCCTCCCCGGTATGCTTGAACTGGACCGTGTTTGATTGAATTTCAAGCACTTTCCCTTCTTTTCTTTCTCCATTGAGCATAATGACCACGTCGGTTTTGCTTTGGGCAAAGCCTTGGGTTGCCATTGCACCGGACAACAGTAGCATCAGCGATAATGGCATCAGCGATAAAACTGACAGATTACAAATACGTTTCATGATGTGAATAACTGGTTGAGATGGATGTAACTGGTTGAGTTGAACATTAGGTTTGCAAGCAGGTGTGCGTGAGTACCTATCGGGAAAGTGCAGTAAAACCGCTTGTACCTGCGCTGATTAAATCAATGGCAAGCGGGCTTCCCGCATAGGGCAGGTATAGATCTACCTGTTTGGTTACCAAACAGCTTTTCAAGGAATAAGTCTGTTTGGCACATGCCGGAAGCATACCATAACCGGAAGCATACCATAACCGGAAGCATACCATAACCGGAAGCATACCATAACCGGAAGCATACCATAACCGGAAGCATACCATAACCGGAAGTATACCATAAAGAGGATTCCAAAGGCATGCATGATGTTATAGTATTCATTTCACTTGGTATTCTAGTATTCATTTCAATGTTTTTTTTCATTGTGTTTGATTGTTCAAAAATCGCAAGGCTGATCAATCCGTGCCGGTATTGCCGGGTTTGTTGGTAATCACCTTCTGGCGCATATGCTCCATGAATGCATCCCGGTACGCCTGTCCAATGGGCAGCTTTTCCTTTGTAAATTCCAGATGCACCCTGTTTCCGTTGATCACAAGCAGGAAGGGCAGGGCAATGACGAATGATTTGTGGATGCGGACAAACCGGTCCCCGGAGAGCTTTTCCTCCAAACCACCAATATTGAGCAGGGCCATCACCGGATCATGATCCCGGATATGGAAGCGTACATATTTTCCCATACCCTCGATATAGACAATATCATTTATCTTGATCTTCACTAGCTTTCCCTTATACTCGGTCTTGACCAGTATGTAATCATCTGCATCATCATCCGTTGCTTTTCCGGAAGCAAGAACAAGGTCCTGGGCACGTTGCGCGGCCTTGAAAAACCGGGAAAAAATGATCGGTTTCAAAAGATAGTCCACCACGTTGTGTTCAAATCCATCCAGGGCATACTCCCGGTAGGCAGTGGTCAGGATCACTTTGCATTTGCCGCCCAGCAGCGGCATGAATTCCAAACCGGTCATTACCGGCATTTGAATATCAAGGAAAAGCAGGTCGACCTTCTCAGAGTTCAATAGCTCCAGTGCCTGGATGGCATCGGTGGTGGCACCCACCAGTTTCAAGAACGGGGTTTGCTCAATATGCAATTTGAGCAATTCTATCGCGTGCTCTTCATCGTCAAGTATGATACAGTTAATCATGGCTGCTCAGGTTAATGATGATTTTAGTCAAATAATGGGTCTGGTTTTCATCGATGACAAATGATTGCCCATCGCCGTACATCAACTGCAAACGCTGCTGCACATTGCTCAGTCCAATACCCTTGGAAGGCTCTTTTGTCCCCCTTTTCTTTTTGTTACAGACCGAGAAGTAAATCTTGTCCGGGGTTACTTCCAGCCTGATGCTGACTCTGTTTTTTTCGTCGTTCAGCTCTCCGTGCTTGAAAGCGTTTTCGACCAGTGTAATAAGTACCAATGTGGGTACGTACGTGTTGTTTAGCGCATGATGACTTTGCTGTATGTACTCATCGTAGTTCACATTGAGTTTATGGTTGAACCGTATCTGGTTCATTTCAATCACTTTTTTCATATGACTGATTTCAAGTGCCAGAGGCACTTTGCCCAGATCCCCCCATTCGGCAAGGGCGTAACTCATAATCTCGGAAAGAAGGTGCACCGCGTGGGCAGCCTCCGGATTGAGTTTGACGGTCTTGGTGTATATAAAACTCAGGGAGTTAAACAAAAAATGCGGATTGATCTGGTATTTGATCGCCGAAAGCTCGGCATTCAATTTTTGCTTTTCCAGTTCCCCCTCGCGTTTGTTGGCGTCTTTTGATTCTATCCAGGCCGCTATCAAAAAGGATACAACGGCCATCAGCAGATCCATTCCCAGATCAACCATTATAAACGTAGCCGGAGAGAAATGGTCCCTTACCGCGGGGGGCACGTACCCTAGTTTGAAATTGAATATGTATTCGTATCCGGTTATCAACAAAAAGAACAGCAGGTATTGCATCAGAATTTTTTTCCGTTTCCCGGTTCCGACCAATTTTCCGGTTCTGACCAGCGGGATGGACAGCTTGAAAATAAGGATATAGTAAATGATCGTCCCTTTGATAATGTTATGGGCCAGGATGGCATAAAAGTGAGCATATGACCCGTAGGGCTCGACAAACCCATCCATTCCCTCAAGTGCACTAATGGCGAAAGTGAAAATCCCCCACCACAGGGTGTAAACAGCCAAAACCAGACCTGCTTTCCTGAATCCCTTGGTTACTATTCCAACATGTGCTATGAGCTTATGCATTGATCAACTATGGATAAACCAACTATTATGGATAAACCAACTACGGATAAACTTTTGATGAACTAGTCATGGCCAGAAAGAAAATCGTTCCTGCATTCGATCTGTTATCCTGCATTCGATCTGTTATCCTGCATTCGATCTGTTATGAGTCTATCATGCAATAGTCTATCTACTATGCCTTATTCTATTTACCATACAAAAGTAGGGTGCCTGCTCTTGTCAATAAAAAATTATCCACCAACAGTTGTTTTGTGGTAACCAACAATAGAATAATGGTAATTACCTGACGCCTTCCTATAAGCAGGGACGAATTGATCGGGGAGGGGCAGAATGATTTGAAGAAAGCAGTAGTGACAGATCAAGTAGTGACAGGTCAATTCATTACAGTCAGTGTACCATAAAAGGATTCCCAATAAAAAGTGTCTTATTCAAAAGTGCCTTCACTTTTGACTCATCTTTCCAAATTTGGGAGAATGTCATTGATTACCAGTCATTCTGTAAGCTTACCGATAATAGAAAAGTTAACGGTTGCATGACAAGTCTTTGTCTGACAAGAATGTAAGAAAAATAGGCTAGGAGCTTACTAACGTTCTCTTGTTTGACTGTGACACTACCCCAAGTTCCATGGTCACACACATGCGCGCAATCGCACATATGCGCTTAGTCGGCAAACAGCCCCAGCCTTCGTCAGATAGGAACCCTGACGCACTACACACCAACATCGCTATATTAACATCGCTATACCTGGTCAGACGAGCGCAAAACTACAGGAGAAAAACAGACACTTTCCAGAGTAAATCTTCGCGTGGTATCTTCGCTGACTAGCTTCGCCTGGCCGCTTTTTAACCATCGCTCAAAATACCCCACACGCCGTAAACCGCAGCCAGCGCCGGAAAGCGAGGAGCTTTGCACTTTCAATTCTTTCCTGATGTGTGAGGCTATCGCCTGACAATTCATCGCTGTCGATAGTGTCGGGCCTAATCTAAAATTTAGTTTTATATCACTGTTCAATCTTTTCTCCCAGGTCAACGCTTCGACGGACCTGAACACAGTTCTGGCAGAATTCACCGGGTCAGAAGTCTGCAACCGCTCGTTTCTCTACCTGCCACTCATCCGTTTCTTCTGCCTTTTGTCTTAGCTTTTCTGCCTTTCGAGCCAAAAATCTCATCTTCCAGGGTTACTGTTGCATCTTATAGACATAAAGATTCACAACACAGGCAGCGAAAACAGTCTCAGAAATGAGGAAAAACCTGCCAAACGTCCGAAAGCGAACACCCGCTGTTCCAGAACGGACAAAGCCCGAACCGGTAAAAAAGAAAAAAGCCTCAAAACAGGCTGAAAACAAAGAAAACCGGTTTTGGCACGTGCGTTGAACACAATACTACAACTGTGAAAACTAACAACTGTGAAAACTAACAACTGTGAAAACTAACGTAAACGAAACTGCAACACAGCAAACGAATTTAAAAAACAATTATGAAAACCTACACCAATAACTCAAACAACAACCCGGTAAACATTAACTCTTTAAAAACTACAACTATGAAAACGCAAGTAAACAACGTGAAACTAAACAACGTGAAACCAACCAACGTGAAAATGAACATCCGTAAAGCTGCCGCTGCTTTTGCTACTGTATTGGCTACTGTATTGACCCTGGCTACCGCTCCGATGACCCTGGCAGCCAGCGGCCCGGGCCCCGAAGCCTCCACCCTGCAATCAGCGGTATTCCAGCTGCCTAATTCGCTCAAATTCAAAACGGTAATCGCTCCGGCCGACAGCAAACTGAGCGTGGTCATCCGCAACCAGAAAAACGAAGCGATCTACTCGGAGGCAATGAAGCATAACCAGGGTTACATCCGTACGTTTGACCTGGGCACATTGCCTGACGGCGAGTACACGTTCGAAATTTCGAACGGGCAGCAGACGCAGAGCCAAACATTCAAGATTGAAACGACTTCGGCCCGTGTGGTCAACGTCAATTAAGAAAATACAATTAAGAAAATACAAAAAGGTTTATAAGTGATCTATTAAAGGAAAGTTTGATTGGTTCCTAACAAAAAGCTGTCGTGGGTTTCCACGACAGCTTTTTTTGTTTCTGCCCAGTAAAAATAGTATCCTGAAAAACACAGAATCCCAGGCAAAGACACCATTTGACAGACTGAAAAATTACCCTGCTCTTTTCTTGTTCGAATAGCGGATTTTCTTCGAATAGCGGAACTTCTTCGAATGGCGGATTTGCCACTGACGGGCTTTTTTCTACGCCGACGAATAGCAAAGCAGGATCTTGAAGGGTGTGGCTATGCCAATGGGAATTGGCAGGTCACTCCTGGTCATCACTGCTTTCAATGATGGCAATCGTTTTCTGAGCGTTGGCCCTCAAAGTGGCAAGCAGGTGTATCTGCGTCCTTCGGATATCGGCAATCAGTAACAGTTGCGCCTGCACATCCTTGAACCGGGCCTCTTGCGGCTGGTTCAGCCACTGCCAGTCAATCACTTGCTGCCTTTGGACGTATATCAAATCAAAGTAGTTGTTGAGCTGTTGGCGCAACACGACCAGGGCAGGCGTTTCCTGCAGGCGGTCATTGAGCTTGTCAAGGGTTTCCAACTTGGCCTGCTGATCTTTGTAATAGAGATCCAAACGCTCCTTGATCCGAGTATTCTGAATGAGATTGAAATTACCCGTGTTTTTTAACTCCTCGTAGGTGGTCTTGGTGGGGGTAGTGTTCCGGGGGTTGAATATATGCATTTTCACCAGCAGGTTTACCTGTGCCAGCGTCTTTTTCTGGTAGAGCAGGTTAAGGAACACGGGTACGCTGTCCAGCCGTGCCTGGTTGATTCGGATCAGTAAGTTATAATCTTCAAGATTGGATTTAAGATCGGTCAGCAGACGGGTGTAATACCCCTGCAGCTTTTTCCGATTGCTCCGCTCTTCATTCCACTCGTTTATCTGCAAGGCCAAAAGAATACCGAAAACAATCAGGATAAGTTCCCCTACCGCGTATCGTAGGTAACGTCTTGCATTCTCGGAATTTAAAGCCTTCATTCTCGAGTTTCGCAACAGTTTCATCATTCTCCGGCTTTTATTAAGTGCTAATGACCCGAACCTGTACAGTGTCAAGGCTTGTTACATTTGTCTTTAGGTAGTCTGGTGATTGATTAGGGTGTTATGGGCACATCAATATTCCATTCTTATTTTCTCCAGGCCATCGCGTATTTCGGTCGGAAAACAGGTGCGCCTGAACATTGAGCGCAATCCGACAATATAGGAAAATTTTATCATTTTATTTGTATTCAGTGGTATTCCTTGATGAGCCCGGGCATTGAACCAGACAGACTTTTCCAGCGGTGGCGTTGGCAAGTGTATTGATCCGGGTCGGGCGGCCAGCTCGGCGGTGGTTATTCCACCATCCGGATTTTTTTACTTTTTACAGCACAACACCTGTCGTGTTATCCCTGGGGCGGGGGAAGTTCTTGTCACCCCACTGCTCCTTGAGATTGGTTTCGATAGTCAGGCTCAGGGCAGTAAGAGGAACGTCTTCCAAACGGTTCTCGAAAGGGTCTTCAGCGCGTTCTCCCACTAAATCCAGGCATAGGAACACAAAAGAGATAACCACCGAAACAGGGATGGTCATCCATCCGAGCTCTTCGACAAACACGAACGGCAGCAAAGAGGCATGGATGAAAACAAACACACGGGAGAAAAAGCTATACTGGCGGGGAAAAGGGGTGTTCTTGATGCGTTCGCTTCGGCCTTGAATTTGATTGAACTCCACAAGGGTTTGCTCAAGTCTGACAAACCGGTAGTCGGAGAGCCAACCCTTATCAAAGGCCCTTCTTAAATCCTCTCCCTGCAGCTCGAGCAAGTAGTTGGGAGGGTTGTTTTTATGAATGAAGGCCTGGTATTCCTCTTCGGACAGGAACGCTTCGGTATCCGAGTACTCGTTCGATTCCTGATAGACCTCCTGCTGACTTGTATGGTTGTAGTCGTATTTTTTTCTAAGAAAGACCCGCAAGGCATGCACAAAAGCAATGTGCCGGTAGACCAGCCGGTGTTGCAGGATTTTAATTTCCTGCCGCGAGCGATCATCTGGCCGCGAGCGATCATCTGGCCGTGAGCGATCATCTGGCCGTGAGCGATCATCTGGCCGTGAGCGATCGTCCGGTGAGCGATTTTCGGTTGCCAATACCAGTGTGATTACCTGTCTGGCCCATGCCCGACTGAAATTTACCAGCAATCCCCATATCTTGCGGGCTTCCCACCAGCGGTCGTAGGCGTTGTTGCTCTTAAAGCCGATAAAGATGGCAAGTGCTGTGCTCAAAGCTGTGACAGCACTGAAAGGCAGATGTAGGTGAAAGACTGAAAAGTAATCATGCAGCAGATACACTGTTGCCGAGAGCGTCAGGTAATAGAGCAGGCTTTTCCAGGTATACTGCAGAATAACACTCCATTTGAGATTTCGTTGAATGAGCATAAAGTTGAACTGGTGTGTTGAACTGGTCTGTTGAACTGGTTTATAGCCTTCTTCCACATAGGGTTGTCAGCATAGGGTTGTCAGCATCGGGTTGTCAGCAAACGGGGCATGGCAAAAAATGTAGACCGTGGGCAGATTGTAGGTCAAAGACCGTCATGTGCCTGACTCCTTGCCGTGGAAAATACTCCTGAATCTCAGGTGCAACCAACCAGAGTGCAATCAATCAGAGTGCAACCGACCCACGGGTTGAGGAACGCACTACCAGGTACCTATAATGAAAAAGCCCCTGCAAGGGGCTTGATACATGGATTGGTCTGGTCATTCAAGCTAACTCTACATTGACGGCGTTCAGACCTTTCCTGCCTTCTTCCACTTCGAAAGTCACTTTGTCATTCTCCCGGATCTGATCGATTAAACCTGAGACGTGGACAAAAATGTCCTGGTTGGAATCGGTTGTATTGATGAAGCCGAATCCTTTCGCCTCGTTAAAAAATTTTACTGTTCCTGATTGCATTACTTTTGAATTTATGTTTATGTATACAGGTCTAACGGGGCGACGGTCAGTTAGGTTCAAATCGGATGGTTTGTTTTATACTTGACTTGCCTGCTGTCACCGTTTCTCAGACCATGCCGCTACCCATGCCGCTACCCATGCCGCTACCCATGCCGCTACCCATGCCGCTACCCATGCCGCTACCGGGCAAGTCCCATTTCCGTGGCGTACCCTTGGCGCCATGGCCTTGTCTGGACTGGTCTGAGAAGGGAGGGGAATAGCCGCTTTAATGGTAGTTTCGGTCGGACACGTTCCAGCAAAGGCAGGGGAGTATGCCTCAGCTCCCGGCGATGGGCCAGCAGCTATACCACCAGTGGCTGGGTCCGTAGCAACAGGCCTGCCAGCAGGTTTGCTTTCAGATAAGCCAGCGGTGAGCATGAGTTGGGCTACCCGATAGGGATTGGACACTTGAAAGAAGCGCGCTGCCCTGTTTTGTTTGGCTAGTCCAGTTGCAGGCTCTTCCAGATGCCTGCCGGGATCTGATTTTGATACGCAAGCAGTTTTTCCTTGGCCTGCGCCACGCCTTCGGCGTTCTGGTTGTCTTTGTAGAACTGATATTGAAAGACTTCTCCCCAGAACCGAATGACCGCATCCGGATCGGTTTTGATCAGATCCAGTTTGTCCAAGGGCAAATTCTTGCAGCTGCCTTCAACGATGGACTGATTGACAATTTGTAAAAACGCGAGTTCTATCCTGCCTGTCTGGCCTTTGCTGGCCAGCCGTTGAAATCGTTTTCTGTCTGTGAAGAACACGCCGGTTTTGCTCGGAAGGGTAGTGGCCAGGAAAATGCCAACAGAGGTCATCCCTGCCAATCCCAGGAAAGGATTCAGAACACTGTCTGTCAGGCCTGCAATAGCCAAAGAAACAACGGCCACCAGCAGCGAAGCCAGCGGACCGCTGATCAGGATCCGTTTGTAGGCATTGATCAACTGTTTTTCAGTCAGCAGCTTCCGGGGAACCGTCGCGGCCACTCCACCAAAATGTTGCCAGTCGGTATTGAAATAAACAGCCAGCCGGTTGCCTGCCCGCTTGATGCCCAGAAAGCCAACCACAAACAACTCTGTCCGGAAACCCTGCAGCAAGCCCGCAACCAGATGGCCCAGCTCGTGCAGGGCAATGGCAACCAGTGGAGCAACAACCACCGAAGCAAAAAAGAACAGGCTCCCGGCAGCAGTGTCGGGTAAGAACCGGTCCAGTGTCTGTTTGTTGCCGATGGCAGAACCAACCAGGTAGCCTGTGTACATCAGAGCACCCCCAAGCAGCAACCCGAACAGGGCGCTGCGCAGTGTTTTTTTATCAGACTTCATCTACATGAGATTCATTTACTAAGGTTCACTTAAAATCGAACGGAGACCCGCCTTGGAAACAAGCGGAAAGATACGCTTTTTTGCCGTTGGAAGATTTGCCGTCAGAAGATTTGTAGGGCCGGAAAATTCAAGTGTAAGGTTGAGAATCGGTGGTTGTTCTTTGGCAATCCGCTTGTGCAATCCGCTTGTGCAATCCGCTTGGCGAGCCTACGGGCGGGCAATATCCGACATATGGTCTCCCGGATGCGGAAGCCCGTTGAGGATTGCGTTCATTCAGATCGCTTTCCGGCCACGGCCGGGGCATCAGAGTTGTTGTGAAAAATGAATCAACAGAAAACAAACAACAGGCGATGCGAGGCCTTTGACTGAAAGCAATGTATGAATCCGCCGGTACAAACAGCTCGGGCAAGCCAAAGGCACATCGGCAAGGACCACATTGGCAAGGCACATACATTGGCAATGACGGGTAGTTCAAAAGTCTGTACAGTTACAAATTGCCCGCTTCAGCACAAGGGGAGGAAGGCCGATTCGGTACGGTCAGGAATTGACGGTTTGTTTGTGTTTGCGCAGATACGCCTCCCGCCACCGGGCGGCCATGTACAAACAGCCAATGACAAAGATGACAAAAACAATGGACAGGATTGAATTTTGGCTGTAACTGGCCTTCACAGGCTCGAGCAGAAAGACAAGCAGGACATGCAGCGCAAAAACCTGCAGCGAATGTTTACCTATGACCACTAACCATGACTGATTGAAAAGGGCGGGGAATCGTTTCATGGCCAGGCTAACCACTATTGCCAGCGCGGCCACGTTGGCCAGTCTGAGAATGCCGAGCCGGTGTTTGTCAACCAGGCGTTCCAAAAGCCAGTCATGGGTTTGAGCCGTGGCATGGCGGTCAATCGTGATCAGGACAATGAAGGGAAGGCAGATCCATAGCCATTGAACCGATGGCCTGATGGGGTTTGCCTGATAGCGGCGGGTACCGGTGTACACACCGGCCACAAACAGCAGCTGCCAGGCAAAAATATCCATTTGACTCAATTTCAGGACCGGGACCAGCGGTACTGCACACGCGTGTAGCTTGTAGCTTATTCCCAGCCCCAGCTGACTGAGTAGCCAGAGCCCGAGGCTGACGGCAAAAACAAGCTTTGTCCGGTTTTGCCGCAATAGGGTGACCAGGAGGGGAAGGCTAAGGAAAAGGATACAGTAAAGCGGCAGAATGTCGTGGAAGTTGGGTTGGTACAACAAAAGTGAAGCGAGCAAGGCTGCCTGAAGCGGATGGGCCAGAAAGCCTTGGAATACGCCTTTCCAGTAAAGGGTGTGAACAGCCGAAAAATACACGACCATGCCTACGGTCAGCACAACGGCCAGGTGGTAAAAATAGATGGTGAGCGAACGGGCAAGGGCGTGTTTTCGCATCTGGGCAAAGCCTGAGCGGTCCAGTCTTCGGTTGTAGGCCAGGCTGGCGACCAGTCCGGAGAGAAAGACAAATCCTTCGGCTGCAGAGGCATAGCCAAAGGGTTGGTAGGTGAACTGAGTGAGGTAGTTTTCAGTGTGATTGATCGTGATAAGGACGATAAACAGACCCCTCAAACCATCCAGCTGCGGTATTCTATTCATAAAAGTAAAGCGCCAGCTGCCAAGCAATGTGCCGGCGGCTGTTGGAACAACATTTTACACCTGGCTGAGCAATGCGATACATTTTACCCGAAAAAATGATCTTGAGTATTGATTCTTAAGTATTGATTCTCAAGTATTGATTCTGAACCTGCATTCGCTGTTTGCCAACGCCTGACCTTTTGTTCACACCTGACCTTTTGTTGATCCGATGACCGAACCTGCCACTTCCACTACTGCCACTTCCGCCACCAATGCTTCCACCACTACCACTTCCGCGCTTTCAGCGACACGGGGGGACGGCTTTGACCGCTTGTCTGTGTTTGCCTTCCTGACGGCCATGGTTCGGCTTTTTCACCTGATCTCCTTCCCCGACTGGGTCAGGTATGACAAGCGAAGCTACCTGCTTATGTTTTTTATCGTTTGCGTACTGGTGCGCCCTCGGTCGGTCTATCTTCTGATGCTGCTGTTGGCAGCGAGCATGCTCCGTACCCTGGACTGGATACCGTTTTCGCCTAACCATATCTTTTTCGAATTCTGGGTTGATGCCGCCGTTCTGGCTGCATTGGTTTACCATGCCGGCCGGGCTTACCTTCAAAGGACATCCATCCATGATGCGCTTGTACGGGAGAATGTATTCAATGGTTTTGCACCCGTGGCCCGCATGAGCATTATGATTTTGTATTTCTACGCCGTTTTTCACAAACTTAACCGGGATTATTTGGATCCGGAAATTAGTTGTGGCACTTTTCTTACACGTGGATTGCTGGAAAGGCTGCACATTTTTTACTTTCCCTACTGGGCAAAGCTGGTGGCCGTATGGGGGACACTGGTTATTGAACTGTTGATTCCGGTATTGTTTTTGTTTCGCCCCACCCGCCGGTGGAGCATCTTGCTTGGCCTGGTCTTCCACTTCGTGCTGGCCATTCACCCACATGCGGGGCTATACAGTTTTTCCTCGCTGCTGATTGGCTTTTTTTATTTGTTTACCCCACCCGCTTTCAACGATTGCTTACGCATGCAGCTCAAGCAGTGGCAGATCCGGCTGCGCAAGCGTTCGTATCAGGTCACAGGGGTGCTGCTTGCGGCCGGATTCGCATCCTGGTGGCTGTATGAGTTCAAGGATGGTGGTTTTCGGGCGGCGGCCTTTCTGTTCTGGTATGCGTGGTGGGTAGTTGTCTTTGTCGCCTATGTGCGGTTTGTTGCCGGAGGCAATGCAAAAGAAGAGTATTTTCAACAAATGTTTGCCGTCAGACCCCGACTGCTTTGGTTTTTCCCTGTTATTGTTTTTCTGAACGGGATGTCTCCCTACCTGGGTTTTAAAACACAGACCAGTTACTCCATGTTCAGCAACCTGCGAACGGAAGGGAAGACGACCAATCATTTATTCATGCCCCGTTCACTGCTGACTTCCAACTGGCAGGATGACCTGGTGACCATTCACCGGACCAATCTGCCCGAGTTAGCCGAGTTTGCCGGTGGCAAACGGATGATTGCCTACTTTGAGCTGCGGCGCTATGTCAGTGCCGGTGGTGCGAATACCGGTGCTGCGAATGCTGGTGGTGCGAATGCGGGTGGACAAAATTTTTTTGTCGATTACCAAAGGGGTGAAAAAGAGTATCATTTGTTTGTGAAAAACGGTGTGAGCAATGATCCGCAGCTTGTAAAGCCGTATTCGTGGCTGGTAAGGAAGAGCCTGCGCTTTCGACCGGTTTATACCGATACCTGTCGCTGTCAGCATTGAGCGGCTTGGTCACACCCGCCCGGTCGATTGCTTTTGGTGGAGCCGCTGCCGGCTATATACAGCTTTATTTGAACCGGGGCCTGTCGCCGGGATTTTGCCTGCCCGGCAGGTAAGCGTTGATTTGCTTGAAAAATTGATTTGCTTGAAAAAGAGGAACGGCCTTTGGGATGTACATTATTCCGGTATACGATGTTGGCGAAAAACGGGTGGGCAAAATGCTCAAACTCTGCCGGCAGTACCTGAACTGGATTCAGAATTCGGTACTGGAAGGCGAGATCAGTGAAGTCAAACCGAAAGAACTCAAGGCCAAAGCCGAGAAGAGCATGGTCAAGAAGAGCATGGTCGAACAAGAGGATAGCCTGATTATCTTCAAGAGCCGCCAGCAACACTGGCCGGACAAGGAAGTGATCGGGCTGACCCGCAACGATACCGATCATTTTCTATAGTTGTCTTGCGCATCAGTCGTCAAACCCCCGGATCAATTCTTGGATTACGCATCGATTGGATTACGCATCGATTGGATTACGCATCGATTGGATTGCGCATCGACGAGCTGGGTAAGTGAAAAGTGAATCACAGACCTGCGTTTCCAGCTTAGAAACGCGCTTTTTTAAGCCGTTTCCAACGGCTATTAATTGTACCCGTAAGGAATTGCTAACAAGACAAGAAAATGTAATCAAAGTACCCCCACTTCAACTGTAGTCAAAGCCTGGAAGACCCAGACGTACCCTATCCCTATAACTACTTTCATGATCATACCGCACCAGACCTTTTCCTTCAAAGGGAACTATTTCAAATGGTTATTCCATATGCTTTGCACCATATTCGTACCAATCGGAGCCCAGGCTCAGACCCGGGTATCACTGAAAGACAAAATCAGTTCGCCGGAAGTGTATATGACAGTCAAGCTACGGGATACCATTCTTGCGGCACGTGAAGGGTATGCATTTGAGAACTTCGCCTCAGTGCGTTTTCAGGTGGATAAAAACGGAAACGTAGGAACGATTGAATTTTCCATCTATACCGATTCGTTGGTCATGCCGCACCTGACCAATGCGTTGCGGTCAACCGATGGCAAGTGGCGAATAACCCGCAAGGGAAAGCCTGTGAAGGAAACGGTCACCATTCTTTTGCCTGCTTTGTTTGTGCTCAAAGCCGGACTTCCCGTCAAGGGTAAAACCGAAGAAGATCCTTTGGGGCATCCACCGCTAGAGATCGTAGACGAGGGGTTTCAACTGTTTCATTTTGCAGCTGACAGGACTTCGGATTATAATACCTTTGTTCGTTCGGGTGAGAAATTTGAAGGTATTGTGCTCAATCCCATCCTGATCCGTGTGCCCCAGGGCACTGATCAAAGGTATTAGTCGAGCTACCAACCCGGGATTTTGGGCTAACTGTACACAGTTGCAGTAAGCCTAAGCGGAAAGTTGCTCCCAGCATGCAGGCATCAAGTGTTCGAAGCAAGCAGAATGATCCTTGCATTTACTCTCTTGTAAAAAGGTTTATGATGAATATAGATGAATATGACCGTATTTAAACCCTTGTGCTTGGGTCTGTTCCTGCTTCTGGCTGAATATGCCACCGGCCAATATGCCACTGGCCAACAACACACCGGTACATCCACGCTGGACACGTTAATCAACGCGGGGCCCTACCGGCTCCGTTTCAAGATCCTGAAAGGAACGAATCCTCCGGTACTGTTTGAATCCGGCGGCGGGCTGGACAGCTCGCAATGGGACTTGATCGCCACTGTCGTCCATGAACAGCTGGCGGCGACAGTGATCACTTATGATCGTGCCGGCTTCGGCAAAAGCAACCTGGATACGGCCAATTACTCGATCCTACAGGAAATCGAAAGCCTGGAGACAGCCCTTGCGCAACTGGGTTACCAACAGGCTGATTTTCTGCTGGTTGGTCATTCGCTGGGCGGTTTTTACAACCGTGTATTTGCCGCCCGGCATCCCCGGCAGGTCAAAGCCATTGTATTACTTGATCCGCGCATACCCTCCCGCCAGGACATGAAACTGGCCCGTGATTATTTCCAGACGCTGAACCGGAAAGATTTCGAGGCCGGGTACATGAGTCTGTACTACCTTTTGGCAAACATGGAGCACATGAGTGATTATGTCAGACATTTGCCCTTGCCTGAACACATTCCCCTACTGGATGTCATGGCTGAGAACGGACCTTTTACGGAAAAGAGTCAGAACGACCGGTTCAAAGCCGCTCAGCGCAAGCTGGTAAAGGGATATAAAAACCGAAAGCTGCTAATGGCCAACGGAAGCTCACACAACATACCCTACGATAAGCCGGATCTGGTTATTGAGCAAATCAGGGATTGCTATGAAAAATATTTGATGAAAGATTGACTCGCTGAAAGCAGTTTCGTGCATGTAAAGTGGCCCTTCGGCTTCTTAATGCTATTGTTGGTGCAAGGTGCCAAGATCTCTATAGTTAATTGCACCTTGCACCAACCCCAGATTCATCAGGATTCATTACCTGACCACCGCCGACAGGGTAAACAATCCGTTGGCGGAGTGCTTGGCAATTTTCAAGAATGCCGAGGATGTAAGATCTGCCTTTCCAACTTGAACGGCACCTTCCGAAGTTGTTTTCAACGGCTCTTAACTGTACCATTCAGGAATTGGAATGCTGAAAGCAGTTATTGAATCCCGCCAGGAGTCGAACCCTGGATTTTTTGGTTCTTCCGAAAATACAGCCGCTGTACCTGCACAGCCTGAAACAGTTTGCCCCGCGCGGTGAGAAAGCCGTGCCCGTTGAGCTCTGCGGCGATCTGGCTCCAGTTAAGCCCCTGCAAGCGAAGCGAGTGGATCATGGCCTTGGCCCGCCGGTTGTTCTTGTTCTCGGCCGCTTTTTTCTGCCAGATCCGGTTTCCCTTCAGGGCCGCCTCCAAGGTCAGGTTCCCGGGCTTTCCCAGCGTGTGGCCCTGCGCCTTCTTTGCCGCAAGGGCGGCTTTGGTGCGCGAGGAGATCAGCTCCCGTTCGTGCTGGGCCAGCACGGCGAAAATGCCCACAGTCAGCGTGTTGGCATCGGGCATGTCGGCGCAGACAAAATCGACGCCCGAGTCGCGCAGGGTAAAAATAAAGCTGGCATTGCGGCTCAGCCGGTCGAGCTTGGCAATGACTAGCGTGGCCTGATGGGCCTTGGCACAGGCAATGGCCGCTGAGAGCTGGGGACGGTCGTTTTTCTTTCCCGATTCGACCTCGATGAATTCTTTGATAATCGGCCGGTCCTTGACAAACTGACCCACGGCCGTTTTCTGGGCCTCCAGTCCCAAACCGCTTTGCCCCTGTCCCTTTGTTGAGACCCGGAAATAGGATACGTATAGCTTCTTCATTTACGTACAGCTATTTAGCATTGGTATTATTCACCATCTGTGTTACTCACCTGTATTACTCACCATCTGTATGGCTGCCGACAAAGTCCAGCCCGGTCAAAAGGCGTATGCGCCGGATACGCATGTTCAGATAATGCTCCAACTCGTCGGTTGACGAGTCCGGATTCGTTGTGGCTACCGTGTTCTGCGCTGAGAAAGTCTGCGCTTCTTGTGAAGTAAACAACAGCCGGTTTTGCGATCGGGTCTGGGCTTGTGGTTGTGTATAGCCTATTTGCAATAGTTTCTGGGCGATGTCAGATTCAAGCAGAGTGATTTCTTCTTTTTTCCAGGTTTCCATTTGGGGTGTAGTCAGTAGTAGTTCGTTCAATAATCGCCTAGTCGGCAATCGGGTAGTTGCTTGTCCTGCCAGACAAACGTAAGTCAGGAATGGTTCCCTGACAATCGGGCTATTGGAAGTATAGCAAATGTCGGAAGTATAGCAAATGTCGGAAGTATAGCAAATGTCGGAAGTATAGCAAATGTCGGAAGTATAGCAGCTATCAAAAAGTTTGTCATTTATACATTATATGCATTTGCCGGTTTGATGGTTGTTGTCCGCTTGACCCTGTCAAAGCGTCATGCACAACAGGGCAGGGGCGAAGGCAAAGATAAGGGGCGACGAGCTGTTTTACAAATCCTGAACGGACGTTCAGGATTTGTAAATTATCGGGAATTCCGGCAAAAGTCAATAACTGATTGTTTAGTTGCATGTGTTTGCCGGAAAACCCGAGGACAAGATACTGACGGGAAGCGCTTGGGTTTTGGGCAGGCCGTAAGAAACAAGACCAGCGTGTTGAAAATAGGGCATGGGTACCAACAAAGGAATGGCTCTCAAAGCAATGCTATCCGGGCCAACCAAAACAGCATCCGGGAAGGTTAGCGAAACGGACGTTCCGGGTGATTGCCGCATCAGAGTCCGGTGGAAACCGATTTGGCCTACGGCTCCTTTTTGGCCGGTATTACCTGGACGGTCTGTCCGATCTGGATCACCATCAGGTCCTGGCCGACCACCACTTGTCCGGTGTAGGTCTTTTTGGTCCGTGAAACGATCTGCTCAACGGTGGGTACCGAAGGGCCGATGGGCGGTATGGCCACGTGGGTGTAAACTGCCAGCCGTGGTTTTGAAAGGGAGAACACTTTCGCCGCCTGCTCGGGTGTGGTATGGAAGCCGGTGATCTTGCGGGCAAGCGCCGAGCCGGCCATCGCCTGCTCG
>JAESGM010000632.1_pt1 | contig 20004 bp, 16 predicted proteins | sample 9269721 | NCBI WGS metagenome assembly JAESGM01 (sample SAMN15720920, study PRJNA650825) | algae metagenome | isolation source: Komarekiella atlantica HA4396-MV6 and co-occurring heterotrophs from... | place: USA: Theobald House, Kauai, HI | collected 2009-07-29 | reverse complement strand
CGGTGGGGACGACCGTCACCGTCTGCGGCGTATCGAGGAGCGGCCCGGTCATTTTCGGCGAGGAGGAGTACTCGGCATTGTACTGGCCGGCCGGAACCGGAGCGGCCTGACCCGGTAGAGGATCGAGTTGCTGCTGTGGCGACTGGGCCTGCGGCGATTGCGGTGCCGGAGCGACCTGCTGGGTTTGCGCGGCCTTCTTGGCGGCGCCCTTTTTGGCCGCGGACTTCTTCTTCTGCGTCGTCTCGACGTTCAGCGGCGGCAGCGGCACCGGCTCGGGTGCGACTGCCTCCTGCGCGCTCGCCGGATAGGCAAACACGGATGTCGCGCCGGCGAGCAGCGCGGTCTTGATCGATTGACGCTTGGAATGACGGAAATCGGCTTTGTTTGCGAGCGGCTCTAGGCCTAATTCCAGCTCGCTGGCGAGAGTAGAATCCCCCCGCATGCAGCCCTCGGCTGCATCGTTACGCGTACGCATACGCCTACCCCTTACTCTTTACATAACTCGGTACCGGCGCCCACCCGGCGCCGAAGCGGGCATGCTTGCGCATCCCGCTCCTAGTCACGCATCGAGCAATACCTGATGGTGCGAGTCAACAATAAGGGGATGCCGATTAAGCAAGCCGCGCGCATTGATGCTGTTGAGCAACAATCTGGACGCTGGTCGTCAAGAATGACTCTAAAGAAGGGCGCGGAATACGAATTATCCGCGCCTCTCTCGCGGCATTCTAAAGTGTCGTCGCTACGCTTTATCCTTCACCAGGGCGTCGCGGATCTCCTTGAGGTACACCTCCGACGGACTCGGGGCGGGAGGGGCGGCGGCCTTGGGCTTGCGCATCATGTTGATGCCCTTGATGAGGAAGAACAGGGCTATAGCGGTGATCAGGAACTGGATGACCGCGTTCAGGAACAGCCCGTACTTGATCTCGACGGTGTCGATGGGGGTGACCGTCAGGTTGGAAAAGTTCACCCCAGCCGTCACATAGCCGATGATCGGCATCATGATGTTGGCAACGAGCGTCGAGACGATCGGTGTGAAGGCAGCGCCGATGATGACGCCGATGGCAAGGTCAAGGGCGTTGCCCTTCATCGCGAAGTTCTTGAATTCTTCCCACATTTGGCGCATTGGCGTCTCCCTCGGAAAAGGCGCAGGCGGATCCCCCGGGCGGGGTTTGCGTCCGCAAGACTAGGTGAACCGGGCCGCCGGCAAAACGGGCTTTATGTCTAACGGCGGATAGGAATCGCCACATATGCGTCGCAGTGTTGGCGTGTACGTGGTTGCCGGGGTGCTTCGCATTCCGCGCCAGGGGACGAGGGAGCCGACCGACATGATGGAGCGCAAGGAGCGCAAACCGTACTGGCGTCACACGAAATGGCAGATGCTCGCCAGCGTCGTGCCGTTCCTCGTGATGATCATCGTGCTTCCTCTGTACGCAGGCAGTCTCAATACGGAGCGCTTCCTCGGTTTTCCACTGGGCTACTTCCTGAGCGCGCACGGCATCGTAATCGTCGCGATATTCACGGTCGCCAGCTTCGTGAACCGGCAGGACGCCATCGATCACTGGCACGGCGCCCACGAGGATACGTGAGCGGCCGCCGGGAACGCACCAGATGTCGCTGACTTCCCGCACGCGCTTCGTCAATCCGCGCCTAGGCACCTACTTCGGCATATTCGCCAGCTCGCTTGCCGGGCTCGTCATGCTGCTGCTCATCTTCGAGCAGCTCGGCACGTCCGACTATTGGTTGCGCTGGGTCATGCTGCTTGGCCCACTCGCCCTCTATGCGGCCATAGGCCTATGTGTTCCCACGCAGGATCCGCTCGAGTTCTTCGCTGCCGGCCGCCGCGTGCCGGCGGGATACACCGGTCTCGGCATAGGCGTGGCGACGATGGGCGCCACGGGCCTCGTGGCCATGACGGGTGTATTCTTCCTCATCGGCTTCGATGCGCTGTGCCTGATGATTGGCGGCCTTGCCGGCTTCGTCATCATGTCCGTCATGCTGGCGCCGTACTTCCGCAAGTTCGGCACCTTCACTGTGCCGAGCTATCTCGGACGCCGCTTCGAAAGTAAAACGGTGCGTCTCGTGTCGGCGGGCGTCATGGCCGTACCCGCCCTGCTGATGCTGGCGGCGGAATTGCGCATGGGCGCATACGCCGCCGGTTGGCTGACCGGCCAGCCGCAAGCGCTGATGGTATTCCTGCTCGCCGCAGCTTTCGTCACCACGGTCGTCATGGGCGGCATGCGGTCGCTGAGCTGGTCAGGTAGCGCGCAGGCGATAGCCGCCATCCTTGCCCTGCTCGTGCCGGTGACAATCGTTGCCGTGATGGTGACCAACTTCCCTTTGCCGCAGCTGACCAACGGGCCGCTCTTGCGCTCCCTCGTCTATGCCGAGCCGACGCAGGGGCTGGGCTTGCCGCAGGCCTATGGGCTGACTTTCGGCCTGCCGGGCGACGGCATGGCGCAGATTTCAAAGCGCTTCGCCGAGCCGTTCGGCGCTATCGGTCCGACGGCTTTCGTCATCTCGATGCTCACCGTGATGACAGGTGTCGCCGCGTGTCCGTGGCTCATTCCACGGGTCACCATGACGCCCGGCGTCTATGAGACACGCAAGTCGCTGGGCTGGGCGACGGTCTATTTCGGGCTGATCATGCTCACCTGCGCCGGGGTGGCGGTCTACCTGCGCGACTTCATAGCCGATTTCGTGCGCTCCGGCGCCGAAACCCTGCCGTCATGGATGCAGCAGCTCGTCGACTACGGATTCGCCATGGCGGCCCCCGCGCCTCCTTGGAACATGACGAGTTTCGCCTTCGAGCGCGACGGCATCCTCCTGACCCTCCCGGTGGTGGCGCAGCTGCCAAGTGTCATCCTCTACTTCGCAGTGACGGGGATCGTGGCTGCTGCGATGGTGGGTATAGGGGCGACCGCCAGCGCCCTGGGCACCGTCATTTCCGAGGATGTGGTCAACGGATTCTCGTGGGAGCCGCTGCAGCGCGTCGCCCGCGTAAACACCGGCCGGCTGGCCATAGCGGGCGCGGCCGCCCTGGGCGGTGTGGTGGCCATCATCGCCCCTACAGACCCGCTTCAACTGTTGCTCTGGTCGCTGGCCCTGTCAGGTTCGGCCTTCTTCCCGGTCCTCGTCCTGTCGATCTGGTGGAAGCGGATGAACGCCTACGGAGCCATCGCTGGAATGAGCAGCGGCTTCGCCATCGCCGTACTTGCCATCCTTGCTTCCGAAGCGGGGGTCATCGGTCTCAACGGCGTGCTTGCCGGCCTGCTTGGGCTTCCCGCCGGAGCGTTGGGGGCGCTGCTTGCCAGCATGGCGACACCGGGCCCAAATCGCAGCACGCTGGAACTCGTCCGCGAGATCCGCATACCGGGCGGCGAGGTGATCTATGATCGCGAAACGCGCTTGCAACGCCTGAAGTCGCGGGATCGCAGCTAAAAGGACGCCGCAGTCATGACCGTGCACGAGCGGCTGATGCTCTACCCGCCGCTGGAGCCGTACCGCACCGGCACCCTGGACGTGGGAGACGGCCACACGATCTACTTCGAGGAATGCGGCAACAGGACCGGGCAGCCGGTGGCGCTCGTGCACGGCGGGCCGGGCGGCGGATCCAATCCCACCATGCGCCGCTTCCACGACCCGAAGCACTACCGGATCATCCTGTTCGATCAACGCGGCTGCGGCCGCTCCACGCCCTATGCTTCGCTGGACGCAAATACGACGTGGCATCTGGTGTCCGATATGGAGCGCCTGCGCCAGACGCTGGAAATCGAACGCTGGCAGGTCTTCGGCGGCTCTTGGGGCTCTACGCTGGCGCTGGCGTATGCGCAGGCTCACCCGCAGCGCGTGAGCGGCCTTATTCTGCGCGGCATCTTCCTGGTGCGCCGGGTTGAACTCGAGTGGTTCTACCAGCAGGGCTGCAGTTGGATTTACCCGGATGCATTCGCCGCCTACGAAGCTGCAATTCCGCCGGGCGAGCGGGACGACATGATCGCTGCCTACCATCGGCGGCTCACCGATGCCGATCTGCAAGTGCAACTCGCCGCGGCCAAGGCGTGGAGCATCTGGGAGGGCTCGACGCTGTCACTGCTGCCCGATGCGGAGCGTGTGCGCCACTTCGGTGCTGACGCCTATGCCCGCGCCTTCGCGCGCATCGAGTGCCACTACTTCGTCAACCGCGGTTTCTTCGCCAGCGACGACCAGTTGCTGCGCGACGCCCACCGGCTCGCCGACATCCCGGGCACGATCGTGCATGGGCGCTATGACGTGGTCACCCCGTTGAAGAATGCCTGGGACCTGAAGCGGGCGTGGCCAAGCGCGGATCTGCGCATCGTGGCCGATGCAGGCCATGCGATGAGTGAGCCGGGCATCGTTCACGAGCTGGTAGCGGCAACTCGACGCCATCAGTCGGGAGCTGCGGCCTAGCCCCCGCCCAGAGTGCCGACGAAGTGCAGCACGACCTCGCGGCGATGCGGACGGTCGCGGTGCTCGGCGACGTAAATCCCCTGCCAGGTTCCGAGCAGCATCTTGCCCCCCATCACCGGGATACCGAGTGACGTAGCGGTGAGCGCCGACTTGATGTGGGCCGGCATGTCGTCAGGGCCTTCCAGGTCGTGAATGTAACGGGCGCCGCGCGGAGCGAGCCGCGCCAGCGCGTCGACCAGATCGGTGCGCACATCCGGGTCGGCATTCTCCTGGATGAGCAGCGACGCCGAGGTATGGCGGATGAAAAGCGTCAGCAGACCGTCGGCGGCGGCGATGCGGGCAAGCCAGTCGCGGACGTCTTGCGTGCGGTCGTAGAGCCCCGGGCCGCTGGTCGCCACCAGGATCGTCTCGAAGGCTTGCGATAGGCGCTGTCCCGGCATCGTCCGATGCTCTCTCCCGATTTCGGCTCAAGCGTCACGGATAGCGCGTCGAAGGCGCTGCGTCTGCGCGCAACGGCGGATTTGGCGGTTTCGAGCACGCGAGAGTGCGATTTTTACCCGCTGCTTAACCTCGCGTTTACCGCGACTCGCAAAGCCTTGGCATGAGCCGATCTTTGTTCGCGCGTCCCGATTTCGGCAGCACCGCCGCCTGAGCCCATCTGGCCCCAAGGGCCACTGACAGCCGCCAAGGGATTGAGATGTCTACACAAGCCTATACCGAACGCTTTGGTGCGCGAGGCGATTCCGCGGCCGAGTCTTCCGAGCCGAGCATGCTGGATCAGATGCGCGAGCGTTTGGCGGCGCTGACCGAGGAGGCGCGCTCCATCCGCGCGCAGGTGCCCAACGAATTCGAACCCGACATCGTGCGCATCCAGCAGCACATGAACCATTTGCACGAGCGCCTCGCCGTTCTCGGCCGCAGCGCGATCGTCCCATACAACCGCGCCGAGCGCGCCGGGCAGCGCTATGTCAAGGCCGTGCGCTACGTCACCGAAGACGACGTCCGCGTCGGCCGCGCCGGCCCTGAGGACATCATTCCGCTCGGCGGGCCCCGGATGCCGCAGCGCCGCGACCAGCAGGAATTGGGCGCGTGGGATGAAGAGTCAGCCGACGCTCTGCTGAAGATCTACGAGTCGGGCGAGGCCTACTTCGGCAGCGAGCAGCGCGCCGAGCGTTCCGCGCCACGCCCGCGTCCGCGCCCGGTCGCAGCGCCGGCAGCGACGCGCCAGCGCGCGACGGCCCCGAACCGTCCGGGGGCGCAGGCAGGGTGTGCGATCGAGTCCGGCTGGCTCGACCAGCGCTTTGCCGAGATCGCCGAGCGCATCGAGCAGTCCCTGGCGCAGATCCGGCCAGACAACGCACTGGCTTCCCTCGGCCGCCGTTTCGATGACGTCGAGAGCCAGATCACTGCGGTCCTCTCCCAGACGCCGACCCACGCCGACCTCGACGAGCTGCGCGCGGCCAGCGAGCAGATCGAGGACATCGGCCATCAGCTCAGCCAGATCCGCCGCCAGATGGCACGTCTGGACCTGATCGACGCGCATCTCGGCACCCTGACGGCTCAGCTCTCCGACGACCGCCTCACGCGGCTCATCAACAGCGGCACGCAGACCGGCGCCGACCGCGGCCGCCTCGATGCCATCGACGCCCAGCTGCGCATGATTGCCGTGCAGCTTTCCGACGAGCGGCTTTCGGGTCTCGTCAGCCGCAGCTCTGCACACGAAGTGAACATGGAAGGTGTTGCCGCGGCAGCAGCCGAGCGTGTCGCCGCCAACATGAACACCAACGAGTTTCGCGAAACGCACACGCGCGACCTCGGGGAAGTGCGCGGCATGCTCGAGAGCTTCATCCACGAGCGCCGCCATCACGACGAGAATAGCGCCAGCATGCTCGAGACGATGCAGCAGGCGATCGTGCGCGTGCTGGATCGGATCGACACGCTGGAGCTGGCGCAGCAGGAGCAGCAGGAGCGCGAGCAGGCACCCGCAGCGGAGATGATGGCTACGCCGGCCGCCCGCACGCACACGCCGCCGGCGATGCCGGATCTCATTCCGGCCACCGCGCGCGTCTTTGCCGAGATGCCCGCCGAGGAGCAGGATCAGTCGGACTTCCTGCCCGAAGAAACCGATGATGCCGCCGCCATGCGCATCATGGACCAGGACGACGAAGAGCCGGCGCAGCAGCCCGCCGCGGACATGCTGCCGCCGCGCGTTCCCGTCTTCACGACGGCAAGCTTCGATCTCGACGCGGCGTTCTCCCGTTCGCGCGACGCCGAGGCCGAGGCATTCGGCGAGACGGCGCCGGCGCGCTCGATGGAAGTTCTGCGCCACGACTTCATCGCCGATGCGCACCGCGCCAAGCTGAAAGCAGCAGCCAAGCCCGATGCCGAGACCAAGAGCGACCTGCGTGCCGGCGAGCTTTCCGTCGACGCGGATGACCAGCCGGCGAAACCGCGCCGCCGCTCCATATTCTCCTTTCGCTCCCCTCGCGTGGCGATGAGCCTGCTCGTTCTTCTCGCGGCCATCCCTGCGGCCATCTTCTTCATGCCGCGCACCGATACTGCCGATGTGGACACCGCCCCCGCTGTGACGGTAGCTCCGCTGTCGTCGGAAGGTAGCGATGCAGCGCCGGAGCCGGTCGCACCCGAAGCGGCGCCTGGAAACGCCCCGAAGCCGGCTTCGCCGACGCGTCACGGGCAGGGTAACAACTCCAATATCTACGAGGACGCGCGGGTGCCTGCGGGCGAAGGCTACTCCGATATCGACACGGCCTCTCTGCCCGGCATCATGATGCAGGACGGCGCGCTCGACGGCCGTCAGCTGGCGCAGCGCCAGGAACAAGCCACGATGGCGCAGATGTCCGGCCGGCTCGGACTTGCCGCGGCGCAGGTGACGCCTGCAGCGGTGATGCAGGATCACGTGATCCGCACTCAGGGCGCCGAAACGGCAAGCAAGGTCGATGCTCTGCCGCCGGCGACCGTCGGTCCATTCTCGTTGCGCATGGCCGCCGCCAAGGGTGATGCGTCGGCGCAGTTCGAGGTTGCCTCGCGTCTCGCGGAAGGCAAGGGAATGGAGCAGAACCTGGCCGAAGCAGCGGTCTGGTATCAGCGCGCCGCCTCCAACGGATTTGCCATGGCGCAGTTCCGCCTCGCCACGCTGTATGAGCGCGGCATGGGTGTAGACAAGGACCTGGCGCGGGCTCGCGTCTGGTACGAGCGCGCTGCCGCGCAGGGCAACGCCAAGTCGATGCATAACCTCGCCGTACTGGCGGCTGCCGCCAGCGAGGAAGGCGACTACGCCGGCGCTGCCCGCTGGTTCTCGGCCGCCGCCGAGTACGGTCTCGCGGACAGCCAGTACAACCTCGCCGTCCTCTACGAGGCCGGCATGGGCGTCGAGAAGAACTCCGAGGTCGCCTACAAGTGGCTCGTTCTGGCTGCACGCTCGGGCGATGCGGAAGCGATGGCGCGGCGCGACAGCATCGGGGCCAAGCTCACCGCTGCTCAGCGCGCCGCGGCCGAGCAGAGCGCTGCGGTGTGGCGCGCCAAGCCCCTGGCCGGCCTCGCCAACGACGCTCACGTCGCCGGGCAGGTCTGGCGCAATTCCGCTCGCGGTTGATCCCCGGCGTGCGGGGAGAGCTAGCCAGCAAGTCGCCTTGACAGCGCGTGGGATGTAGGAGCATTCGTGGTCGCAGACACGACATCTTAGGTGTTCGTTCTGCAGCCTGCTCGGCGACGGGTGCGACCCCGCCCACGCAATCGAGCGACGTGCTCTGACCATGAGGAGCGCGACTTGGCCGGAGACGATGCTGCGTAGCGGGCAACTCGGCGCCCGCGAGGACATGGCCAAGCCGCCCTGATGAACATTTACCTGCCCATCGCCGAGATGTCCGTGAATGTATTGCTCTTTCTCGGCATGGGGGGAGCAATCGGCTTTCTGTCAGGGTTGTTCGGCGTTGGTGGCGGCTTCCTCCTGACTCCGCTGCTGATGTTTCTGGGGGTACCGGCGGCCGTCGCGGTGGGCACCGGCTCGATGCAGATCCTGGCCTCGTCGGTGTCGGGCGCGCTAGCGCAGTTCCAGCGTAACAACGTCGACGTGAAGATGGGCGTCGTCCTCGTGGCGGGCGGCGTCGTCGGCTCCTCGGTCGGCGTCTCGCTGATGAAGATCCTGCGCCAGGCCGGCCAGTTCGAGCTGTTCGTCGCCCTGGCCTACGTCACATTCCTCGGCGCCGTAGGCGCGCTAATGCTCATCGAGAGCGCCGGAGCCATCCACCGCTCGCGCTCCGGTGTCCCGGCGCCGGCGCGCAAGACCAAGCAGCATAGCTGGGTGCACGGCCTGCCGCTCAAGATGCGCTTTCATCGCTCGAAGCTCTACATCAGCGCGGTGCCGCCGGCGATGATCGGCGCCTTCGTCGGCTTCATGGCGGCAGTGATGGGTGTCGGCGGCGGCTTCGTCATGGTCCCGGCCATGATCTATCTTCTGCGCATGCCGACCAGCGTGGTCATCGGCACATCGCTGTTCCAGATCGTGTTCGTGATGGCGTTCACGACGCTGTTGCAGGCTGTCGAGAATAAATCCGTCGACGTCGTGCTCGCCCTTCTGCTGATCGTCGGAGGTGTAATCGGCGCGCAGTTTGGCGCCGCTGCCGGCGGACGGCTGAAGGGTGAGCAACTCCGCTTCATGCTCGCCGCGCTGGTGTTGCTGGTCTGCATGCGCATCGGCTGGGACCTGATGGCGACGCCGAGCGAGATCTATTCCGTCGGCCCGGTGTTGGGGACGCCATGATGGGAAATTGGCGTTCACTGCTGACAGTGCTGCTGGTCGTCGCCGCTGTGCCCGGTCTGCTGACGGCCAGCGGCCACGCGCAATCTCGCAAGGCGCCGAAGAAGGCTCCTCCGCCTCCGGCAGTCGAAGTGATGCCGGCAACACCACCGGCTGCGCCGGTGGAACGGGTGGAAGCCGACGTCGCGACGCGCAGCGTCGAGGTGACGACCGGCTTCACCGGCCACGAAATTCTCATTTTCGGGGCGATCGACAACAGTCAGGCGCCGGAAGGCGATGAGAAATATTACGATGTCGTCGTTGTCGTGGAAGGCACGCCTTTTCCGGTCGTTGTTCGCCGCAAGAGCGATGTCGCCGGCGTGTGGATCAACACGTCGTCCGTGACCTTCGCCTCGGTGCCCAGCTATTACGCCATCGCCTCCACGCGCCCGATCGAGGAGATTGCCGGCCCCTCCGTGCTGGAGCGCCATGCGATCGGCTTTGCGCATATTAAAATGACCACGGCGCAGGGTCAGTCATACGACATGAAGGAATACGAGCTCGATCAGTTCCGGCAGGCGGTCGTGCGCATCAAGAGATCGCAGAAGCTCTATGTCGTCGAATCCAAGGGCGGCGTGACGTTCACCGGCCGCACGCTGTTCCGCAGCACCATTCCGCTACCGGCCAACGTGCCGGTCGGCCCGCTGGTGGCGCGCACCTACCTTTTTCGTGATGGGAAGGTGATCGGCGCGCACATCGCCCGCGTAACTCTGCAACGTGCGGGCCTGGAGCGCCTCGTGCACAATTTCGCGTTCGTGCACCCGGTCGCCTACGGCACGATCGCCATTCTCCTTGCGGTGCTTTCGGGTCTTCTCGCCTCGACGTACTTCCGCCGCCAGACGGCATCCTAATCGTCGCGCAGCAGCCGGGTCGCTACCGGGTATAGGCCTTCCTGGCCGAGCATCCAGACCTGCATCCCGTCGTTACCGAACAACGGCTCGAATGCCAGGTCGAGGATGTTGAGCCCGCCCGTATAGGTTCCGAAAGCGGGCAGCACCATGCGCAGGCCGTTGCCGACGAAGCACGGCCGGCGCATCGAGAAGCCATGCAGGTTGAGCTTGGCGGCCGGATGCAGATGCCCGGCGATCTCGTGCGTCACGTGTCCAGGCCGGGGCTCATGGCGCAAGACGATGCCTTCCACCTCGATATCGCCAACAACGACGCCGCCGAGGCGCTCGCTGACCTTCGGGTCGTGATTGCCGGTCACCCAGATCCAATCGCGATCCTCCTGCATGACCTGAAGAATTTCCAGTTCCTCGACGCCGATCCGCCCCCAGGCGTCGACATCGTGCAGGCTGTCGCCAAGCGCGATGACGGTCGCAGCGTCGAAGCGATCGATCGCGGCGGCGAGCTTGTTCAGGGTATCGCGCGTGTCATAGGGAGGTACGAGCTGCCCGCGCTTGGCGAACGCAGACCCCTTCTCCAGATGAAGGTCGGCAACGATCAGCGCGTCTTCGCTCGGCCAGTACAGCGCCCCCGACATGCAGGCGCGAAAGCGCTTGCCGCAGATGGAGACTTCCTGGTCGAGGAAATCGTCATAGACGCGGCTGTCCGGCTTCGCTTGCAGCATCAGGTCCCTCTAGCGTCTCGCGCAGAAACGTTGCGGCCGCCTCGCGCAGAAGATCCTCGCGTGCGAAGCCGGCGACGGCTTCACGGCCTATCTCCAGAAGAATGGGCACCGATAGCGGCGACACCCACGGCAATGCTTGATGCCTGATTCTTCCCTCGATACGGCGGAGAAAGTCCCCCAATCGCGCGATGTCCAGAAGCCCTGTGGCTGCGTCGGCCCACGCGGCTTCCAGCAGAATATGCCTTGGATCGTGACGGCGGAGAACGTCGTAAATGAGGTTCGTCGACAGCGCTACTTGTCGCCCCGTCTTTTCGCGCCCGGGATGACGGCGCTCGACCAGGCCGGCAATCAAGGCGACCTGACGAAAGGTGCGCTTCATCAAATTGGATTCGGCGAGCCACGCGTCGAGATCATCGCCAAGCATATCCTGGTCGAACAGACGGTCGAGATCGAGCCGGCCGCTTTCAATCAGACCGGAGATATTGCCGAGCCCCCACAGTGCCAGCCCGTAGTCGTTGGCGACGAAGCCTAGCGGAGAGGCGCCGACACGGTCGAGCCGCCTGGTGAGCAGCATGCCTAAGGTCTGGTGCGCCAGTCGGCCTTCGAACGGGTAGGCGACGAGGTAGCTCAGGTTGCGGCGCGCGAAGGTTTCGACGAGCACCTCGTCGCGCCCGGGAAGGGCCGAGCGCTGCTGCTGCAGGCGGAGCCAAAAGGCGACGGTGGGCGGCAGCCGCTCCCACTCCGTCTCGTCGGCCAGCATTGCGCGCACGCGATCGGCGAGATGGGTCGAAAGGGGAAACTTGCCGCTGTTGTAGCTCGGTATGACGGGATCGCGCGAGCTGGCACGGGTGACGAAAGCTTCGTTCTCACTCATGCCTTCGAAGCGCAGAACTTCGCCGCCGAGCACAAAGGCATCTCCGGGACGAAGCTGTTCGATGAAATACTCGTCCACCTCGCCCATGACGCGGCCACCGACACGGGCATGACGCATGCTCGCCGCGCGCTTGCCCAGCAGGCGCACCTTGACCAGCGGCGCCGCGACGATGGTCCCGGCATTCATGCGATAGGCCTGGACGAAGCGCGGATTGGCGATGCGCCAGCGGCCGTCATCCGTCGGCTTCAGCTTGGCGTAGCGCTCGTAACTCTGCAGCGCGTAGCCGCCGTCGCGCACGAATGACAGCACGCGATCAAAGGTTTCGCGTGGCAGGGCAGCGTAGGGGGACGCCGAGATCACTTCCGCGTAGAGTTCGTCCGGGTGAAACGCGCCCGCGCATGCGGTGCCGAGGATGTGCTGGGCGAGAACGTCGAGCCCTCCGGTACGCGAGAAGGTGACGTCCTGCTCCCCGGCCTGGGCTGCGTCTACTGCGGCGCGGCATTCCAGGACCTCGAAGCGGTTCGACGGCACCAGTACGGCCTGAGACGGCTCGTCGAAGCGGTGGTTCGACCGGCCGATGCGCTGAATGAAGCGGCTGGCACCCTTGGGCGCGCCCACGTGGATGACGAGATCGACATCGCCCCAGTCGATGCCGAGATCCAGGGTCGAGGTGGCGACGACCGCGCGCAGGACGCCGGATGCCATGGCGGCCTCCACCTTGCGCCGCTGCGCTGCGTCGAGTGAGCCATGATGCAGTCCGATCGGCAACCCGAGATCGTTGATGCGCCACAGGTCCTGGAACAGCAGCTCGGCCTGCATGCGCGTATTGACGAACAGAATGCAGAGCCGGTGGGCCTCGATGGCAGCATAAATCTCGCCGATCGCATAGCGCGACGTATGGCCGACCGTCGGCATCGTCTCGTCGAGCTCCAGAATGCGAATGCGCGGCTCGGCGCCGCCGCTGACCTGGATCAGGTCGGCAAGGGAGATTTGCGTCTCCGGCTCTCGTTGCGGGACGAGGTAGGCTTGCAACTCCGAGGGTCGCGCGACGGTGGCCGACAGCCCCACCGTGCGGACGTTGGGTGCAAGGGTCCGCAGGCGCGCGATGTCGAGGGCAAGGAGATCGCCGCGTTTGGTCGCTGCGAGCGCGTGGATCTCGTCGAGGATGATCGTGTCGAGATCGGCGAACAAGCTGGCGCTGTCGGCATGGCTGAGCAGTAAGGTGAGCTGCTCGGGCGTGGTCATGAGGATGTCGGGCGGGGTCCGGCGCTGGCGTGCGCGGCGGGCGACGGAGGTGTCTCCGGTGCGCGTTTCCGTCGTAATGGGAAGGCGCATCTCCTCGATAGGCGCCAGGAGGTTGCGGGCGACGTCTACGGCCAGCGCCTTGAGGGGAGAAATGTACAGCGTATGCAGGGTCCGCCGGCGCTTACCCCGGCGCGAGAGGTCATCGAGGCTGGGAAGGAAACCAGCCAGCGTCTTGCCGGCCCCCGTCGGAGCGATCAGCAGGGTCGAACGCCGCTCCTTGGCGGCTTCGAGCAAGGCGAGCTGGTGCGGCCGCGGCGACCAGCCACGGGTGGCGAACCAGGCGGCGAAGGGCGGGGACAGCAGCGGAGTGAGCGGCGGCGACCTGCGGCAAGCCGCATGGGCGCGGATTTTCTTCGCTTGGGCCATGCTACCGGGTACGGAAGACGAACAGGCGCCCAATATGCGCATGCGGGCCCGCGGAGTGAAGGGGCCCCCTTATCCCGGCCGCGAAGACTGATATATAGCGCCTTGAATGGGTTTGGTGCGACCGGCCCCGCCCGCCGACGCTGAGGAGACTGTCAGATGGACCGAAATACGTTTCTGGGTGGGAGCCTCCTGGGCGTCGTCATCCGCCTGACGGTGCTTTCGCTGGTCGTTGGGGTGGTGCTCTCGGCGCTCGGCATCACGCCGACCAATATTTTCTATCAGTTCAACGTCCTGCTGGAGCGTCTCTACGACCTCGGCTTCGGCGCGATCGAATCTGTTCTCGAGTACCTGATCCTGGGCGCCATAGTAGTCGTGCCGATCTGGCTAATTTCACGCGTCATAAAAAGTGCGCGCGGGCCCGATGTGCCCCCGCCCCCGCGCCGCGACGCAGCCTAGCCACCGTTTGCCGGCTAGCCGTCGAGAGGCTTGGCAGCCCATTCCGCAGCGCGCCGTCCGACCAGGTCCGCCACGGACTTGGCGCCGGCACTGCGTACTGCTGCGGCCAGCTCATCCTTCATGCGGCCGATAAGCGACGGCCCTTCGTAGATCAGGCCGGTGTAGAGCTGGGTTAGGGTGGCGCCGGCTTCGATCTTGGCCAGGGCGCGCGCGCCGCTGTCGATGCCGCCGATGCCGATCAGCGGGATCTTTCCGGCCGTCGCCATGTAAACGCGGGCCAGCATGACGGTGGCGCGATGAAACAACGGGCGGCCGGACAAGCCGCCGGGTTGCTGCGCTTGTGCATCCCTCAGTCCGCGGCGAGACAGCGTGGTGTTCGATACCGCGATGCCGTCGACGCCGCGTGCGGCAAGCACCACGACCACCGTGCCTAATTCATGCTCGGCGATATCAGGAGCCAGCTTGACGATGATGGGGCGCCGGGGCCTGCCGGCTGCAACGTGGCGGGCGCGCGCTTGCATGACACGGTCGAGCAGTTCGCCAAGCATCTGCGGGTCCTGCAGATCGCGCAGTCCCGGGGTGTTGGGCGACGAAATGTTGATCGTAAAATAACTGGCGACGTCGTAGAATGTGTCGATGCCGCGAACGTAGTCGGCGATGCGGTCCTGCGTGTCTTTGTTGGCGCCAATGTTGACGCCGACGATGCCGCGTTGCGGGCGGGCGCGCAGGCGGGCGAGCGCGGCGTCGTGTCCGCCATTGTTGAAGCCGAGCCGGTTGATGACCGCGCGGTCCCGCATCAGGCGGAAGACGCGCGGAGACGGATTGCCCGGCTGCGGCAGCGGCGTCACCGTACCGATCTCGGCAAAACCGCAGCCCAGATTGAGCAACGCGTCGGGTACGCGCGCGTCCTTGTCGAAACCTGCTGCGACTCCAATCGGATTGGGAACGGACAGGCCCGCAAAATCGACGGCGAGACTGGGGTCGTCGTGCGTTCTCGCCGGCAGGCCAATACCGAGTTCCAGCAGCCTTAACGTCAGTTCGTGCGCGCGTTCCGGCGGCAGCAGCGTCAGCGCACGCGGCGCCAGATTATACAGTGCCTTCATCACGGCGCGGCGTCTCCCGGCAGCAAGGGTACGCCGTCGGCATCGAGCGTGAGGTGCGCGACGCTGCGCGCGCAAGAGGTGGGAAGGCTGTCATAAAGATGCGGAAAGAGTTCCCCGCCGCGCGAGGTCTCCCACTTTAGTTCAGGGCCCAGATCGGAAGCGTCGTACGCGATGAGGACGAGATCGCGTTGGCCGTGGAAGTGCTTACGCAGCGTGCCGGCCACTTGTCTATAGGATGAAAGATGTATGAAGCCGTCGCGCACATCGTCGCGTGATCCGTTGAACACGCCGGCATGACAAGCGGTGTTCCAATCGGAGAGCTGCATCACTTTGTAGACCAGGCTGTCGCTACTCATTGTTTGCTCAAGGATTAGTCTGATCGGGCGTGTGCGTGCCTCTGTGCACGGCGTTCGCGTAGTCGCATTTCACGTATGTATCTTTTGATCAACGCGACAGAAAGTGAATGTGCTTTTTCACGTTCGCGACTGTCACGCGACGGGCAGTCATGGTACCTTCATTAACTCGCCGCTCGCCACTCGTGCAGCGGCTCTCGCGCAAGTCCCAAACACCAAAAAAATCGAAGCTAGATGTTCTCCGGTCTTCCAACAGCGTCGTTGACCCTTACCAGCCTCTTCTCTGCTCCGTTCCATTACAGTGTGCCCTCGTACCAGAGGCCGTACTCGTGGACGACCAAGGAAGCCGGACAGTTGCTCGAGGACATTCTCAGCGCTGCCGGGCTGAGCGGTGTACCGGGAAACGAGGAGCCGGACTACTTTCTCGGCACCATCCTCCTAATCGACGGAACGGGCGGTGACATTCCCAAAGCTCGTGACCGCGATCCGCGCATGTTCGAGATCATCGACGGTCAGCAGCGGCTGGTCACGCTGGCGATGCTGATCGCGGTTCTGCGCGATCTCGGCACCGAGCGCTGGCGCTGGGGCGCGCGCAACCGGCTCGATCATCTGGTCACGGCCGACGCCGCGGGAACGCGGCAATTTGGAACCCACTACAGAATAGCGCTGCACGCCCGCGAGCAGCCTTTCCTCGAGGCTTACGTGCAGCGCCGCGGTGCGTGCTCCACTGCCCCCGACAGCGAGCCGACCAGCGACGCGGAGGAAAGCCTGCTGCTGGTGCGCGACCATTTCATCAGCGTTCTGTCCTCGCTAGACGAAGCGGACCGGCGGCATCTGGCAGACTATCTGTGCGACGAATGCCATTTCGTCGTGGTGCTGACGCCGGACATCGACCGCGCGCATCGGCTGTTCACCGTGCTCAACGAGCGCGGCCGCTCGCTACAGCGCAACGACATCCTGAAGGCCGAACTGCTGAAGGATATTCCCGTGGAGCGCGCGGGGCAGGCACTGAAACAGTGGGACGACGCGGCCCAGCTTCTCGGACCGCGGTTCGAGACCTTTTTCAGCCATCTGTTCAATATCTACGGTCGCGGCGACGCCAAGATCATCGCCGGTGTGCGCCGCACCATCGGTGAGATCGGCGGCGCCGAGGCGTTTCTCGAAAATGCCGTCACGCCCTTGTCGCGAGCCTACGATACGGTCTTGCGTGCCGCTGACGTCAATCTCAGCCTCGACCCCGATGCGCGGCGCTACCTCGTCTATCTCGGTCGGCTGTCGGAAGGCGATTGGGCGCCGGCGGCGATACTCACCTTGCAGCAGTATGCGAAGGATCCCGAGCGCGCTACGCTGCTGCTCAAGGAGATCGACCGGCTGACGCATTTGCTGCGCCTATTGTGTCTCGGCACGGGTAAGCGCGTGCGCCGCCTCAATGCTGTCGTGCAGCTCATCAAGTCGGGTGCGCCGGTGCTCCCGGGCGAGGGACCGTTCCAGCTCAGCCGCGATGAAATGCGCAATATCGGTTATCATCTGCGCACCCTCTACCGGCGGGATCCGCAGGTTTGCAAGCAGCTGCTGCTGCGCCTCAACGACGAGTTGACCCGCAGTGCCACGCTGCTCGATCCGAAGGATTACAGCGTCGAGCATGTGCTGCCACAGCGGCCCGGCGCCAACAGCGAATGGCGGCGGAGATTTCCCGACGCGGCCGAACGCGAGGCCTGTACGGAAAGCATCGGCAATCTCGTTGCGGTCACGCAGCGCCAGAACGATCGCGCCCGCAATCAGGAGTTTCTCCGCAAGCGTGAGATCTATCGCGGCACGGACGATGACCCGCCCGTGCTCGCCATCACGCGCGACGCCGTCGATGCCGACGTCTGGACGCCGGTGGAGATTCGCGCCCGGGAAGCTCGCCTGTTCGGCCTCATGCAGGAAATTTGGGGCATCGATCTCATGGGATTGCCCTCGCGCACCGCTACGCCCGCCTTGCGCAGCGACGTCGCCTGACAGCCGCCGAGATCAGGCCGCTTCGATCGTAGATCCGCGCGACTTTTGCGGGCCTTCCTCGGTCACGTCGGGATGGCGCACCGGGCGACCGAGGAAGAATCCCTGGACCTCATTGCATCCTTCCGACCGAAGGACATTGAGCTGATCGTTCGTCTCGACCCCTTCCGCAAGTACCCGGATGTCGAGACTCCGTCCCAGGGCAATTACGGCCCTGATGATTGCCTTGGCTTGAACGTCGCTCTCCAGTCCCTGCGTGAAAGTGCGGTCGAGTTTGATCTTGTCGAAGGGGAATGCGCGCAACGTTTCGAGCGAGGAATAGCCGACACCGAAGTCATCGATCGCGACAGTCACGCCGAGCGAGCGCAAGCGGCGGAGAACCTGCAGAGTACGTACCTTGTCCTGGATGATCGTCGATTCCGTAATCTCGATCTCCAGGCGTTCCGGCGGTAGATCCGTTTCCATGAGAATGGCGTGCACCGTCGCGTCGAGATCCACGTTCAGGAGCTGAACCGCCGAAACGTTCACTGCTATCTTGCGCCGTGCCGGCCAGGCAGCCGCCTCGCGGCAGGCGGTGCGCAGGACCCACTCGCCGATTTCGACGATGCTGCCAGTCTCTTCCGCAATGGGAATGAATTTGGCCGGTGGGACCATACCGAGACGCGGGTGGCGCCAGCGCAACAGAACTTCGTGACCGGTGATTTTTCCCGTCGCAACGTCGTTCTGCACTTGGTAATGGACTTCGAATTCGCCGCGCTCGATGGCGCGCCGCAGATCTGCCGCCAATTCGCTGCGCTCCCGCGCGGCCGCATCCATCTTCTCTTCGTAGTAGCAGATCGCGCGCTGGATATCGGCTTTGGCCCGATACATGGCCAGATCGGCATTGGACACCAGCCGCCTGGCGTCCAACCCATCCTCCGGATACAGGGCTACGCCGATGGAGGCGCCCGGCACGGCGCGGAAGTCGCCCAGATCGAGCGGCTTGAACAATTGGCGTTCCAATCGGGCCGCGAAATCGTGCACCTCGTCGATCGCCGTATAGCGCTTCACGGCGGCAAACTCATCGCCACCTATCCGCGCGATGAATTCACCCGGTGATACGCATGTGGCCAGACGCGTCGCGATCGTTTGCAGGGCCATGTCGCCCGCTTCGTGGCCTCGCAGGTCATTGATTTCCTTGAAGCGGTCGAGGTCGATACCGATGACCGCGAGACGCCAGCCGTTTTGTCTGGCTCTTGCGAGCTCGCTATCGAGATAGCGGGTGAAATGGGCGCGGTTCGGCAGCCCGGTCAATGTGTCGTTCAACGCCATCTGGCGCAGGCGCTCGACGGATTCCTGCGTCGATCTCTGATCGATCAGATAGCTCGCCACACCCGTCCCGATGATCATCGTGGCGACGCCTGCTACGGCAACGGCCATGGCCTGGAATGCAACGGTGTTGCTGATGCTGTCGGCGCCGGGAAACGGCGACACTTGAACAGCCGCCATCCCCGTGAAGTGCAGCCCCACGACCGATAGAACGAAGATGCCGACGGCAAGGGCGTGAGCATGTTTGTACTGTCGGTCGTCGAACACGTGAAAGGCGAGGGCGGCAACGACGACCGATATGAGCACCGACGTGGCGACGTACGGCAGGCTCCACGCCACGTCGCCGGAAACGTGATACGCGGCCATACCGGTGTAATGCATCACCGCCACCGCCAGGCCGATGATCGATCCGACCACCCAGGCGGGTGCGCCGCCATCGCCGATGCTACCCAGCCAGAGGGCCAGTGCGCAGCCGCCGATGATGATCACGAGGGAGACCAGCGTCAGGACCGCATCGAACGATACGGGTGCCGAGACCTCGTAAGCGAGCATCGCGATGAAGTGCGTGCACCAGACGGCCGAGCCGACAGCAACCGAGGTGAGGAATACCCATCCGTAAAGCTCCGGGCCGCTGCTGGCTCGCACCTTGCCGTACAGGCGGAATCCGATCCAGGATCCGGTGACGCACACCAGCGCGGCTAGCCCGACGAGCCAGAGATTATGTTCCGTGAAGAGACAGGCAACGACGCGCATCAGGGCTCCGGTTACGCCATCTCGGCCGTCATTTGGTTCGACGACCGTCGGTTGCCCTGTAGCGGGACACGTCACAAGACGCGGTAAAAGCTGTTCACCAATGTCGTCTTATCGTTAAGCTCCGGTCGCCACGGCAACCCCTCAGGTTGAACACCCCGCCAAGTACCCGCAGCCAGGGACCGGCGTGGAAGACGGCCATTAACGCGTACATCGCCGACATGCTGTTGAAGATGTGCGAAGTGCCGGCGCCTCCGCACATCGGGCTCCACGGTTCGCCGCCGCTCGCGCTCGCTACGGCCATCGAGGCGAAGACCGGCAAGGCAGCGAAGCTGAGAATCGAAGTTGCACCGGGATTACAACCCGCTTCCGCGCCAGCTCCGCCATCCTGTTTGTTCATCTCGTTTCCCCATGCCCGCAGCATGGGCCGGCGTTCAGCTCTTCTCCGTAGCGATCATGGTGGCGCACCCATTCCATCTTGTGGGGAACATCGCGCTCGTTGCGCCCCATGGGTGTGAGATCGAGAAGCCTGTAAGTGCCCATCATGACCTCGACCCCGCGCCCATACGTTGAGTACGTGTGAAACACGGCGCCGGAATCGTCCCTCCAGAACACGCTGATGCCCGGCCACTCCTCGAAGGCGTGCGGCCAGTCGCCGTAGTTATACGGAAGCGTTCCTC
>JAESGM010000631.1_pt1 | contig 20085 bp, 17 predicted proteins | sample 9269721 | NCBI WGS metagenome assembly JAESGM01 (sample SAMN15720920, study PRJNA650825) | algae metagenome | isolation source: Komarekiella atlantica HA4396-MV6 and co-occurring heterotrophs from... | place: USA: Theobald House, Kauai, HI | collected 2009-07-29 | reverse complement strand
GTTGACAGTAAACAGTAAACGGTAAACAGTAAACATAATTGGGTTTAAGGGGAACTACTGCGGGGCGAGTACTTGCGACTGAAAACTCATAACCTAAAGCCAATTAGGACGAGGCGCTATCTGGCGGATTTAATCCCCCAACTGTTTACTGTTTACTCTTTACTGTTTACTGATTTAATTTGACGGTATGGTAGTTTCGTGTAGACAGTTAAAGATTAGAATAAGATTTGCTGATGAGGTGATGAGTTCTCCTCTTAAGTTAAAGTTCGCACTGTGATTATGACTGACCTACCACCCAATAATCAAAATCCTGATGATGCTAATGATGTAGCACAAGAGTTTTTGCGAAAGCTGAGGCAAAAACAAGGCAGCTGGGTGGAATGGGGAGTAGCGATCGCCTACTTGCAAAAAAACGGTTACAATCCCCAAGAAATTTTTGAAGCGACGGGATTTGAACCGATTCAACAAAATCAGGTGGTTGTTGGTTCCCAAGTTTACAATTCTTTAGAAAAGTTCGGGGCATCGGCAGCAACGCGATCGCACTACACTGCACGCGGTAGTGATATTTTGTACGAACTACGTTTGCTTAATCAAGAGGAACGCGCCGCCGCCGCCGAACTTGCCTTCATCCACAAAATTGACGCTGATGAAGCGCGGGAAGTGGCAAAATCAATCAAAGAGTTCTCCTATTTTCGCACTTTGCCAGAAGGGTTTTCTGCCCATCCGGGAGATGCCGTTGCTTACCAAGCTTGGAAACTAGCACGCCAAAATACAGATTTACAACAGCGATCGCGTCTAATTGCTAAAGGCTTACGTTTCGCTCATACGCCAACAGCAAGGCAACAAATCGAACAATTATTAACTGATTTTAGTGTTGTTCCCAAGCGTCCAGCACCCATTTTACCCTTTTACCGCCTGGAATCTGAAGAAGAATTACCCCGGATAGTGCCCGTAGTGGGTGAGTTACCTTTGACAGCACAAGACTTACAAGCTGTACCTTTGGTGACAGAAATTGAACCATTTCGGATGGTCAAGTTTGCTGGAGAGCAAGCTTGGGTTCCTATACCGGGTTGGCAAGTGCTATTGAGAGCAGAAGATCCAGTAGTGATTTTAGCAAATGGCGATCGCCTACCCAACCAAACACAAAGCCAGCCGCAACCAGTGCTGGTAGTTATAGATCGTGCCCAACGGCAATGGGATGAATCCAGTTACTTTGTTGTTGAGAACTCTGGCGAATTAGATTTTCAGTGGTTTGAAACTGAGCCAGAAATTCCTTTGTTGGGCAAAATCATCATCATTGTGCGTGCTAAGAGAATCCTTGATGAAGAACTAACTAAGGATTCTTGGCAGATTGACGAATAGCACTCAACAGTTTTTTTAGCTGTCGTTACATGGCAGCCAAATTTCTTGACTTAATAAATAAGTGCATATACACTTATTGTATGGAAGACCAAGTTACTCAATTAGCCCAACTCAGAAAAGTTGGGACTACCTGTACCTGTTTTAATTTACGCAAAGCATCTCGTGTAATCACACACCTCTTTGATGAGGTATTGCAACCAAGCGGATTATTGGTGAATCAGTTTACCCTTATGGTTGCAATTAGCTTAGTTGGCTCGATGACGATCACGCACCTAGCCCAGGAATTAGTCCTGGATCGAACCACGCTGACACGCAACCTCAAACCACTAGAAAGACAAGGGTTTATTCAAATTCAACCGGGACAAGATCAACGGGTGCGGGTTGTAAGTCTAACACCTCAAGGACAGGAAGCTTTGGCGAAGGCATTGCCCTTGTGGGAGGTTGCACAGACTCGAATTGTTGAGCAATTAGGGCAACAGCGGTGGAATACGTTGTTATCTGGTTTATCTGACACCGTTTCATTGCTACGCGACAGTTAAATTTTTTTGCGTAAAAAGTGTATATACACATATTTAATCAATTAGGAAAACCTGTATGTCTAAATTCGATAATCACCAAACTGTGAGAAAATTTCGTGAGCAAAACCCAGTTGATAATTCCACGCCAGTTTCTCCTTTAGATGTTGATTGGCTGCGCCGTTTGTGTTTAGAGATGGGGGCGGATGATGTTGGTTTTGTTGAGATTGACCGCCAAGAGATTGCCGATCAACGTCAAGACATTCTTGTTGCTTTCCCGCCGACGAAAACACTGATTAGTTTTGTGTGTCGGATGAACCGCGAAAATGTCCGTAGTCCAGCGCGATCAGTAGCCAACGTGGAATTTCATACCACAGGCGATGAAGTCAACCAGATTGGACGTGAGATTGTTGCTACCCTTGAGCAAAAAGGCATTCGCGCCTTAAACCCAGCAATGGGTTTTCCGATGGAAATGGATCGCTTCCCTGGGAAAATTTGGGTTGTTTCTCACAAACCTGTAGCGGTTGCAGCAGGTTTAGGACACATGGGAATTCACCGCAACGTCATTCATCCTAAATTTGGCAACTTCATTTTACTAGGGACGATTTTGATAGATGCTGAAGTAACAGCATATAACAAACCAATTGACTACAATCCTTGTTTGGAATGCAAATTATGTGTAGTAGCCTGTCCAGTCGGAGCCATTAGTGCAGATGGTCACTTTAATTTCTCAGCTTGTTACACCCACAATTATCGAGAGTTTATGGGAGGATTCACAGATTGGGTTGAAGATATTGCTGAGAGTAAAAATGCCCGTAACTACCGCCAAAAAGTGAGTGATTCCGAATCAGCATCAATGTGGCAAAGTCTGACTTTTAAAGCTAATTACAAAGCAGCTTATTGCGTGGCTGCTTGTCCCGCAGGGGAAGATGTGATTGGTCAATTTTTGATAAATAAAAAAGAGTTTGTTCAAGAAGTAGTTAAACCTTTGCAGGATAAAGAGGAAACTATTTATGTTGTTCCCGGCTCTGACGCTGAAGCTTTTGTAGAACGTCGGTTTCCTCACAAGAAAGTTAAGCAAGTTGGTAATGGTATTCACCCTAATTCTATTCGCGGGTTTCTATTTGGGTTGCCGCTATTATTCCAACGTAATCAATCAAAAGGTTTGGATATTACCTACCACTTTACATTTACTGGTGCAGAAGAATGTCAGGCAACGGTCATAATTAAGAATAAGACAATTCAAGTGTTGGATAATCATGTTGGAACAGCCAATATTCATGTTACTGCTGATACTAATACTTGGCTGCGTTTTCTAGCTAAGGAAGAGAATATTGTTTGGGCGTTAGTGCAAAGGAAAATTCGGATTAAGGGGTCGCTGCGATTGCTTCAAGCTTTTGGAAAATGTTTTTCTTGATGAATAGACTTCTTACAAAAATCAGATTTAAACCAAAAATAACCACAGATGAACACAGATAAATATCAGTGTTTCTCAGTGTTCATCTGTGGTTCGATTTAATAAATCTCAACTTATGCAAAAGGTCTAATCTACTGCAATCCAACATTACCGCATCGATAAAGCTGATAGGGAACACCTATGCGATAGTGCTGCGCGGAATCTATGATGCAAGTTTGCTCAGAAAGTTCTAGACGCTGTGGATAGTCCCGTTTTCTTATTCCAGGCCCAACAACCCATAAATTTAGCTTAGATGCTGGTATAGGTAGTTGAGAAAGGTTTTTCCAAACAGCAGATAAATCAGGGTATTTTTGTAAAAATACAAAACGATCAGAGTTAATATCTGAATTCAAGACTTTGGATTTATCCCTCGGATTTTGACTCCTGAGTTGTTCTAATGCTGTAGCAAAACTTAATCCCAACGCCACATCCTGATAATTGCTATATCCCACCACTAGCATGATTGGTACAGAAGGTTCCAGGTTCATATTTTGGGCAACTTGCTCAGGCTGGAAGGGCTTTTGAAACACTAAATTAGAAACAACAAAAATACAACTAATTAAACCAACAAGTAAAAATATAAATATATAATTTCGGTGATTTTTAATTCCAAAGCTAGCTGCTATGAGGGCGCAAAAGCTGGGATAGTAGACAAAATTGTAGCGTGGAATAATGGTGATATCTTTACCTAAAAAGTAAACAATAATAAAAAACTGTAATAAGACGAAAATAGTAAAACTTAGAAGTGTTAATGTTGTTAAATAAGTTGTATTTTGTAACCATAACAGCTTTAAACCTTTGAAAACTTGCAAACCTACCCAGATAGCAAATATCACCATTAAAAAGCCATAAATAACTGTAATTGGCAAAGACTGATTTTCTACAGGGAGAGCAATCACCATTAACACCCAGCTAATGAGAGTTTGATACAAGGGTGCAATGTGATTTGGAGAAGGCAACCAACTGGTTTCAGAACGCTGAACATGGCTCAATATAACTAGTAACCAGGGAATGAAGCTAGTTACAATACCAATAGTGGAAAAAATTAAGGCTAACCAAACTTTGTGTTTGTTAATTATTTTTGCCTTACCCCAGTACATCAACACAAGTAGTGTTGCAATTTCAGCGATGAAAGCCAGAGCAAAAAAGTAGTGAACGTAAAGACCAATGCTATTAATAATTGCCCATAACAGCCAAACCCAAAATCTAATACGTTCTCGCTCAAATATATCTCGCTGAATTTGGACTAGCCCTAATAACGCTAAAGTTATGAGGAGCATAGGCATGGTATAATGACGGGCTTCTTGGGAAAGGTAAACAGCAAAGGGAGAAACAGCCATGATCGCTGCTGCTATGATTGCAGATGTTTTGGAAAAAGCAATACGATTGACAGCATAAATTGCCGCGATCGCACACACACCAAATAAAGCTGGTAGCGATCGCAATTTTTCTACCCACTCTGATCCTAAAGGAGTCATCCACCCTAACCAGCTATACATACTGCAAAAAAATAGCGGCGGATGCGTAGACTGGGTAGTAACATTTTCGGCAATTTGAGAACAACTCACCCCAGGCTGGAAGGTAAAAATCTCCTGCACGCGCTCCAGAGGAAACACAACATCCAAAGGTAAATCATTGTAATTTTTACCCAAGCTGAAAATGGCAGTAATCACCTCATCCATCCATAAAGGTTTCAAACCTAAATGCCAAAAACGCAAGATCGTACCAATTACAATTACCCCAGCCAAACCCAGATAATGTAGATAAAGTCTGTGATTTGTCATTATTTAACTATTAGCAATCTATAAAAACAGTGAACAGTTATCAGTGAACAATGACAATTGATAACTGATTTCTGCGGTTTGTAAATTACATTCAAAATCTAAAACTTTATATGTCAGACGCTAATTTTACCGCTACTGTGGCTCAAGAATCTCTCCAATCACAATTATCTCAGTCATCGCCTGTTACTTTGCTGCGAGAGAAAACTTTAGCGATCCGCAACAGTCTGCGTCCCGGACAGCAGCAAATGGCTGACTGGAAATCTGGGCCACTGGCTATTTCCGCCGTTCCTGGTGCTGGTAAATCCACGGGGATGGCGGCGGCTGCGGCGATCGCGATCGCACGTCAGTACGAAAGTTCTGCTACTTCACGCTCATTTTCCCGTCGTCAGTTAGTGGTCGTGACCTTTACTCGCTCCGCTGCTGCCAATATTAAAGCAAAGATCCGCAAATACTTACGAGATGATTTATCTCTACCTCAGACAGGCTTTTTTGTCTATACCCTGCATGGTCTGGCATTAAATATTGCCAGCCGTCATTCTGACTTGTCAGGTTTGCAGCTAGAAAATGTCACATTAATCACCCCAAGCCAAAGCCATCGCTTCATCCGCACTGCTGTAGAACAGTGGATTGCTAATAATCCAGGACGTTATTCTCGATTGCTGGAAGGTCATCAATTTGACGGTGAAGAGACAGAAAGATTGCGCCGCCAGTCGGTGCTACGGACAGAAGTATTGCCGGAATTGGCGATTACGGTAATTCATGAAGCAAAAAGTTCGGGTATATCGCCAGAAAAGTTACGGGAATGGAGTCAACAAACCACAGATGAATATGCAATTTTGCGGGTTGCATCTGGTTTGTACGAGCAATATCAAAATTTAATGCGATCGCGTGACTTCATTGACTACGACGATATGATTTTAGCCGCATTGCGCGTTCTGGAAAACGAGAGCGCCCGTCGCATTGAGCAAAACCAAGTTTTCGCCGTCTTTGAAGACGAAGCCCAAGATTCTAGTCCTCTACAGACACAGCTGTTAGAGATTTTGGCAAGTGACTCTTTGGGGGGAGCAGGGGAGCTGGCGGAGAATAATAACTCACCACTCACTTGTACAGATGCGATTAATCGCGTCTCTACTCAGCACTCAGGACTCAATTTGGTGCGTGTTGGTGATCCTAACCAAGCGATTAACTCTACATTTACTCCAGCTGATCCAATTTATTTCCGGCAATTTTGCGAAGAGTGCGATCGCGCTGAACGATTGGCAACGATGGATCAAGCTGGTCGCAGTACTAGAATTATTATCGAAGCTGCTAACTTTGCTTTGGAATGGGTGAACAGCTTTTATGGAGCCAAGGGTCAACAGTCAACAGTCAACAGTAAACAGTCAACAGTAAACAGTCAACAGTCAAAAGACGGGAGACGGGAAACGGGAGATAGGAGTTATTATGATCTTTCTGCTTCTACTCCCTCACTTCCTTTTCGTCCTCAAAAAATCCGTACTGTTGACATTGGTGATCCGCAAAAAAATGCCAATCCAGCACCATTGGGAGAAGGATTGGAACTGTATACTCCTCGTGATATTCATCACACAAGTGAATTGCTATCCCAGAGGGTAATTGAATTATTTGCTCAAGACTCAACACAAGTCAGTGCAGCGGTTTTAGTGCGAGAAAATCGCCAAGGACGTTGGCTAGCAGAGGCTCTGACACCTGTGTGCAAGGAGCATCAAATTACACTTTACGATGTGGGTGAACGCGATCGCCGCTCTCATGTCCCGCAAGAAATTTTGGCACTATTGCAATTTTGCGATCGCCCTCACTCTCCTGATTATCTCAAAGCTGCTTTAGAAGCCTTAGTGCAGCGCCAGTTAATTCCCACTCAAGACCTCAACGCTCTTGCTAGTCTCCCAGAAGAGTTTTTGTATCCTGGCCCTCTGGCTCCACCTCAACCAGAAGCAGTACAAAAAGCCTCACGCTTGTGTCGCAGTTTACTCCGCGCTCGTTTGGAACTGCCTCTGTATCAGCTAATTTCCTTCCTTGCCTTAACATTAAACTACGACCAAGCAGAACTAGCGACTGCTGACAAACTTGCAGAAAGGGTAAATCAGCAAATAGCTGGTAATAGTTCAATGGGGACGATGCTAGCAGCCTTAAGTGAAATCGTCAGTTCCGAACGGTTTGAACCCGTGGAAACTGATGATTCGGAAGCACGTTATACCCGTACTGGTCAACTGACAATTATTACCATGCACAAAGCCAAAGGATTGGACTGGGACTATGTGTTTCTTCCCTTTCTGCACGAAAACTTGATTCCTGGTAGGTTTTGGGTTCCACCTCAAAGCCAGTTTTTAGGCGACTTTACTTTATCAGAAGTGGCTCGCGCCCAAATTCGCGCCGCTCTCCACGGAGAATCTGGCATACCAGATGTGACACAAGCGTGGGAACAAGCAAAACACTTAAAAACTGCTGAAGAATATCGTTTACTCTACGTTGCCATGACACGAGCAAAGCGCCTATTGTGGATGTCGGCAGCACAGAAAGCGCCTTTTACTTGGAGTAAACCAGAGAATTTACAAGAACAAGCAGCTTGTCCTGTGTTTGGAGCATTAAAACGCCAGTTTCCTAAATCTGTAATCAATCTGTTGGCATCTAAGTAAGCTGTTAGGTATTAAATTTGCTAGTACGCTCTTGAAATAATTGAACGGAAACTGGATGTAGAGTATGGCGTCAAAAGAACTATTGCCCACAGTAGCTATATTTCCTGTTCAATGTTCAAGGTATCTTTATGAAATCTATCTTCAAGCTATGTTCTTTTACCAACAACACGAGCAATTTTTCTAAAAATGTTGTCTTGACCCTAATATTAACGAGTTCGCTCTTTTGTGGATTCGGACTTAGTGCGAATTATGTGGCTGAGGCTATTCCTAATGCAGAACAGATACAATCACAAAGCCCCCAAAATAGGTCAAATAAATTACCTAGAGCCGTTGCCAGAGCGGTGTTACGCGATGCATCAAAGCGTTCTGGGGTAGCAATTGCTAATTTAAAAATCACTCAATTCAAATCACAAACTTTTGGGAATCCCTGTATTTTCAAGTTTGGCGAAATTTGTACTAGGGAATATAACCCAATCAAAGGCTGGCAAGTAATTGTAAGAGTTCAGCAGCAATCTTGGACTTATCATGTGAATCAATCTGGCTCGCAAATCGTTTTAGATCCCAAAGCCAATGTATCAAGTGCTACTCAATTACCAAAAGCGATCGCAGATACAATTTTGGCTGATGCCTCAAAGCGTTCTGGGGTAGAAATCGCTGATTTAAAAATCACTCAAGCTACACCAAAAACCTTTGGCAATCCCTGCGAATTCAACTTTGGCGAAATCTGTACCAGGGAGTTTAACCCAGTTGAAGGCTGGGAAGTGATTGTCCAAGTTAAACAGCAATCTTGGACTTACCATGTGAATAAATCTGGCTCACAAATCGTTTTAGATCCAAAAATTAGTGCCACTAGTCAAAGTTAAATTATTACTGGCTTTGGTTTTTCTCAATTTACTCACTCCGTGCTTTTGCCATCACAGCACGGATATAGTCATTTTTACCATTGGTATAAGCCTCGCGATCGCTCTGAAAACTTGCCGCCAAATCGCGCTTTAAAGCTTCATATTGTTTAGCCTCTTCAGGATGCGCCTTTAAGTAGTCACGAAATAGCTTACGCTCCCAAAATTCGCCGTCAACCTCAACTATGTGAACATGATGAGTACGTTGTTTACCGTATGGCGGCATTCCTTTGACAAAAAACATCCTTCCCGGATGCGGGTTTTCACGCCAATAAACATATCCCAACGATTCTAATGCTGGAATAGTAGATTTTGCATCTAGTAAAGAATGCACTCCTACCATAATAGACCTCTTGCAAAAGTCAGAAAACTATTAGTGTCATTCTGACCAAAACGTAGTGAAGGGTTCGCGTAGCGTTCCGCAGGAAAGAATCTCCGAGATGTTTCGCTCCGCTCAACATGACAATTTAAGCATTTATGCAAGAGGTCTAATGTCAATAATTGGTTTAGCTGCCATCCCCGGTACGGCAGTACTACCTATGTGCTCAATTTCCACAACCAACTTATTGCCCAGCAATTGCCAAATACGTTCGGCTTCTTCTTCAAACAAGATCTGCCATCGCGGGTTATATTCGACTATATTTACTTCATCCATAAGTGAAGTTAACAAGAAACTTCTCAAAAGTCAGCTTTTTAATTGCGACTTTCATAAAACCTCTGACCTTAGCGATTCACTAAATTGAATTCTCTTAATATATAATGATAGATTGTGTCGAATTAAAGCCAGCCCATGCCTAAATTAAAGACCCGTAAAGCAGCGGCGAAGCGATTCCGTGCCACTGGCACAGGTAAAATCGTCCGTCGCAAAGCCTTTAAAAACCACCTCTTAGAGCATAAAACTTCTAACAAGAAGCGTAGCTTGTCCAAGACAGCACTTGTACATGAACGCGATGAAGATAATGTACGCTTGATGCTCCCATATTTGTAAGTCCTTCAGGAATATTAAGTTATGACACGGGTAAAACGCGGTAATGTAGCTCGGAAACGCCGCAATAAAATTCTCAAACTAGCTAAAGGTTTTCGCGGTTCCCACTCAACTCTATTTAGAACCGCTAATCAACAAGTGATGAAGGCACTACGCAGTGCCTACCGCGATCGCAAAAACAAAAAGCGCGATTTCCGTCGCCTCTGGATCACCCGCATCAACGCTGCTGCTAGGCTACACGGCTTAAGTTACAGCCAATTGATCGGCAACCTAAAAAAAGCCGATATCCAACTAAATCGCAAGATGTTGGCACAATTGGCAGTTCTCGATCCAGCAAGCTTCGGCAAAGTTGCTGAATTGGCAAGTCAAGCTAAAGGATAAAGGTGGTAACGGATGAATAACCGATGTAACAGATGGCTAACAATTAATCGGTTACATCTGGTATTATCCGCTACCGTTGTTTGTATTCTCTGCTGCTCCATTTTAGCGACGGGATTCATTGCATCTGCTGCCCCAATACCTGAAATTAAGCAACGGGGCTATTTAATTATTGCCATTAAAGATAACTTACGTCCCTTGGGATTTAGAGATGCCAGCGGCAATTTGCAAGGCTTAGAAATTGATTTGGCCAAGCGTTTAGCAGGTGACTTGCTAGGCAAACCAGATGCCGTCAAGTTCAAACCAGTAGCAAATCGCGATCGCCTAGCTGTAGTCTTAGATCAGAAAGTTGATTTTGCGATCGCCAGAGTCACGGCAACCGAGTCACGCTCACGCCTAGTTAATTTCAGTGTTCCCTACTACTTTGATGGCGCAGTGTTGGTTACAAAAGATGCCTCTGTACAGCAACTAAGCGATTTAGCAAAACGAAAGATTGCCGTACTTAACAACTCTAGTACCATCGCCCAAGTGCGATACTATGTGCCAAATGCCAAGTTAGTAGGAGTAAATTCTTACGAAGAAGCAAGAGAGCAAATAGAAAGCAATACCGTTACAGCTTTTGCCGCAGACGCTAGCGTTCTAAGTGGTTGGTTAAAACAATATCCTCAATATCGGTTACTGCCAACCAAACTATCTACTGAACCCTTGTCTGTCGTTATGCCCAAGGGATTGCAGTACGATGAACTAAGACGAGGAGTGAATGAAGCGATCGCTCGTTACTTAGCAGAAGGCTGGCTTAAAGAACGCGCTAAATATTGGGGTTTACCGTAATTTAGTGCTGAGGGGGAGCAGCACTTCTCTACTTTGAGGCTGCGCCCTAAGCGCATAGCTATGCCGCAGGCTTTACGGCTACGCTCAGTGACCGGGGAGCAGAGGGGCAGGGGAGTAAGGAGAGCAACTCTTATCTTCTATCTCCTGACCCTTGACAAAAAGCTGATAATAGACACAGAAGTAACTTTTAATAATTGTATTTGCAGATAATGGATAACAATCTAGCCGTTGTTTATCTCTCGATATTGGTGGGTCTGCTCGCATTTACACTTGTAGGTGTTTCTCGCCAGATTTTGAAAACTCGCAAGCTTGAAAGCTCTCTGTCACGATTGCGAAAGAAGTTAGAGAAAGAAAAGGGTACGGCTCAAGAATATTACGAGTTAGCCAGTATTTATTCAGAAAAGAAATTGTTCTCACAAGCGATCGCGCTATTTCAAAAAGCTCTTAAAGCCGCCCAAGAAGAGGGAGAAGAAAATGTCGCCCCCATTTACAATGGTCTGGGCTATGTTTACTTTACTCAAGAGCAATATGACTTAGCGATTCGCCAGTACAAAGAAGCCCTCAAAAATAAACCCAACTACGTGACAGGGCTGAATAATCTCGGTCATGCTTACGAGCGAAAAAAATTAACTGCTCAGGCATTACAAACTTACGAAGAAGCCCTAAAATATTCTCCCAACAACTCTACTGCTAAACGCCGCGCTGAATCTTTACGCCGTTTGGTTTCTGTGTAACTGTTAGCAAATTAATTTGGCGTTAGTCTCTTAATCTATCGGTTTTCAGGCTTGTGCTTGGAAATAGATAAGTATACGTTTGTTGAAAGAATGTAAACGAATGATAAAGAGGCTGCGTTTTTTTTGGATAGCTATTACCATCACTGTCTTCATTGCTATCTCACTAGGGTTTATGGAAATCTTGTCTGCTCAGCAGCCCTCGATTTCCCATCCTCTTACTTCGTTAACGGAAGTAGAAATTAGCACAGCTGTTTCGGTCATCAAAAAAGAAAAAGCTTTGAGCGAAATGGCAGCTTTTCCACTTATTACTTTGCAAGAGCCAGATAAAAACGAAGTTATAAAATTTACACCTGGTAAACCTTTTCAGCGAAGAGTGTTTTTGGTAGTCTATGAGCGTTCGCAAAACAAAACCTACGAGGGAATTGTTGACCTGCCAACTCAGACTCTAAGTTCTTGGAAAGAGATACCTAATGTGCAACCTGCGATCCTTGCTTCAGAATATGAGCTAGCAAGGCAGGTGGTCAAAGCCGATCCCCAATGGCAAAAAGCGATGCAAAAACGGGGGATTACAGATTTAGATCAAGTACAAATTAGTTGCTGGGCACCAGGAATCCTGAGTAAACAAGAAGAAACTGCAAGTAACCGTCTTTGTCGTGCTCTATCTTACTACAAAGGCGATGATCGCTGGAATTTTTACGGTAGTCCAATTGAAGGAGTGCTAGCTACAGTTAATTTGAATACGGGCAAAATCGCCAGTTTTGTAGATAACGGAATAGTTCCTTTTTCTAAGGAGAACTGGAACTACGATGTAAAGTCTTTAGGTAAATTACTTTCACCAGCTAAAGCCTTAAAAATTCTCCAGCCTAATGGTAAGAGTTTTCAGATAAATGGCAACGAAATTAGCTGGCAAGGTTGGAAGTTTCGCTACATGATGCATCCCCGTAACGGTTTGGTATTGTACCTTGTGACTTACAAAGACGGGGAAAACATTAGACCAGTGTTATACCGCGCTAGCCTATCTGAAATGGTAGTACCTTATGGCGACCCCAACCCAACTTGGGCGTTCAGGAATGCCTTTGATGTTGGGGAATACAACTTTGGTTCTCTAGCAACCACAATGGAATTAGGTAAGGAAATTCCAGAGAATGGTTTGTTGCTGGACGCTGTGCTTGCTGGTGGTAATGGAGAACCTTATACAATGCCAGGGGTTATCGGTATCTACGAACGAGATAACGGAATACTTTGGAAGCACTATGAATTCAGCACTCAGCACAATCATGTCCGTCGCAGTCGTGAACTGGTGATGAAAATGACGGCGGCGATTGACAACTATGATTACACTGTCAATTGGATCTTTCGCCAGGATGGGACGCTGGAGGTCGAGAACGAATTAACGGGTATTGTGCTAGCACAGGGAACGGCTGCTGAAAAACAGTCTGAGGATAATTCCTATGGTCGGTTGATCGCAAAAAACATCATTGGGGTGAATCACCAGCACTTTTTCAACTACCGCCTAGATATGGATGTAGATGGTCAGGCTAATTCTGTGATGGAAATGAATGTGAAAGCCTTGCCAATAGATGAGAAAAATCCTTTAGGAAATGCGATGCCTACGGCGGTAAACTACGCACTTGCAGAAACCCCACTAGCAAAAGAAATGGCTGCTGTCCGCGATCTAGATATGAAACACAGTCGGGAATGGATGATTGTTAGTGCAGACAAAAAGAATGCTCTGGGGGCTGCTCCTGGATATATGCTGATGCCTGGAGGTAATTCAATATTTTTCCCTGTGGAAGGCTCAAAGATCCGCCAAAAGGCTAGCTTTGCTACTCATCATGTCTGGGTAACGAAATATGAGCCAGATGAACTTTATGCTGGCGGAGATTATCCCAACCAAGGACAGCCGGGACAGGGTTTACCTCAATATATTGCAGACGATGAGTCTTTAATGGGTGAAGATATTGTGTTGTGGTACACAATGGGCGTGACTCATATTCCGCGATCAGAGGATTGGCCTGTGATGCCTGTTCACCGAGTTGGTTTTAAACTCGTTCCTAAAGGATTCTTTAGCCGCAATCCAGCTATTAATTTGCCTGACCCGATACCTGTAAACCATTAGAGACGTTGCATTGCAACGTTTTTACGAAAGAATCGGTTTTTTTGCCCCGATTTTGAATACTGAATCGGTGTTCTAGTTCTTCGGCTCCATATTGCTCTTTGCGGATAGCAAAACGTTCACTCGAAGAGACTTGACTCTTAATCAACCTCTCTTTGTAGACTACGGTATGCCTCTAGAGAAAGTCCTTTAAAGCGATTTTGAGATAACACTAACAATGTGGAACTAATTGAAATCACTAGCATTACTAGTACCGCCGCTGCTGCATCACTATAGGAAACACTCTCAGTTGCTTTCCAAATATGCGTTGCTAAGGTACTAAAGCCAATGGGAGCCAATAGCAATGTCACTGGTAACTCCTTAATTGCAGTCAGAAATACCAGCGCTGCTCCACCCAGCACCCCTGGACTCACTAGGGGCAATGTAATTTCTCTTAAACTTTGCCAAGGGGTTCTGCCCAAACTCTGGGCAGATTCTTCTAATTGGGGATTGACTTGAAGCAGGGAACTCCGCACTGTGCCAACTGACTGGGAAACAAATAATACTAAATATGCAAATATCAGCATTGGCAAAGTTTGATATAACCAAGGCAAGTAATTTGCTCCCCAAAATACCAGAGATAGGGCGACTACAATTCCAGGTAAACCAAAGCCAACATAGCTACAGCGTTCAATGGCGACGGTAATGCGACTGGGAAACCGGACTGCAAGAATTGCGATTGGCAAAGCGCAGAGAGTGGCTACTATGGCGGCCAATCCTGCGGCTACTATTGAGTGCCAAGCTAATTGCATCAGTTTCAGTAAAGAGATAATTTCACCTACGTCTGTGCTTGTTAATCCTCTGAATAGCCAAAACAAAGTGACACCTATTGGTAATGCTAGACCCAAGCTAGCGATGACGAGGCAAAATAAAATTGCAGGCACTTGCCAAACACCGAGATGAACCAATGCAGGCAAACGGTAGGATTTGGTGGCACGACTGTAGTAGGCAGCTTGCGATCGCGCTTTATATTCTAACCACAACACTAGCAAAACTAAACCCACTAGCATTAAAGCTAGCGCCGCTGCCTGATTGCGATCAAATGTATATCTGTATTGCAGAAAAATCGCGCGTGTAAATGTATCAAACCGCATCACTGAAGTTGTGCCAAAATCCTGCAAGGCATTCAGCGCGACTAACAAACCTCCTGCTACAATTGACGGACGTAGAGTCGGCAAGGTGAGCCGAAAAAAGGTTTCCCGTTGACTATAACCTAAACTCCTGGCAGCTTCCTCCATTGTTGGGTCAATACCTTGCCATCCAGCCTGAATACTCAGCAGTAAATATGGATAGGAAAACAGAGTTAGCCCTAGAATAGCTCCAGTCCAGCCATAGATTTCTGGTAACTCCTGCACTCCTAACGGTTCTAGCCAGAGTTGTAACCAGCTGCCCTTGGGCCCAAAAGCAGCAATTAAGGCAAAACCACCCACATAGTCAGGTACAGCTAGGGGTAATGTGGTAACAATCAGCCAAAATCGCCGCCAAAGTAAATCCGTCCGCATTGTGAGAAACGCCAGTGGTACTGCGATCGCAGCTGAAAGTAAAGTACTAACCACGGCTAGCCCAACACTGTTTAACAGCACTTCGAGTATGCGGGGACGTAATATCAAAGCCAACAACTGTTCTCCACCGACACCAGCCATACGTATGACTAAGTAAGTTAAAGGCAGCGCGATGGCTATAGCCGTCAGTCCAGCTATAACTACAAGAAACAAAGGTGGATGATGAGCTTTTATACCTCTAAAGCCTCTAACTTGCATAGCTTCTAATAAAAATTGGCAGGCTTAAGAGATGAGAGATGATAGCTAATAGGGAATAAACTGTACTTAGTCCCAGTCCCCATTGCCCCTTATCCCCAGAGGGGGCCCCGAGTTCCCCAATCTCCAGTCCCCAGCCCCCAATCTAGTTACAATAAACCTGCCTCTTGAAGTAATGAGATAGTTCCCTTCAAATCGGATAATTTACTCAGATCAAGCTGGGGAGACTGTAGCTGATTGAGCGGAACTTGTTTGTGTGATACAGGGATGCCTGTTACCAACGGATATTCGTAAAACTTTTGAGTCAGGTACTTTTGCACCTCTGGGCTGAGCATGTAAGCAACAAACTTTTCTGCATCACTTTTTTGATCGGTTGTATTTAGTACTGCCAAACCTGCCACGTTGATCAACGCTCCTGCATCACCACGTGTATGATGGATAGCAACGGGGAAGTTAGGATTTTTTGTGATAAACCGATACAAATAATAGTTATTTACTAGCCCCAAAGCGATTTCTCCCCGTCCCAAGGCTTCAACAATTGCAGAATTTTTGCTATAGTCCCTGGCTCCATTGGCTTTCATCGCCTTCAACCACTGCAAAGTTTTTTGATCTCCTTCTATGAGTCGCATTGCAGTGACGAATGATAGAAAAGAACCATTGGTAGGTGCCCAACCGACTTTACCTCGCCACTTCGGATCACTCAGTTGCATCACACTTGTGGGGAGTTCGCTAGCTTTCACAAGCTTGGTGTTGTAGTCTATCACGCGTGCGCGTCCAGAGATGCCAATCCATTGTCCGGCGGGAGAGCGAAATTGCTGAGCGACTTTGTTCAACAATTGGGTAGGGATAGATAAGGTTCGCCCTTCTTTAGCTATAGCTCCCAAGGAACCAGCATCTTGAGCATAAAATACATCAGCGCGGCTATTTTTACCTTCTTCGAGGAGGGCGATCACTAACTCAGTGGAGTCACCATAGCGTACCTGAATATTTATCCCCAAATCTTTCTGAGCTTTTTCAATCAGGGGAGCCATAATGTCCTCTTCTCGCCCTGAATAAATCGTCAATGTTTTTGAGGCCGCTACGGCTGAAATTCCCACTCCCCAGTTCAAAAGCACAGCAGCAATTACAAATGAGATTTGCTGTACTCGAATTGACACCATTAAATTGACCTCCGATTCTAGATCTGGGTTATGGACAAGTATTTCTGCAAACTCTTGTTAGATTGCAACTATGTAGAAGATTAACGAATAGTTTAAGTAAGGATAGATTACATCCAGGTATGGATAAGGTTAACTTTAGGTAATTCAGTAAGTTAATAGTTATTACGTACTGTAACAAAGATGACTTGCGGTTTTTAACTATATAAATTAGGCAATCACTTGTTTGAGGAGGGTGTCGCCTCTAGATATTCACGGTTCGTAAGAGCAAGAATAACCGTGCTGACTGCTTCGGATCGATACAAATCGTTTCAATAAGCGATCGCTAGCAGAGCAAAGGCGCAAACAAAGAGAATGCTCAAGATTATGCGTTTTAGTTGTAGTAGAACTATCCTATTTGTTGTCTGATTGAATATTGAGCAACTGTTAGATTATCTCTACAAGTCGAATTCAATTTTCTTAAGATTTTATTAACAAAGTATGGCGTTTTTGCATTATTCGTTACATTTTTGCAAGGGTATTTTGTCTAGTTAATTTATTTAACCTAAAACAGCTATCGTTGACAACCTATGTATATACGAAATACAATCGTTTTTACATAGAGCCTGATGACAGAGTTTAGCAAAATAATTCGTTTAAAGAATAAAGCCGAGCACTATAAATAGAATTTGGATACAACAAATGAACGCCAAAATTATTGCTTCCTTTGGAATGATACTGATCTTTTCAAGCCTAGGAAAATCGGTGTATGCACAGTCACCAGAGTCATACTCAAACCCCGTACAATACAAAACAACTGGTAATTCTCTAAACGGAATTGAGAGTAAAACAACTCAGGATGACTTCCTGATATTTTTCGAGCCAAATAATCTAGGAAGTAACTCCATCAATAACCGAAGAAACAATACTACTCCAGTTAAATTACGTCTCAACCAATCACAACCACTGCCAGATAGTTCTGTTTTTTTAGTACCAGTTGAATCGGGCGACGAAAATCAAGGAATGCGATTGCAGTTGGATCTGGACAATGAGTAATTAGGCATACAGGTTGACCATACGAGCGTGCCGAGTTAGCGATCGCCCTACAGCCCTTCTCCTAAAGGAGAATGGAGGCGAACGGTTATCCTACGGTGGGCGTCTCCCACTAGGCTAGGGTGTACACAGAAATCCTGGCACAGTGTATCTGTCCCGCCTCGGAATAAATTCCGAGTCTCATAGCGCAAGTCCTCTAAATGGTTGGGGCTGAATCCCCTTCCAAGTTTTCCCAGTCCCCAGTCCCTTTTTCAAATCCCAAATCTATCTATTAAATAATTGTGCAGACATTTTGCAGTAAAATTAGTCCTTTAGATAGAGGAGGGCAAGATAGATGACTCGTGTCATCATTGTAAGGCTGTACAATGCTTATATAGTAGTTATCCAATAACTGATTAACCAACTTTGAGCATTGAATGAGCATTATGACAAACAGCGCTAAAACACCGTCAGGCAAGACAAGAAAAGGACAGGTAGCGGTCAGACTGGACTCAGGATCGATTAAGGCTTGTTTCCCTAGGAACTATTGCAGTGAAGGTAAGCAGATTAAGTTAGCTACTGGAATCAATCCTGATAACTGGGAAAGTAAAGCTAGTCAGCTACAGAGAAGACTACAGATAGAGCTAGAAGATGGAAGGCTAGACGACGGTAACGGGAATTTTGACCTAGGACGGTATCAGGAGATTTTAGGAGAGTACGGGTTAAGCGCAAGATTAAGAGTAGTCAGAGATGCTACAACCTCAGATGGACAGTTACCGCCTAAGCCTGAGTTGTCCATCCTTGAAGTCTGGGATATGTATTGTGAGTACAAGAAAGACAAGGACTTAGCGGTAACTAGCTACATGAATGATTTTAAAGGCACTTATCGACGAGCTATCGAGCAAAGCATCAAAGACGTAGGAGAGTCTCCCCTAGAGATACATAATTGGTTGCTAACCAATAGATGTAGAAAGATAGCTAAATTGGTATTGTCTCACTTGTCTCATGCTCATAAAATGGCAGTCCGTCAAAAGCTATTGACTAATAACCCATTCGACGGACTGTCTGAAGGAATAGACATTAGAGAAAGAAAAAAGATTATTAATCAAAATGAGGATAATGAAGATAGCAAAATACTGGATAGCAATAAAGCTTTTAGTTGGCTTGAGGCTAACGAGATAATGGATTTTTTAAAAAATAGCAATAAATTTTCTCACTGGTATAATTTCGTAAAATTTAAATTCCTTACTGGTTGCAGAACAGGGGAGGCAATAGCCTTTTGGTGGAAAGATATAAAATGGGCTGATGAACACATAATTATCAATCGTTCATATAGTTTAAAAAGCAAGCTTTTTAAACCTACAAAAAATGAAACAGTAAGACTGTTTCCTATGCCTAAAGGTGGTGAATTGTGGAATCTTTTAAAATCGATTCCTCAGGGTGAGCCTAATGAGTGTGTCTTTAAAAGCAAAGCAGGGAAAATAATCAATGAAACAGTTTTCTACAATGCATGGATAGGCAGAAAATTAAGGCAGTCTGGAATTATCACTGCATTGATAGAAAATGGCAAACTGTCAAAGTGCCTACCTCCCTACAATACACGTCATACTTTTGTTAATCATCAGATTAATGATGTAGGAATAGCACCTCATGTCGTAAATGCCTGGTGTGAACATAGTGAAGAAATAAGCAAGGAACATTATAGACAATTAGACTTGCGTGTCATCCCAGGATATGAAATAAAAGATAAACAAAGAACTAAGTCAGAGTTAGACTCACTCAAGGAACAGTTACGCCAACAGCAAGAATTAATCAACAAACTACTGCAAGGGAGAGAAGATACTTAAACTCATTCAGTAACTTATATAGCAACCACCCCTAGAAATAGGGGTTTTTTGTGTTTTGAAGTAAAAGCTAATTTGGGTCTAGAAGGTCATTTAAGGGGTGTTGAGGGTGGTGTGCAATCCTCAGACCGGCTTTATAGCAGTTCTCGACCACTAACTGTAATTACAGACGACTCTGGGATAATTTTTGCTTTACCATCCCTCACTTAATTCAAAATTCAGGCAAGGCTATGTCTACCTATATTTCAAAAGTTATTCAATGACTTATTCAACAACCACAGAATCACCTCTAGATAACACTTCTAGAGGTTTTATTTTGTATGCCACTTACAGATTGTTTTAATTATCAAATAATGTGCAATTCCTTAATTAGCTGAAATAGGTTCTATGTTTCAATCCTAGCAATATAGCTTTTAAATAGTGCCTAACAAAAAAGAGGGTCTTGGCAACTTTTGGTGATCTTGATTGGGGATATTAGTTTAGGCGATCGCAACAAGAAAAGATGAAATAATAACTATTACTGAGATTGAGAGATGGCACGAAGTACCCACCAAGAGCGATAC
>JAESGM010000630.1_pt1 | contig 20139 bp, 13 predicted proteins | sample 9269721 | NCBI WGS metagenome assembly JAESGM01 (sample SAMN15720920, study PRJNA650825) | algae metagenome | isolation source: Komarekiella atlantica HA4396-MV6 and co-occurring heterotrophs from... | place: USA: Theobald House, Kauai, HI | collected 2009-07-29 | reverse complement strand
GAAAGGACTGTCATCTCGTTCCTCGCAAAACCATTCACCGACCAGATCACACGCGCATTCAGAGAAGAGTAACGACGGAGCTTCAGTCCTCCTCCATCGCGTCTTCGAAATCACGGAACTGCATGGCCGCCTCTGTTCGGTTGGCGGCCTTCAGCTTTGCGAGAATGCGGGTCATGTGATGCTTCACCGTCTTTTCCTCGATGCCGAGTTGTTCGGCGATCCGGCGATTGGACGAACCCTTGCCAACAAGGGCCATTATCTCCCGCTCGCGCGGGGTCAAAGCCTCCAGACGCTCACGCCGCGCGCGAGCTAGCGGCTGGTCGATTTCGCCGCCCGGACCCTGGGCGAGCTCCCCCAGAACCCGAGTGGCAAGCGACGGCGTGATGTAGTGCTGGCCGTCGCGGATGTCGCGAAGAATGTTGATCAGCGAACGTCCGCCAATTCCCTTGACGATGTAACCGCTGGCGCCCGCACTGATCGCAGCCGAGAGATCTACGCTGTCTTCGGAGGCGGTCAAGACCACGACATGGGTGTCGGGAGCTTCGCGGACGATTTGCTCGATGACGGACTGGCCACCGCCGGGCATGGAGAGGTCGAGCAGGAGAAGATCGGGTCTCATTTCAACTGTCGACCGGTAGGCGTCTTCGGCTGTGCCGACCTCCGCGCAGAGCCTGAAATCCTCGGCTTCTCCCAAAGTCAGTGCAAGCCCCTGTCGAAAAATCGGATGGTCGTCTGCAATCAATATGCTGATCATGCTGCGTCCTTTGCAAATTCCATCGGCAGGAGCATGACGACGCTCGTGCCGGTACCTTTCGCGGTCTTGAGCGAGAAGTCGCCACCGAGTGAATTGATCCGCTCCTTCAGGCCGGCAAGGCCGAGACCGTTCGTTTTGACGGCAGGGTCGAAGCCGATGCCATCGTCAGACACGGTTACTTTCAACCGGCCTTTTTCAAGCCCTACCGTCACCCTCTGTGCCGAGCAGCGACCATGATGGACGCCGTTGTTCAAGGTTTCCTGAATGAAGCGGTAGACGGTCGTTTTGGCTGCGAGCGGCAGCGGCGGAAGCTCTGCAGCCACCTCGCGGGCGACGCCGATGCCGGTTCGTTTTTCGTGGTTCTCTATGGCAGTATGCGCCACGGTTTCCAGGTTCCACTCGCTGATTTCTGGCAGAGAGAGGCCGCGGCAGATCTGTCGAATTTCCCGCATGGCATCATCGACCGTTTGCTTGATGGGGGCGAGATCGGGGCTCCCCTTGGCCGGATCAACGGATTCCAGCCGCATTCCCGCAAAGGACAGGAGTTGCAGGGGGCCGTCGTGCAAATCTGCCGAAATCCTGCGCAACGCGTTTTCGTTGAGCTCTGCAAGCTTGAGGGTTGCCTTGTTGACCCGGCGGGCCAAGCGCTGGTTCTCCGTCAGAAGGCCCGACAATTCGTGAAGCTTCTCGTCGAGCGCTTGTCTTTGCCGCGCAATTGTCTTGGCACCTCTTAACACGACGAGGTAGATGGCGGCGAGCATGGCAAGGGCCACCGAACCGACGATGAGCAAACCCTGCCGCTTGGTTTTGACCAGAAGCGCGCGCAAGACTGTTCCGTCTGCGTAAAACTCGGCAACCCCAATGACGGCTCCGGTTTCGGGCGAACGGAGAGGAGTGTAGATTTCCAGAAGCGGTGCGGTTCTCAGGGTTTCCGCGATACTGAGTTCATCTAAGACGTTGTCGAAGTCGGCATATGTCTCGCCCGCCAGCGCGCGCTTCATGCCATCGGTCTGGTTGAACTTCTCCCCGATGATCTGCGTGTCGTTGCTGTAGGCGATGGTCCCGTCGGTCGCCCAGATCTGGAAGAGCACGATTTCCGTCTTCAACAATCCTCGGGCGAAGAGGCTGTCGAGCTCGGCCCGGTTTTCCGGTCTGAGGGTAGAGGCGTGTTCAAGTTCCTGCGCCAAAGGCGAGATGGCATCTGCAACAAACATTGCCTTGATCGAAATGGCGTTTTCCTTGACGCCATTCTCCACCGCCGCAGTGACCCAATAGCCGATGATCAAGGTGCCAATAATGAGCACGGCCGCGGCCATGCCGAAGAACTGCCGAACAAGGTTTGTCTTCTGGTTCATGAAAAGACAATATCCAGAAGCCGCTGCTTCTCAAACGGTTTCATGATGGATGGTTGATCAGAGACAATCTCGTCGGGGCAGCATTTCGATGCTTGTTGCGACCTAACAAAGGTCGAGGGTAGGGATCAACGCAACGCCGCGCCTTAACGGGCTTTGCCCACCCGAAGACAACGCATATCAACTGGGCATGCGTAAGCGAGACTGATGGTTTGGCGGACCGATACTGAGGCTGCTACCGGGCTGCCGAGTTCCATGACTATTCTAAAGCCTGAAAGGGCTAGCTCTGAAGATCCCGAAGCGGGCTTTATACAAGTCTCCGTGCAACCAGGCCCCCGCAACCAAAAACTTCCAAACTCCCGCACTTCGCCAGTTTGCATTCAAGCTCCTCAGCGTAAACCGCGAGGAGCTTTTGCTTTTGACCTCAGTGGAGAGCTCTCCCGAAGCCATAAGCGTCATCAGATCGTTCTGGGCGGCTGCGAAGAACTGCTGCTGCAGGACATCGATCGCGTCCATGGAAGCCATGATGTGGGCGATGTCGTCATGCACCTGCACATTTGCCGGCTGGTGTCCCGGCGTCTTGCCGATGACGACGGTCTGGATGAGGTCACGCATGATCCGCATCAGCCGCTGCTTTACCGCTTCGTCGGCGTTGTTACGCGCTAGGAAGATCAGCTTCGGGCTGACCATGCGTACGGCTGGTGTAATGCGAGCCGGGAAGTTACCGCGGAATACCCTACTTATGAACGGTACAGTCTTTCGAGATCAGAGCGAGAGATGTCGCGCCGCTACCAAGGAGGAACTGCGCAACCTGCGCAGAAGGTGGCATTCTGCCGAGCGTCGACGGGAAGCTGTTCATTGCCCTCCAGGCTTGTAAGGCAAGATGACCTGCGACATCCTTTAAGCCCGACTCTCAAGCCGGCACGAGCACTTCCCCTCTTGCAAGCAGCCTCGCAGTTCGCAAGAGGCCGGCAGATTTCAAGGTAAACCCGTCCGCTGCGGTTTCATAGTCGACGGTCACGTCAATCGAACCGCTCGGATGTTCGATTTTCACCAGCGCAGGAACCCCGTCCGGTATGGTTGCAAGCCCTCCAGCCACGGTGCCGGGTGTCAAGACACAGGACGCGAGGCATTGTGCGCCGGTCACCGCCATGGTCGGGTGGCAGTTGAGTGGCATGAAGTAACGTGCAGTAATGGTCCCGCCCTGGCGCGGCGGAGCGAGAATAGCGAACTTCGGCACGACAGAGTTCGAGACGTCGCCCATGCCCATCAGCAGCCCCGCCCTGCGTCGGATGGGCTCCATCCGCTGATAGAACGCCCGGTTTGCGTCCAGTTCCTCAGCGGTCTCATAGCCCGAAAGCCCGAAAGCCTCGGCACGGGCGATGACGATCGGCATGGCAACATCCATGCAGGTCACGGTGACGCCGTCGATTTCGTCGGTAAGATTGCCGGTGGGCAGCAGGGCACCCGTTGTCGATCCGACCACGTCCATGAAATTCAGATAGATGGGGGCGGCCGTTCCCGGTACGCCATTGATCGCAGCATCACCCTCGTAGCTAACGATGCCGCCGGGGGTCTGTATGATGGCTTCTACCTTGGCGCCCGTATTCACAGAATGAATGCGCACGCGCGTCACGTCGCCGGTTGCCGGCACGATGCCGAGTTCGATGGCTGCAGGTCCGACGCCCGACAGGATGTTGCCGCAGGTCGGCTTGAAATCGACCTTTCGGTCCGCGACGCTCACCTGCGCGAAGAAGTAGTCGACATCACAGCCCGGCTCTTTCGACGGTGAAAGCATGGCCACTTTGGTGGTAACCGCCGTTCCACCCCCGATACCATCTATGTTCAGCGGATGGCCGGAGCCCAGCGCCGCCACCAGCACGCGCTCGAGGTCGCCGAGGTCGCTCGGCAGGTCCTCGCGACGGAAATACGGGCCGCGCGATGTGCCGCCGCGCATGAACAGGAAAGGAATGGCTGTCTGCGCCATACGGGTCTCCATTGGTACATGAAACTCAGGGAAGACAGGCCGGCTCGAGCGCGCCCGAGCCGGCGGCGGTGGCTCAACGGAACGGCCAGGGGAGGTCTGCGAAGTCCTGGAGCACACCGCTTGGGAAGTTGAGGGACAGCGCCCAGGCAAGCAGAAGGACGAAGCCTGCGGCTGCCGCGGTCATGATGACTGTCGCCAGCCAGCCGGCCTGAGCCCTGACCCTGAGGAAGACGGGAAAGAAAATGAGCAGGGCGAGATAGAAGCCGACGAGCGCCGTCATGGCGACAAGTCCCGTGATCCAGGCGAGCCCACCCCACAGATTTCCCATGCCGTCCTGCCCGACATGATCGCCGGTCAGTTCATTGTCGCAGTGGGCGTGATGACCGGCCTTCGAGAACCAAAGTTGCGGCAGGAGTATCGCACTCATCAGAAGACCGATCAGTGCAACGGAAAGAGGGAAAATCTGGGCAAGGAACTCATGGTTCAGCGAGTCCTCGGCAGCCAGCAAAAAGATCGCTGCAATGCCTGCACCAAAGGCTAGCTGCGGCAGACGACTGGTTTTGTTTGACAGCTTGTCGGCGTGTTGCTCAGCATCATCGGTGGGGGCGCTCTCGTCTACGCGGTTGCGAAGCCCGAACCACACAGATGCTAGGGTCATGACACCAAGCGCGATGACGCCCGGGCGGCCAAGGAAAGACCATCCGTTGAACTGCAGAGCCTGATAGAAATAGGTTTCGGCCTGGGGTGCGAGGACATATCCGATCAGCAGAGCAGGTCTTGGCCAACCGAAACGCTTCATCAATACGCCGAGCACGCCAAGCCCGACCAGAGCAATGAGGTCGGCGAGAGAGCGCGTGGCTTGAAATGCCGCAAAGCAGATCAGCACGATCATGAAGGGTGCCAGCTTCTGAAAGGGTATCTGCGTCAGCTTCGAGATCGGCAGCGCAAGCAAAAGGCAGATCCCCGCCCCAAAGATATTGGCAAGGGCCAGCGACCAGATGATGGAATACGTGATGTTGAGGTCCGTGCCGACCATGGAGGGGCCAGGCTCAATGCCGAGCAACACCATTCCGCCAAGGAAGACGGCCATAGCACCGGAGCCTGGGATGCCAAAGAGCATCGTCGGTAGGAGCGCACCGCCCTGCATGGCATTGTTGGCGCTTTCCGGGGCAATTACGCCACGAATATCACCCTTGCCGAATTGCGGATCCTTCTTGACTGTCTGAACGGCATGCCCATAGGCAATCCAGTCAACGACGGACCCACCCAGGCCAGGAATGGCGCCGATGATGCAGCCAAATCCCGAGCAGCGAACCGAAAGCCAGATATTGCCCCACCAGTCCCGAAATCCCTGAAACCAACCGGCGCCAAGTGCATTGCCCTTTGAAATTGCGGCATTGCGGCGCAGAAGATCTGCGATTTCCGGGATGGCAAAGAAGCCGAGACCAACAATGACCAGAGGAATTCCGTCATAAAGATAGTCGGATCCGAAGATCATCCGGAATTCGCCGGTAGCAGGTGCGCCGCCGATCGAGCCGATGATCAAACCGACACAGCAGGCCGCAAGGCCTTTTGCGAGGCTCTTGCCCGCAAGCACTGCAACCATGGAAAGGCCGAACAAGGCCAACATGAAAAGCTCGGCCGAACCGAAAGACAAGATCAGCGGTCGGGCAATAACGACAAAACCTGTCAGGACAATTGCGCCGAACACCCCGCCGAACATGGAGGAAATGAAGGCGGCAGAGAGCGCCCGCGCGGCTTGCCCGTTGCGGGCAAGGGGAAAGCCATCAAGCACTGTCGCCTGGCTCGCCGACGAGCCGGGGATGCCCATAAGCACCGATGAAAAGGTGTCGGACGTGGGGATCACGGCGACAAGACCGATCAGCATGGCAAGCGCACTGATCTCGTCCATTCCGTAAAGAAACGGTATGAGGAGGGACAGCCCCGCGATGCCTCCAAGACCAGGTATCACGCCGATGACTAGGCCAACCGAGACGCCGATCAGCATGAAGAAAAGATGCTCAACTGAAAGCAGTGAGCCCAGTGCAGACAACAGTGTCTCGATCACGGTCATGACTCCGCGTTTGCCGCGACCAGCGCGGCATTTGGTGAATTGTGGGGAAGTGTGAGAAGTGGCGGGTCGGCTTGCTTAGTGCGACCCGCCTTTCAAGCGATCAGTCTTGACCGAGTTTGACGCCGTAGGATTCTGCCAGCATGTCGGCGACTTGCTTTCGCAACTCAGGCGCTAGATCCGTTGCCTTGTCGAACAGCGCCTGTGCAAGTTCGCCGGTCACCTGTTCATAAGTGCCGAGCACAGCTTCCGCATTGGCTTGGTAGTCGGGGTCTGCCTTCATGTCTTCGAAGGCCTTCTGATAGGCGGCGACAATCTCGTCCGGCGTATCCTTGGGCAGGAATACCATCTTCTGGGCCGGGAAACCGGCAACGTAGAAAGCCATATAGGCATCGTAAGCCGGTCCGCTGGGCTTCTGACCTGTCAGCTTCTCATAGGCTTCGGGAAATGTCGGCAGGTCGGGGAAGGTCGGGTCCCGCACCACATTGCCGGCTGCGTCGAGGACACCAAGGCTAAAGAGTGGAACCGCCTGGCCGGCCTCAACAAGCGGTTGAACGCTCTTCATGTAGGCGGATGAGGTCTGGAAGTCGATGTTGACCTCTCCGCGCTCGAAGGCAAGACGGCCATCGCCGCGCCCCTTGAAGCCGAAGACGTGCTGCACGTTCAGATCCATTGCGCGGAAGCCGAGCAGCGGCACAAGATCAAGCGAAGTCGCGCCCTGGCTCGCATAGACGAGATCCTTGTCCTTGAGCATGGAGATGTCATCGACGCTTTTCAGGCCGAGTGTCGGAGTAGTGTAAACCACCCCGCCTGTCGGGCTTGCCATCGCGATCTTCCAGTCCTTGTAATCGTAACGAACGCGCGGATCCCCGAGCAGGTAGGGGAACTGGGTCGAAGCCGATGTTCCCAGGATCATTTCGCCATCCGGCTTGGCGCGAGCAGCAAAAAGATTGCTTCCCTTGGTCGAACCGCCACCCGGCTCATTCACGACCACGACAACCGGGTTGCCAGGCAGGTACTTGCCGAGCAGTTGTGCATTGAAGCGGCCCCAGGTGTCGGATCCGCCGCCGGCCGAGAATGGAATGATGAACTCGATCGTCTTGCCTGCGAAACTAACCTCCGCAGCAGCAGGTCCTGCTAGGCCGGCTGCCAATAGCCCCGCCATCAGGCCCAAAGTGGTGCGGCGGCTCAAAGAGTTATTCAGCATGGTGTAATCCTCCCTATCCGGCCCTAAGATGCGCCGGTGTTCTCCAAGCGTGCGCAGACTTGATTTCTCCTCGCCAAATCTGCTTCTAGCTTTCATAGTGAGTTTTGCTGTCGATAAGCTGTCCGTAAAGGAATTCTACTGCGGTGCGGATCATTCTGGTCGAGGACAACAGAAGCCTGGCGAAGGGCATCGAAGATGCCTTGCGTGACCAAGGCCACGGGGTCGATCATCTCGATGACGGTCTTGCCGCAGACAATTTTCTGCGAACCGAGACGGCCGATGTCGCTATCATCGATATCAATCTGCCAGGCCTGACCGGCATTGAGGTGACCAAACGCATGCGCTGCCGCGGTGACACGACGCCGGTGCTGATGCTGACGGCCATGGGCAAAACGTCCGATCGGGTCGTTGGGCTCGATGCGGGTGCTGACGATTATCTGGTAAAGCCGTTCGAGATGGCCGAACTGATGGCACGCCTCAGAGCGCTAATGCGCCGAAGACCACAGCTTTTGCCGGAGCAGGAGCAGATCGGCGACCTCGTCTACGATCGTCAGCAGCGGGTCATCATGCACAAAGACAGGCGAATTGATCTGCCCCGGCGTGAACTCGCACTTTTCGAGCTGTTGCTCGACCACAAGGGCAAGCTCATGGATAGAGAGAGGATCTTCTCGTCGCTTTATGGAGCAGGCGCGGAAGTGGAGGCCAATGCGATCGAACTCCTGGTTTCAAGGCTGCGCCGGAAACTTGACGGGACGCAAGTGGAAATCAAGACGGCGCGCGGCCTTGGCTACATGCTGAACGCAGGGTCGACATGAGGCGGCTTTCGCTTCGCTCAAGGCTGTTCCTGCTGCTTATTCTGCCTTTGATCGTGATTGCGGGCATTGCGTCTTACGCCCGCTTTGAAGAGGCGCAGCGTCTTTCTCAGACCCTGTACGACAACACCCTTCTGGCCGTGGCCCTCACGATCTCGCGCGATGTGGCGATCTCCGAGGGCGACATTCTGACCGAACAGCTTTTGGAGGAATTGACGACCGCTCTGGGCGATCCGGTTTATTATCGCATCACAGGACCTGGCGGCGGGTTCGTGACCGGCTATTCCGATCCGCCGGACGTGCCAGATGGTTCTGACATTCAAAGCGGCAAACCGTTTTTCTTTAATAGCACCTATCTCGGGCGAGAGGTGCGATCGGTCGTTCTGCGGGAGTTCCTCAACCAACCTAGATTGCAGGGATGGATGACGGTTGAAGTCTGGCAGACCGTCTCCCAGCGCGCCGCCTTGAGCCGTGATCTTCTGTTTCAGAGTATCGCGCTGTTGACGACCATCATCCTGTCTGCCGCCTTAATCCTGTGGTTCGGGATCAAATTGGGCCTCAAGCCTCTTCTCGATCTTCAAAATGCGATCAGCCTCAGGACGCCCGATGATCTGAGACCGATCCGCCGATGGGTCCCGGTCGAACTCCGCCCGCTTGTCCAGACGACCAATTCCCTGTTCGAACGCTTGTCGAAGGCCTTCGAGATCCGCTCGGCATTCATCTCCGATGCCGCACATCAACTCCGCAATCCGATCGCCTCGATCGTTACGCAGGCGGAGGCGGCGGTCTCGTCCCCGGACGAGGATACGCTGCGTCAGCGTGTTATTTCGATCGCGCAATCGGCGCGTGCGACCGGCCGGCTCACCAATCAATTGCTTTCGTTGGAGCGTGTTCGCGGACGAAGTCTCAGAGCCCTTTTCGAGGATACCGATCTTGTGGCCCTCGTTTCTGCCAAGATCCGGGCCTTCGCCGAGATCCAGCTTCTCAACGACATTGCCGTCAGCTTTGAAGTCGATGGAACGCCGAAGCCTGTTCGGTGCGATCCTGTGATGATCGACGAGATGATCGCCAATCTCCTGGACAACGCCTTACGGTACGGCTTGCGCGGAGGCGGAGAGCTGGAGGTTATGTTGCTCTTTGCTGCAGATGAGGTGACCATCATCATCGAGGATAATGGTCCTGGCATCGAAGAGGCGTTGCGAGAGAGAGTTTTCGATCGATTCTTTCGAGCCGATCTCGACTTCGCTAACGGCTGTGGACTTGGGCTCGCCATCGTTGCTGACATCGCTTCGGCCCATCAGGGGGCAGCCCGTTGCGTCGCTTCCCAAAAGGGCGCGCGTTTCGTGGTTCAGTTGCCGCTGGACCAGCAATAGGCATTGCGCGCTGAGCAGCACTGGACGCTTGCCTCTTTTGGTGTCCGTGGAGGCGGCTCATTTTACCGTCTCGCCTACGGCCTGAACCATTTGTCAGTTGAAGGTGGCGAGAGGCTATGGGCGATTGTCGGCTCGGTGATGCTGCTGTCAGTTCTTCTCCATGCGTCAACCGTGACATCGATCATGCGCCTGCTCGATCGCCGCCAAGGGCGAGACCCGGTTTCTGAAGGCTTGCCTCCGCCTGGGCTGCAGGGTCCGGGCTCCTAAGTTGCGGACCTATGCGCAGATATCAGCGTTTAGCCAATGACAGCGCTCATCCCATGACGAGGCTGCTCGAATTCCACCTATTGGCCGATCATATGGGCCCGACACATCAAACAGGAGAAAGCTCCCGCTATGTCCAACTCTCTCAAGACCATCAACCCGCTGACCGAAAACGAGATTCAGTCTTATCCTCACATGTCGGACGCAGAGGCGATGGCTGTCGTTGAAGCCAGTCACAACGCATTTCTAGAGTGGCGCCTCAAAAGTCTCGAAGAGCGGGCAAAGGTGATCGCGGCGATTGGCGATGAGATGCGCAAATCGAAGGACGCGTTCGCAAGGCTGATGACCGACGAGGTTGGCAAGCTCTTGAAGGACAGCCTCAGCGAGGTCGATCTATGCGCCGCCATATGCGACTATACCGCAAAGATCGGTCCGTCGGCACTGGCTGATGACGAGCGCGAAATTGAAGGCGGCAAGGGCTATGTCACGCACGCGCCTCTGGGCGTGATCTACGGCATTCAGCCTTGGAATTTCCCTGCCTATCAAGCCGTCCGGTACTCGATCGCCAGCCTCATGGCGGGCAACGGCGTCCTCCTCAAACATGCCGAAGCCTGCACCGGTAGCGGCCTTTACCTGCGTGATCTCTATGAACGGGCCGGCCTGCCCAAGGGGCTGTTTGGCGTGCTGCTCATCTCGCACGAGCAATCGGATAAAGTGATTGAAGACGAGCGCGTGCGCGGCGTGACATTGACCGGCAGCGACAGGGCAGGCCGTGCGGTGGGTGCCAAAGCCGCCGAGCTGGTGAAAAAGACCGTACTCGAACTGGGCTCCAATGACGCCTATCTGGTGCTCGACGATGCCGACCTCGACCTCGCGGTGAAGACCTGCGTAAAGGGGAGGATCTATAATAACGGTCAGACATGCGTAAACGCCAAGCGCTTCATCGTCACTGAGAAGAACTATGATGCCTTCGTCGAAGCCTATACCAAGGCCTTTGAAGCGGTCACGATGGGTGACCCGACGGATGACAAGACGCAGCTCGGTCCGATGGTCAGCAAGAAGCAGCGCGATGAACTGCATAGCCAGGTTCTAAAGAGCATCGAAAAGGGAGCCCGGATTCTTGCCGGTGGCAAGATCCCTGATCGCAAAGGCTGGTTCTACCCGGCAACGGTGCTTGCGGATGTCGAACCTGGACAGCCGGCCTATGAAGACGAGATGTTCGGTCCGGCTGCTGCGATTATCCGTGCGAAGGACGATATGGACGCGATCCGGATCGCCAATAGCAGCCGATATGGTCTTGGTGGCGGCATCTTCAGCAAAGACGTCGAGTATGCGCGCAAGCTGGCTTCCGACCATTTCGACACTGGAATGGTGTTCATCAACACCTTCAACGTCGCATACCCAAGCATGCCATTTGGTGGCGTCAAGACATCCGGCTATGGCCGCGAACACGGACCGGAAGGGTTGAAGGAATTCGTCAACGTCAAGTCGATCCGTATCGGTTGACCTGCTCGACACATCAAGGCAACGGGCAGCCACTACAGGCGGCCCGTTGCCAGTCAATGCGTCAGCAATGCGCCGGAGCGTAGGATTCGGTGCCCTAGCACCTTATCTGGCGACCTGAGGCGGTTCGTGCCGATGCACGCTGAGAATAGCGGTGCCCTTCTGCTTTTTCCTCTCCGAACTGAGGCTGATCAACGGGCAGGTTGTCTACAGCGGCATCGGTCAAACCTACCCGTCCCGGAGTAGTCAGCTGCAGCAGCATCGAAGTGAAGAATGGCTGCTACCATCTCGGATTTAAGCGGCTATGCAGAAATTTGGAAAAGGAACCAACATCCTGATCATACGTTCTCAAATAGGCAAATGAGAAGGAAAGCACATGAACAACATCATCTATATCGTTGGATTGGTCGTTATTGTTATCGCGGTTTTGTCTTTTTTCGGCCTCGGTTGAGCTAGGCGCAATGAGCTCCGGGACCAGATCTTGGATTGCCGGGAATTAGAGTTTTCCGGCCCTGATCACGATGGCTGGCTGGTTGCGCCGCTGTTATTATTCAGGTCGATCGCACGTTCCTTCTTACGGGGGCTGAACGGCATTCTGGCCCCGGAAGGTGAAGCGTGCGTCGGAGACGAGGCAGTAGCGCGAGTGCGTGTCGCCCATGGTCGGGATGTGCAGCTTGTGGCCTGTCGCCAACTGGTCGTGAACGAAGCCCCCCTCTCGGCGTTTGCCAATAAACGCCTGTCAGGGCGGGGCATTGCCCAGACATTATTGGCCCCGGCAGCCTCCTTGCCATGAGATTGCGCTTCCGGACGTCTCAGAGTGTATGACGTCTTGAAGCCTCTCCCGGTCCAACGCTTCCGCTCCTTCTCCCAGCCGGGAAGTTATCGCGGAAAACTCCAATTATGAACGGTCCAGTTTTTGGGGATCAGAGCAGTATGCGCCATGCGCCCCGATCTGATCTTGCAAGCGGGTCTGCGGCTCACTCCGGCATCGGAATAAGGGTTGCCGTGCCGCTGTCATCGCTGTTTTCTCTACTCGCAGGAGCAAGCACCTCGGCTGCGGCGACTTCCACATCGGTGTCTACGGTTTTTGCGTCTGAATTCGCCCTCGTTGCTGAGGAGGCTCCCTGATAGCCATATGCCGCCGAAGGCCGTGCTGATAGGGGAGGCGCGTGTCTCAGTACCAGTCCGTCCAAGAGTTCTGCGAGCCTCTCGGGGCCAAGGGACGCATGGCAATAGCGAAGACGTAGGTCAACTAAGCTGTTGGTCCGGTCTATGTTCTGCCAAGCATAGACACAGCCACCCGTCTGGCCCAGCTTACCCGTTGCTGTTCCATAAACGCCATAAGCGTTCTGTCGGAGGCTTGAATCGATGCTCATCGCAACACCCGGGAATTCGCTTCGCAGGCTTCGGGTGATCTCTGATCGATCTGGCCCTTTAAGGGGTGCCGATCTTGGTGGCGACGATTGCGAGATAGTCAGCGTGTTTTCGCCGGCAATCGTTGTCGTGTTGGCCCAGATCAATACTTGCCTGGTTGAAGCGTCGACGGACGTCTGGCGCAGACCAATCGGCATCTCGCCAAGCCCGGTGAGAGAGGCTGAGGCAAGATCGACGGGAAGTTCGCGATTACCTGAGGATACCGGCATCCTTCCGTTCATACTCTCAAGGAACGGATCCTCGACGGTCGTGCAGCCGTTGAGACCAAGCAGTACCAGGATCGCAAGGATGTTTCGTTTCACCGGTTGATCCCCATGCGTTCGTTGATGGCGGCGATGCCTCTCGTGTTGGCCGGGTCTGACATGACCTGATTGAGCTGGGCGAAGATCGCGCGCGACTGTGCGAGATTGCCGAGGTGGTAATGGCTCCAGGCGCGCATCTGGCTGATTCCGACCGGCTCCGGCATGATCTGCAGGCGAGCGTTCAGCGCTTCGAGCGTGACGCGGTATTGCTTGCGATCGAAGGCGGCACGCGCCCGCTGCCAGAGAAGCTCGGCGCGCAGTTCGCGGTCGCGCAACGGCGTCAGGTTGTGCTGCATCAAGAGCGTCTCGGCGTCGTCGGTCAGATTGGCGCGAAGCAGGGTGAGGCCAAGGCCATAAGCGGCATCATCCGCCTTGCCGCCACCGCCCGCGAGACCGACCGTGAAGGCCTGACGCGCTTCGGCCAGATGGTTGAGACCGAGCAGACACCAGCCCTTGGCGACCTGGGCATCCGGCCGCAAGGCCGTCTTCGCTTCAAGCCGCCGCAACTCGGCAACACAGCCACCATAGTCCTTCTTCTGAAGGCTAGAGAGATAGCCGGCCTGGACGCCTGCGGGTGCCGAGACCGATTTCCCGGCCCGCTCGCGTGGTGCGGCTGCCGACTTCAGCTCGGCGAAAACCGTTTGATAGGTCTCGCCATGCTGTTCCCGCAGCTCGGCAAGGGCCTTCTTTTCGCCCAGGCGCGTCAGTGTGAGGGCCAGCCCCTTCAGGCTGTCGGCCTCGGCCTTCCATTCGAAGGCCTTGGCAAACCAGGCGCGCGCCGGCTCGAACTGACGTGAGTTATAGGCATACCAGCCGATCAGGCGGGCGTGATCGGAGGATTCCGTCTTCTGGATCGCTTCCGAATAGCGGCTCACCACACGCTCATCGATGTCGGTCTTGCCCTCACCCTTGAAGGGAAAGGAGAGCTGATCAAGCAGGAAGGCATCCTCACCGGCAAGCAGGTCGAGCTGCGCTGTCACAAAGGTGTAGGCTTCCTCATCCTTCGACTGGTGGGAGAGACTGAGCGCCATGCCGCGGACGGCTTCCGGCGTCGCCTTCTTCTGCAGCATGCGCTGGAAGAAGTTTGCCGCCTGGTCGGGCTGCTCGATTTTCAGCATGTACCAGCCCATAAGAGCGAGGTCTTCCGGTGCTTGCTCGGTATCGGCGGCTGTCCTCACGGCGGCAATCACCTCGGGGCCCGGTTGAGGCGCGCCCGCGACACCGGAGGCGAAGTCGCCCATTTCGCGGCGCATCAGATCAAGGTTGAGCGATCGCATCGAGAGAGCAAGTTCTGGATCAGCAGAGAGCACTCGGATCGCCTCTCGCAGATCGGCTGCCGGAATGTCCTCCATCGCCTTTTGCAGGGTGGTGAGCACCAGCTCATCGGAAAACGCCTTCTCCGGCGCCCGGAAGAGGATCCCGCGATAGACCGCCGTTAACCCCTCCTGCATCTCATTTGCCCTGTAGGCGTCGAGCATCATCCAAAGCAGGTCGATCTCAGTTTCCTGCGCAGGGTCGAGCTTTGCACCAAGGCGAATAACGGTCACAAAGTCCTTCGCCTCGTTGGCCCGCGTCATGGCAAATCTCAGCTTGCGCCGCTCGAGCTTGCCCCGGAAATCCTGTGACGGCTCCCAGCCCGGATGGCTTGCGGCGATCCGGCTAATCTCCTGCTCGATGCCGGCATAGTCATCGCGCTCGTAGAGCTGCCAGAGCGTGGACTCATCGACGTGATCACCAGCATCCGGAGCATAGAGGTCCGCCGGGGGCATGAAGCCGGGAAACTTGAGTTCCAGGCGCCGGGTCTCGGCTTCGACGCGCTCTGTCTCGCCATTGCGGGCATAGTAATAGAGCGCGGCCAGATCGACCGTGTCCGGCGCCGGTGTTTTCTGGGCGTTCGCTTCGCCGGTTTCTGTGTCGTTCGAAGGCTGTGCCATAGCGGTGGTCGCCTCGGGGACCAAGAGCGATGTCGCGCTGGCGGGCAGTGATACGAGCAGCGTGGCAAGTATGGTGCCGGCCAAGAGCCTCGTGTTGATCGTCTTCTTCATTCGACTGTCCTCACGCCTTTGCGCGGCACGACATAGCCAACCCACCAGCCGAAGCCGCCCATCAGCGCGAGAACAAGGCCGACATAGATGATGAAGTTGTCGGAGAGCCAGGCAGCCGCGAGGCGTCTCAGATTGGCGGGGCTCGTATCGGTGATCGGAAAGAAGCTGTAGCTTTCGGGATAGCGGTTCACGAGTTCGAGGTCCGACCGGCGGATCACGGCTTCGCCTCCTTCGAGGGCCGTCCAGGTTGCCGGCTTGGTCAGCGCTGCAACGCCCTGCTGGAGCAGGGTTTCATCCGCCGCGCTGACATAGGTCCAGACGGCCGAACTCTCAGAGGAAGCCACCTGCCTTACACTGATCAGCCGATCCCTTGGATCAACCTGGACGTCTTCGCGTCCGATATCCTTGTAGGCCAGCCAACGGTTGACGGTTGTCGAGGCCGTTGCCACCCAATCGGAGGCGCGGCTCTTCAATGACAGCTGATCATGCTCAAGCCGCGTTTCTACCTGGAAAGCATCGAGCAGGGCCTGCGAGTCCGACAATTGGTCGCCCACCGTAACCGAAGCCGTGACCAGATCATCGGTTGCAGAGAACGGCAAGCGATCGCCCTTCTGCCCGGCGAGTTCTGCAAGCTCCAGCCGCTCATTACCGACGCCGACAACCAGGGCATTCGTCGACTGGCGCGGATCCGGGCGGCCGATCTTCAGTTCGGCCGGCAGGGGATGACCTGCCGACAGGGCGAGCCGCGTCAGAAGGGTCAGGGCCGACCCAAGCCGTGCGGGTGTCGCCCTATCGACGTAGAGGTCGAAGGTAGAGGAGCCCGTGAAGGTAAAGGATGTTCCGGCAAAGGCCGCAAGGTCGGGAAGGCGACCAGCGCGGGCCAGGGGCGGTATCGTCACCGTGGTTTCTTCTAGCAGCAGGAAGCGAGACCGCGTTTCGTCGCGTCCAGCCGGATCACAGGTGAGGTCCGAAGCGAGCGGCAACTCGGCTAGCACTCGAACATGGTTCACGCCGGGATGGAAGGCGCGGAGCGGAAGTTCCAGCGGCTTGTCCTTGAGCGTCGTGCCCTCGGGATCGTAAAGCACCAGGCTTGCCACGGCCCGTTCGTTGACCCGCACCAGCAGCTGCGTTCCGGGGGCAAGCCCCGGCGCGGTGGCGGCATTCAGATTGAGATCGACCGTCGCATAGTCGCCCGGATAGAAATCGGCGGGCATAACGACATCGAAGCTCGTTTGGAAAAGACGACCGGCAAAAGGTGTCGTCTGATAGCCGATGCTCGACAACGAGTGAGTGCCCGGGCTCTCGCCATCGATCCGCGTCTGCGCCATGGCGAGCTTGTTTGTGCGAATCAGCGGAAGCAGCGGGCCGTTGACAGCGGCAAGCAGCAGCGACTGGAACTCGCTCTTGTTCGAACCGCGCATGGTGACGATGTGGCGGCCGTTTTCGCCTTGCCGGACGAAGAGACCACGCGGTGCAGCAGTGAGCGCGTCGCGGGCGGGTTGCGGCAGTTTCGCGTCCAAGGGGTCGCCGAGATAGAGGTCTATGCCCGGTCCGCTGCCTCCGACATCGCCGACGGTGATGCTCAGGTCTTCACGACCGAGTACCAGTGCCAGGGTCTGCACAAGCGACAGGCTATCGCGAAGTGTCGTCTGCGGAGCATCCTGTCCGACAATCACGCGGATCTCCGTGGCACCGTCGCCATTTCGGCCGACCGACAATAGGCTCGCGAAATCGCCATCCTTCGGACGTGCGCTGGTCAGGAAGCCACTCACAAGCGGATCGATCTGCGTCCACAGTTCGTAGGTCGCCTGGACGCTGCAATCGATGCGGTGGTGCTGTTTCGCACGCAGACGGATCTGGTTCCAGCCGACGGTCAGATCCTTGGCCGCAACCGGAATATCATGGGTTGCCGGCCCATTGGGCGATCGGATGGGTAAGGCTGCGAGAGGCTTGCCGTTCAACTCGACATCCAGCACGGCATCGTCAGGCATGACCGAGACCGCATTGGTGTAGCTCAGTCTGAGGATGCCGGCCGTCGTCACCTGATCCGGCGAGAGATAGAAGGTGAGTTCTCTCGGCGTATCTTCGCCTTCCAGGCGCATGGCGGTTGCCGACTGGCGAAAGGCGACCATCTGGCGGGGGATATCCGAACCGGTCTGAACCGTGCTCTGGACACTTGCCGCACCAAGGTCTGCGGGGACGAAATCGCCGGCGCGAGAGGCGTTTGCCGACAGACAAACGAGGATCGCGGCTGCAGACAGTCGGCGCAGGAGTGCCACTTTATGCATAGGCCGACCCTTTCAAAGCTGCAGGATAGGTCGCGCCCGGGTCCGAAGCCGCGCTTGATGCCTTGATGATCAGCGGCGCGTCAGGATGCGAGATTTCCGTCGTCTCGCGGACCAGACGCAGGGCGTAGGCAAAGCCGCGCAGGGTCTCGGTGATCGTCCAGAGCGCAAAGCGGATGGTGCCGCTAAAGAAGCCCTTGTGCTTCTGCACACGGTTCCAGCGATCCTGCAGCGGCTGCTGTTCGCAATACATCATCTCGGCAATCGCGATAAAGGTTTCGGGCGTGCGCTCGGCAAAGGCGAAGCCGAAACTCGTCTCGTCCTGTCGACGCAGCATGCTGCGGCAGACGAGCGGGACCCGCATCCCCCGGCCGTGGCGGCGGATCTCGATGACGGCCTCTTCGCCCTTCTCCAAGCCATTCACCGGCTGTCCGTCGATGAACTGCAGGGCCAGACCACCGCTGGACACATCCGCAACGATGACCGCGTGACTTGTGCCGCCTGAATGCAGGATCGCATGACGGCGAACGCTGAGGCGCTGGTTGCGGCGACGCTCGCGCCGTTCCGAGACGGAGCCGAGGGCAGCACCGGCAATGCCCATGTTGATGATGTTCCAGCCGGCGACAATCAGCAGCAGTTCTGACGGCATAGCTTCCGTCGTGTAACGCCAGATCGCATAGCAGCTGGCGGCAAAGAGCAGGAAGAAGATCAGGAAGTAGGGACGCGCCAGCGGCGAGAGCTTGCTTTCGTCCAGTGTCTGTCCCTTCGACGTGACGTTGAAGGTCGGCTTGCGCGGGTTCTTCACGACGCTCAGGATCGCGCCGAAAAGCATCACCGACTGCACATATTCATAGAGCTCGGAGACCCATGGCCAGCGGACGCGCCCGAAGAGGTAGCTCTGCATGGCAAAGGACGAGATGAGATAGGTCACCGAATAGCAGATGAACTCGGTGATATTGGCTTCGAAGATCTGCAACGAGAAGAAGATGTAGAGGAGCGGCGAGAACATGAAGGTCAGCCGCGTCAGCGGAAAGAGCCAGAACAGGTTCGTGCCGGCGTAGCAGATGCGCTGTGCCGCCGAGAGACCGCGCTGCAGGAAGGGACGGTTCAGCGTCAGGATCTGCAGCATGCCCTGAGCCCAGCGAACGCGCTGGCCAATGAAGGAGACGAGCGTTTCCGGCTGCAGGCCGGCGATCAGTGGCTTGTCGACATAAAGGCTGTGCCAGCCGCGGCAGTGAAGGGCCAGCGCGCTTTCGCAGTCTTCGGTGATCGACTGGCCGGAAAATCCGCCGGTCTCCTTGAGCGCCTTGCGGCGCAGGACCGCAGCGGAGCCGCAGAAGAAGGAGGCATTCCACTTGTCGAGGCCGCGCTGGACGACGGAATAGAACATCTCGTTTTCCGACGGCATCTTGCCGAAGGTCTGCAGGTTCTTCTCCAGCGGATCGGGATTGAGGAAGTAGTGCGGTGTCTGGACGAGAAAGAGCTTCTCGTCGTTTTTGAAGTGGCCCACCGTTTCGTTGAGGAATTCGCGCACAGGCGCATGGTCCGCATCGAAGACGACCACAAGCTCGCTGGTCGAGATCGCAAGGCCCGCGTTCAGGTTGCCGGCCTTCGCATGGCTGTTTTCGGCGCGGGCGTGATAGCGAACGCCAAGCGCTGCCGAAAGCGCCTGCAGTTCCTCGCGACGGCGACGGGCGGCGATCGCGGCGCGCGGATCGGACTGTCTGCACTTGGCATCCGTGCCGCCGTCATCGAGCAGATAGACGGTGAGCTTGTCCGCCGGATAGTTCATCGACTTGGCCGCAGCCAGCGTCAGCGCCAGCAGGTCGGCGGATTCATTGTAGGACGGAACGAAAACATCGACGGTTGGCTTGTCGTCATCGGCAAGACGTGGTGCTGGCTTGCGATCCAGCGGGTCGGCGACGATGAAGAAATTGATCGCCAGCATGACCAGGCAATACATTTCCGCCGCATAGAGAATTATGCCCGGAACGAAGTTCCAGGGCTCGTTGATGTCGGGAAGCGTCTCCGTCGTGCGCCAGAACGCATAGCGCAGGGCGAGCACGGCCGAGAACACGAAAGTCATCAGGCGGAATGTCTTGTTCTGCGGGCGCATCATGAACAGGAGCATCAGGGCCAGTACGGCCAGGCTAAGCACCAGTTGCGCCTGAAGGCTGATCGGCAGCCAAAGCAGAACCACACCAAAAAGGCCCGCAATGATTGCAGGCAACGCAGCGCACATCATGTGCAGAACCCCATCTTTCACCCACCCGCAGCTTCATCTGCGGTGATCCCCCAACAGGAATGCCCTGAAATTAGGGGGTGATTTCTTAGCAAATTGCTAAGAGATGAAGCGGGTCAGAGGGCCTGTAGACGGCCGCCAGCGATTTTTCGTTTCGCTTAAGTGTCTGCGCTAAAACGAATTTTTCACGCTACGCCTCGTCAATTCGGCATAAGCCGATGATCCAGTTCCTAAGCCTGATCTAATCGACATGGTTACCATCTCGTGAAATCGTGCCTGCATGGGCCCAAACCTGTGTCAGTCTGAGGCGCCGGGTGCTGAAGCAGCCTCATTCTGGCCTTGCGGCGCGTCGTTGCCGTGCTTTTCCAGATTTACCAATCGGCACCAGTGCCCCAGATCGCCACAAGCGCTGCTGGTGCGAGTGGAAGCTCCGTCGTTACTCTTCTCTGAATGCGCGTGTGATCTGGTCGGTGAATGGTTTTGCGAGGAACGAGATGACAGTCCTTTC
>JAESGM010000628.1_pt1 | contig 20203 bp, 19 predicted proteins | sample 9269721 | NCBI WGS metagenome assembly JAESGM01 (sample SAMN15720920, study PRJNA650825) | algae metagenome | isolation source: Komarekiella atlantica HA4396-MV6 and co-occurring heterotrophs from... | place: USA: Theobald House, Kauai, HI | collected 2009-07-29 | reverse complement strand
GAAACGATCTCCTCAAGGGTAGTCGCTGAAGGAATATCTGTTTGGCCGGCCGCAATCTCCCGCCGTCGACCACGGCGCTCCGGGTTTTCCTCGCCGTCGCCCGCCTCGGCTCGACTGCAAAGGCGGCCGGCGAGGTGCACCTGACCCAGAGCGCCGTCTCCAAGCAGATCCAAGCGCTGGAAGACCATCTCGGCACGGAGCTGTTCGAGCGCAGCCCGGCCGGTCTCAAGCCGACCGAGGCCGGCACGATCTACCGCCCCTATGCGGAGGCCGCGATCGAGCAGATGGAGCGCGGCGCCCGCCGCCTCGCCGAGCGCGCCGCGATCGGCCGGCCGATCCGGCTGCACATGATCGCCATCGCCGGCGAGCGCTGGCTGATGGAGCGCTTCCCGGAATTCGCCCAGGCCCATCCCGAGATCGACGTCCAGTTCACCAATTTCGTCAGCGAGAACGAGATCGAGGAGGCCGATCTCGAAATCATCCACGGTTTCGGTCCCCTGCCGGACCAGGAGTCGCATTACCTGTTCGGCCGGCAGGTCGCGCTCGTCGCCGCCCCATCTGCGCTGGAGCGCCTGGGCGGCTTCAACCGCGCTGCCGACGTCCAGAAGATGACGCTGCTGCAGCATTTCCAGATGCCGGCCTTCTGGGCCGAGTTTACCGAGGCGCACGGCCTGCGCGGCGCGGTGCCGGCCCACACTGTGCGCTATGGCTATTACTCCGTGATCATCCGCGCCGCCGTCGCCGGGCTCGGCGTCGCGCTCGCGCCGCGCTGCTATGTCGCCGAGGAGCTGGCCTCGGGCGCATTGGTCAATCCGCTCGGCCTCAGCTTCGACAGCGCCACCGGCTGCTGGCTCACCGTCAACCCGCAGAGCGAGCGCGGCCCCGCCCTCGACGCGCTGGTCGCCTGGCTCTGCGAGGAAGGCCGCCGCTTCGATGCGGCGGGTTGAGCCCCTCCCCGCCATGCTCTAGACCGGCCGCATGCTTCCGATGGCGAAGGCCCGATGCGCATAGCCGTGACCGGACGGACCGGGCAGGTCGTCCAATCCCTCCTCGCCCACGCCGAGGCGGCGGGCGTGACCGTCATCCCGGTCGGCCGGCCCGAGCTCGACCTGACGCAGCCGGACGACGTTCGGCTGGCTCTGGACGCGGTCAAGCCCGACTGCATCGTCAACGCCGCAGCCTACACCGCCGTCGACAAAGCGGAGACCGAACCGGACCTGGCGATGCGCATCAACGGCGAGGGTGCCCGAGCGGTAGCAGCAGCCGCTGCATCCCTCGGCGTGCCGCTGATCCAGATCTCGACAGATTACGTCTTCGACGGCATGGCGCCGCAGCCCTGGCGCGAAAGCGACGCTACCGCCCCGCTTTCGGCCTATGGCCGCACCAAGCTTGCCGGAGAGGAGGCAGTCGCAGCCTCCGGCGCCGACTGGACGATCCTGCGCACCGCCTGGGTCTATAGCCCTTTTGGCGCCAACTTCGTGAAGACGATGCTGCGCCTTGCCGAGGCCCGCGATGAAGTCGGCGTCGTCTCCGACCAGCTGGGTTCACCGACCAGCGCACTCGATCTCGCCGATACGATCATCGCAATGGCGAAGGCGCTGGTCGCCCGCCCCGGCGATGCCTCGCTGCGCGGCGTCTTCCATGCCGCCGGCACCGGCGAAGCAAGCTGGGCCGATCTTGCCGAGACCGTCTTTGCCGCTTCGGCGGCACTCGGCGGGCCAAGCGCCACGGTCAAGCGTATCGCCACGATCGACTACCCCACGCCCGCCCGCCGACCGAGCAATTCCAGGCTCGACTGCAGCCTGCTCGCGCAGCGCCACGGCCTGCGCCTGCCGCCTTGGCAGGATTCGGTAAAAACCTGCGTCGCCGCGCTGCTCGCGCAATCGCGAAGCTGAAGGAGCCATCATGAAGGGGATCATCCTCGCCGGCGGCAGCGGCACCCGGCTTCACCCGATGACCATGGTGACGTCGAAGCAGCTCCTGCCTGTCTACGACAAGCCGATGATCTACTACCCGCTCTCGACGCTGATGCTCGCGGGCATCCGCGAGATCCTGATCATCTCGACGCCGGACGACGCTCCGCGCTTCGAGGCCCTGTTCGGCACTGGCGAGCGCTGGGGCCTGAAACTCTCCTATGCCGTGCAGCCCAAGCCGGAAGGGCTTGCGCAGGCCTATCAGATCGGCGCCGATTTCGTCGCCGGCGGCCCCTCCGCCCTGATCCTCGGCGACAATCTTTATTACGGCGACGGCCTCACCGATGTGCTGCACCGTGCCGCCGCCCGCCAGAGCGGCGCCACCGTTTTCGCCTACCGCGTCAGCGACCCCGAGCGTTATGGCGTTGTCTCGTTCGATGCCGCCGGCAAGGCGCTCTCGATCGAGGAGAAGCCAAAGGTGCCGCGCTCGCATTGGGCGGTGACCGGCCTTTACTTCTACGATGCCGAGGTGGTCGAGATCGCCCGCAAGCTCAAGCCCTCGGCCCGCGGCGAGCTCGAAATCACCGACGTCAACCTCGCCTATCTCGAGCGCGGCGCGCTCAGCGTCGAGCGGCTCGGGCGCGGCTATGCCTGGCTCGACACCGGCACGCCGGATTCCCTGGTCGAGGCATCGGAGTTCGTGCGCACGCTGGAGCGGCGCCAGGGCTTCCGCATCGCCTGCCCCGAGGAGATCGCCTTCGAGAACGGCTGGATCGACCGCGAGCAATTGCAGGCACTCGGCCAGGCCCTGTCGAAGAGCGGTTATGGTCAATATTTGCTCGGCGTCGCCGGGCGCGATCACTCGGCCTGACACCGCACTTCCCCTGACGATGCAGAGCGCTCATGCTGCATCGGCGCTGGCCGAAGCCGATGGGCTGATCGAGATTGCGTCGCAGCCGCGCCGAAGACGTGCACGAGGACCGAACACCACATGAACGCCCCCGCCAGCACGCCCGGCGCCTCCCGGCATCCCGCTCTCGATGACCTGACCATCGCCCTGCGCGATCTCCTCGGCCCGCGCTGCTCGACCTCGGACAGCGAGCGCGAGCATCACGGCCATGGCGAGTCCTATCACCCGACCAAGGCGCCTGATGTCGTCTGCTATCCGCAGACCACCGAAGAGGTCAGCAGCATCGTCAAGCTCTGCCATCAGGCGAAGGTGCCGGTCATACCGTTCGGCGCCGGTACCTCGCTCGAAGGCCATGTCGTCGCGCTGCATGGCGGCGTCTGCATCGACCTCTCGCGCATGAACGCGATCACCGCAGTCAACGCCGAGGATCTCGACTGCACGGTCGAGGCCGGCGTCACCCGCAAGCAGCTCAACGAGCACCTGCGCGACACCGGCCTGTTCTTCCCGGTCGATCCCGGCGCCGACGCGACGCTCGGCGGCATGACCGCGACACGGGCGTCGGGCACCAATGCCGTGCGCTACGGCACGATGAAGGACAATGTCCTGGCGCTCACCGTCGTGCTCGCCGACGGCACCATCCTGAAGACCGGTGGCCGGGCCCGCAAATCCTCGGCCGGCTACGACCTCACCCGCCTCTTCGTCGGCTCGGAAGGCACGCTCGGCGTCATCACCGAGGTCACCTTGCGGCTCTACGGTATCCCGGAGGCGAGTTCGGTCGCGGTCTGCTCGTTCCCGGACATCGCCAGCGCGGTCAATTGCGCCATCGAGACCATCCAATGCGGCATCCAGGTCGCCCGCGTCGAATTGCTCGACGAGACCTGCATGCGCGCCATCAACCGCCACAATAATCTGAGCTATCCCGAGACGGTCGCGCTCTTCCTCGAATTCCACGGCACGGAAGCGGCTGTGGTCTCGCAGGCAGAGACCGTGCAGATGCTGGCCGAGGGTCATGGTGGCGAGGGCTGGCGTTTCGCGACCAGCTCCGAGGAGCGCAACAAGCTCTGGCAGGCCCGGCACAACATGCATTACGCGCTGCTCGCCTTGCGTCCCGGCGCCAGCAGCTGGGGCACCGACACCTGCGTGCCGATCTCACAGCTCGCCAACTGCATCACCGAGATCAAGGAACACGCGAAGGACGCGCCCTTCCCGGTGACGGCGCTTGGCCATGTCGGCGACGGCAATTTCCACATGGGCTTCCTGATCAGGATGGATTCGCCCGAGGAGATTCGCGAGGCCGAGCGGCTGAACGGCCTGCTGGTCAACCGCGCCATCGAGCTCGGCGGCACCTGCACCGGCGAGCACGGCGTCGGCTACGGCAAGGCGAAGTTCCTGCGCAAGGAGCATGGCGACGCCGCCGTCGAGGTGATGCGCACGCTGAAGGCGAGCCTCGACCCCGACAACATCATGAACCCCGGCAAGGTGCTGCCGGCTTGATCGCGGCGGCATCTGTCTTTCCATCGCCTCGCCCACACGTGACCGCGACGCCCAACTGTTTTACATGCAAATGGAACGGTGACCTGAAGCGAGTCGACAGCGCATGGACGACGCGGCGGATGCGGAAACGCAGCACAAGAACCACGCGGTCTATTTCGTGCCCGGCCTGCATCGCGGCCTGCGTGTCCTCGAGATCGTCGCGGCGGCGCGCCGGCCCCTGAGCATCACCGAGATCGCCTCGGAGCTCGGCCTGACGCGCTCCTCGGTCTTCCGCCTGATCTATACGCTCCGGCATATGGGCTTCCTCGAGGAGGAGCAGTCAAAGCAGTTCGCGCTCGGGCCGCGCGTCCTCAATATCGGCTTCGCCTTCCTGGCCTCGAAGGACATCATCGAGATCGCCCGCCCCGAGCTGGAGGCGCTGCGCGACGAGACGCTGGTCTCGGCGCATCTGGCGATCCGCGACGAGCGCGACGTGCTCTATCTCAGCTGCGTGCAGACCCGCTCCGGCTTCCTCAGTAACATGAATGTCGGCTCGCGCGTGCCGGCCTATGCCTCGCCGATGGGCTGGCTGCTGCTTGCCGGCCTGCCGCAAGCGGAGCTGGAAGAGCTCTTCCGCAAGGAACGCTTCGTGCCGCTGACCAGCCAGACCCCGACCTCGACGCCCGAGCTGATCGCCACGGTCGAGGCGGCGGCCGCGCGTGGCCATGTCGTCAGTCGCGGCGTGATGGAGGCGGCCGGCAGCTCGATCTCGGCGCCGATCATCGACCGGCGTGGCACGGTCGTCGCGGCGATCGACATCTCCGGCCCGGACTCCGCCTTCGACCTCGACCAGATCGACGGCCGCTACCTCGCCGCGGTCAGGGCCGCAGCCAAGCGGATTTCCGAACGGCTGGGTTAAAGACCCAGGATCGCCCGCGCCTCGGCCGGCGTCGCCAGCGCGCCGCCCAAATTCTCGATGATCGTGCCGGCCTTCTCGACCAGCTCGGCATTGTCGCGCGCCAGCACGCCCTTGCGGATATAGACATTATCCTCGAGCCCGACACGGACATGGCCGCCGAGCAGGAAGGCCTGCGCCAGCAGCGGGAACTCGTGCCGGCCGATACCGAAGGCTGCCCAGATGCAGTCCGGCGGCAATTGCGAGGCGAAATAGACCAAAGTCTGCGGGTTCGGGATCGCGCCATAGCGCACGCCCAGCACGATCTGGATCAGCAGCGGATTGCGCAGCACGCCGTCAGCCTGCAGAGCCTTGGCGAGCTGCAGGTCGCCGCCGTCGAACAGCTCCAGCTCGGGCAGGACGCCGGCGGCATAGATCCGCCGCGCCATCTCGGTGACGTTGCGCGGCGTGTTGATCACCACCGCGGTCCCTGAGAACATGGTGTTGAGGTCGAGCGTGCAGATCTCGGGCTTCAGCGCCTCGACATGGGCGACCCGCCGCTCCGGCGTGGTCAATGTCGTCCCCGGCGCCGCGACCTTGGGATCGTCGATCCCCGGCACGAAGCGCCCGCCCTCCCCGGTCGAGAGATTGAGGATCACGTCCGAGCCGGATTGCCGGATGCGGTCGACGATCTCGGTGAACAGGGCAAGATCCATGCTGCCCTTGGTGGTGGCGGGGTCGCGGGCATGCAGATGCACCACCGCCGCGCCGGCCTTGCCGGCTTCGATGGCGGCAGCCGCGATCTCGGCCGGCGACACCGGCAGGCCGGGATGCTGCTCCCGTGTCGTCAGGTTACCGGTGACGGCGCAGGTGAGAATGGTCTTGCGCGACAAGGCGGCGTCTCCTCAGGCGGCGCTGCGGGCGGCCGGCAGGGTCGCGGCGAGCGCCGCCCCGAGCTTCTCGACGATCTCGTCGACATGGCCGGCATCGATGGTGAAGGGCGGTGCCAGCAGGACATGGTCGCCGTTGACGCCATCGGCCGTGCCGCTCGACGGGTAGCAGATCAGGCCGAGCCCTTGAGCCGTCTGCTTGATCCGGGCGGCGAGCCTCTCATTCGCTGGGAAGGGCTGCTTGCTGTCGCGGCCGGCCACCAGTTCGAGCGATTGCAGCAGGCCCCGCCCCCTGATGTCGCCGACATGCGGATGTTGGCCGAAGGCCTCGTTCAGCCGGCGCGACAGCAGCGCGCCCATACGCTGGACATTATCGAGCAGCCCTTCCTCCTCGATCGTCTCGATCACCGCGATCGAGGCGGCGCAGGCGACGGCATGGCTCATATAGGTGTGGCCATTGGCGAGCAGGCCCGAACCGGCCTCGATCGCCCCGGCGACACGCTCGCTCGCCATCGTCGCGGCGATCGGCTGGTAGCCGGCGCCCAGCCCCTTGGCGATAGTGATGATGTCCGGCCTGACACCCTCCTGCGCGCTGACGAACATCGCCCCGGCGCGGCCCATGCCGCACATCACTTCGTCGGCGATGAAGAGCACGCCATGGCGGTCACAGATCTCGCGGATGCGGGCGAAGTAGCCGGGAACGGCGGTGACGCTGCCCAGCGTCGCCCCGACGATCGGCTCGGCGATGAAGGCGGCGACGTTCTCAGGGCCGAGGCGGCGGATCTCGGCATCGAGCTCGTCGGCGACGCGCAGGCCGTAAGTCTCTTCCGTCTCATCCTCGCGCTGATCGCGATAGCCGTAGCAGGCCGAAATCTGCGAGGTCTCGATCAGGATCGGCTGGTACAGCGCCCGCCGGCCGGCATGACCACCGACCGCGAGCGCGCCCAGCGTGTTGCCGTGATAGCTCATCCGCCGCGAGATGAAGCGGCTCCGCTGCGGCTGTCCGATCTCGACGAAATATTGCCGCGCCAGCTTCAGCGCCGCTTCCATCGCCTCCGAGCCGCTGCCGAGGAAGGCGACGCGCCCCTTGCCGAAACCAGCCGGCGCGCGCTCGACCAGCATCTGCGCCAGCCGCTCGCTCGGCTCGTTCGTGAAGAAGGAGGTGTGGGCGTATTCAAGCTTGCCGAGCTGCGCGATGATCGCCGCGGTGACGCGCGGATGGCCATGGCCGAGGCAGGACACCGCGGCACCGCCGCTGGCATCGAGATAGCGCCTGCCCTCGGCATCGACGAGGTGGACGCCCTCTCCGGCCAGAGCGAGCTGTGGCGTGCTGCGGAGGTTGCGATGGAGGACCGCAGAAGCGCTCGCCCGGGGGCTGGGTTGTGACATGCCGCTCTCCGCAACCGGAAGAATTATGTTGATATGCAAAACACATTTTCGTATGAGAAACAAGAACGGAGTGGCCGAGCCTTGAGCCCGTCAGCGCAGCGTCCCTTTCACGGAATTCGGGTGCTCGACCTCACCCATGTGCTCGCCGGCCCGTTCTGCGCCTATCAGCTCGCCTTGCTCGGCGCCGATGTCGTCAAGATCGAGCCGCCGCAGATGCCGGACACGGCGCGCGGACGCGGGCCCGACGATGCGCTCAACGCTGCCGGCCTCGGCATCAATTATCTCGTGCAGGGCTCGAACAAGCGCTCGCTCGCGCTCGACCTCGCCACGGAGGAAGGCCGGGCGATCCTGCTCGATCTCGTCGATGGCGCCGATGTGCTGGTCGAGAATTATCGCGCCGGCGCGCTGGACGCCCTCGGTCTCGGAGCCCATGCGCTCTGCGCCCGCAATCCCCGGCTGATCCATTGCTCGATCACCGGCTTCGCCCGCGGCCATGAACGCGAGGCGGTCAACGCCTATGACAACGTCATCCAGGCTGCCTCGGGCGTGATGACGCGCACCACAGGGCGCTCGGGCGAGCCGGTGAAATCAGGCGCCTCCTTCATCGACTACGCCACCGGCTATGCCGCCGCCTTCGCCATCTCGGCCGCTCTGTTCCAGCGCCAGGCCAGCGGCAAGGGCCAGGTCATCGACTGCGCGATGTTCGACACGGCGCTGACCCTGATGGCGCCGGAAGCTGCGGCAGCACTCTATGAAGGCCCCGTGCAGCCACGCCCGAAGGAAGCCGGGCTCGGCACCTATGAGACGGCTGACGGCCTGCTGATGCTCGGCGCTTTCAATGCCCGGCAGAACAAGCGGCTCTGGGAGGCCCTCGGCCGCCCCGACTTCGCCGCCCTCGACGGCTGGCCGGCACTCTGGGGCGCCGCGCCGGCGATGCGCGAGGCGCTTGTGCCGATCATGCTGACTCGCACCGCAGCGGAGTGGGAGGACGATCTCCACGCAATCGGCATCCCGGCGGAGCGCGTGCGCACGCTGGATGAGGCCGCCCGCCTGCCACATCTGCGCGAGCGCGGCTTCTTCCATGCGCTCGATGCCGCGCTGCCTGACACATCCTCCGTCGCGGTGCCGCTCGCACCTTTCACTTACGCCGCCGCCGGCCCGGCGATCGACCGGCCCCCGCCGCGGCTCGGCGAGCACAGCGCCGAGATTCTGGGTGAGATCGGGCGCTCGCCGACTGAGGTCGAAGCGCTGAAGGCGCGAGGCGTGGTCACATGATCGCCGCCGCCTTTCCCCGGCACGAGGCCGAGCTGTTCACCCGCCTGCCGCAGGCTCTGCACTGGACCGGCGAGCCGACCGACTGGGTCCGCACCACGCGGCCGGGCCAGCGCCTGCACTCCTTCCTGGAAGGCCCCTGCTTCGACGCCGACGGGCATCTCTGGCTGGTCGACGTGCCCTATGGCCGCTTGTTCAGGATCGCGCCGGACGGCAACTGGCAGCTCGCCTTCCAGTATGACGGCGAGCCCCATGCCTTGCGCCCGCGCGGCGACGGTACCTGGCTCATTGTCGACTACCGCCACGGCCTGCTCGCCTTCGATCCCGTCGCGAACTCGGTGACGACGCTCTGCGCTCGGGTGAACACCGAGCCCTTCCGCGGCCTCAGCGACCTCACCATCGCGCCCAATGGCGACGTCTGGTTCACCGATTCCGGCCGCACCAGCCTGTCGGACCCGACCGGGCGGGTCTACCGGCTGCGCCGAGGCGAGACGAAGCCCGAGCTGATCCTGGCGAACGTGCCCTATCCGAACGGCATCGCGCTCTCGCCTGACGGCAAGCTGGTCTATCTCGCCGCGACGCGCGCCAACGCCGTCTGGCGCTTCATGGCCGAGGCGCCCGATCCGACCTGGCCGATGGTCGGCACCTTCCTCCAGCTTTCCGGCGGCCTCGGGCCGGACGGGCTGGCGGTCGATGCCTCCGGCCGGCTCGCCATCGCCCAAGCCCAGGCCGGGCGGCTCTATCTCGTCGATGCCCTCGGCGATCCGCTCGCGGTGGTCCACACGCCGGGCGGGCTCTGGACCACCTCCTGCGCCTTCTCGCCGGACCAGTCGACCCTGTTCATCATCGAGGCGCAGACCGGCAGCGTCTTCCGCATTCCCATGGCCACGCTTCTTGCGGCCCCCGCTTCAGGACATCGCTCATGACCATGCTGACGAAGGACACGCTCAAAGGCTTCGTGCCGGCCATCGTCACGCCCTTCGACGCGCGTGGCGAGATCATGACGGACGCCTTCGCTGACATCGTCGAGCACCTGATCAGCATCGGCGCGCAGGGCATCTGCGTCGCCGGCGACAATGGCGAGAGCTGGGCGCTCGATCGCGACGAGCGCGCCCGCCTGACCCGCATCGCCGTCGATCGCAGCAAGGGTCGCGTGCCGGTGATGATGGGCTGCACAGCGCCGGGCTCGCGGCAGACGATCCAGTACGCGCAAGCTGCCCGCGATGCCGGCGCCAGCGGCATCCTGGTGATGCCGCAGACCTATGTGCTGAAGGCGACGCGCGAGGAATTGCTGCGGCGCTTCGAATTGCTCGGCAAGGCGGTCGACATGCCGATCGTGCTCTACAACTCGCCGCGCCGCGCCGTGATCGAGCTCTCGATCGACGATGTCGAGGCGATCACGGGCGTCGCCCCGGTCGTCGGCATCAAGGAATCCAATCGCGACATCGGCCATCTCACCCGCCTCATTCGCCGCATGGGCGACAGGATCGCGGTGATGGTCGGTCCGGCCTATTATATCCTGGTCGGCAGCGCGCTCGGCGCCCCCGGCTTCATCGCCACCGGCCCCGAACTACTCGGCAAGACCGCCGGAAAGCTGATGGAGATAGGCCGCAAGGCGCCCGATGCCGACTATGTCGACGCCCATCAGAAGCTGACCATCGTCTACGAGACGCTGATGTCTCTGGGAACCTGGCCCTCCTCCTTCAAGGCAGCGCTCAACCTGCAGGGCCTGCCGGCCGGCGTGCCGCGCGATCCGCTGCTGCCGCTTGGCGGCGCCCAGCTCGACAAGCTCCGCGCCACGCTGGGCGAACTCGGCCTTTTGCCCGGCCGCTGAGATGGCGGGCGACCTGCGCATCGGCTCCGCCCGGACGCCGACAATCAGCTTCCGCTTCGACGGCGAGACGCTGACGGCGTCCGAAGGCGAGACGCTCGCCGCCGCGCTCTATGCGCAGGGCCGCCGCACCTTGCGCATCAATCGCGACGATGGCGGCCCGCGCGGGGCCTTCTGCTTCATGGGCGTCTGCCAGGAATGCGTCGTCTCGATCGAGGGCAAGTTGACCGAAGCCTGCCGCACGCCGGTGCACGACGGGCTGGTCGTGGAGTCTGTGCGGTGAGCGGCGACTACGATCTCATCGTGCTCGGTGCCGGCCCGGCCGGAGCCACCGCGGCGATCAAGGCCCGCAGCCTCGGCCTCCGCGTCGCCGTGTTCGACGAGGCACCCGCTGCCGGCGGCCAGGTCCACCGCGCGCCCTCCCCTGCGCTGACGGCGACACAGCCCGATGGCGACCGGGCGAAAGGTGACGCGCTGCGGGTAAAGCTCGCCGCCAGTGGCGCCGTCCTCTACGCCAGCCATCGCGTCTGGTCGTTGACTTCGGGCTTCTCCGTCATCTCGATCGGCCCGGACGGCCCGCTGACGCTCGAAGCGCCCAATCTCATCGCAGCCGCCGGCGCGGTCGAGCGGCATATCCCCGTTTCCGGCTGGACCTTGCCCGGCGTGATCGGGCTCGCCGGCGCGACCATCCTGCTCAAGGCCCATGGCGTGCTGCCGGGCCGCCGCGTCGTCGTCGCCGGCTCCGGGCCTTTGCTCCTGCTCGTCGCGAGCAAGATCGTCGAGGCCGGTGGCGAGGTCGCGGCCGTGGTTGATGCCGCGCCGCACACCGGCTGGCTCGCCAGGGCCGGCGCGATGCTGGCGCGGCCCGATCTGATGGCCAAGGGAGCTGGCTGGCTGCTCTCGCTGCTGAAAGCGCGGGTGCCGATCCATTCCGGCGCAGCCATCCGCACCGTCCACGGCGCGGACGGCGTCGAATCCGTCACGATCGGCCGGGTCGATCGCGACTGGCAGCCGGTTGGCAGTTCCGAGCAGACGATTCCCGCCGATGCCGTCTGCCTCGGCTTCGGCCTGCTCCCGTCGACCGAGGTCACGCGGCTGCTGGGCGCCGAGCATCGCTATAAGCCGGGACTGGGCGGCTGGATTCCCGCCGTGGATGCCTCACTCCAGACCTCAGTGCCCGGCCTCTTCGTTGCCGGCGACGGCGCCGGCGTGCGCGGGGCCGATGCCGCCCCGCTCTCCGGCGAGCTTGCGGCGCTCGGTGTCGCCCGCCGGCTTGGCCGCGGCGGCGATCTTGCTCGCGAGAGTACGAAGATCGAGGCCGATTGGCACAAGTCAGGTCGCTTCGGCGCGGCGATGTCGGCGCTCGCCATGCCGCCGCCCGGCGCCGCCGCGATGATCGCTGCCGATACGACCGTCTGCCGCTGCGACGGCCTGACCCGCGCGACGCTCGACGCCGCGATCGCGGCCGGCGCCCGGACGCTCGCCGATCTCAAGGCGACGACGCGCTGCGGCATGGGGCCCTGCGGCGGACGCGTCTGTGGCGAGGCGGCGGCGATGCTGATCGCGGCCGCGACCGGTTGGGACCGCGAGACGATCGGCCAACCGAGCGCGCGCTCTCCGTTGCGCCCGGTGCCGCTCGCGGCGATCACCGGCGCCTTCGACTATGACGACCTGCCCATTCCCGCCCCGGCCCCGCTATGAGCGCGCTCTACGATCTCGCCGTCATCGGCGGCGGCATCTTGGGCAGCGCCGCCGCCTGCCGCGCCGCGGAAGGCGGCATGCGCACGATCGTTTTGGAGCAGCAGACGCTTGGCAGCGGCGCCTCGGGCGTCAATGCCGGCACGCTTTCGCTGCAGATCAAGCGCGTCAAGCTGATGCGCTATGCCATCAAGGGCCATGAGCTCTGGGAGCGGGCCGGCGCGCGCGTCGGCTTCCACAAGACCGGCGGCATCACCCTCGCCTTCAACCAGCGCGAGGCCGAGCTCCTGCATGAGCGCATGGCGCTGAAGCGCGAGGCCGGCGCGCCGATCGAATTGATCACGCCGGCGCGCGTCGCCGAACTCGAGCCCAATCTGTCGCGCAAGGTTGTCGCCGCGAGCTGGTGCGGCGAGGACGGTTACGCCAATGCCAGCCTGACCGGCGCCTATTACCGCACTCTGCTCGAAACCGCCGGCGTCGACATCCGCGAACGCACGCCGGTGACGGCGATCGACCGCAGCGGCGGCGCTTTCGAACTTGCGACGCCGGCCGGCACCATTCGGGCGACGCGGCTGCTGCTCGCCTGTGGCGCCTGGCTGAAGAGCGCCGGCGCGATGCTCGGCCTCGACCTGCCGGTCCGCGCCCGCGTCAACACCGTCTCGGTCACCGAGCGCGGCCCGGCCCTGGTCGGCACGGTGGTCGGCCACGCCACCGGCCTGCTCACCTTGAAGCAAAAGCCCAATGGCAGCGTCCTGATCGGCGGCGGCTGGCAGGGCACCGGCTCGCCGGATGAAGGCCGCAGCTCGGTCGATCCTGCGACACTGCTGCCCAATCTGCGGCTCGCCATGTTCGCCGTGCCCGGGCTCGACCGTTTCCGCGTCGTGCGCTCCTGGACCGGCTTCGAGGCCAATGTACCGGATTTCTATCCGCTCGCCGGCGCTGCGCCCGGCGTGGATAACGCCTTCCTGCTCGGCTGCGTCCGCGGCGGCTACACCATCGGTCCCTATATCGGCGCGCTGATGGGCGACCTCATCCTCGGCCGCGAGCCGGAACTGCCGCTCTTCGATCCCGGCCGCTTCGCGACAGAGGCCTCGGCGGCGGCTTGATCCTCGCGTCACGTTGATTAAACAAAGTTTTGTATATAAACGAAACTGAATCAGGGAGGATGGCATGCTGCAGAGATCGTCGATCGAGGTCGCGCGATGAGCGCTGCGCCCGTCACCACCAACCGGCTCGCGCCGTTGGCCGAGGACACGGTCGGTCCCTACTACCCCTATTCCTTCATCGACGGCGATCGCAGTGACCTGACGCGCCTGCATTACGGGCTGAGCGTCGGGCCCCAGGGCCAGCAGATCATCCTGCGCGGCCGCCTGCTCGACAGCGACGGCGCGATCGTCGACGACGCGCTGGTCGAGTTCTGGCAGGCCAACGCCGCCGGCATCCTGCGCACGCCGGACAATCACGGCCATCCCCTGCTCGACCCGTTCTTCGACGGCTTCGGCCGGCTGATCACCACGACCGAGCCCTTCGCTTTCAGGACGGTCAAGCCCGGCGCCATCCCGGCAGAAGACGGCATGGCCGCGCGCGCGCCGCACATCACCGTGACGATGTTTTCCGACGGTATCACCCGGCTGGTCACACAGATCTTCTTCGACGACGAGCCCGAAGCGAACGCGCAGGACCCGCTGCTGGCGAGCCTGCCGGGCGAGCTGCGCGAGCGCCTGATCGCCAGGCGGGTCGAGGCGCCGGACAATGGCCCGATCGTCTACGAGATCGCGATCGTGATGCGCGGCCCGGGCGAGACGCCCTTCTTTGACGACCTTTCGAGCTGAGCGGAGGCGAAGCGATGTCCCTGATCATCGACCGCGGCCGCCTGATGCTGCCGGGCCCCACCGACGGGGCCGCCGAGCGGCGCGTGCCAAGCGAGCGCCTGCACCTGATCCCGGAGGCGGCGCGGCGCAGCTTCGTGCCCTGGGTCGCCGACCTGCCCGGTCTCAAGCTCGGCGAGAACGACCTGACCCGGATCGCGCCCGGCCGGCCGCAGGCGGAAGGCGAGGTCATCGAGATTTCCGGCCATGTCCTCGACGAGTTCGGCCGCCCGGTCCGCAACACCCTGGTCGAAATCTGGAACGCCAACAAATGGGGGCGCTACACCCATGTGAAGGACCCGGTGCGCGAGCGGCTCGACCCGAACTTCCTCGGCTTCGGCCGGACCATGACCGACGAGGCCGGCCGCTATCGCTTCCGCACGATCATGCCCGGCTCCTATCTGGCGCGGCCTGACATCGACCGCTGGCGCCCGGCTCATGTCCATGTCTCGATCCGCGGCGGCTCTGCCAGGCTGATCGCGCAGATGTATTTCGAAGGCGATCGCCATCTCGCCCGCGACCCGATGTTCATCCTGCTTGGCGACGCGCAACCGCGCCATTTCGGAAGCCTCGTCGGGCAGGGAGCTAACGGCGAAGCGCTCTATCGCTGGGACATCGTCATCGGCGGGCGCAACACCGCCTATTTCGAGAGCTGATGTAAGCCAGCTAGGCCGCCTTGCGCCGCTCGGTGACCGTGAGCGCAAGGCCACCGAGCACGAGCAGCACGCCGAGCACGAAGAACAGGCCGAGCTCGTCGCCGAACATGACGGCGGCGGTGGCGACGCCGACGACCGGCTGGAGATACTGGATGCCGGCGGCGATGCGCGCCGGCACAGTGCGCAGCAGATGGAGCCAGAGGAACAGGCCAGCCACCGTCACCACGACGCCGAGATAGACCCCCGTCGCGAGGCCCGTGGTCGTCACCTGGAACGGCACGTGCCACATCTCCCAGGCCGCCCAGGGCAGGAGCGCGAGGAAGCCGAAGACGGTGCTCCAGGCGGCGACGGTCGCAGTGCCGTATTGCTCGGTCAGCTCGACACTCCAGACATAGTAGAAGGCGATGGTCAGCGCCGAGAGCAGGACCAGGGCCGCGCCTGTGAGCGTGGTCTGCGATGTCGCGATGGCCGCGTCGCCGCGGCCCGAGGCGACCAGGGCAATGCCGGCGAAGGCGGCGAGCAGTCCGAGCGCCTGGAGGCCCGACACCGATTGCCGCAGCCGTGCGGCGGCGAAGACGACGACAAAGATCGGGATGGTCGCGGAGATGATGGTGGCGACCGAGGCGGAGGTGCCGACGACGCCAAAAGTCTGCGCCACCTGGCCGATGCCGATGCCAAGCACGCCTAGCGCCGCGACGCGCGGCAATGCCCGACGCGGCAAGCGCTGCTTGCCGACGACGAGGAGAAACATCAGCGGCAAAGCGATGGCGAAACGCAGCGCGGTCAGCGTCAGCGGCGGCAGGGTGAGCAGGCCGAGCTTGGTTATCGGAATCGAGACGCCCCACATCAGGGCGAGCAGCAGCATTGCCGCAAAGCTGCCGACGGAGGGGCTGTAGCGGATAGCCAGGGCCGTTTGGCTCATGGGACGGTCTTCATGCGTCGCGGCGAGGGAATTTCGCAATCGCAGCCTGTAGGTCTTCCGCGGCTGCCCGACAAACCATTTGTCGTCACGTCATGAGTGAGCCAAACTCACACGTGATGTCGCCGCTCGACCGCCTTCCGCCGCTGCAGACGCTCCGCGCCTTCGAGGCGGCCGGGCGGCTGTCGAGCATGACGCTGGCGGCGGAGGAGCTGAACGTCACCCATGGCGCTGTGAGCCGCCACATCAAGACGCTGGAAGCGCATCTCGGCGTCGCCCTGTTCGAGCGCCTGACCCGGCGGATCGTGCTCACCGAGGCGGGCGCCGAATTCCTCCCTGTCGTAACCCGCAATCTCACGGAGCTGACCAGGGAAGCCGAACGCCTGCGCAGCCTGAACGCCGCGACGCGCCTGACGCTCAGCACGAGCGTGTCGCTGGCCAGCAAATGGCTGGCGCCGCGCCTGCACCGGCTGATGCTCCGTCTCCCGGACTACGACGTCCATCTCGACGTCACCGACATCAATGTCGATCTGGCCGATGGCCGCATCGACGCCGCCGTTCGCTACGGCACCGGGCACTATCCCAATGCGGTCGCCGAACGGATCCTCGACGAGACCGTCACGCCCATGTGCAGCCCCTCCTACTGGAGCAGGACCGGCGCCTGGTCGTCACCGACGGAACTCGCGCGCTGCACTCTGCTGCATGAGGACCGCATGCTGGCGAACTGGGAGCAGTGGTTCGCGCTGACAGGCCTGGCGAAACTGCGCAGCCGCGGCCCCGCCTACAGCCATGGCAGCCTCGCGATCGAAGCGGCCCTGCGCGGCGAAGGCGTCGTACTGGGTCGCAGCGTGCTCGTGGCGGAAGACCTCGCCGCCGGGCGCCTTATCGCGCCCTTCCCCGAACTGACGCTCAAGGCGGAGCGCGGCTACGATCTGGTCTATCGCCCCGGGACACAGGATCATCCGAAGGTGCGCGCGGTCCGAGACTGGCTCGCCGACGAGATCCGGCTTTTCCTGAGCAGCGCCGGATAAACGAGCCGGCCGCGCCGCCCAAGGAAAGCCATCCCCTCGGGCCAACCATCTCACTCGTAGCGCGCTTCCGAGCGCCGATCGATCGCCAGCGCCGCCAGCGTGCAGAGCGCGCCGGAGAGCAGGTAGATGCCGACCCAGGCGAGACCGAAGGCGCTCGACACCGTCAGCGCCACCAATGGCGCGAAGCCCGCGCCGAGCAGCCAGGCGAGGTCGGAGGTCAGCGCAGCGCCGGTGTAGCGATATTGCGGACCGAAACTCGACGCGACGGCTCCAGCGGTCTGGCCATAGGCCAGGCCGAGCAATCCGAAGCCGATGATCACATAGATCGTCTGCCCGGCCAGGCTGTCGCCGAAAAGCAGCGGCGCGACGATGCTGGACAGGCTGAACAGACCGATCATGGCGCCGGACAAGAGCAGCGTGTTGCGGCGCCCGATCTGGTCGGCGATCAGGCCGGAGGTGACGATGGCGCCGGCTCCGACCACGCCGCCGGCGGCCTGCACCAGCAGGAACTCCGAGACCGAGCGATCGGTGAAGAGATTGATCCAGCTGACCGGGAAGATGGTGACGAGGTGGAAGAGCGCGAAGCTCGCCAGTGGCACGAAGGCGCCGAGGATGAGCGTGCGGCCATGGGCGCGGATCAGCTCGGAGACCCGCACCGGCACCAGCTCGCGGGTTTGCATCAGCTCCGCGAATTCATGCGTTGCGACCATGCGCAGGCGCGCGAACAGCGCCACGACATTGATCGTCAGCGCCACGAAGAAGGGATAGCGCCAGCCCCAGTCGAGGAAATCCTGCTTCGAGAGAGCGCCCTCGAAATAGGCGAAGAGCCCGGCCGCGAGGATGAAGCCGAAGGGCGCGCCGAGCTGCGGCAGCATGGCGTACCAGCCGCGCCGATTGGGGGGCGCGTTGAGCGCCAGCAGCGAGGCCAGCCCGTCCCAGGCGCCGCCGAGCGCGATGCCCTGCAGCAGGCGGAAGGCGGCGAGGATGACGCAGGACCAGATTCCGATCGTGTGATAGCCCGGCAGGAAGGCGACAGCCGCCGTCGAGCCGCCGAGGAGGAAGAGCGCCGCGGTCAGCTTGGTCGCCCGGCCGTAATGGCGGTCGATCGCGAAGAACAGCACCGAGCCGAGCGGGCGCGTCACGAAGGCTAGCGCGAAGATGCCAAACGAGTAGAGCGTGCCCGTCAGCCGGTCGACGAAGGGGAAGACCAGCTCGGGAAAGACCAGCACGCAGCCGAGGCCGAAAACGAAGAAGTCGAAATACTCGGACGTTCGCCCGATGATGACGCCGAGCGCGATATCGGCCGGGCTGACATGGTCCCGCCCGTGATCTTCCGCCAGATGGCCCGATGGCTGGACCGCCGCGTCAGCGCTCATGACCGCGAATTCCTAAGCTGGCAGGCGCCCGGAGAGTCCGGACTTGCCCGCACCTCTGACAAATGGATACGGTGGATCAAAGCAACCCGTCAAACTGCCGCGCTGGGACAGATTGTCCGATGTGCGGCTTGAAAGAATGGACCTAGAGAACCGCTATTCCTGATCGGGGAGGCTTCGACTCTCTTGCGGATCTTTCGCGTTATAGCGGTTCTGCCGCTCCTGGCCCTTCTCGGCGGCTGCCAGTGGGTGCTGCTCTCGCCGTCCGGCGACATCGCGCTGCAGCAGCGAAACCTCCTGTTCGCTTCGACAGCGCTGATGCTGCTGATCATCATTCCGGTGATGGCGCTGACGATCTTCTTCGCCTGGCGCTACCGCGCCTCGGCCAAGGCGGACTATGATCCGGACTGGAACCATTCGCTGCCGCTCGAGGTGGTGATCTGGTCGGTGCCGCTGCTGATCATCGTCGTCATCGGCGCGATGACCTGGATGGGCACGCATCTGCTCGACCCCTACCGGCCGCTCAACCGCATCGCCCCCGGCAAGCCGATCGTCGAGGCGCGCGCGGGCAGCAGCGGAATCAGGAAGCAGCCGCTGGTGATCCAGGTCGTGGCGCTCGACTGGAAATGGCTGTTCCTCTACCCGGCGCAGGGCATCGCCTCGCTCAACGAGGTGGTGGCGCCGGTCGACCAGCCGATCGAGTTCCGCATCACCTCCTCCGCGGTGATGAACTCGCTCTTCATCCCCGCCCTCGCCGGCCAGATCTACGCCATGCCCGGCATGCAGACGAAGCTCAACGCGGTGATCAACCATCCCGGCGAATTCGAGGGGTTCTCGGCCAATTACAGCGGCGCAGGCTTTTCCGACATGCGCTTCCGCTTCCGCGGCGTCGACGACGCAGCCTTCGGCGAATGGGTCCAGGGCGCGATCCGCAGCGGCAGCACGCTCGGGCGCGATGAGTATCTCGTGCTGGAGCGGCCGAGCGAGCGCGAGGCTGTCCGCTATTTCCGCGACATCCCGTCCGATCTCTTCACCGCCATCCTCAACATGTGCGTGGACCGCGCCAAGATGTGCACACGCGACATGATGGCGATGGACGCCAAGGGCGGCGGCGGCAAGGAGGGTATTCATACCGTCGCAGCGCTCGAATACGACAAGAGCGTGCGCCGCGGCGGGCAGCCGCTGCCACCACGTCCGTTCGTGATGGCGATCTGCACGCCGACCGATGTCTACGGCGCCGCGGGCGTGACCGCCCGCGCCGTCAACTGAGCCGCACGCGCGAGCCGAGGAACCGATGACTTCCTATCCCGACTGGTGGAAGCTTCTCTTCGGACGCTTCACCCTCGAAGCGATCCCCTATCACGAGCCGATCCTGATCGTGACCTTTGCGGTCGTGGCACTCGGCGGGCTGGCGCTGGTGGCGGTCATCACCCGCTTCAAGCTCTGGGGCTATCTCTGGCACGACTGGTTCACCAGCGTGGACCACAAGAAGATCGGGATCATGTACATGATCCTCGGCGTCATCATGCTGTTGCGCGGCTTTGCCGACGCGCTGATGATGCGCGGCCAGCAGGCGATCGCCTTCGCCGGCAATGAGGGCTACCTGCCGCCGCACCATTACGACCAGATCTTCACCGCCCATGGCGTGATCATGATCTTCTTCGTGGCGATGCCCTTCGTCACCGGCCTGATGAATTATGTCGTGCCGCTGCAGATCGGCGCGCGCGACGTCGCCTTCCCCTTCCTCAACAATTTCAGCTTCTGGATGACCGTCGGCGGCGCCGTGCTGATCATGGCCTCGCTCTTCATCGGCGAGTTCGCCAAGGTCGGGTGGCTCGCCTACCCACCGCTCTCGGGGGCCGCCTACTCGCCCGGGGTGGGCATGGACTACTATCTCTGGGGCCTGCAGATCGCGGGCATCGGCACGACCCTGTCCGGCGTCAACCTGATCGCGACCATCGTCAAGATGCGGGCACCCGGCATGGACATGATGAAGATGCCGGTCTTCACCTGGACGTCGCTGTGCACCAACGTGCTGATCGTCGCGACCTTCCCGATCCTGGCGGCGACGCTCGCGCTGCTGAC
>JAESGM010000627.1_pt1 | contig 20214 bp, 23 predicted proteins | sample 9269721 | NCBI WGS metagenome assembly JAESGM01 (sample SAMN15720920, study PRJNA650825) | algae metagenome | isolation source: Komarekiella atlantica HA4396-MV6 and co-occurring heterotrophs from... | place: USA: Theobald House, Kauai, HI | collected 2009-07-29 | reverse complement strand
GCCGGTCCCCTCCCGGACCGGCCAGACGATCCGCCCGCGCTTCCCCTCGCACGTCAGCGGATCTGCGCCCGCCGAGCCCTCGGCGGGCGCTTTCTTTTTCAACAGTGAAATACACGCGGCAAGAATCAGAATGCTCGACCGAGCGCCTTCTGGGTGAAGCCGCGCCGGTCCTTCACCACGCCGATGGTGACGCCAAGGCGTTCGATCTTCGCAATCACACGGCCATCGACCAGCTTGTCGCAATTCATGTGCGTCGGCGCGATGTAAAAATCCGCTTCGAGCCATCCCGGCGACGCCTGCAGCCGTTTGTCAGCATAGTTCTCGAAGGAAAATTTCTCGCCGCAAACGCCGACGGTATAGACGCGCTGCGACTTCTCGTTCCTGAGATTCAGATAATTTTCGAGCGCGTCGACCGCCTCCGGCATCACGTTGACCCAGTAGTCCATTTCGTAACGCCGCTCGGCGCCTTGCAAGCCGCCGACCAACGGATTGTAGAACATGTATTCGTAAGGATGCAGCCGCACGAGCAGACTTGCATTCCAGGCCAGCGCAGCAACAAGCGCAGCCACCGCTGCTGCCCTCGCCCATCGCCATTCACGCAGGGATTCGATCAGCGAATCGAATCCAATTCCGCTCAGGACAGCGAGCGGCGGCATCACGAACAGGAAATGCCGCATGCCGGTGAATGCCGGCCCCTCGGCCACCGCCTCGCAGACGACGGGAAAGACCGCGATGAATGCGACAAAGAGCGTTTCATTGCTCCGCCGCCACCCGCCCTTCGCGTCCTGATGCAGAGACCAGCAGGCATAGGCGATAGCGAGAGCAGCGCCACTCAGGATCAGCAGCGGCGATTTGATCGCCACATAGAAGGGCACGTACCACCAGGGAACGTCCGCCATCTTGTAGATGTCGCCGGCGACAATGGTGCGGATCTCGTAGTGAAAATGCGCGAAGGAAAAGAGCGCGCGCAGCGGATTGAGCGGCGCCTGCGCCGCCCACGGCCAGGCCGCGATCATGATCAGATAGCCGAGCAGGAAGGCCGGAACGAATCGCAATCCCGTCCGCACGGCGAAATGCGCCGCCGACTTGATGCCTTCCGGTGAACGCCACGGCATCGCAAGCACGACCGCAATGCCGGCATAGCCGATCAGCAGCAACCCAAGCGCACGCAATCCGGTGGCGGCGCCGAGCATCAAGCCAAATCCGAGGATGTCGCTCCAGCGCGGCGCCGGAAAATTCCGCGATGCGCGCAGCAGGAAATAGATCGCGCCGATCATGGCAGCGGCGAAGGGAATGTCCTTGGTGTGGTTGAACATGGCGCCGAACCAGGGACCGCATGCAGCCAGCACCAATGCGGTGATCAGTCCGGCGCGTCCGCCCGCAATCATCCGTGCGACCGCGGCGGCAGCGCCAATGCCGACGACTCCGATCAGCGCGCTCAGCAGATGCCGCAGTGAATACACATCCAGCGGCAGTACTTTTGCGAGAAGGACCGCGACGATGTCAAACAGGCCGCCATACAGGTACAGGTTCTTGTAATCGAATACGGCGCGATCCTCGAACCCGCTCGCATAATAGGCGACGATCAGTTCGCCGTAGCGATGCTGCACTTCCTCGTCGTTGGAGATTCCATAATCATGGAACGTCAGCAGGACGAGCAGAACCACACCCGCAAGCAGGATGCCGCAGGTCTGGTCGTAGACTCGACTTCCCAGACCCGGCCCCACGTGTTCTTGGTCTCTCCGGACATTTCCTCAGCCGCAGGCATTCATCACCCGGCATTAATGGCACATGAACAGTTTCCTCCGAGTGTGTCATGCTGCTTTGCACAAGGAGGAGAAAAGGCTTGGCGAAATCGGGCTATTCACGATGTTGTAGACCGCCGACATCGCGCTCGCCTCTGCATGACGGCTTCTCTAACATGCTGGTTGGGGCGATTTTCCATGTGCAGGGCTGGCCGCAAATGAAACGGCATTTCTGCGTGCTGGCGGCGTGCTTTGTCCTGTTGCTTACGGGAACAAAGGCCGTGCAGGCGCAAGCTGGCTTCGACCGGCCGGGAGGGGACTACGCGAATGCGACGGTGCGAAGCGCCGATCCCGCCGTCTGCGCGGCGCGCTGCGAGCGCGACAGCAAATGCCGGGCCTGGACTTTCTCCTATCCACGCACGGCGGGGCGCGACGCCATCTGCTGGCTGAAGAGCCAGGTGACGCCACTGAAGGAAGACAATTGCTGCATTTCCGGTGTACGCGGCGCCGCCGTCGTCGAAGCGCGAGGCAATCCGGAGGGCAATCTGGAATATGCCATCGACCGGTTCGGCGGCGACTATCGCAACATCGATCTGCCGTCCGATCCCACCGGCAAGGCCTGCGCCGATGCCTGCCAGGCCGACCCGAAATGCCGCGCCTTCACCTATGTGCGGCCGGGCTATATCGGGCCGAGCGCGCGCTGCTTCCTGAAGGACCGAATTACAAAGCCGCGGCGGAAGCCTTGCTGCATCTCCGGTGTTATCAGGTGACGCCCCTTTTCTGAGGAGCCGCCCATGAGACATCTGCTCATTGGAATTTCTGCCGTTGTCCTGCTCGCCGGCACAGCCGCCGCCCATCACGGCTGGGGAAGCTATGATGCGTCCAAGCCGGTGACCGTCACTGGACCCATCCTCACGTCGAAATACGAAAACCCGCACGCCACCATTACCGTGCGCGGCAGCGACAAGGTTGTCTGGACGGTGACGCTCGCACCAACCTTCCGCATGGCCAATCGCGGCGCGCCGGCTGGATTCATCGCCGTCGGAAAAACGGTCTCGGCCTATGGTTATCCATCGACGGCGGAAAAGGACGAGATGCGCGCCGAACGCATCACCGTCGACGGCAAGACGGTCGAGCTGCGCTGATGACCGACGCCGCGCCGGCGATCTTCGTCGCACTGGAAGCATCAAACCTTGGCGCCGCTATCCGGCAGTCGACATGGATCTATATGGCCGCGAATGTCGGCCACATCGTATCCCTTGTCGTGTTCGCGGGCGCCGTCGCGATCATGGACGTGCGCATGACCGGCGCGCTCGCCGCGACGTCGCCTGGTTATGTGCTGACAATGGCGCGGCGTTTCGCGATCGCCGCTTTCATCGGGCTGCTGTGCACCGGTGCGGTCCTGTTCACCGCGGAAGCAAGCCACGTCATCACGAACCCGGTCTTCCAGATCAAGCTGGCGCTGATCGGGCTGGCGCTGCTCAACATCACCTGGTTCGAATATTTCACCGCGCCCAAGGTGAGAACGCTGCCGCCACTCACGCCGCTGCCAGCCGCGGCGCGCAGGGCAGGATTCATCTCGATCGCATTGTGGATTGCGGTGGCCGCCGCAGGGCGCACGATCGCGTATCTGTGACGCTCAGCCCGTCCCGCCTACCGTGATGCGGTCCATGCGCAGCGTCGGCTGACCGACGCCGACGGGCACGCCCTGACCGTTCTTGCCGCAGGTGCCGATGCCGTGATCGAGCGCGAGATCGTTGCCGACCATCGTGATGCGGTGCAGGTCGGTCGGGCCGTTGCCGATCAGCATGGCGCCTTTCAGCGGCGCACCGATTTTTCCGTTCTCAAGCTTGTAGGCCTCGGTGCACTGGAACACATACTTGCCCGAGGTGATGTCGACCTGTCCGCCGCCGAAGCTGACGGCATAGATGCCGTTCTTCACCGAGGCGATGATTTCGCCCGGATCGCGGTCGCCCGCCAGCATGTAGGTGTTGGTCATGCGCGGCATCGGCACATGGCCGTAGGATTCGCGCCGGCCATTGCCGGTCGGCTTCATGTTCATCAGCCGCGCATTCTGGCGGTCCTGCATGTAGCCGACGAGAATGCCGTCCTCGATCAGCAGCGTCTTGTTGCTCGGCGTGCCTTCATCGTCGATCGAGAGCGAGCCGCGGCGCGCATTAATCGTGCCGTCATCGACAACAGTCACGCCCCTGGCCGCGACCTGCTGGCCCATGAGTCCGGCGAAGGCCGATGTCTTCTTGCGATTGAAGTCGCCTTCAAGACCGTGACCAACCGCCTCATGCAGCATCACACCGGGCCACCCCGAACCCAGCACGACATCCATCTCGCCAGCCGGCGCCGGGACCGATTCAAGATTCACCAAAGCCTGCCGCACCGCGTCGTCCACCGCCTCGCGCCATGCGCCGCTCTCGATAAAGCGCGCATAGCCTTCGCGGCCACCATAGCCGTGGCTGCCGGTCTCCTGCCGCGTACCGTCGCCGGCGACGATGGAAACGTTGACGCGCACCATCGGCCGCACGTCGCGATACACTTCGCCATCGGCACGCAGGATTTCCACCACCTGCCAGGACGCGCCGAGGCTCGCCGACACCTGCTTCACGCGCGGGTCCTTTGCGCGCGCATAGGCGTCGATCTCCTGCAGCAATTTCACCTTGGCTTCGAAGCCGGGCGCATCGAGCGGGTTCTCGTCACCATAAAGGCGCACATTGCTGCGCGGCGGCGCGTCGGAATAGCGGCCGCTATAGCCGCCCTTCACCGCGCGCACGGCGTCGGCTGCCCGCATCATCGCCTGTTCCGACAAATCGGAGGCATGCGCGTAGCCGACCGCTTCGTCCTTCACCGCGCGCAGGCCGAAACCCTGCGAGGTGTCGTAGGTCGCCTGCTTCAGGCGGCCATTGTCGAAGCCGAGCGCCTCGGACTGGCGGTATTCGAGGAAGAGTTCGCCGTCATCGGCGCCTTCCAGCCCGCGCGAAATGATGGAACGGACTCGCCCGCGGTCGAGGCCGGCGCGGTCGATGAGGGAAGATGTGGACAGGGTGTTGCTGGTCATCGGCTCCACATAGTGCCGCAAAAGCGGCGGCGCGAGAGGCACTGGAACCGGGTTTTCCCGGCTATTCGACGATCAGGGCAGCTTGTCGAAGCCTTCTCCAAAGCCCTTGAGGCCCATCGGGAAGCCGATGCCCTCCTCCGGCGTCTGGAAAATGATGAAGGTCGCGGTCTGGCCGCTGCGCATTTGCTTCATCAGGGTGTCGTCCATCACGACCTCGGCCACGCAGCCATTCGGCAGGCAGCGCACGAAGCCGGCGCGGCCGACATCGGCATTGTCGATTTTCAGGCCCAGCCCGGATGGCAGCAGCACACCGAGCGGCGCCACCACCCGCATCAGGCGGCTTTTCTGGTCCGCCGTCTTCAGGACGATCACGGTCAGGCCGACATTGGCCCTGTCCTCCGCGGTGACGCTCTGGATCAGGGCGCATTGCTCGCTTTGGGCGCCCGGAGGGGTATCGCAGCGGACCTGCCAGTCGCCATGCACGGAACGCACGGCGCCCTGCGCGGCGGCCGGCTGAACTTGCGCCGCCCAGACGGCGCAGCCGCAGGCAATACCCAGAATGCGGGCCAGAATTGCAGTCTTGCTTGGACTTTTGGACAGGCTCATTGCCACTCCTGGGAAGGCGTTTTGTGCCCCTTCGCCGCCTGGCGCTCCGAATCGTGCCCCGGGCGACACAGGACGTGCCTGCCTACAGCCTCGAAGGGCGGAGTCAAGGACACGCAATCCCCATTCCGGCCCCCTGCGAAACGCGCAGATAGGCCCATATTTCATGGCTTCTGCCGGGGTCAGGGGTCTCAGCAGTATGTCGCATTTCTCGGGGCACGAGCGTCATTGCGAGTAGGTCTAAATTATGGTTTGAGAGGCCGGGATTTCTCACAAAATCCCGTCGCGCGCCCGCCAAAATCGGCGTCTTCCGGTCGTCCGCTCCGGCCCTTCAAGCCGGCTCGGGTCCCCGGGACATCCCTTTTCACAAGCGGGCTGCCGCGGACCGGCTGAACCCACCTGACCCCGGGTGTGCGAGCCGACCCAGAACTGGCCGAGGTGGCGAAGGAGCGAATACGACAATGCGGGCCCAGATGAAGTTGATCGCTTTGGCAGCGGGCAGGATTGCCCTTTTCATGGCTGCCGTCCTGTTCCCGGCCGCGGCCTTGGCCGGCACCGGCCAGCCCTCGGAATGGCAGCTTGGTTTTCAGGGGGCGGTCACACCGGTGATGGTTGACATCACCTGGTTCCACGACTTCCTGCTCTACATCATCACAGCGGTCACCATCTTCGTGCTGGTCCTGCTCGTGGTCGTGATGGTGAAGTTCAACGCCCGCGCCAATCCGACGCCGTCGAAGACGACGCACAACACCCTCATCGAGGTGATCTGGACCGTGGTGCCGGTGATCATCCTGGTGGCGATCGCGATTCCCTCGTTCCGCCTGCTGTTCTTCCAGCTCAACATTCCGCAGGCCGACCTGACCATCAAGGCGACCGGCAAGCAGTGGTTCTGGAGCTATGCGTATCCGGACAATGGCGGCTTCGAATTCGATTCGCTGATGCTGCAGGACAAGGACCGAAAGCCCGACCAGCCGCGCCTGCTCGCGGTCGACAACGAGATCGTCGTGCCGGTGAACAAGACCGTGCGCGTGCAGGTCACCGCCGCCGACGTGATCCACGCCTTCGCGGTGCCTTCCTTCGGCGTCAAGATCGATGCTGTGCCCGGCCGTCTCAACGAGACCTGGTTCAAGGCGACCAAGGAAGGCGTCTATTACGGCCAGTGCTCCGAGCTCTGCGGCAAGGATCACGCCTACATGCCGATCACGGTCCGCGTCGTCAGCGACAAGGATTTCGCGACGTGGATCGACCAGGCGAAGAAGAAATTCGCAAGCAGCGCCGACGCACCGCTTGCGCTGGCAGAGGCCGCAAAATAGCGGCCGACGTCATATATGAACTTTTGAATGTGTGTTATGGTTCAACCATAACGGCAAAGAACGGAATCGAAGGGTTACATCATGGCTACGACGGCGCATTCCGACCACGCTCACGCCGCTCATGACGCACACGACCATCCGACCGGATGGCGCCGCTACGTCTATTCGACGAACCACAAAGACATCGGCACGATGTACCTGATCTTCGCGATCATTGCGGGGATCATCGGCGGCTTTCTGTCGATCGCCATGCGCATGGAGTTGCAGGAGCCGGGCCTGCAGATATTCCCCGACGCGCACATGTTCAATGTGTTCACGACCTCGCACGGCCTGATCATGATCTTCTTCATGGTCATGCCGGCGATGATCGGCGGCTTCGGCAACTGGATCGTGCCGCTGATGATCGGCGCGCCGGACATGGCCTTCCCGCGCATGAACAACATCTCGTTCTGGCTGCTGCCGGCTTCGTTCGCGCTGCTGCTGATCTCGCTCTTCGTCGAAGGCGAGCCGGGCGCGCCCGGCGTCGGCGGCGGCTGGACGCTCTACGCGCCGCTTTCGACCTCGGGCCATCCCGGGCCGGCCGTCGACTTCGCGATCCTGTCGCTGCACATCGCCGGCGCCTCCTCGATCCTCGGCGCCATCAACTTCATCACCACGATCTTCAACATGCGCGCGCCGGGCATGACCCTGCACAAGATGCCGCTGTTCGTGTGGGCAATCCTGGTCACCGTGTTCCTGCTGCTGCTGTCGCTGCCGGTTCTGGCAGGCGCCATCACCATGCTGCTCACCGACCGCAATTTCGGCACGACTTTCTTCTCGCCGGACGGCGGCGGCGACCCGATCCTCTACCAGCACCTGTTCTGGTTCTTCGGCCATCCGGAAGTGTACATCCTGATCCTTCCGGGCTTCGGCATCGCCAGCCAGATCATCGCCACCTTCTCGCGCAAGCCTGTGTTCGGCTATCTCGGCATGGCCTATGCCATGGTCGCGATCGGCGGCATCGGCTTCGTCGTGTGGGCGCACCACATGTACACGGTCGGCATGTCGACCGGCGCGCAGGCCTACTTCGTCGCCGCCACCATGGTGATCGCGGTGCCGACCGGCGTGAAGATCTTCTCGTGGATCGCGACCATGTGGGGCGGTTCGATCGAGTTCCGCACGCCCATGCTGTGGGCCATCGGCATGATCTTCCTGTTCACGCTCGGCGGCGTGACCGGCGTCGTGCTGGCGAATGCCGGCGTGGACCGCGCACTGCACGACACCTACTACGTCGTCGCCCATTTCCACTACGTGCTGTCGATGGGCGCCGTGTTCACGATCTTCGCGGGCTGGTACTACTGGTTCCCGAAGATCACCGGCTACATGTACTCGGAATTCGTCGGCAAGCTGCACTTCTGGGTGACGTTCATCGGCGTGAACATCATCTTCTTCCCGCAGCACTTCCTCGGCCTCGCCGGCATGCCGCGCCGCATCGCCGACTATCCGGATGCCTTCGTCGACTGGAACCGCATCTCCTCCTACGGCTCCTATCTCTCGGCTCTGGGCGTGGTGATCTTCCTGTTCGGCGTGGCGCAGGCCTTCGCCCGCAAGCAGGTCGCCCCCAACAATCCGTGGGGCGCGGGTGCAACGACGCTGGAATGGACGCTGACCTCGCCTCCGCCGTTCCACCAGTTCGAAGTGCTGCCGAAGATCAAGTAAGGACCGGCAAAAGTGACCCAGGCTTCGCCTCTGACCGCGCCGGATCACCTGCAGCATTCCGCTGCGGGTGACGACGCGCGCTATGAGCCCAGCCTGGCCACCGGCGGCGACTACATCTCGCTGCTCAAGCCGCGGGTGATGTCGCTTGTGATCTTCACCGCTCTGGTCGGGCTCATTGTCGCGCCCGGCCATATCCACCCGGTGCTCGGCTTCACTGCGATCCTCTGCATCGCGGTCGGCGCCGGCGCCGCCGGTGCACTGAACATGTGGTACGAGGCCGATATCGACGCGGTGATGGAACGCACCGCCGGCCGTCCGCTGCCGGCGGGCCGCATCGGCCGCGATGAGGCGCTCGCCTTCGGCCTGATCCTCGCTGTTTTCTCGGTCGTCACCATGGGCCTGATGGTCAATGTGCTGGCCGCGGGCCTCCTCGCCTTCACGATCTTCTTCTATGCCGTCATCTACACGATGGCCCTGAAGCGCTTCACGCCGCAGAACATCGTTATCGGCGGCGCGGCCGGCGCCTTCCCGCCCATGATCGGCTGGGCCGCCGCCACCGGCGCGATCAGCCTTGAACCCATCCTGCTGTTCCTCATCATCTTCTTCTGGACGCCGCCGCATTTCTGGGCGCTGGCGCTGTCGCGCGCCGACGATTATGCCCGCGCCGGCATCCCGATGCTGCCGGTTGTCTCCGGCGCGGCCGAGACCAAGCGGCAGATCCTGATCTATTCCGCGATCATGATGCCGGTCGGCATGTCGCCGTGGCTGGCGGGCTTCGCCGGCGCGATCTATGGCGTCGTGTCCTTCGTGACCGGCGCGATCATGCTGGCCCTCGCGATCCGCCTCGTGCGCCGTGACGGCGCGCTCGCCGATCGCACCGCGAAGCAGCTCTTCGGCTTCTCGATTCTCTATCTCTTCGCGCTGTTTGCCGTGCTGCTGATCGAGCACGCTTTCGGCCTGACCGTCGGCCGGCTGCCGTGGTGAATGTCATGGCTGACAAGAATGACGACGGCGTGGTGCTGACCGAGGCGCAGAAGCGCGCCCGCCGCAGCCGTTCGATCGCCATCGCGGTGACGCTTGGCGCACTGGTCATCCTCTTTTACGTCATCACACTGGTGAAGGGTCCCGGCATCCTGAATCGTCCACTGTGAACCGCATGACCGACACGAAAACATATTCGTCCCGTTCCCGCCGCCGCGACATGCTCGTGGCCGGCGCCTGCGGCGCGTTCGTCGCCGGCATGGTCGGCCTCTCCTATGCGTCGGTGCCGCTCTACGACTGGTTCTGCCGCGTCACCGGCTTCAACGGCACGACGCAGGTCGCGACCGCAGCGCCGGGCCAGATTCTCGACCGCATCGTCACCGTGCGCTTCGATTCCAATGTCGGGGCAGGCCTGCCGTGGAAATTCACGCCCGAACGCCCGTCCATCGATGTGCGTATCGGCGAGGTCGTGACCTTCAACTATTCCGTTATCAACCAGTCGGCACGCGAGACCACCGGCATCGCTTCCTACAATGTGGCGCCGCTGAACTGGGGCGCGTATTTCCAGAAGATCAACTGCTTCTGCTTCACCGAACAGACGCTAAAGCCCGGCGAGAAACGCGACATGACCGTCGTGTTCTACGTCGACCAGGCGCTGCTGCAGGACGACGACGCGCGGGAGCACAACACCATCACGCTGTCCTACACTTTCTATCCGCAGCGCGAGCCGCAACGGCCGGTCGCGGAAAGCAAGGCGGGATCGCAAGGACGAATATAGAACTGGAAGAATCTAGGATTTCACGATTGACGAAGGGCGGCGGCGCCGTCTTTCCGAAGACTTAGAATGGAGACGATGAAAATGGCGGGCGCGCATACCAAGCACCACGATTACCACCTGGTCGATCCCAGCCCGTGGCCGGTGATCGGCTCGATCTCCGCCTTCGTGCTTGCCGTCGGCGCAATCAGCTGGATGCACCATATGTTCACCGGCGCCCCGCTGGTGTTCGCCGCCGGCGCGCTCGGCGTGCTCTATACAATGTTCGGCTGGTGGCGCGACGTCATTATCGAGGCCGAGCACGGCGCCTTCCACACCCGCGTGGTGCAGCTGCATCACCGCTACGGCATGATCCTGTTCATCGCCTCGGAAGTGATGTTCTTCGTCGCCTGGTTCTGGGCCTATTTCAATGTCGCGCTGTTCCCGGACGCGGCCAAGGAAGTCGCCCGCACCGCGTTCATCGGCGGCGTCTGGCCGCCCAAGGGCATCGAGACCTTCGATCCCTGGCATCTGCCGCTGCTCAACACGCTGATCCTGCTCACCTCGGGCACCACCGTCACCTGGGCGCACCATGCGCTGCTGGAAGGCGACCGTGAAAGCGTGAAGAAGGGCTTGTGGCTGACCGTTGCGCTCGGTGCCTTGTTCACCTGCGTGCAGGCCTACGAATACAGCCACGCCGCGTTCGCATTCAAAGGCAACATCTACGGCGCCACCTTCTTCATGGCGACCGGCTTCCACGGCGCACACGTCCTGATCGGCACCATCTTCCTGGTCGTGTGCCTGCTGCGCGTCTATGCCGGCCACTTCACGCCCAAGCAGCATCTCGGCTTCGAGTTCGCCGCCTGGTACTGGCACTTCGTCGACGTGGTGTGGATCTTCCTGTTCGCCTGCATCTATGTCTGGGGGTATGGCGGCCCGGTCGCGGGCGCAGCGGCGCACTGACGCTGCGGAGAGAATTGCAAAAGGGCGGCTGCGGCCGCCCTTTTTTGTTTGCGGGGAACGCTATTGTCGATTGTCCGAAACGGGCATAGCTGGTGGCCGAGGATCACCGAATGACCGCCCCATCTCTATCTCCGTCTCCCATTGCCGCCGGCCTCACCTGCAGATGCCCGCGCTGCGGCAAGGGAAAGCTGTTCCAAGGTTTCCTCGGTCTGAAGCCGCGCTGCGAGAGTTGCGGGCTTGACTATTCCGTCATGGATTCCGGCGACGGCCCCGCCGTTTTCATCATCCTGTTTGCGGGTTTTGTGGTGGTCTTCGCCGCGCTCATCACAGAGATCGTCTATCAGCCGCCCTTCTGGCTGCACGCGGTGCTGTGGCTGCCTTTGATCCTGCTCGTCACGCTGTTGCCGCTGCGCCCGATGAAAAGCCTGATGGTGGCTCTGCAATATCATCACAAGGCTGCCGAGGGACGGCTTGAGACGCGGAAGCCGCAGCAATGATGGCGCGGTCGCGCAGTCTGCGCTCCGTTGTCATGGCATCGATTGCGACAACGGCCGGGCTCGTGATCCTGATCTCGCTCGGCCTCTGGCAACTGGATCGCCTTGCCTGGAAGGAATCGCTGATCGCGACCCTGAACGAGCGGCTATCGGTGGCGCCCGTCGATCTGCCGCCTGCGCGCGAATGGCCAAAGCTCACCGCAGACAATGCCGAATTCCGCCGCGTGAAGATGCAGGTCATGTTCGCCGCTGCGCCGCGCGCCGAACTTTATGCCGGCGCACCGGCCCTGCGTGGCGACATCAAGGGGCCCGGCTATTTTGTGTTCGCGCCGGCGCGCCTGCCGGGCGGAGAGATGATCGTCGTCAATACGGGCTGGGTGCCGCCCGACCGCCAGTATCAATGGACCGGCGGGTCGCGTGAGATAACTGGCTATCTGCGCTGGCCCGAGCAACCTGGGCTGTTCGTCTCAGATCATGACGCCGCGGGCACGGTCTGGTTCGTGCGCGATCCGGCCGCCATGGCGAAGATCAGGGGCTGGGGCAGCGTCGCCCCCTTCTATATCGACATGGAAACACCCGCGCCGGCAGGCGGCTTGCCCCGCCCCGGCCCCCTGACGGTGAACCTGCGCAACAGCCACCTCGGCTATGCCTGGACCTGGTTCGGGCTGGCGGGAACCCTGGCCGGCGTTTTCGCCTTTTGGTTGTATTACGGCCGCCGTAAAACCATAAACGCAAGCCCCAAGCCTTCCTTGTAACCGGCCGGGCCAGCCGTTACTCTTTCATCCACAGCATTCCCCGGCTGTGAAAGACGGGGAATTCTTTGACAATTCAAACGGTTAATCTGCCGCCTGCGGCCGTTCCGACGGCCTTCCCAGACGGCGCGAGGGACGACCATTGCGCTACGTTTCGACCCGGGGCGAGGCACCGCCACTTGGCTTCATCGACGTCACCCTCGCGGGTCTGGCGCGCGATGGCGGCCTCTATGTGCCCGAGACCTGGCCGAAACTGACGGACGCCGTGATCAAGAACTTTGCCGGCCGCCCCTATGCCGAGGTCGCGGTGGAGGTGATTCGGCCCTTCACCGGGGACACCATTTCCGAGCACGACCTCTCGCGCATCGCGCATGAGGCCTACGACACCTTCCGCCACCCGGCCATCGCCCCGGTGGTCCAGCTCGACACCAACACCTTCGCGCTGGAGCTGTTTCACGGCCCGACCCTCGCCTTCAAGGATCTGGCGATGCAGTTCCTGGCGCGGCTGATGGACCATGCGCTGGAGCAGCGCGGAGAGCGCGTCACCATCGTGGTTGCGACCTCCGGGGACACCGGCGGCGCGGCGGTCGAAGCCTTTCGCGGGCGCTCGCGTATCGATCTTGTGGTGCTGTTCCCGGACGGGCGCATCTCCGAGGTGCAGCGGCGGATGATGACCACCGTCGCCGACGACAACGTGCACACCATCGCGGTCGACGGCACCTTCGACGATTGCCAGGCGCTGGTGAAGGCGATGTTCAATCACCACGCTTTCGCCGACCAGGTGAGTCTTGCCGGCGTCAATTCGATCAACTGGGCGCGCATCGTCGCGCAGGCGGTCTATTACTTCACGGCCGCCGTCTCGCTCGGCGCACCGCACCGCAAGGTCGCCTTCACGGTGCCCACCGGCAATTTCGGCGACATTTTCGCAGGCTTCGTTGCCAAGCGCATGGGCCTGCCCGTGGACCGGCTGATTATCGCCACCAACACCAACGACATCCTCGCGCGCACGCTCTCGACCGGTGCCTACGAGCCACGCGACGTGGTCGCGACCTCATCGCCCTCGATGGATATCCAGGTCTCATCGAATTTCGAACGCCTGCTGTTCGAGGCTTATGGCCGCGACGCCGCAGCCGTCCGCGCCTTGATGAATTCGCTCACGCAGTCGAAGCGCTTCAGTGTGGCGCAGCAGGCCCTAGCCGCGATCCGTTCCGAATTCTCCGCGGAACGCGCCAGCGAGGAGGAAGTCGCTGCCACCATCCGCACCGTGTTGCGCGAGAGCGGCCAGCTGATCGACCCGCATACCGCGGTTGGCGTCGCCGTCGCGGAAAAGGAACATCGCGATCCGGCTTTGCCGATGATCGTGCTCTCGACCGCGCATGCGGCAAAATTCCCCGACGCGGTGCAGGCCGCCTGCGGCGTCAGACCGGCCTTGCCGGACTGGCTGGGCGATCTCGCCACCCGTGCCGAGAATGTCACCCATCTGCCCGCCGACCAGAACCAGATTGAACGTTGCGTACTCGCTGCCAGCCGTGCCGCGAGAGAAGGAGCTGCCGCATGAGCGTTGAAGTCACCACCCTCCCCTCGGGCCTGACCGTCGTCACCGATGCCATGCCGCATCTGGAGACGGCCTCGCTCGGCGTCTGGGTCGGAGCCGGCAGCCGCGACGAATTGCCGAACGAGCATGGCATCTCGCACCTGCTCGAGCACATGGCGTTCAAGGGCACGCAGCGCCGCAATGCGCGCGAAATCGCCGAGGAAATCGAAGCGGTCGGCGGCGACCTGAACGCGGCCACCAGCATCGAGACCACCACCTATTATGCGCGCGTGCTCAAGCCCGACGTGCCAATGGCGATTGACGTCCTGTCCGACATCCTCGCCAATCCCGCATTCGAGCTCGATGAACTGACGCGCGAGCGCAATGTCATTGTGCAGGAGATCGGCGCCGCCGAGGACACGCCCGACGACATCGTGTTCGATCACCTGCAATCGACCGCCTTCCCAAACCAGCCCATCGGCCGATCGGTGCTCGGCACGCGCGAAAGCGTCTGTTCGTTCACGGCCGACAGCCTGCGCACCTACCTGAAGCGCAACTACCGTGCCGCTGACATGGTGGTCGCAGCGACCGGTTCGGTCGAACATCAATCCATTCTCGATCAGGCTGAAAAGCTGTTCGGTGCATTCGACGGGCCGGTCGGCCCGGTGCCGCAGTCCGCGAAATATGGCGGCGGCACCTATGTCGAGAAACGCGATCTCGAGCAGGCGCATCTGGCCTTCGCGCTGGAAGGCCTGCCGCAGCGCGACCCGGCTTTGTACAGCCTGCAGGTCTTCACCAACGTTCTGGGCGGCGGCATGTCCTCGCGTCTGTTCCAGGAGGTGCGCGAAGTGCGCGGGCTTTGCTACACCATTTCGGCTTTCCACATGCCCTATTCCGACACCGGGCTGTTCGCGCTCTATTCCGGCACGGACGACCGCGATGCGCCGGAACTGATGCAGGTGGTGATCGACGAGATGGCGCGCGCCGCGGATACCGTTACTGAAGCGGAAATCAATCGCGCCAAGGCGCAGATGAAGGCCGGCCTGCTCATGGCGCTGGAAAGCTCGAGCGCCCGTGCCGAGCAGATCGCGCGCCAGATCATGGTGCACGGGCGTGTCATCCCGACATCGGAATTGATCGCCAAGATCGACGCCGTCACCGTCGACAGCACCCGTGCCGCCGGCCGCTCGCTGATCGCACGCAGCCGTCCCGCCATCGCGGCGCTCGGACCCGGCCGCGGCATCGACCGGGCCGCGGCAATCGTGGAGAATTTCGCGAAGCTTGCGGCGTAATGAGACTGCCTGCCTTTCTCCGTCATCCTGAGGTGCGAGCGAGTAAAACGAGCGAGCCTCGAAGGATGATCGGCCGCGATGGGGCCGTCGCCCTTCGAGGCTTGGCCTACGGCCAAGCACCTCAGGGTGACGGAGATGGGATGAGCGTGCTTCAATCTGGTGCGGCCTGGCTCTAGACTGCCATCCGACCGCGGGTGATGCGTGCAATGGCTTTCTTTCGCAGCGTGCCGTCGACCGAACAGTTTCCCGCCATCCACGGCGACGGCGTGTATCTGCGTGCGCCGCAGATTTCCGACTTTACGGAATGGGCAGCGTTGCGCGAGGCCAGCCGGACATTCCTCACGCCCTGGGAGCCGACATGGCCGGCCGACGACCTCACCCGGGCCGCATTCCGCAGGCGGCTGCGCCGCTACAGCGAGGACATCCATAACGATCTCGCCTACCCGTTCTTCATCTTCGATCGGCCGCACAATCATCTGGTCGGCGGACTGACCATCGCCAATGTCCGCCGCGGCGTCGCCCAGGCCGGGAGCCTTGGCTACTGGATCGGCGCCCCGTTCGCGCGGCAGGGCTATATGACGCGGGCGGTGCGCGCGATCGTCCCCTTCAGCTTCGAGGCGCTGCGGCTGCATCGTCTGGAGGCCGCCTGCATTCCCACCAACACCGCCTCCGTCAGCCTGCTGGAAAGGACCGCATTCAGGCGCGAAGGCTATGCGCGCGAATATCTCTGCATCGACGGTATCTGGCAGGACCATCTGCTCTATGCGCGGCTGCGGCAGGACGGTGCCCCTTAACCAATCGGCCGGGGGCTCCTGTGCCGCCTTGGGCAGGCCACGATACCGGTGCTATAAACGGGCCGGGGAACGACTTCCGGATACTGTCGGGATAAGGCTGATGTACAGAGTTGAGTCTGACTGCAACGGGTTGCGCCGCATCGGATGTCCGCTTGCGACGCTGGCCGCCGCGATCGTGTTGAGCGGGTGTTCTTCGGGCTCCGGCCTGTCGTTCGGCGACCGGTTCAACCAGGCCGCGGCGACCGGCACCACCGTCGCGCAGGCGCAGCCGGCCACTGAATCGACATCCGTATCCTATTGTCCGACCGTCGACGTGCGGCCGGGAACCTCGTCGCTCGCCTTCAACGCGCCAGGCGGAGAAGGCGCGATGGGCCTGCGCTATCAGGCGACGCTTGGCCAGACCGCGCGCGAATGCAGCGCGGCCGGCGGCAATCTCAACATGAAGGTCGGCGTGCAGGGTCGCATCATTCTCGGCCCCGCCGGCGGGCCGGGCACCATCGAAGTGCCGGTGCGGCTGGCACTGGTGCAGGACGGTCCCTCGCCCAAGACGCACTGGACAAAACTCTATCGCATTCCCGTGTCGATCGGCGAGGGCGTGCCGAATGTGGCCTTCACGCATGTGGAAGAGGACCTGACCGTTCCCATGCCCGCGGGCAGCACGATCGAGTCCTATGTCGTCTATGTCGGCTTCGACGCGCTCGCCCTCCGGGAACAGCCGAAGAAGCAGCCGCCGCGCAAGCGTGCACCGACGGGGTGAAGAAGCTTTTTGATCAATAGCCGCGCAGCGCGACAACAGCGCCCTTGAGCGCGCGCATGTCGTGGATCACCTCGCGCGCGCCTGCCTTCGACAATTCGTCGCCGAGATTGGGCGCCGCGTGCGTGCCGCCGACAAATCCGATCGCGGTCATGCCAGCGGCGACCGCCGCACCGATGCCGGCCGGCGAGTCCTCCACCACGATGCAGTCCTTCGGGTCGATACCGACCTGCGCCGCCGCGTGCAGAAATAAATCCGGCTTCGGCTTGCCTGCCGTCACGTCGCTCGCGGAAAAAACATTGGTGCCGAAATAGCGCCGCAGGTCGGTCACCTCGAGACTGAGCTTGATGCGCTCCAGCGGCGAAGAGGATGCAACGCATTTCGGCCCGCGCAGCCATGACAGGGCGTAGGCAACATGCGGCGTCGCCCGCAATTCCGCGCGAAGCCGGCTCATTGTTGCGTAAGCGACGTTGGACGCAAAATTGGACGGCAGCGCCGTGCCGGTTGCGGCTTCGACCTCGGCGAGCACATCCGCCGGACGCCGGCCCGTAAAATAGCGCGAGATGATCTGCGGCGTGACCTGAATGCCCGCCCGCTGCAGTTCATGAGCAAGCACGACTGTGGCGATCGGCTCACTGTCGACCAGCACCCCGTTGCAGTCGAAGATGATCACAGGGAGCCCCCTCCGGCCCGGCTCGCGCCGGACGCCCCGCCTTCACCCAATGATTCGTATTACTAGACCATAAATTTTGGTAATGACACGCAACCAAAGTCAACGCCCGACAGCGACGAATACACAGATTCGCCGCGCCAGCGTCGATAAAATTGTTGAAAAGTCAGCTATTTACACGCTGCCTTGCGTGAAATGCAGAGCTTGCCGAGGCTTGCGAGAGCTCAGTTGAGCTTCTTCTTCACGTCCTCGATACCTTGGGCGATGAGCGTTTCCGCCACCTTGCCCTTGGCCGCGATGGCCAGGATCTTCTCGGCGGCACTCGTCGCCGCGTCCGCCGCCGCGCTGCGCACATCGGCCAGCGCCTGGGATTCCGCCTGGGCGATCTTGGTTTCCGCCATCTTGGTGCGGCGGGCGACGAATTCCTCGAGCCGCGCATGCGCCTCTTCCGCCAGACGCTCGGCCTCGGCCTTGGCGCCGGCGACGATGGCGTCGGCTTCCTGCTGCGCGTTGGCGGTCTTCTGCTTGTATTCCGCCAGAAGTTTTGCGGCTTCATCCTTCAGGCGGCGGGCGTCGTCGAGTTCGGCCTTGATGCGGGCGGAACGCTGATCCAGCGCGCCAAGCACCATCTTGTGCGCTCCGGCATAGATCACCACGGCCAGGAACAACACAAAGGCGACCGCAACCCAGAACTCAGCCTCCATCAGGATATGCATAGGCGTGCTCTCACTGCTTGAGGCTGCTTGCGACCGCATCGGCGACGACGTTCTCGGCCGGCTTGGTGCCGATCAGGCGCTCGACGATGCTGGACGCGGCTTCCGTCGCGATGCTGCGGACATTGCCCATCGCGGCGGTCTTGGTCGCGGCGATGGATTTTTCCGCGTCTTCGAGTTTCTGATGCAGGCGCCCTTCGAGCGTCTTGCGGCGCTCATCGGCCTCCGCCATCAGGCTGTCGCGGGTCTTTGCTGCGATCGCCTGCGCGTTGGTGCGGGCTTCCGCCAGCGTCTTCTCATAGGCGGACATCGCGGCTTCGGTGTCGTCCTTCAGCCGCTGGGCTTCGGCGAGATCGCCGCCGATCTGGCCATTACGCGCTTCGATGATTCCGCCGACGCGCGGCAGGGCCAGGCGCGACATCAGGAGATAGAGCAGCACAAAGGTGATCGCGAGCCAGACCAGCTGGGACGCGAAGGTGTCCTTGTTGAAGGGAGGGAACGGAGCCTTTGCTCCACCCGGCACTTCGGTATGCGCGCTCGTCGCCATGATGTCGTAACCTTGGGTCAGTCAGGATCTGCGGCGGACGGCAGGCCCGTCCGCGCAGAGGCCGGTCTCTCGGATCAGAGAGCGAACAGCAGCAGCAGCGCGATCAGCAGCGAGAAGATGCCGAGCGCTTCGGTCACGGCGAAACCGAAAATCAGGTTGCCGAACTGGCCCTGAGCGGCCGACGGATTGCGCAGAGCGGCGGCAAGGTAGTTGCCGAAAATGGTGCCCACGCCAACGCCCGCGCCGCCCATGCCGATGCAGGCAATGCCAGCGCCAATGTACTTCGCAGCAACCGGATCCATTGAAAACTCCTCTTCGTTCGTCCGTTTGAGTTTGACTGTCGGGCGTCAGTGGCCCGGGTGAATGGCATCGTTGAGATAGATGCAGGTGAGAATGGTGAACACGTAGGCCTGCAGGAACGCGACCAGGAACTCGAGCGCGGTGAGGCCGACGGTCAGACCGAGCGGCAGGATGGCGCCGAGCCATCCGAAGAATCCGAGCCCGCCCAGCATGGTGACGAAGCCGGCGAACACCTTCAGCGTGATGTGGCCGGCCAGCATGTTGGCGAACAGACGCACCGAATGCGAGATCGGCCGCGACAGGAACGACAGCACCTCGATGAACACGATCAGCGGCAGGATGTAGAAAGGAATGCCGCTGGGCACGAACAGCTTCAGGAACTTGAAGCCGTTCTTGTAGACGCCATAGCCGATCACCGTGAAGAACACGAGCAGCGCCAGAACCGCGGTGACGACGATGTGGCTGGTCACCGTGAAGGTGCCGGGAATGAGCCCGATCATGTTCACCGTCAGGATGAACATGAACAGCGTGAAGACCAGCGGGAAGAATCTCATGCCCTCGCTGCCCGCCGAACTCTTCAATGTGTCGGCGACAAATTCGTAGGACAGTTCCGCGATCGATTGCAGGCGGCCCGGAACGAGGGCGCGACGGCCGGTAAAGCCAAGCATCAGGATCGAAATGACCGCAACCGCAATCAACATGTAGAGCGACGAATTGGTGAAGGCGATTTCGTGCCCGCCGATATTGCCAAGGGTGGCGAACTTCTTGATCTCGAATTGGGCAATAGGATCGGCCATGGCCGGGTCAGGTCCTTCAAGCGGTTCGCCGGGCGGCGAAGGTCAGTCTGTCACTTCCGGTCGACGTCACTCCCGGGAAGCTGGCTTCCCGGCGCCACTCCGGCTGCGCGCATCACGTTCAGAACGCCCGCGGCGAAGCCAAGCAGCAGAAACACGATCAGTCCCCAGGGCGAGATGCCGAGCCACCGGTCCAGCAGCCAGCCGATCAGCGCCCCGACGATCACGCCTGCCACAAGCTCTGTGGAAAGCCGAAAGCCGCGCGCGATTGCCGACGGATCGGAACCGGACAGGCCTCCGGATGACGTCTCGGCGGGCTTTCCCTTCCCGGTCTTGCCGAGTCGGGTGCCGAGACTCCGGAGCCTCGCGGAGAAAGAGGCCTCGTCGGATGCCCGGTTTTCCGAACCGCCCTTGTCGCGTCTGCCGTCGCTCATGCTTCCGAC
>JAESGM010000626.1_pt1 | contig 20245 bp, 19 predicted proteins | sample 9269721 | NCBI WGS metagenome assembly JAESGM01 (sample SAMN15720920, study PRJNA650825) | algae metagenome | isolation source: Komarekiella atlantica HA4396-MV6 and co-occurring heterotrophs from... | place: USA: Theobald House, Kauai, HI | collected 2009-07-29 | reverse complement strand
CGCGGCCCCAGGGGGCAGGATCGGCGGGGTCGAGATCCGTGGTGCTCTTGCGCGTCTGCAGTGGCGGCCGGCGATCGGGAGCCGGCTGCGTCTGCTGACGGCCGCTCCGCTCGGCAGCGATGGCAGCGTCGGCCAGAGCCAGCTCGTCGAGGCCGGTGTACGGGTCGATGTGATGGGCGTGCATTTCCGGCAGGTCGACCGGCTGCATGTCGCCCTGGGCCTCCGGCGAGGCCAGCTCGACGTGCATCAGCTGTCCCGTGACGGCCTCGCGCAGATTGGCGAGCATCGCCTCGAACAGCACGAAGGCCTCGCTCTTGTACTCGTTGAGCGGATCGCGCTGCCCGTAGGCGCGGAATCCGATCACCTGGCGCAGATGCTCGAGCGTAACCAAGTGCTCGCGCCACAGGTGGTCCAGCGTCTGCAGCAGCACCATCTTCTCGATCTGGCGGAACGTGGTCGAGCCCAGTTCCTCTTCCTTGCGAGCGGCCTTGTCGTCGACTTCCTTGAGGATGCGCTCGGTGATCTCCTGATCGGCGATGCCTTCCTCGTTCGCCCAGTCGGTGATCGGCAGGTTGATGCCGAACACGCCGGAAAGCGATTCCTCGAGCCCCTTGGTGTTCCACTGCTCGGCGTAGGCCGTCTCGGGGATGTTCTGGCGCACCATCTCGTGCACCAGCTGGTGGCGCAGATCCTTCACCGTCTCGGACACGTCGTCCTCGGCCATGATGTCGAGGCGCTGCTCGAAGATGACCTTGCGCTGGTCATTCATCACGTCGTCGTACTTGAGGATCTGTTTGCGGATGTCGAAGTTGCGCGCCTCAACCTTCTTCTGCGCCATTTCCAGGGACTTGTTCATCCACGGATGGGTGATGGCCTCGCCCTCCTGCAGGCCGAGCGTCTTCAAGACGCTATCCATGCGGTTGGAGCCGAAGATGCGCATCAGGTCGTCTTCGAGCGACAGGTAGAACTTGGAACGGCCGGGATCGCCCTGGCGGCCGGAACGACCGCGAAGCTGGTTGTCGATGCGGCGGCTTTCGTGGCGCTCGGTGGCGAGCACGTAAAGGCCGCCCGCTTCCAGAGCCTGCTTCTTGGCTTCGGAAATCTCCGCCTGCAGCTGCGAGCGCTTCTTCTGGATCGCAGCCTCGTCCGGCGCACGGCCGGCTTCGGTCTCTGCCGCAATCCACTCCTTGAGACGTGCCTCGGCATTGCCGCCGAGCTGAATGTCCGTTCCGCGGCCGGCCATGTTGGTGGCGATGGTCACGCCGCCCGGCACGCCGGCCTGAGCCACGATGCCGGCCTCCTGCTCGTGGTAGCGCGCGTTGAGCACCTGATGAGGAATTGGCGCTTCCCCGCCCTTGGCCTTGGCGGCGACGTCGACGAGATAGGTACCGATCTCGTTGAGATAGGCCTTGAGCTCGTCTTCCTTGCCTTCCTTGAGCTTCTCGGCAACCGCAAGCGTCTTGCGGCCCAGTTCCTGAATGTACTTCTTGTCCTTAAGAAGCTCGGAGAGCTGCTCGGACTTCTCGATCGAGACCGTGCCGACGAGGATCGGCTGCCCGCGACGGCGGCAATCGGCGATCGTCTGCACAATGGCGTCGTACTTTTCCTTGGCCGTCCGATAGATCTCGTCGTCCTCGTCGACGCGCGATACGGGCAGGTTGGTCGGGATTTCGACGACGTCGAGCCCATAGATGTCGAGGAACTCGCTGGCCTCGGTATTGGCCGTGCCGGTCATGCCGGCAAGCTTGTCATAGAGACGGAAGTAGTTCTGGAAGGTGATCGAAGCCAGCGTCTGGTTCTCGGGCTGGATTTCGACGCGCTCCTTGGCTTCGAGCGCTTGGTGCAGACCTTCCGAGTAGCGACGGCCCGGCATCATGCGCCCGGTGAACTCGTCGATGATGACGACCTGTCCGCCCTTCACGATGTAGTCGCGGTCGCGCAGGAACAGCTTGTGAGCTTTGAGCGCGGAATTGACGTGGTGGACCAGGGTGACGTTCTCGACGTCGTAAAGCGAGCCTTTCAGAAGGTCGCGATCGGCAAGCTCGCGCTCGACGCGCTCGTTGCCCTGCTCGGTCAGCGAAACCTGACGCTGCTTTTCGTCGAGTTCGAAATCTTCCGGCCCGAGCATGGGCATGATCTCGTCGACGGCGACATAGAGGTCAGCCTTGTCTTCGAGCGGGCCCGAGATGATCAGCGGCGTGCGCGCTTCGTCGATGAGGATGGAGTCGACTTCGTCGACGATGGCGAACGAGTGGCCGCGCTGGACCATCTCTTCCTTGTCCATCTTCATGTTGTCGCGCAGGTAGTCGAACCCGAGCTCGTTGTTGGTGGCGTAGGTGACGTCGCAAGTGTAGGCGGCCTTGCGCTCGTCGTCGTCGAGGCCATGCACGATGGTGCCGACCGTCAGGCCGAGAAACTTGTAGACCTCGCCCATCCACTCGGCGTCGCGCTGTGCAAGGTAGTCGTTGACGGTCACGACATGCACGCCCTTGCCGGCGACAGCATTCAGATAGACCGGCAGCGTGGCGACAAGCGTCTTGCCCTCGCCCGTCTTCATCTCCGAGATCTTGCCTTCGTGCAGAACCATGCCGCCAATGAGCTGCACGTCGAAGTGGCGCTGTCCGAGCGTGCGCTTGGCCGCCTCGCGAACCGTGGCAAATGCGGGAACGAGAATATCGTCGATCGACGCCCCTTCGGCGATCTGGCGGCGGAATGTCTCGGTGCGCTCTTTCAGCTCCGCGTCACTCAGGCGCGTGAGCTCTGGTTCCAAGGCATTGATCGCCTCCACCCTCGGGTAGTAACCCTTGACGCGACGCTCGTTCGAGGAACCGAAGATTTTTGCCGCAAAGCCGCCGATCGTCGAAAGCATCAGAGGTATTCCCTAAAATCCGGGCTCCTGCCGGGAGATATTGGTATTTCCAGCGGGCAGATTACCCGCGCGGTTAGCCGCTGCTTCAGGCGAGAAGGGCCCGATCTCGCTGGTACTGCGCACGGCGAGACCGTCTCAAGGCGCCCGTAGTATCGGAAGTTCGGTCGCGGGGGAGAGATAAGGACCGCACCACGGGCTTGTCAACGCATCGGAAACGGCTGTTCCGTTGTTGCGCAACGCCAACCAAGTGCCTACCAACTCTCCAATTCTTAACTTGGCAGCCCAGCCGCGCCCCACTATCCATGGGCCCGCACCCGGCCGGCTCCGCCCGATTGGCGTTGCACCATAGTTCTGGCTCGCGATTGGTTCGCGGTTCGGATATTGCCCATTCCGGTGCCCCCTCCGGCCCGCTGAAATCAAGAGATCGAGCATGTATCGACTGATTACGAAACTGCGCACGCTCGCGCCCGTCGCTCTTCTAGCAGCAATCGCGGTCGCCGCGCCGCATTCGGCCAGCGCCCAGGACAAGCCGGCCGAGGCTCCGGCAGCCGCCGAGGCCAAGGCTCCGGACACCGTCATCGCTACCGTAGGCGACAAATCGATTACCGAAGCCGACCTCAAGCTGGCCAACGAAGAGATCGGGGCCGACCTCACCAATCTGCCGGAAGAGGTCAAGCGCCGGGCGCTTACCGAATATCTGATCGACAACCTGCTCTTCGCCGATGCCGCCGTGGCCGCCAAGCTCGACGAGACCGACGAGTTCAAGCACTACATGGCCTACCTGCGCCAGCGGGCGCTGCGCGAGCAGTACTTCGAGAAAAACCTCAAGGGTGCGGTAAGCGAAGACGAAGCCAAGAAAATCTACATCGACCGCCTCAAGACGCTGAAGCCGGAAGAGGAGTTCTCCGCCCGCCACATCCTCGTGGACAGCGAGGACAAGGCCAAGGAGCTGCGCGCCAAGATCGAAAAGGGCGACGATTTTGCCAAGCTCGCAGCCGAGAATTCTATCGATCCCGTGTCGAAGACCGACGGTGGCAACCTCGGGTACTTCGGCGTCGGCCAGATGGTGCCGGAGTTCGAAGCCGCGGTCATCAAGATGAAGAAGGGCGAGCTCTCCGAGCCGGTGAAGACGGCCTACGGCTGGCACATCATCAGGCTCGACGATCGTCGCCAGAAAGCGCCGCCGCCATTCGATCAGGTAAAGGAGACCATTCTCAACTCGCTCGCCGTCCGCAAGGCCCAGGAAGCTTCTAACGACCTGCGCGGCAAGTCGAAGATCGAGTACGTCGACGCCGACATCAAGAAGATGGTCGAGGACCAGAAGAAGGCCCAGACCGAGGCGCTCGAGGCCGCCCGCAAGGCGAAGGAAGAAGCCGACAAGGCGAACGGCGCGGCGGCACCTGCCGCGAAGGAATAATCCCGCCGACAAATCTACGGGCACTATCTCGGGCCGCTTGCTCCAAGCGGCCCGATCTGTTTCCTGGGGGCGGCTCGATCGCTCCCGGAGTTGCACATGGCCAAGCCAGCGCCTGTTTCGCCTTTTGCCGTCCCGCTGCCCGAAGTTCCCGAGGTTCCGGGGGTCCGCTTCGCCACGGCCGAAGCCGGCATCCGGTACAAGGGGCGTACCGACCTCATGCTGTGCACCTTGTCGCCGGGAACGACTGTCGGCGGCGTTCTCACGCGCTCCAAGACGCGCTCGGCGCCCGTCGACTGGTGCGCACTCGGCTTGCGCGAAGGGCATGCGCGCGCACTCGTCGTCAACTCCGGAAATGCCAACGCTTTCACGGGCAAAAAGGGCCTGGAGACGGTGGTCATTACCGCCGACGCAGCAGCGGCCGCGGTCGGCTGCACACCACGGGAGGTGTTCATTGCCTCGACGGGCGTGATCGGTGAGCCGCTGGAGCCGGGGAAATTCGTGCACCTGCTGGCGCAGCTTGCCGGTGAAGCGCGGCCAAACACGTGGCACGAGGCGGCGCGCGCCGTGATGACCACCGACACGTTTGCCAAGCTCGCAACGCGCACGGCCGACATCGACGGACACCCCGTCGTCATCAACGGCTTCTGCAAGGGCGCCGGAATGATTCAGCCCGACATGGCGACCATGTTGTGCTTCATCTTCACCGATGCCGCGATCGACGCTCCGGCCTTGCAGGAGATGGTTGCCGCTTCCGCCGACCAGACGTTCAACTGCGTCACGATCGATGGAGATACATCGACCAGCGATACGCTGCTCGTTTTCGCGACCGGCGAGGCCGAGCAGCGCGGCGCACCACGCATCGCCGATGCCACCGACCCGCGCGTTGCCGACTTCGCCGCCGCTCTGCAAGACCTGATGCGCGAACTCGCAATCCTCGTCGCCAAGGACGGTGAGGGGATTACCAAGTTCGTGACCATCGAAGTCGAAGGCGCCGACAGCGACCTCGCCGCGCGGCGCATAGGGCTCGCCATCGGCAACTCGCCGCTCGTCAAAACTGCGATAGCCGGCGGGGACGCCAACTGGGGCCGCGTCGTCATGGCGGTCGGCAAATCGGGAGAGGAGGCCGACCGCGATAAGTTGGCGATCCGCTTCGGCGATATCCTCGTTGCCAGCGAAGGCGAGCGCGCGCCGAGCTACGTGGAGGAGGAAGTCGCCGCCTACATGCGCGCTCCCGAGATCACCCTGCGCGTCGACCTCGGCATCGGTGATGGCCGGGCGACCGTATGGACGTGCGACCTGACCCACGGATACATCGATATCAACGCCGACTATCGCAGCTAAAGCGGGAAAGCGTCATGGAACCCAGTTTCTGGCTCGATCGCTGGGACAGGCAGGAGATCGGCTTCCATCAGGGCGACTTCGACGCGGCGCTCGTGCGCTACTGGCCGCGCCTCGACGTCCCAGCCGGGTCGCGTGTTTTCGTCCCGTTGTGCGGCAAGAGCCTCGACATGGTGTGGCTCGCGCAGCAGGGATATCGGGTTATCGGCGCCGAGTTGAGCGAGCGCGCGGTCGACGACTTCTTCGCCGAGCGAGGCCTCACACCTGATGTCCGGCGTGAAGCCGGGTTCGTGGTCAAATCCTCCGGTCCCTACGAGATATGGATCGGTGACATCTTCGCGCTGCCGGTCGAAGCGGTGCAGGATGTCGGCGGCGTCTACGACCGTGCCGCGCTCGTCGCGCTTCCCGCCGATATGCAGCATCGCTACGCGGAGCAGATAGAGACCCTGACGCCCAAGGCGCCGATCCTGCTCATTACGATCGACTATGACCAGTGTGAGATGCCGGGTCCGCCGTTCGCGACGTCACGCGCTGCGATCGAGAAATTGTTTGCCGGGCATTACCAAGTGGAGGTTGTCGCGACGAAGGATGCGCTTGACGCCCATCCTCATTTCAAAGCGCGGGGACTTACGGCGCTGACCGGATCGGTTGCCGTGCTCATCCCACGGTGAGAGTGCATGAAGGCCAGAACCCGCCCGCGTCGATTGCCAGACGCGAACGGGTCCCGGCCGTGCCAAACGATCACCAACGGCGCTTGTTATAGGCGCGGAAGTGCACGTGCTTGCGGGGCTTGCATACGCGCACCCAGCGAGTCTTGCGCTTGCCGAACTTGTAGACGCTCTTCTTGACCATATGGCAGCGGTAACCATCGCGAGGACCTGCCTCCGCGGGAGTCGGGGCAGCGGCGATGGCGAGGGGAACAGCCAAGGCCGTAACGGCAAAAAGCGACTTCAACATCATGATCATCTCCTTACTCAATTGCTGCGTCGGGTGTCGTTGACCGCCACTCCGCGCTAGCAGGAATAGGAACGGCGCTTAGCTGTGCTCTCCGTCGCAGCGGCGGGCGAAGGACAGCGCCAATTGTTGTGCTCGGATTGTAGCTCCTGCATACGCTTGCACCGCCGCCTGTGACCGGCTGCGGGCAATTTGGCATCGCAGACAATTGCAGGCTGACAGCAGCCGCGAAGCTGCGCATACTGCGCTTCAAGAGAATCAATGGCTTAGTCGCGGGGCATGAGGGTCTTGGCGAGCAACGCGAAGAAATTGATGGCCGCGGCTGTCTGCGCCTGCATTGCGCAGCCGGCCCTCGCGGGGACTGCGCTTGTCTTCGACTACGACACGGGGCACGTGCTTTACGCCGAGGATCTCGATCAGCCCTGGTACCCGGCATCGCTGACCAAGATGATGACGGCTTACCTCGCCTTCGAGGCCATACGCGATGGCCGCGCATCCAAGGACACGCGCATCTTCGTTTCCCCGGCGGCCCAAAAGATGCCGCCTACGCGACTCGGCCTCAAAGTCGGACAGTTCGTGTCGCTCGACGAAGCGCTACAGGCGTTGATGATGCGCTCGGCCAACGATATCGCCGTTGCCATCGCCGAAGCGCTCGGCGGCAGTGAGGACGATTTCGTCAAGCAGATGAATCAGACCGCCGCACGCCTCGGGATGAACAACACGCACTTCATCAATCCACACGGGCTGCCGGAAGAGAACCAGATCACCACTGCGCGTGACATGGCGCTGCTGTCGCGCGCGCTCCTGCGGGATTTCCCCGAAGAGGCACCGCTCTATGCCCGCACGCAAGCGACCATCCACAAGATCAACATCGGCTCGCACAACGCGTTGCTGACGACATTCGACGGCGGCGACGGGATCAAGACGGGGTACACGTGCGCCTCGGGCTACAACCTCGCCGCCAGTGCGACGCGCGATGGGCATCGGGTGATCGCTATTGTTCTGGGCGAGACGAGCAATGCAGCGCGCACGGCCCGGGCCGCCGCGCTGCTGGAGAACGGTTTCCGCGTGCGGGACTGGAAGTCGGCGTTCCCCGTAGCGCGCATCGACAACTATCCAAGCGAGGTCGTCGGCACCGGCTTCGAGCCCGACGCACTGATGCTGGAGCGGTTCCGCGCGTGCAAGGCACCTCCGCCGCCGCCGCCACAGCCTCCGAAACCGGCGACCGCATCCGCAGCCGCGGACGTCAAGAAGACGCCGACGGCATCCGCCGCGCAGAAAAAACCTCGCGTCAAGCGACGCAAGCGGCAGTCGAAGTAGGTTCGCTACTGCACCGGGCCGGGGTCTTCCGCGAAGCGACGGGCACGCTTTTCATCCTGATCGCGCACCAGCCAAAGCACGGCACCGAGAGCCAGTATCACGGCCGCCAAGCCGAAAAGGTAGAGCGCGTCGGTCTTTCCCGGTTCCAGGATGATAAGTTTGCGCAGCGCCGCCAGCATGGCGATGATCACCACCGTGCGCACCTGGACGATGCTCGAGGCTCGGTGGCCGGCGACCAGCAGTGACTTTTTGAATTCGAGCGCGATGATGACCGTGAAGAACATGCCGAACAGCATTTGGAAGACCGAGTAGTCCGTCAGGTCCGGACCACCCGCGGAAACGACACCCGATACGACTTTTAGGGCCAGGCTCCAGACCGCCAGCAGGATCACGACGGCCATGAGCGCCGTGAGCACGAAGACGACGGCATCCTCGAAGCGCTGATAGAACGTCAGGGGTTCCCAGCGCCTGCGGGCAGCAGACAGCTCATCGCGGATATAGGTCACGTTCTGCCTCCTGTAGCTTGGGCGGCCGCAGGACCGGCCCGGCGCAAATCCCGGGACGGCGTGACAGCCGCAGCTTCATTCGGCGGAGCTATTTAGGCACTCTGTTTTCGACTGCATCCCAGATCAGGGCGGCGATGTCCGCGCCGCCGAACTCCTTGACCTGGCGGATGCCGGTAGGAGAGGTGACGTTGATCTCGGTCAGGTACGGGCCGATCACGTCGATGCCGGTGAACAGCAGTCCGCGCTTCTTCAGCTCCGGTCCGAGACGGTCGCAGATCTCCTTCTCGCGCTCCGTCAGTTCGGTCGGCTTGGCCGTGCCGCCGACGTGCAGGTTCGAGCGCGTCTCCCCGGCTTGCGGCACGCGATTGATGGCGCCGGCGAAAACGCCGTCGACCAGAATGATACGCTTGTCGCCCTCTTTCACCTCGGGGCGGTACTGCTGCACCATGAACGGCTCGCGGAACACCGTCTGAAATAATTCAACCAGCGCGGCGGTATTGGTGTCCTCGGGGCCCAAGCGGAAGATGGCGGCGCCCCCGTTACCGTAGAGCGGCTTGATGATGACATCGCCCATCTCGCGGCGGAAAGCCTGCACGTCGTCGAGCGAGCGCGTGACGATGGTCGGCGGCATCAGGTCCAGGAAATCGAGGACGAAGATCTTTTCAGGCGCGTTGCGCACGTGCGCGGGGTCGTTGACCACGAGCGTCTTAGGATGAATGCGCTCCAGCAGATGCGTCGTCGTCACGTACGCCATGTCGAATGGCGGGTCCTGGCGCAGCAGGACCACATCCATTTGCGACAGGTCCTCGACACGCTTGTCGCTAGTCGCATAGTGCGCGCCGAGCTTGTCGGCGACCTTGAGGGTCTGCCCCCGCGCGAGCAGCTTGTCGCCGTGCAGCGAGAGGTCCGGGGGCGTGTAGTAAAAAAGCTCATGCCCACGCTTCTGCGCTTCGAGCAGGATCGCGAAGGTGGAATCGCCGCGGATATCGATCCGCTCGATCGGGTCCATCTGGCAGGCGACGCGCAGGGGCATGGTTTCTCGCTGTGTTGCGGGTTCGAGGCCGCGTAGGCAAGCCGCGCCATGCGCCGCCTGTCAATACGCCAAGCCCGGAAGGTGTCTCAAAGGCCGTTTTCGATGTGGCGCGGCCAGCGGCGCGGAACCAGCAGAACAAGATCAAAGCCTTGCTCGTGCATGTGATAGCGCGGGCGGTGCGCCAGCCAATGCTCGGCGGCGTTGCGGATGCGGGTGGCCTGCCGGGCGCCCACGGCCGCTTCGGCGTCCTCACTGGTCAGCCGTCGCTTCACCTCGACGAATGCGAGCCGCTTGCCCCGCGCGGCGATGATGTCGATCTCGCCCGCCCGCGTCTTCACGTTGCGTGCGATAATGCGATAGCCCTTAAGCATAAGCGCCAGGCAGGCGACGGCTTCAGCAAACCTTCCTGTCCGCAGCCGTGCGCGCTTCGCCCGGATCGATGGCCGTGACTTGCGGACTGAGCTCATTCGCCCTCGTTGCGCAAACGAACGCCAAGATCGTAGACCCGCCCTTTAGGCACACCCAGGTCATCGGCGATCTGCTTCGAGGCATCGCGCAGGCTCATGCTCCGAAGGGCTTCGCGCAAGCGTTCGGCGATGTCCTCATCGCTCAGTTCGACGTCGAGCGGAGGACCGACGAGGATGACGAATTCTCCCTTCTGCGCCGCATCCTCGACGTCGGTGGCCAAACGATCGAGAGGCGCACGCCGCACCTCCTCGTGCATCTTGGTAAGCTCGCGGGCGACCGCCGCTGGCCGGGGCCCGAGGACGGCCGCGAGATCGGCGAGGGCTTCTCTCACTCGCGATGGCGCCTCGAAAAATACCAGCGTCGCCGGCACAGAGGCAAGTTCGGCGATGCGCGTGCGCCGGGCGCTCGATTTCGGAGGCAGGAAGCCGGCGAACATGAAGGCATCGGTGGGTAGCGCGGCGACACTCAACGCCGTCAGCGTCGCCGAAGCTCCGGGAAGTCCGACGACGCGGTGGCCCGCGTCTACGGCGGCGCGAACCAGCTTGTAGCCTGGGTCGGAAACCAGCGGGGTGCCAGCGTCGGAAATAAGTGCGATCCGTTTTCCGTTCTCGAGCTCGCCCAGAACGCGCGGCCGCTCACGCGCAGCGTTGTGCTCATGATAGGCACGAAGCGGCGTATCGATAGCGAAGTGCGACATGAGCGTACGGCTGTGACGCGTATCCTCGCAGAGAACCAGATCGGCGGCGCTCAACGTCGCGAGCGAGCGCAGGCTGATGTCCCCGAGATTGCCGATCGGTGTCGGCACGAGATAGAGCCCGGGTGGCAACTCCGTCTGCATCTGACGCTTGAGCTCGGTGCTCATACGGGCGATCAGCGACGCCGGCTCAGCCTCATCTTCGCGCATTGGCTTTGCCTCTATTCTGGGTCAAGGAGCGAATGTTCATGATAGTGGCATCGAGGCACTTTTCCGTTGCCGATCCAGCGTCTAAGCAGGAATAATCGATTCGCAGCAGGTTGCTGGCGACCTCGTCGCAAGGGGCGGCGAGTGTTGGCTCGAAGGGGGATTCGGGATCTTGAACGCGAAGCGCTCGCACCTGCCCGGATCATTGCGCAAAAGTTGTGGCCTCAACTTTGTCGCCCTCGGCCTCCTCCTCGCCGGCTGTTCGACGAGCATGGGTCCAACCGCGGCACCTACAGCAGCTCTCGCACCTCCGCCGGGCCAGAACCAGCCCATGGCACGCGAGCCGGTAAAGATCGCGCTTCTGCTGCCGCTGGGCGGCATGGGCGAGACTGCCGGCGTCGCCAAGAGCATGAAGCAGGGCGCCGAGATGGCGCTGTTCGAACGCAACGACCCGAACGTACAGCTCGTTACCAAGGACGACGGCGGCAGCATGATCAGCGCCCGCGCGGCCGCTGACGAAGCAATCCGCGAGGGCGCCGAGATCATCATTGGTCCGCTTCTGTCACAATCGGTGACCGGTGTTGCGCCGGCCGCCCGCGAGGCGGGCGTTCCCGTGGTCGCCTTTTCGAACAATGCGCAGGTCGCCGGCCAAGGCGTCTACCTCGTCAGCTTCCTGGCCGAGCAGGAGGTGGACCGGATCGTCTCCTTCGCCGCTGCCCAGGGGAAGCGCCGTTTCGCGGCCCTCATTCCCGACGATGCTTACGGCGCAGTCGTCGAGGCCGCTTTCCGGAACTCGGTACAGAAGAACGGCGGCCGCGTAGCTGTCGTCGAGCGGTACCCGGCAACGGCCAACGGGATGCTCGCACCGGCCCAGCGCATCGTCGAAGCCATCAAGCAGGAGGAGCAGGCCGCGACGCCGGTGGACGCACTGTTCCTGCCGGGCGGACCAGATTCCCTGCCTCAGATCGCGCCGGTTATCGCCTATTCCGGGCTCGACACGCGCAAGGTGAAATTGCTCGGCACCAGTTCCTGGGACTATCCGGCCGTCGGGCGTGAGGCCGCCTTGGCGGGCGCCTGGTTCCCGGGGCCCGATCCGGCGGGATGGCGCTCCTTCTCCGAGCGCTTCGCCAGCACCTTCGGCACCGCCCCGCCGCGCATCGCCTCGGTCGCCTACGACGCCGTGGGGATTGCCATCGGCCTGTCGGCCAATCCCAAGGGGGCGCGCTACAACGCTGCCAATCTCACCCGGTCGAACGGATTTTCGGGTGTCGACGGCGTGGTTCGGTTCACCGAAAGCGGCGTAAGCGAACGCGGTCTCGCCATCCTTGAAGTGCAGCAGTTCGGATCCGCCGTGATCGATGCCGCACCGAGCAGCTTCCAGCCGACCCAGCTTTCGTCGGCGGCACAAACCCTCCGCTAACCCCGCTATCCCGACTGGCCTCGATTACGCGGCCAACGCGCCGCCGCGGCGCATGCGCCGCGGGGCGGTACGCTCGGCCTCGGCGAGTATGGCGCGCAGCGGCGCCACGTCGGGCGGCAGCGGCATAGCGGTGCGCAGGTCATGGATCAGCTGGGCCAGCGCGTATTCGGCGGCGTCGATCTGGCGAGCAGCAGCGGCGTGGAGCGCCGCGAGCCGCTGGATGGCGTCGACGCCCGCCTGCACGATCGCCGTGACGCGCTTCCACTGGACTTCGATGGTGAGCGGAACCTGCTCGATGATGCGGGCGACAGCGATGGGTGCGCGCGCCGGGATGTCGGCTGCTGCCAGGCTGGCCCAGAGGCCTCCTAGGACGGTTCCACGCGCGATGAAGCTCCGGAGCATGGCAATGCTCTCATGTTTCCAACGTCCGACAGAAGTTGCATGAGCCTTCAGCGCCGACACGAGCTCGAGCGCATTGCGGGACACGGACGCGGCCACTGGCGCGACTGGCAATGTGAACTTATTCGGCCGTTTTGCCAATAGGTTCGTCGTATGGGCTCGCATGGAATGGCCTCTGCATCGGCGATGTCTCTGCATCTCAATGCATATCTTTTCCAGACAATCGCTAACGAATTGCTAACCATGACCAAAAGGCATGCACTAGCAACCGGTTGATTGAGCATATTCGCGCAAGGTCTGCGGCAGTGGCCGGAAGCATTTGGCTGAACGGCTCTAAGCGGGGAGAAGTCCGATCATCCGGCGCAATTCGTCCACCGACGTCCCTGCCTGGCGCAACTCAACCAGCGCCGTATCGCCCGCGCTCTTGGAGAGCTTGCGGCCCTCCACATCGGTCAGCAGGCGGTGGTGCTGATAGACCGGCTCGGGCGAGCCCAGCAGCACCTGCAGCAGGCGGTGCAGTCCCGTGGCCTGAAACAGATCGCGCCCGCGGGTGACGTGCGTCACGCCCTGGCGAGCATCGTCCACCACGACGGCGAGGTGATAGCTTGCCGGCACGTCCTTGCGCATGATGACCGCATCGCCCCACTGCTCGGGGTTGGCCGCAAGTTGTTGCGGGCGCCCGGCGTCGTCGAGCTCCGTGAACGTCAGCGGCGCACCGCCCAGCTTCTCCCGCGCGACGACTAGCGCTTTGTCCATGTCGAGCCGCAGCGCGAAGCGTTCACCGTTGGCGATACGGGTTTCGATCTCCTTGCCCGGCAATCCCTTGTGCAGCCCGGGATATAGCGGCGAACCATCCGGATCGGCTGCCCCGGGCACAGCCGCCGCCTCAATCTCGCTGCGCGAGGCAAAGCAAGGATAGAGCAGCCCCTGCTCCTCGAGCCATTGCGCCGCCTGCGCATAAACCGCGAAGTGCTGCGACTGGAAGAGAACCGGCTCGGCCCACTCGATGCCCAGCCACTTGAGGTCGGCGAAGATGCTTTCGACGAATTCAACGCGGGCGCGGGCGACGTCGATGTCTTCGATGCGTAGGAGGAACTTGCCGCCGGCCGCGCGCGCCGCTTCGTAACCGCTGAGGGCGGACAGCGCGTGCCCCAGATGCATATGGCCGTTCGGGCTCGGTGCAAAACGAAAAACTGCGGCGCTCATAAGCCCCTGAGTCGGCAGCAGCCGAACGGCTACCGCTCCCTAATGTCGGCGCCTGGGAGCGCCTTGCTCAGCTCCGCGCCTTGCAAGGCTTCACGGAGCATGGCCGCCCTCGGCCGCGCGCACCATTGCACACTGAGACTGCGGGGCAAAGTTCGCGCATTGCTCATCGCACGGGTCGACGCCCGTTGAGTTCACTCGCAGTCTCTGCCGGGCGAATAGCTGCGTGCCACCGCCTCCACGACGCGGTTGTAGAAGTCCCGCTCGGCGTACGGGTAAATCATGGCCCAGCTATTTATCAGCCGCCCACCGCACGTAAAGCTCACCCGCTCGTAGAACTCGCGATCTCCGATTGTACCCGAGATGACGAACCAGCGTCCGCGCATCGGAGCATAATCGATGGCGGCGCCCGGGTAACTCTCCTCCAGGATATAGTCGCGATAGGCGCGCAAAGTCGTCGCCTCTTCGTTGGAAAATGCTCCGACGAGAAGCTGCGCCCTGCCGTCGCGCGAGACCAGCGCCAGCCCCTCGCCGCCGGCCACGTCTTCGCGCGGCGCGAAGACGTCGCGCGGATAACCAATGCGGAATCCGTGGCGCTCGCTGTGCAGCGTCGCCCAGCTGCCCTGGCGTCCCGCTGCCTCGACGGCACTGCCGCAAGCGAGCAAAACGAAAAACATCGAAGCCCCGAGGGCGCGTGTGCAAAATTGCAGATTCATAATTCAACTCTCCCGACAAAGGGCGGGGGCGCTGTTTTGCCAGCGCTCGCGCGGCAACCTATATTATGCCCAACGCCGACGGTGGCCTTACGTATCCCTCCATGCAAACTGTGCGATCCACAAGCGGCACGATCATTCTCGATGCCGACCAGATGCGTGCCGGCGTGCGCGCTCTGCGCCGCAAGTGCAAGCACATGCGCAAGGTGCACGACTTGGCGGGCGATCCGGCGCTCCGCCGGCATCGAAGCGGATTTGAAGGCCTCGCGCGCATCGTCGTTGGTCAGCAGCTATCGCTGGCCAGCGCGGACGCAATCTGGAAGCGCCTGCAGCAAGCCGTCCAACCGATGACGCCGCAAGCGTTCCTCGCCCTCGACGACGACGAACTGCGGGCGGCCGGACTTTCCAGGGGCAAGGTGAAGACGCTGCGCGGCATCAGCGAAGCAGTCGTCGGCGGGCTCGACCTCAAAAAGCTGTCGAAGGCCTCCACCGACGAGGTGCACGCGGCGCTCACCGCGCTTCCCGGCATCGGCCCATGGAGCGCGGATATCTATCTGCTGTTCTGCCTCGGACGCGCCGATGCCTTCGCCGCCGGGGATCTCGCCCTGCAGATCACGGCCCGCGCCGCTCTCGGCCTCGAAAACAGGCCTTCGTCGGACGAGCTTTTGGCCATCGCTGAACGCTGGCGCCCGTGGCGCGGCGTCGCTGCCCATCTGTTATGGGCCTACTACAAGGTGGCCGACCGCAGCCTCATAGTCCCAAAAAATGCTTTATAGTATCGTCACTTACGGAGACCGGACACACTATACCCGCGACCTGAACCCCGGACCTTCACAGAGTTGATATGCATCGCTAGTATCCCGGCCGAACTCTGGGGAGAACGCGATTCGCGAGAGAGCCGATAGGACGCCCGTAACGTGGATGCACACGCAGCCATCCCGGATAATTTTCCGGCACTCGTCCTAAACGCCGACTTCAGGCCACTGAGCTACTACCCGTTGTCGCTCTGGGGCTGGCAGGAGTCGGTGAAGGCGGTATTTCTTGACCGCGTCAATATCGTTTCCGAGTACGACCGCTTCGTCCGCAGCCCCACGTTCGAGATGAAGCTGCCGAGCGTCGTCTCGCTAAAGACCTACGTAAAACCAGCGCTTTATCCGGCATTCACGCGCTTCAACGTGTTTCTGCGCGATCGCTTTACCTGCCAGTATTGCGGCTCCCGGGACGACCTGACGTTCGACCACCTCATCCCGCGCTCGCGCGGAGGACAAACGCGATGGGACAACGTCGTCGCCGCCTGCGCGCCGTGCAATCTTGAGAAGGGCGGCGCCATGCCGGATGAAATCGGCATGCTGCCGATGCAGCATCCCTACCGGCCGACGGTGTTCGAGCTGCATCGCAATGGGCGGCTGTTTCCGCCCAATTACCTGCACGAGAGCTGGCTCGACTATCTCTATTGGGATACCGAACTCGAGCCGTAGTTCGTCCCGGACCCGAGGCGGGCGCCGTCTGGCTCGCGTCCGGCAAAAAAGAGCCCCGACCAAAAGATCGCCGGGGCCGTCGAGTTTCACAGGACGACTTAGTGGAAGACCGAGACCTCTAGGCGGCGCGCTTTGCCGGAGCGGCACAAAGCGACGTCGCGATCGCCTCGACCGCGCGACTCCAATCATGACCGGCACGATCGTCGGCGCTCAGCCCGAAGGCGAGCAGCGCATCGGCCGGCGCACCACCGTCGCGGAAGAACCGGGCACAAGACGCGCGCGCGACGCCCATCGCCTGATGCCACTGCAGCGGATTGATATGGCTCTGACTCATTCGACACCTCCTCGTTGTGCGCCGCGACTTGCTCCGGCGCGGAGCCTTTTATTGGGTGGCAAGCACACAGAGCGCGCTGACATCACTACGCGAGACCATGTCATGCAATGTCTCGTGGAGACCAACGGCTCCGAACGCTCCACATGCTTGCCATCTCGTTGGAAGGACCCTCTATCCCCTCCGAAACGATACGCGGCGACTTAACTGCCTGACGCCGACGCTATGGGAACTTCCGTCGTTGCTGGAGACGGACTGCCGATAGCGACGATAACCTCACCAATGACTTCCGAAAGCGAACGCCACGACTGGGACTCGGACTGAAACTCCACTGCACACCTCTCTACTGGTGACTCCACTCATGCCTTTCGCCCTGACTTCGGTGCAACCGTCCGGAAGTACGCGAGAAACTGGCCTCCGGACGGTTCGCCTCGATTTGCAGGCACGCTGGGGGAAGCGTGCTAGGGGGAGATTGGCTTTACGCAACGACGCGTGACGCAACACAACAAACTGAACGCTACGCAACGGCACTCAACTGACAACATCGAACGCAACACCACTCGACGCGACGCAACATACGCAACGCTACAAACGCACTACTAAACGGGGACGCATTACTGAGCCGGGAGACGGGGACGGCTGAACTGGCTGACGCGACTTTACTTAGGCAACTGAAGCGGGATGCGGGGTTCCCGAAGTGACTGACGCGAAACGCAACGACCGGACTACGCGAAGCAACTACGAGATACGCAACGGATGCTACCCACCGGCTTCGAACTCATCTCTCAAACGACGCGAGAGAACTTGGGGGCTCTTCAAAGTCTCGAAGTCGGCTTCGTTTGCTTCAACGCGAACTCGGTACCGCGTGTTCCGCGAACAACCGGAATAGACCGTTACTTTTTGACCACGGAAAGGCAGCTCCGTGTCCGACCCACGGTATTTAGCTTGACAGTTGCTGAACGAAAATTGCGCGAGGATTACGGGCGTATCTTGTGGATAACTTTCATCTCAGCGTGACAGCGTGAGACTCAGTGCGCGTACCACGCTTCGTACGCAGCGCGCAGGCCGAGCAGCATCACCAATAGCGATGCGATGACGTTCCAGCCGGCAAACGACAAACCGATAAAACGGCCCGCCGCTTCATCACAGCGCACGACATTCGTTTGCTGCAGGTCCTGCAGGAGATTCCCCGCGGACGTCGTGAGCGCTTGGCCTCCACCGCATGTTTGAGGACCGGGCCAGAAGCCCCATTCGGCGCCCGAGTGATAGACGCCGAGACCTGCGTTGGCGAAGAACGCCAGCGCCACGAGTAAAAACAACATCGATGACCAGCGCGGCTGCCCCGCGCTCAGCAATACGAGTGCGCCAAAGAGAATAGGAACGCCCGCGTAATAGGCGTAGCGCTGCTGCAGGCAGAGCGGGCAGGGCACGAAGCCCGCCAGATGCTCGAAGCCGAGGGCAATGGCAATTCCCGCCGCCGCAAGAAACAACGCAGCGGCGCCGAAGCGATAGGCGGAATGCTCGGTCGGGTTAGTGACGGGAAGGGTCATTGGAACGCCAAGCTACGCGGCTACATCAGAACAGGTATTTAACAGCGACGAACCCGCCGACCAAGAGCACCACGAATAGAGTGGTAACGAGGGTCAGCCGCTTTTCGATAAAGTGCTTGATCGGCTCGCCAAAAAAGTAGAGCAGCGCCGCTACGAGGTAGAAGCGCATGGCGCGCGCGACGATGCTGGCGCCGACGAAGGCGAGCAAATCCATTTTGGCGACGCCGGCGGCGATGGTCACCACCTTGAAGGGGATCGGCGTCGCGCCCTTGATGATGATCGATTCCACCCCGTACTGGTGCACGAAGGCGATGAAGGCATCGAGCGCGCCCTCCTTACCGTAGAACTCGAGGATCGGCAGGCCGATCGCCTCGTAGGCGAAATAGCCGATCGCATATCCTAAAAGTCCACCGATCACCGAAGTCACGGTCGCTATGGTCGCGTACCACCATGCCTTCTGCCGGTCCGCGAGGATCATCGGAATCAGCATGACGTCCGGCGGTATCGGGAAGAACGAGCTTTCGGTGAACGACACAGCGCCGAGTGCCCAAGGAGCACCTTTGCTGTTCGCCTTGCGCATCATCCAGTCATAGATTTTTCGCATGCGGGTCCGTCATTCAGGCGGCGGGATGAACAGGCGTGGGCGCCACCGGCTCCGCACGGTTGGAAAAGCTCATGGCGAGGCGCAACACGATCTCGTTGAGCACGAAGCGGCCGGCACCGCTGGCGCGAATGCGGCGGCCGGGAGCATCGGGCACGAATGCGATGAAGCCTTGGCGGACGAGGTCGGCGAGAGCGGCCTTGGATGGCGCCAATCCGGTTGAGCGCTGAAGCCGGTCGAGATCGACGCCCTCTTCCAAGCGCAGGCCCATGAGCAAAAGTTCGTCGGCCACTTCGGGAGAGGTCAGCGCGGTCTGCTCGGTGAGACCGTGGCCCCGCTTCTCGACCAGCTCGGCCCAGGCTTCCGGGTTGCGCTCGGCGCTCGTGGCATGACGGCTGCCATCGAGCAGCAGGCGACCGTGCGCGCCCGGCCCGCAGCCGACATACTCGCCGTAGCGCCAGTAGATGAGGTTGTGCCGGCTCTCCTCGCCCGGGGCGGCGTGATTGGAAATCTCGTAGGCGGGCAGCCCGGCGGCAGCCGTCAGCTCCTGCGTGACATCATACAGCGCGAAGGCGGCATCTTCGTCCGGCACGACGAGCTTGCCGGCGGCATGCAGCTTGGCGAACGGCGTATCGGGCTCGATGGTCAACTGATAGAGCGACAGGTGCTGGCCGGCGATGCTCAAAGCCTCGCGTAACTCCTCGCGCCAAGCAGCGGGGGGCTGCCCGGGCCGCGCATAGATCAGATCGAACGAGAAACGCTCGAACGTGGAGCGGGCAATTTCGATGGCGGCCTTGGCTTCGGCCACCGAGTGAATGCGGCCCAGCGATCTCAGGATGTCGTCGCGCAGCGACTGCACCCCGAGCGAAACGCGATTGACGCCCGCCGACCGGTAGCCGCGAAACCGGCCCGCTTCCACGCTGCCGGGATTGGCTTCCAGCGTGATCTCCGCTTCGGGCGCGAGCGTCCACAACTGCGCAATGCGCTCGATGATCGCCGCCACGGTCTGCGGCTGCATGAGAGACGGCGTGCCACCGCCGAAGAAGATGCTCGACACGACGCGCGGACCGATGCGCGCTGCCGTGTGCTCAAGTTCGGCGACGAACGCTGCCTGGAAGCGTGCCTCGTCAATGCCGCGGTGGCGTACGTGAGAATTGAAATCGCAATACGGGCACTTCTGCGCACAGAAGGGCCAGTGCACATAAACGCCGAATCCGGGATCGTCAGCCGGCTGCATCGAGGCAATCCCGCTTGAAGTGCTCGAAGGCACGGGTCCGGTGCGAGATGGCATATTTGCTGGCCGGCTCCATTTCACCGAACGTCTGCTCATGGCCGTCGGCAACGAACATCGGATCATAGCCGAAGCCGTTGCTGCCGCGCGGCGGCCAAACGACATGACCGTAAACTTTGCCCTCGAAGAAGCGCACCTCGCCGTCCGGCCAGGCGAGGCACAGCACGGATATGAAGTTGGCGCGCAGCGGCTCGCCTTTCCAGGCCTGCCGCTCCGCCAGCTCGTCGTGAACTCTCTGCATCGCGATGGAAAAATCGCGTCCGGGACCCGCCCAGTCGGCAGTGTACACGCCAGGGGCGCCGCCCAGCGCATCGATCTCGATGCCACTGTCGTCAGCCAGCGCCGGCAACCCGGCCCCCTCGGCGGCGAATACCGCCTTCAGCTTGGCGTTGCCCTCGAACGTCGTTTCCGTCTCGACGGGCTCGGTCAGTCCAAGCTCGCCCGCGGACACTG
>JAESGM010000625.1_pt1 | contig 20247 bp, 17 predicted proteins | sample 9269721 | NCBI WGS metagenome assembly JAESGM01 (sample SAMN15720920, study PRJNA650825) | algae metagenome | isolation source: Komarekiella atlantica HA4396-MV6 and co-occurring heterotrophs from... | place: USA: Theobald House, Kauai, HI | collected 2009-07-29 | reverse complement strand
TCGCGATCCCAGGCCTTGTGCAGGCGGCCGCCAAGCTGCCTGACCACGCTGATCTCGGCGAGTTGCGTGCCGAAGCCGGTCTTGGCCGGCGGCTCGGCGATCGACGGCCCGCCGCTCTCGCGCCAGACCACGAGCACGCCGCTCTCGGCACGCTGGATCGAGATCGTCACCCGACCCGCCAGCGACGACAGCGCCCCGTATTTCACCGCATTGGTCGCCAGTTCGTGGAAGAGCAGGGCGAGCGGCGTCGCGCCGCGGTCGTCGATCTCGACATCATGGCCCTCGATCGCGATCCGACCGGCGTCGAAGGCGAGATAAGGCGCGAACAGATCCGCCATCATCGCCCGCAAGGTGCTGCGGCCGGGGACGGGCTCGCCCTCCTCGAGGCTGGGCCGGACAAGCTCATGCGCCCGGCCGAGCGCGGCGATGCGCTCGCGCAGATCGGCCGCGAAAGCCTTCGCCTCGGGGAACTGGCGCGCCGACAGCGCGATGAGCCCGGACACCACCGCGAAGATGTTCTTGATGCGGTGGCTGAGCTCGCGGCCGAGCAGTTCCTTCTGCTCGGCGGTGCGCCTGGCCTCGTCGATATCGGTGCAGGTGCCGATCCAGCGGACGATCCGGCCATCGCAGTCGCGGACTGGCTGGGCGCGGCCGAGCGTCCAGCGATACGCGCCGGAGCGGTGGCGCAGCCGGTACTGGATCTCGTAGGGCTCGCCGGTCGCCAGGCTGTGGCGCCAGCGCGCCCAGGCCCGCTCCTGGTCCTCGGGGTGGAACATGCCGTTCCACGCCTCGCCATCGGTCGAGCCGGCCGGAACGCCGGTGAACTCGTACCACTGGTCGTTGTAGTAGTCGTGATAGCCGTCCGGCAGAGTCGACCAGACCATCTGCGGCATGGCGTTGGTCAGAACCTTGAACTGCGCTTCGCTCTCGAACAGAGCTGCTCCCGCATCGGCTCTGGTCGCGTCGTTCCTGGTCGCGTCGTTCTTGGTCAAGCCGTCCTCGCAGCGCATGTCAGGGCTGGTGGCCTAAGTCACTGCCGGGGCATGTCAATGTCAAAAGCTAAGTGACGTGCGACGCAAGGGAGCGGGCCGCCTGTCCCGAACGATGAGGCGGGTCGCGCGTTGTCTGCGCGGGAGAAACGATCAGATGACCGACGGACGGCAGGAATTGCGTCAGGCTTTCAGACGCCTCGAGGCGATTACGCCATCCTGGTTGTCTTCGGGCCTCCGCTGGCTCAGGCATCCCCGCTCCTGGTGGGTGCGCATCCCGGCCGGCATCCTGCTGATCCTCGGCGGCGTCTTCGCCATCCTGCCCGGCCTCGGCATTTGGATGCTGCCGCTCGGCCTGCTTCTGCTTGCGGCGGACATTCCCTTCCTGCGCCGTCCGGTGTCGCGATTCACGATGTGGTGCGCGGACCAGTTCGCCCGGTTGAGCCGATGGTGGGCGAGCAGGCGCTGAGTATCCTCCTCAGGAATGTTCAGCGATGATGAACGCTGACCGAATGATCACTGGCCCGATGGACAGACCATGCCGCGCGCTGACATAGTGAGCCGGATGCTGATGGCGAGGCCCGACGCGACGCCGATCGTGCCGCTGATCTCCGGCGACGAACTCGCCAGCGCCTGTGCGGCCTGGATGGCGGCCGGAAACGTCCCGGGCCGCGAGCCGGCATGAGGCGGGGCGCCAGCGCCGCGCCCATCCGCCACGACATCGTCCTCGTCGGCGGCGGTCATACCCATGTCCAGGTGATGACGGAACCTACGGACTCGCCTTCTGAAACCAAGGGGTCTAGGATAGAACAAATAGCGAACATTGGCTCTCCGCATGCCCTCGAATGACAAACTCCTGGCCGACCTGCGCGGTCGCCTTGCCGAGGCGGCCCTGCGCTCAGGGCCTGCCCATGTCGGGCAGGTGACGTTCGGGCTGCCTGCTCTCGACGACCCGCTCGGCGGCGGCATTTCGCGCGCGGCCCTGCATGAGGTCCATGCGGCGGGAACGGCCGACCTGGCCGCAGCGACCGGGTTTTCCGTGGGGCTGGCGCTCAGGGCGGCGCGGATGCGGCCGATCCTGTGGGTCCGGCAGGATGTCCTCGATGCCGAGACCGGGCAGCTGAATCCACCGGGCCTCGTCGAGCTTGGCTTCGATCCCTCGCGCATCCTGCTGGTGCGGGCGCGCGATGCGCAGGGCGTGCTGCGCGCCGGTGTCGAGGCCGCGCGCTGCGCTGCGCTGGGCGCGGTGCTGATCGAGCCCTGGGGCGAGCCGCGTCTGCTCGACCTGACCGCGAGCCGGCGGCTGGCTCTGGCGGCCGAGGGCTCGGGCGTCATGACGGTGCTGCTGCGCGCCTCCCGCAGGCAGGACGCCAGCGCCGCCCGCACCCGCTGGCAGGTCGCGTCGCTGCCGTCACGGGCGCTGGAGGCCAATGCGCCGGGCAATCCGGCTTTCAGTCTCAGGCTGCTGCGCCATCGCGGCGGCCTTTCAGAATGTGAGTGGCGTGTGGAGTGGAGCCGTGACCGACAATCTTTCCAGGAACGATCTGATTTCCAGGAACGATCTGATTTCCAGGAACGATCTGCTTTCCAGGAACAATCCGTCTTCCCCGCCAGAGCCGCATCCACCGAGACGTCACCCGATGCCGCGCCGCTATCTCGCTCTGTGGTTCCCTTTCCTGCCGACAGACCGGCTGCGGCGGGAGCGCAGGATTCCGGGTTCCGGCAGGCCGGGTGAGCCGCCGCTGGTCGTGGTCGAGATGCAGCAAAACACACTGCGCCTCGTCGATTGCGACGCCAACGCCGTGCGGCTGGGCCTCACACGCGGATTGACGCTGGCCGATGCGCGCGCCCGCATTCCCGATCTCGTCGCGGTCGATGCGGATCGCCACGCCGATGAGCGCCTGATCGATCGACTGGCTGCCTTCTGCGACCGTTTCACGCCGCTGGTCGCGCTCGATCCGCCTCATGGCCTGCTGCTCGACATCACCGGCTGCGCCCATCTCTTCGGTGGCGAGGCGGCCCTTCTGGCGTCGATCGCGGGGTATCTGCGCCGTGGCGGGCTCACGCATCGCAGCGCCGTCACGGGTACGCCCGAGGCTGCCCATGCGCTCTCGCGTTTCGGGCCGGGCGGCATCGTCCCGGCGGGCGGCGACGAGGCCATGATCCGGCCGCTGCCAGTCGCCGCGCTGGAGACAAGCGCCGAAGCCGTCATCGCCCTGTCCCGCGCCGGGCTGAAAACCGTGGGCGATCTGGCCGATCGGCCGTCCAGCGCCCTGTCGGCACGCTTCGGCGAGGGGCTGGCGATCCGGCTCAGGCGGACGCTGGGCCGGGAGGATGCGCGCATCACGCCGTTGCGCCCGCCGCCGGCCTGCATGGTCGAGCGGCATTTCGCCGAGCCGCTGCTGGACATGGCGGGGCTGGAACAGGTCGTGGTGCGGCTGATCACCGACGCCGGCCGCGTGCTGGAACAGCGCGGCGAAGGCGGGCGGGCTTTCGAGATCAGCTTCTTTCGCAGCGACGGCGCGGTCAGGCGGCTCCTGATCGAGACCGGCCGGCCCTCGCGGGACTCCAAAGCGATCCTGCGGCTCTATCGCGAACGGATCGAGGCGCTGGCCGACCCGCTCGATCCCGGCTTCGGCTTCGACGCCGTCCGCCTCGCCGTGCCCGTCTGCGAGCCCCTGAACACCCATCAGCCCAGCCTCGACTGCCGCGCCGTCGAGGACGAGGCCGTCGCCGATCTCGTCGACCGGCTGGTCACCCGCTTCGGCCGCGACCGCGTGCTGCGCTTCGTGGCGCAGGACAGCCATGATCCGCGCCGCGAGGCGAAGGCGGTTCCAGCCCTTGCGCCGCCTGCCGCCGGGGTCGCCTGGCCGAAGCCTGAGCCGAATGCGCCGCCCTCGCGCCCGCTCCAGCTCTTCGAGCCGCCACAGCCGATCGAAACCCTGGCGCAGGTGCCCGATGGGCCGCCGCTGCGCTTCCGCTGGCGACGCGTCCTGCACGAGATCGCCCGGGCCGAAGGCCCCGAGCGGATCGCGCCGGAATGGTGGCGCGACGGCCCCTCCGAGCCGACGCGCGACTATTACCGCGTCGAGGATGCGCAAGGCCGCCGCTTCTGGCTTTTTCGCGCCGGTCTCTACGAACGCACGGAGGAACCTCCGCGCTGGTTCCTGCACGGGCTGTTCGCATGAGATTGACCTCATGAGCGCTTATGCCGAACTCGTCGCTGCTACGAATTTCTCATTTTTGCGGGGCGCATCGCCTGGCCCCAACATGCTGCTGACCGCCCTGTTGCTGGGGCATTCCGGCATCGGCATCGCCGACCGCAACACGGTGGCCGGCGTGGTGCGGGTCTGGAGCGCGCTCAAGGATCTGCGCGAGGGGCTCAAACCGATCGAGAAACTGAAGGAGGGCGACAGCCCCGGCGAGCATGTCTGGGTGGAAAACCCGGTTTTCGCGGGGCTCAACCTCGCGCCCGAGAAAATCCAGACGATGGTGGCATCGTTTAGGCTTGTCGTCGGCAGCCGGCTCGTCTTCGCCGACGGCACGCCCGACATCGTCGTCTACCCCGCCAACCGCGCCGGCTGGGGCCGGCTCTGCCGGCTGCTCAGCACCGGCAACCTGAAGGATGGGGTTAAGAAGGGCGAATGCCGTCTTGTTCTCGACGATCTGCTGTCCGATGCGCGCGACCTCCTGCTGGTTCTGATGCCAGAACGCAGTCTCGACGTCTTGCCTACGCTGCTCGCCCGGCTGGACGAGGCTGCGCCCGGCGCTGTCTGGCTCGGAGCGAGCATGCATCGACGCGGCGATGATCGCCGCCGCCTTGCGCGCCTGAAGACGATTGCGGCCGCGACCCGCACGCCGCTGCTGGCGACCAACGACGTGCTCTACGACGCTCCCGAACAGCGCGACCTGCAGGACCTGCTGACCTGCATTCGCGAGGGCGTGACGATCGACCGCGCAGGGCGTCTGCTCGAGGCCAACGCAGAGCGCCATCTCAAGACGGCGCAGGAGATGAAGCGGCTGTTCCGCGATGCGCCCGAGGCGATCGAGGAGATCGGCCATCTGCTCGACCGGATCGACTTCGATCTCGGCCAGCTCCGATACGAATATCCCGACGAGCCCGTGCCGCCCGGCTGGACGCCGCAGGGCTGGCTGGAAGAGCTGGTGCGCCGGCGCTCGCAAATCCGCTACCCGGACGGGGTGCCCGACAAGGTCCAGAAACTGCTCGACAAGGAGCTGGTCCTGATCGCGCAGCTCGACTATGCGCGCTATTTCCTGACCATCCGCCAGATCGTCGATTTCGCCGAGAACCGGGGCATTCTCTGCCAGGGCCGGGGTTCGGCCGCCAATTCCGCCGTCTGCTTCGTGCTCGGCATCACGGCCGTCGATCCCGCCGAGAGCGACGTGCTGTTCGAGCGCTTCATCTCGACGCAGCGCCGCGAGCCGCCCGACATCGACGTCGATTTCGAGCACGAGCGGCGCGAGGAGGTGATCCAGTGGATCTACGAGACCTATGGCCGCCATCGCGCCGGCATCGCGGCGACCGTGATCCGCTACCGTCCGCGCAGCGCCATCCGCGACATCGGCAAGGCGCTGGGCCTGACCGAGGACGTCACCGCCAGGATCGCCTCGACGCAATGGGGGAGTTGGGGCACGGACATCGGCGACGCCCATGTCCGTCAGGCCGGGCTCGATCCGGCCAATCCGACGATCGCGCGCGCCGTCGGCTTCGCCATCCGCCTGCTCGGCTTTCCGCGCCATCTCTCGCAGCATGTCGGCGGCTTCGTGCTGGCGCGGGACCGGCTCGACGAGCTGGTCCCGGTCGGCAACGCCGCCATGGCGGAGCGCACCTTCATCGAATGGGACAAGGACGACATCGACGCGCTGCGGCTGATGAAGGTCGACGTGCTGGCGCTCGGCATGCTGACCTGCATCCGAAAAGCCTTCGACCTGCTGCGCGCGCATGAGGGCAAGGATCTCGGCCTGGCCGGTGTCCCGGTCGGAGACGAGGCGACCTACGACATGCTCTGCGAGGGCAAATCGCTCGGCGTCTTCCAGGTCGAGAGCCGGGCGCAGATGAACATGCTGCCGCGCCTGAAGCCGCGCATCTTCTACGATCTCGTCATCCAGGTCGCGATCGTCCGGCCCGGCCCGATCCAGGGCGACATGGTGCATCCCTATCTGAGGCGCAGGGCCAAGCTGGAAGACGTCAGCTATCCCGCGCCTGCGCCCGAGCATGGCCCGCATGACGAACTGGAAAAGGTTCTGGAAAAGACCAAGGGCGTGCCGCTCTTCCAGGAGCAGGCGATGAAGCTCGCCATGGTCGCGGCGAAATTCAGCGACATCGAGGCCAACGGCTTGCGCAAGGCGATGGCGACCTTCCGGAATGACGGCACCATCGGCAATTACGAAGAGCTGATGGTCGAGCGCATGGTCGGGCGCGGCTATGAGCGCGCCTTCGCCCAGCGCTGCTTCGACCAGATCAAGGGTTTCGGCAGCTACGGCTTTCCCGAAAGCCACGCCGCCTCCTTCGCCAAACTGGTCTACGTCTCGTCCTATCTCAAGAAGCACCACCCCGCCGCCTTCGCCTGCGCGCTGCTGAATTCGCAGCCGATGGGGTTTTACGCCCCCGCCCAGATCGTGCGCGAGGCGCAGGAGAACGGCGGGGTGGAGGCAAGGCCGATCGACATCAATCTGAGCGAATGGGACAATAAGCTGGAGCGGGGCTTTTATCGCGATGAGCTTGCCGCAAAGGGCGCGGGGAACCCTCTCCCGGAGGGAGAGGGCAGGGTGAGGGGACGGACGTTCTCCGCATGGGGCGCGACCTCACCGCTGCGCCGGTTGGGTTCTCGCTCCACTGGTCACACGTCCTTCACCTCACCCCTGCCCCTCTCCTTACAGGAGAGGGGTTCTCTCGCGCTCCGCCTCGGCTTCCGCCAGATCGACGGCTTTCGAGAAGAGTGGGGTCTCGCGATCGAACGGGCGCGCGGCACGGGCTTTTCCGGCATCGAAGACCTGATGCGCCGCGCAAACCTTCCCGCCCGCGCCATGCGCCTGCTCGCCGACGCCGACGCGTTCCGCTCGATCGGCCTGGACCGCCGCGAGGCGCTCTGGGCCGTGCGCCGCCTCCCCGACGACGACGCCCTGCCGCTCTTCATATCGGCTCAGGCCCGCGAACTCGGGACCGAGCCGGATGCGTCGCTGCCCATCATGGCTCTGCAGGAGCATGTCGTCGCCGATTACCAGACGGCGCGGCTTTCGCTGAAGGGCCATCCGATGGGGCTGCTGCGGCCCCTGTTCCGCTCGCAGGGGATTTCGAGCAGCGCGGAGACCGACGCCAAAGCCGACGCCGCCTTCGTGCGGACCGCCGGCATCGTGCTGGTGCGCCAGCGCCCCGGCAACGGCAAGGCGATCTTCATCACGCTGGAGGACGAGACCGGCGTCACCAATGTCGTGCTCTGGGCGCGCCTGTTCGAGCGCTATCGCCGCCAGGTCATGGGCGCGCGGCTGCTGCTGGTCGAAGGCCGCGTCCAGAAGAGCCCCGAAGGCGTGACGCATCTGATGGCGCAGCGCGTCTTCGACCGGACCGCCGATCTGCTCAGCCTGTCGGACACCCATCGCGCCGAGATCGCCCTGACGCGGGCAGACGAAATCCTGCATCCGCAGGTTCCGCGCGGCCGTCATCCGCGCAATGTCCGCATCCTGCCGAAATCGCGGGATTTCCATTAGCCGGAGGCACGCGCGGACCGAGATGGCGTCAGCAACAGGGTCGACGAAGCGGACCGTTTACGCGCTTCGCCTGCTTTCTTGCTGGTCTTCCGACCCAGCCCTTCGTCCCTGCACGCCAGACCCCATTGGATACGAGCAACAGACTGACGCGCGGCCAGATGCTGCTGCTGCAAGGCGTTACCGCTATTTCTTTTTGAATTTCGAGATCAGCCACTTGGCGAAGTGGCTGGGGGACTAGGATTCGAACCTAGACAACCAGAGTCAGAGTCTGGGGTCCTACCGTTAGACGATCCCCCAACGGCGCAAGGGCGCGGATTGTCCGCGCTCGCGTTGGTGAGCCGGGGGTCTAATCAATGCCGGCCCGGATGGCAAGCGCAGAATGAGGCGGCGCGGAATGCGGAGCCTGGAACAGCAGTCCCGCCCCGGCTGCGACCAGGCTGCCGTCAGGCCCCGCTCAGCGTGCGCCGGACAGCGTCGCGCCAGCCCGCGACCTTGCGGTCGCGCTCGCTGGCGGCCATGCCGGGCATGAAGCGGCGCTCCAGCCGCCATTGATCGGCGAATCGGACGGGCTCGGGCAGGAGGCCCGCGTCGAGGCCGGCGAGATAGGCCGCGCCCAAAGCTGTCGTCTCCAGCACGGTCGGGCGGTCGACGGGCAGGCCCAGAATGTCGGCCAGGCGCTGCATCGTCCAGTCGGACGCGACCATGCCGCCATCGACGCGCAGCACGGCCTTGCCCTGCCCGGCCGCCGGCCAGTCGGCCCGCATCGCCTCGATCAGGTCGAGCGTCTGGTAGCAGACGCTTTCCAGCGCGGCGCGGGCGAATTCGCGCGGGCCGGTGCCGCGCGTCAGGCCGAAGATCGCCCCCCTCGCGGCGGCGTCCCAATGCGGCGCCCCCAGGCCCACGAACGCCGGCACGAGATAGACGTCCTGCGCCGGATCGGCGGCCTCGGCCAGCGGGCCGGTTTCAGCCGCGTTGCCGACGAGGCCGAGCCCGTCGCGCAGCCATTGCACGGCCGCTCCCGCGATGAAGATCGAGCCCTCCAGCGCGTAGGTGCGCTCGCCGCCGAGCTGATAGGCGATGGTCGAGAGCAGGCGATGTTTCGACGAGACCGGCTCGGCCCCGGTGTTGAGCAGGGCGAAGCAGCCGGTGCCATAGGTCGATTTGACCATGCCGGGCGAAAAGCAGGCCTGGCCGATCGTCGCGGCCTGCTGGTCGCCGGCAATGCCCCGAACGGAGATCGCAGCCCCGAAATGTTCGGGGAGCGTCTGCCCGAAATCGGCGGCGCAGTCGCGCACCTCGGGCAGCATCGCGGCCGGCACGCGGAAAAGCGCCAGCAGTTCCTCGTCCCAGACGCCGCGTCTTATGTCGAACAGCAGGGTGCGGGCCGCATTGGTGGCGTCGGTCGCATGGGTCCTGCCGCCGGTCAGCCGCCAGAGCAGGAAGGAATCGACCGTGCCGAAGGCGAGTTCTCCCGCCTCGGCGCGGCGGCGGGCGCCGGGCACATTGTCCAGCATCCAGCCGATCTTGGTGGCGGAGAAATAGGGGTCGAGCCGCAGGCCCGTACGCGCGGCGACCAGCGCTTCGTGGCCGGCCTGCGCGAGGTCCGCGCAGATCGGCGCGGTGCGCCGGTCCTGCCAGACGATGGCGCGGTGGATCGCCCTGCCCGTCCCGCGGTCCCAGACCAAAGTCGTCTCGCGCTGGTTGGTGATGCCGATCGCGGCGATGTCGCGCGCCTCCAGCCTCGCCTTGGACAGCGCCGCGCGGCAGGTCGCCAGCACCGTGTCCCAGAGGTCTTCCGGCTCGTGCTCGACCCAGCCCGAGGCGGGGAAGTGCTGGGCGAATTCCTGCTGCGCGCTGGCCACCGTGTGCAGACGGTCGTCGAAGACGATCGCGCGCGAGGATGTCGTGCCCTGGTCGATGGCGAGGATGTAACGTGCGGCCATGACGTTTCCCGAGGATCGGCCGGCTCGAGCTGCGGCCCTGCCGGCAGATGTGCCGGAAGGCGCGGCGTCGGGCAAGACGGCGGCGTGCTGACGAAGGTTCCGCTTGGCACCGGCGCGTCGCTCTTGTTACGGTCGCAGGCGAAGCAAGCAGCCGGGCCGTTCGCCCGGCTCCCGCCGCGAGGCTTCGCACGCGCGGACGGTCAAGGGATTGGGGAACGTGACGGTCGAGGACCGGCAGGAGCGGGGCGGCGCATTGGCGGCGTCGGCGCAGGTCAATGGCGTCGATCCGCTCGCGGTCGGCACGCTCTTCCATGCGCCGCGCCAGCATCCGGTGACCTACGCTGCGCTCGATCTCGGCACCAACAACTGCCGCCTGCTGATCGCGCGGCCGGCCCAGCACGGCTTTCGCGTCGTCGATGCGTTCTCGCGGATCGTGCGCCTCGGCGAGGGGCTGGCCGCCAGCGGGCGGCTGGCCGACGCCGCGATGGACCGGGCCGTCGAGGCGTTGAAGATCTGCCGCTCGAAAATGGCCAATCGCGGCGTCAGCCGGGCCCGGCTCGTGACGACGGAAGCCTGCCGGGCCGCGACCAACGGGCTCGATTTCGTCCGCCGCGTCGCCGAGGAAGCCGAGTTGCAGCTCGAGATCGTCGATCAGCGCACCGAGGCTTCGCTGGCGGTCTCCGGCTGCGCGGCGCTGGCCGATCCGGCCGCCGAGGGCGTCATCGTCTTCGACATCGGCGGCGGCTCGACCGAGATCATCTGGATGGGCGGCCGGGCCGAGGCGCGCGATCCGGCCGGGCGCATCAAGGAATGGGCCTCGCTGCCGATCGGCGTCGTCACCGTGGCCGAGCGCTATGGCGGCGTCGATGTCGGGCGCGCGCTGTTCGAGCGCATGGTCGACGATTGCACGTTGACGCTTGCGCCCTTCGCCATCAAGGCGGCGAAGGCGCGCGAGGCCAGGAGCTTCCACCTGCTCGGCACGTCGGGCACCGTCACCACCGTCGCCGGCATCCATCTCGGATTGCCGCGCTATGACCGGCGGATGGTCGATGGGCTGTGGATGCAGCAGAGCGACATCCTCACTGTCATCGACCGGCTCGTCGCGATGGACTATGCCGAGCGCGCGGCGAACGCCTGCATCGGCCGCGAGCGCGCCGACCTCGTGCTGGCGGGCTGCGCGATCTTCGAGGCGATCCGCCGGGCCTTTCCGAGCGAGCGGGTCCGCATCGCCGATCGCGGCCTGCGCGAGGGCATCCTGCTGCGGATGATGCATGAAGACCGCGCCTGGCAGCGGCGGAGACATTTATGAGCACCGGGAAAGCGGGCGGCAAATCCAGCGTGGCCGGCGCGCGGGACATGCGCGTCAAGGTCAGGAAGGCCGGCAAGCTCAAACATTCGTCGCAGCTCTGGCTCGAGCGCCAGCTCAACGACCCTTATGTGAAGCGGGCGCGCGAACTCGGCCATCGCTCGCGGGCGGCCTTCAAGATCGAGGAGATGGACGAGCGCTACAAGTTCCTGAAGCCGGGGCAGAAGCTGATCGACCTCGGCTGCGCGCCGGGCGGCTGGTGCCAGATCGCCGCCAGGAAGATCGGGCTGGAGCAGGGCAAGGGCCGCATCATCGGCATCGACCTGCTGCCGGTCGATCCGATCCCTGGCGTCGAGCTGATCCAGATGGATTTCATGGCTGAGGAGGCCCCTGCCCTGCTGACCGAACGGCTCGGCGGCCGCGCCGACGGGGTGATGTCCGACATGGCCGCCAACACCACCGGCCACAAGAAGACCGACCATCTCAAGATCATCGCGCTGGCGGAAGCGGCGCTGGACTTCGCCAACGGCATCCTCGCGCCGGGCGGCTTCTTCCTCGCCAAGCTTTTTCAGGGCGGCGAGAGCGCCGAGCTCCTGGCCCAGCTCAAGCGCGACTTCACCACCGTGCGCAACGTCAAGCCGGCGGCGAGCCGGCCCGATTCCTCTGAGCTTTACGTGCTGGCGACGGGGTTTAGGCGGAAAGAACCGGCTGTAGAGGCGCAGGCCTGACGGGCTACGGGATTTCGCTCAGAAACACCACGTCATCCCGGGGCAAGCCCGGCATGACGTGGTCTTTCCGAGCGAACTGGCTCGCTGGGCGCCATCACTTCTCCAGAAAGGCCCGAATCGCGCCCTCGGCCTGCTTCATCGAGATGACGCCGTCGAGATGGCCGCGCGTGCCCTGCAGGAAGACCTGCGTGACGTTGCCGCCGGCCTTCTTCAGCCCGTCGGCGGTGCGCTCGATCATGTCGGGCGTGAAGACGAGATCCCTGGGCTGCGTGATCAGCAGCACCGGGGCCTTGATCTTCGTCACCGCATCCGCAAGCGAGACGCCGCCGGCCGCGAAAAGCTGGTTCGCCTTGACCAGATAGAGAAAATGGTTCGCGTCTGAGACCTTTGCCCGCGCCTCGCCGGCATTGTCGAGCACGCTCTGGACCTGGAACTTGTTGCCGAGCGCCTTGGCCGGGGCCTCGCCCTCCTTGGCCGGCCGGCGGCCGAAGGTGGCGTTGGCCCATTCCGCGTGGTTGGCCTGCAGCGTCACCACGGTCAGCGCCTTGGCGAGGCCTGCGTTGGGCGGCGTCTTGCCATAATAATCGCCCTTGTTCCAGTTGGGATCGACCAGGATCGGGGCGGCCCAGACATCGAGCCAGGCGATCAATTGCGCGTCGGCTTCGGCCGCGCCGATCACCGGCATCGCCTTCGCCACCATCTCGGGATGGCTCGTCGCCCATTCATAGGTCTGGAGCGCTCCCATCGAGGGGCCGGCGACCAGCGCCAGCCTCTTGATCCCGAGGCTTTCGACCAAAGCCTTCTGGACATTGACGAAATCGCCGATGGCCACGACGGGGAAATCGAGCGCGTAGGGTTTTCCGGTGTCGGGATCGATCGAGGCGGGGCCGGTCGTCGTGACGGTCTTGTCGCCGGTGTTGAGGTTGACCAGCGTGTCGGAGGACAGGACGAAATACTTGTCGGTGTCGATCGCCTTGCCCGGTCCGATGATCGCGTCCCAATAGCCGGGCGCGGCGTCGGCGGCGGCATATTTGCCGGCCGCATGCGAGTTTCCGGAGAAGAAATGGCAGATCAGGATCGCGTTCGATTTGTCGGCGTTGAGCGTGCCGTAGCTCTCCCAGCCGACCCTGACGTTCTTCAGCGTCCGGCCGCCCTGCGTGGTGAAGCTCGGCAGCTCGAAGATCTTCTTCTCGACGATCAGCTCCTGCGCCTCTGCGCTTCCCGTCATCGTCATGCCCGCCATCGCCATGCAGGCGGCGCCAAACGCAGCCGCGATCCAGTGTGTCATGCCCAGGCTTCCTTCCCAAACGGCCGTCAGGCGGCCTTGGACAGGATCAGAGCGGATTTTTGCGACGGGCGGAAGAGAGTCCGGCACGGGAAGCGCTAGGGGGAACCCCTCTCCCGGAGGGAGAGGGGCAGGGGTGAGGGGTCGGCCCTTCAACCAGCGAAACAAAACCTATCCGCACATCCGTTCAGGCAAATCACGAAACGTCCGACCCCTCACCCTGCCCTCTCCCTCCGGGAGAGGGTTCCGCGTCGTGCGTCCGAGGCCAACATTCCGGTTGGGTTCTCCGTCCTCGCCAACTCTCACACCGTCTCCAGCAGCGCCTTCATCAGCGCCCGGCGCGGCGCGATCGACGAGATCAGCGCATATTCCTGCAAGGTGTGCGCGCCGTCGCCGTCGATGCCGAGGCCGTCGAGCGTGGGCACGCCGAGCGCGGCGGTGAAATTGCCGTCGGAGCCGCCGCCGGTCATCGGCACGTCCTCGAGATCGATGCCGATGCCGGCCGCCAGCTTCTGCGCATGCAGGAAGAGCCCGGCGACGGCGGTCGATTTTTCGTAGGGCGGGCGGTTCATGCCGCCGCTGATCCTGATCGCGACGTCCCGGTCATGCGGTTCGAGCGAGAGGATGCGGCGCTCCATCTCGATCCCGTCCGCCACGGTGGTGACGCGCATGTCGATGCTGAACCAGGCATGCTGCGGGATGACGTTGGCGGCCGTGCCGCCGCCGACCAGCGCGACCGAGGTGGTGATGCCGCGCGCATAATCCGTCATCGCCTCCACAGTGAGGATCTGGTGCGCCGCCTCGCGGATGGCGCTGCGGCCGTCGGCATGGCGCGAGCCGGAATGAGCCGGCCGGCCCTCCAGCCTGACGTCGAAACGGCCCACGCCCTTGCGCGCGGTGACCACCGCACCGCCGGGGCGCGCTGGCTCCGTCACCAGCACGGCGGCGCAGCCGCGGCCGATCTCCTCGATCACGCCGCGCGTCGTCGGCGAGCCGATTTCCTCGTCGGGCGTGAACAAAAACAGGATCGGCCGCTGCGCGGAGCCCGCGATCGCGACATCCTTGAAGGCCTGCAAGGCGAGCCAGGCGCCGCCCTTCATGTCGAAGACGCCCGGCCCGTAGAGCCGGTCGCCCTCGACGCGGACGGGTAGATCGGCGGCGGCCGTGCCGAGCGGATGGACCGTGTCGAGATGCGACATCACCGCGATGGCGGGTTGGCCCGTCTCAGGGCCCGCCCGCAGAATCAGGCTGTCGCCGAGCCCGTCGCGCCCCGGCAGCCGCTCGACCGAGATGGGCAGGCCCGCAACCTCGGCCGCGACGAGGTCCATCATCGCGTTGACGCCGGGCGCATCCGTGGTCGGGCTTTCGCAGGCGAGCCAGGCGGAGAGGGCGGAGATGTCGGCGCTGGAATCGGTCATGCTGCGAGCTTTGCCAAGAAGAGCGGCGGACGCAAGGATGGGTGGTCGCCTTGCGGTGAGCACCAACCTCTGTCTTCTGCATTCAGACAGAAGCACGGGAGCCTCGACGCGAACCCCTCCCCCTCGTGGGGAGAGGCAGGGGTGGGGGGCGACCGACCGGGTGAGCGGGCTTTCGGAAAAGATGAGCCGGCAGCAGCGATACTGCCATTCGAGAACGAATCGCTCTTGCCCTACGCCCCCCACCCCTTCCCCTCCCCACAAGGGGGAGGGGTTTCCGTCGAGGTCCCGAACGCAATCACCGAGGACTCAGCCTCATTGCAAAGGGCTCTAGAACGGGATGTCGTCGTCCAGATGCGTCGAGGTCGAGCGGCCGCCGCCTCCCGCCATCGCCGGCTGGCGCGAGCCGCCGCCACCCATCGGCGAGGAGCGCCCGAAGGAGCCGCCGCCCGAGGAGCGATCCTCCATCGCCCCGCCGCCCTCGCCATATTCGTCGGAGCCGCCCTGGCCGCGGCTGTCGAGCAGCGTCAGTTCGCCGCGATAGCGCTGCAGCACGACCTCGGTGGTGTATTTCTCGACGCCCGACTGGTCCTGCCATTTGCGGGTCTGGAGCTGGCCCTCGATGTAAACCTTCGAGCCCTTCCTGAGATACTGCTCGGCGACCTTGGCGAGGTTCTCGTTGAAGATGACGACGGAGTGCCACTCGGTGCGCTCCTTCTTCTCGCCGGACTGCTTGTCGCGCCAGGTCTCCGACGTCGCGATGCGCAGGTTGACCACGGGCTCGCCGGAGCCGAGACGCCGAACCTCCGGGTCGCGCCCGAGATTGCCGACCAGAATGACCTTGTTGACGCTACCAGCCATGAGAGGCTCCATTTCCTGCGCACATCTGAACACCGGCCTGCGACCGGAAGCGGACCCTAGCGGCCCGTAGCGAAACTATCAACGATGTTCCTGTTTTGTTCAAGCGGAAAAGCACGGGTTGTCCCCGGTTTTCGGTGACAGATCCAGAATTTATCGAACGCCTCAAACAGCGTCCGTTTCATCCGACGGCCCTCATCCTGAGGAGCGCTTCCATAGGAAGCGCGTCTCGAAGGATGCTCCAGAGAGCGCTTTCCGTGCAAACTGGAGCATCCTTCGAGACGCAGCCTGCGGCTGCTCCTCAGGATGAGGGATCAAGGCTCCGATGCGATGGTCAGCCGGCCGCTCAGCGCTCGCGCCAGATCGCGGCCTCGCTGAAGCCGAGCGCCGCGAACTCCGCCGACCGCAGCCCGGCCTCGGCTTCCGAGAAGAACTCGTCGAGCTGCGGGGGCGCGACCGATGTCCCGCTCAGCATGGCATGGGCCTGGCCGCGATGATGGGTCTGGTGCTGGAACAGGTGCAGCAGCAGCCGGTCCATGCGCTCGCGCTGAATGCGGCCGGTGCGATGCACGCTGACGATACCGGCATAGCCGGCGTCGTCGAGCGCCTCGACCACGGCGATCAGGCGGCGATCGACGGTGACTTGCGCCTCCTGCAGGGCCGGGACCGTGGCGCAGGGTTCAGGGTCAGCCCAGGCCGCAGGGCCGAGCGTGCCGCCCTCCATCGCGTCGACATAGAAATGGTCGATCACGAGGATGTGGTTCAGCGTCGCGCGCAGACCCGGGAAGAAGCCGGTGCGCGGCGCGCCGAACTCGGCCGCCGACAGACCGGCGCAGGCGGAGAGCAGCCGGTGGTTCGCCCAGGCGTTGTTATGGGCCATCGTCCGGTAGGCCAGTCCGACATCCATCGCGTCCCTCCCTCGCGCCAGCGGGCGCCATTTCATCACCGATACAAGAGTTTGTGACCACAAAGAGAGGTTTCACCTTTCCTGCTTCCTGCTTTATGCGGGCGACGCATCGAAGCGGCGCATGGCCGGCTTCAGGACGATCGAGGACCTGCACGATGAGCGTCGCAAACGGCCGGGCCTTTCTGGCGACCCCCGGCCCGACAAATATTCCCGACCGCGTGCTCCAGGCGATGATGCGCCCGGCCGAGGAGTTGAGCTCGCATCCGATCGTCAGCCTGACCGAATCCGTGCTGGCCGACCTGAAGCGCATCTTCCGCACGACAGGCGAAACCTTCGTCTACTCCGCCAACGGCCATGGCGGCTGGGAGGCGGCGCTGACCAATGTGCTCTCGCGCGGCGACAAGGTGCTGGTGCTGGCGAGCGGGCGCTTCGCCATCGGCTGGGGCGAGATGGCGAAGTTCATGGGCGCCGATGTCGAGGTGCTGCCGGGAAGCTGGCGCGCCGCGATCGACCCTGCCGCCGTCGAGGCCCGCCTCCGTGCGGATGCCGGCCATGCGATCAAGGCGGTGCTGATGGTGCAGATCGACACCGCGTCCGGCGTCGTCAACGACGTTCAGGCGGTGCGCGCGGCGATCGACGCGGCCGGCCACCCGGCCCTGTTCATGGTCGATGGCGTCGCCTCGGTCGGCTGCATGCGCTTCGAGATGGATGGATGGGGCGTCGATGTCGCGATGTCTGCTTCGCAGAAGGGGCTGATGACCTCGCCGGGGCTGGCATTCGTGGCCGCCAACGAAAAGGCGCTCGCAGCGCACAAGTCCGCGACGATGAAGACGCTGTACTGGGACTGGTCGTCCCGGATGAACACGCTGGCCTATATGAAGCATTGCGGCACCGCGCCGGAGCACCTGCTCTTCGGCCTGCGCGCGGCGCTCGACATGATTTTCGAGGAAGGGCTCGAGGCGGTCTGGACGCGCCATGCCCTGCTCGCGGGGGCAACCCATGCGGCGGTGGCGAAATGGTCGGAAGGCCAGGCGCTGTCCTTCAACGTGCCCGAGCCGGCGCAGCGCGCACCCTCCGTGACGCCGATCCTGGTGCAGGGCGTCGAGACGACGGCGATAACCGATTTCGCCCGCGACATCTGCGGCGTCACGCTGGGCCTGGGCATCGGCGATCTGACCGGACAGGCCTTCCGCATCGCCCATATGGGCCATGTCAACGCGCCGATGGTGCTGGGCGCGCTCGGCGCGGTCGAGATGGCGCTGCAGGCGAAATCGATCCCGCATGGTTCGGGCGGTGTTGCCGCTGCCGTCGAGTTCCTCGCGGGCACGGTGCAGTAGACGCGTCGCCCAGCCTCAGAGCGCGTGGGCTGGCGCGCTGGTCGTATCGAACAGGTCCGGGAAGCGCTCCGCCAGCCTCGGCAGCGCGCTCAGGATCTCGCGCAGATGGACGCGCATCGCGGCTTCCGCCTGCTGGGGGTCGCGGGCGCGCAATCCCGCAAGGATCGCCTCGTGCTGGCTGATCAGCAGCGCCAGCGGCGAGGCCTCGGGCAGGCTGAGATAGCGCACGCGGTCGGTCTGGGCGCGGGCGCTCTCGACGACGCGCATCGCATAGTCGCATTCGACGCATTCGGCGATGGCGCGGTGGAAGGCCTCGTCCAGCGCGTAGAAGCGGCTGAAATCGCCCGCATCGGCAGCCGCCTTCTGCGCCGCGATCAGGCGCTCGATCCTGCCGACGCCATCATCGTCGATCAGGCCGGCCGCGCTGCGCACCAGCGCGCATTCGATCGCCTCGCGCACGAAGCGGGCGTTCAGCACCTCGCGCACAGAAATCTTGACGACATAGGTGCCCCGGCTCGGCAGCACCTGCAGCAGGCCCTGCTCGGCGAGCTTGATGAAGGCCTCGCGCACCGGCTGGCGGCTGACGCCGTAGCGCAGCGCGATCTCCTTCTCCGACAGCCCCTCGCCCGGCCGCAGCTGCATCTCGATGATCGCCTGGCGCAGGCGCTGGATAATCTGCGGGACGATCGGATCGGCGATCTTCAACGCGGCGGCGCTGGCTGCGGCAGGCGGTGTCATGACGTCTTGCGTTCCCCGAAAGCTGAGCTATCATACCGGTATGGTGCCATACTTCAAGCGTCACCGAGACGCGCGAGCACCTCCTGGGAGGATAGCAGATGTTCACTCTCGCAAGACGTGGCCTTCGCGTGCTGGCGCTCGGCCTTGCAGCCGCGATGGCGCTGCCGTTGGCGGCAAGCGCGCAACAGCTCAACGTCAACACCGCGCTGACCCGCGACGATCCGATCTACAAGGGCCTCGAGCGGCTGCGCGACCGCGTCGCCGAGCGCTCGAAGGGGCAGCTCACCATCCGCATCTTCCCCGGCTCGCAGCTCGGCAAGGACGAGGACGTGCTGGAGCAGGCCCGCGCCGGCGCCAATGTCGCCGTGGTGGTCGATGGCGGGCGGCTGGCCGTCTTCGTCAAGGAATACGGCATCCTCAGCGCGCCCTATCTGGCGGAAGGCTTCCAGGGCATCCGCAAGGTCGTGACCTCGCCGATGGTCGAGGAGTGGAACACCCGGCTCAAGGCGGCGTCGGGGCACTACGCCCTCTCCTTCAACTGGTGGCAGGGCGAGCGCCATCTGCTGACCAACAAGCCGATCAAGGGCCCGGCGGATCTCGCCGGGGTCCGCATGCGCACGCCCGGCGCGCCGGTCTGGGTCGAGACGATCCGCGCCATGGGCGCGACCCCGACGCCGATGGGCTGGGGCGAGGTCTATCCGGCGCTGCAGCAGCAGGTCATCGACGCGGTCGAGGCGCAGCACCCCGCCAGCTACGGCTCGCGGCTCTACGAGGTGACCAAGCACCTGACCAAGACCGGGCACTTCAACCTGATCACCGGCGTCGTCACCTCCGCGGCCTGGTTCGACAAGCTCTCGCCGGAGAACCAGAAGATCCTGCGCGAGGAGACGCTGGCGGCGGGCGACTACGCCTCGCAGCTGACGCAGGATTCGCTCGCCGGGATCGAGACCGAGTTCAAGGCCAAGGGCATGACGATCGCCGAGATCGACAAGGCGCCCTTCGTCGCCGCGACCAAGGGCGTCTACGACAAGCTCGGCTATGGCGAACTGCGCACCAAGGTCGAGGCGCTGCTGAAATAGCCGCTACCCCCTTGCGCCGGGCGGCCTCACCGCCCGGCGCCCGCGCCGCGCCAGCGCCCGGCCTCTCCAGCCCTGCCCGCAGCCTCTGCTCATCTCGCTCGAAAGATCGCCATGCCCGGCTGGTATGTCCGCTTGGAGGACATCGTCTCCAAGACCCTGCTCGCGGCGATCACGCTGCTGATCTTCCTCGCGGCGGTCGGCCGCTCCTTCGGCCATCCGCTGATCTGGTCGGTCGACATCGCGCAGCTCCTGTTCATCTGGCTCTGTTTCCTGGCCGCCAACCGCGCCATGCGGGTCAAGACGCATATCGGCGTCGACATGCTGGTGAAGCGCCTGCCCGCGACGCCGCGCTGGACGCTGGAACTGGCGCTGGGCGCGCTGACGCTCGGCTTCCTCGCCACGCTGGCGATCACCGGCTACCAGCTCACGCTCCTGAACTGGCAGCGCGTCTATGGCGACAGCGGCGTCTCCTATGCCTGGGTCACCGGCGCGGTGCCGGTCGGCTGCGTGCTGATGGGCGCGACAGTCTCGCTCCATATGGCGAAGGCGCTCCGCGAAGGCGGCCTCGTCTTCTACGCGGACAAGTCCTCGGAGCTCGACCGCTCCGACAGCCAGCTCGGGTGACGTCGATGCTCACCCTCACCATCCTGTTCTGCGTCCTGATGTTTCTCGGCCTGCCGGTCTCGATCGCGATCGGGATCGCCGGCTTCAGCTTCTTCCTGCTGAGCGGCACGGTCCCGATCTCCATCGCGGTGCAGCAGATCGCGACCTCCTCGCAGAGCTTTCCGCTGCTGGCGGTGCCGTTCTTCGTGCTCGCCGGGCACATGATGAACAAGACCGGCATCACCCAGCGGCTGATCAACTGCTCCACCGTGCTGGTCTCGTGGATGGCGGGCGGCCTCGGCCAGGTCTGCATCCTGCTCTCGACGCTGA
>JAESGM010000624.1_pt1 | contig 20262 bp, 19 predicted proteins | sample 9269721 | NCBI WGS metagenome assembly JAESGM01 (sample SAMN15720920, study PRJNA650825) | algae metagenome | isolation source: Komarekiella atlantica HA4396-MV6 and co-occurring heterotrophs from... | place: USA: Theobald House, Kauai, HI | collected 2009-07-29 | reverse complement strand
CGTCCTCAGCGGCGATGCCCGGGCCGAGCGCGGCACGGTCGAGGTCGACGGCATCGACGTGACGCGCTGGCCGACGCCGAAGCGCGCCAGCCTGATCGCCCGCGTCTTCCAGGACCCGATGGCGGGCACCTGCGAGCGCCTGACGATCGAAGAGAACATGGCGCTGGCCCAGGCGCGCGGCCGCGCCCGCGGCCTCGGCGCCGCGCTCGACCGCCCGCGCCGATCCCTGTTCCGCGACAAGCTTTCGATGCTCGGGCTCGGGCTGGAGAACCGCCTCGGCGATTCGATGGGCCTGCTGTCGGGCGGCCAGCGCCAGGCGGTCAGCCTCTTGATGTCGACGCTGGCGGGCACCAAGACCTTGCTGCTCGACGAGCACACCGCCGCGCTCGATCCGCGCACCGCCGCCTTCGTACTCGATTTGACCCGGCGCATCGTCGAGGAGCAGAAGCTGACCGCGCTGATGGTCACCCATTCGATGCGCGACGCGCTCGACCATGGCAGCCGCACCGTGATGCTGCACGAGGGCAAGGTCGTCTTCGACATCGCCGGCGAGCGCCGCAAGGCGATGGACGTGCCGGATCTCTTACGCCTGTTCAAGCAGGTGCGCGGCGAGGAGCTCTCAGACGACAGCCTGTTGCTGAGCTGAGGTTTCGAGCTTCAGGCTCGAATCTTCACATTCCGCGCCAGGAAATCGATGAAGGCCCGCATCCGCGCCGGCACGAAGCCGCCCTGCCCGAGATAGACGGCGTGGATCACCTCGATGTCGCCGGCGTTGAAATCCTCCAGCACCGTGACGAGCCGCCCTGCGGAGACCTCGGCCTGGGTATGAAAGCGCCCCAGCCGCGCCAGGCCAACGCCGGCAACGGCGAGCTGCCGCGCGATCTCGCCGTCTCCGACCTGGGTGTTGCCAACCGCGGCGATCGAGATCAGCGCGCCGTCAACGCGAAAGGGCCAGCCCTCGACCGAGCGGGCGAAATTGAAGCCGATCAGATTGTGCTTCACCAGATCGGCCGGCGTCTTCGGTTCGCCATGGCGGTCGAGATAACCGGGTGAAGCGACCACGGCGACGCCGCTCTCGCCGATCTTGCGCGCCATCAGCTGGTTGCCACGCAAGGGCCCGGGCGCGACGCGGATCGCGATATCGGCCCGCTCCTCGATCAGATCGACGATCTGGTCGGTGAAGACGAGATCGACCGAGAGCTCGGGGTGCTCGACGAGGAAGGCCGGCAGCAACGGCAGCAAAATTTGGTTGCCGAAAGCGACATTGGCGTTGACCCGCACCCGTCCCCGCGGCGCCCGGCCCGCAGCCGCCTCGCATTCCGCCTCGGCGATATCCGAGAGGATAGTGATGCAGCGCTGATGGAAGGCCTGGCCCTCGGCGGTCAGTTGCAGCTTGCGCGTCGAGCGATTGATTAGCCGCGCGCCGAGCCTGCCCTCCAGCCGCGTGACCAGCTTGCTGACGGCCGACGGCGTCATGCCGAAGAGCTTGGCGGCGGCCGAGAAACCGCCGCGCTCGACCACGGCCGCGAACACTTCCATCTCGCCGGAGCGGTTGCTGAGCAAAGCTGCCATGATGAACTCAAGTCACAAGTGATGTTACTGACGGCATTCTAGTTCAAATCATCGCATTGCACCATCTGGCTGGGCATCATCCCCTTTTGCCTGGCGCGGAGCCTGCCATGCCCATTGCCGTCTATGCCCTCACCGCCGGTGCCTTCGGCATCGGCACCACCGAATTCGTCATCATGGGCCTGCTGCTGCAGGTCGCCGGCGATCTGCAGGTCTCGGTCGCGATGACCGGCCTCTTGATCTCCGGCTATGCGCTCGGCGTCTTCGTCGGCGCGCCGATCCTGACCCTCGCTACCCGCAAGCTGCCGCGCAAGCAGGTGCTGATCCTGCTGATGGCGATCTTCACCCTCGGCAACATCGCCTGTGCGCTCGCCCCGAGTTACGGCCTGCTCATGGCGGCGCGCATCGTCACCTCGCTCGCCCACGGCACCTTCTTCGGCGTCGGCTCGGTCGTCGCGACCAGCCTCGTGCCCGAGGACAAGAAAGCTTCCGCAATCGCCGTGATGTTCACCGGCCTCACGATCGCGACCCTGCTCGGCGTCCCCGCCGGCGCCTGGCTCGGCCTGCATTTCGGCTGGCGCGCCACCTTCTGGACCATCGCCGCGATCGGCGTCGTGGCCATGCTGGTACTCGCCCGGCTCGTCCCGGCCGACAAGGGCAAGGTCGAGGTCGCGCCGCTGCGCCAGGAACTCGCCACGCTCGCTGATCCGCAGGTGCTGCTCGGCCTCGCCATGACCGTGCTTGGCTTCGGCGGCGTCTTCGCGGTCTTCACCTATATCCAGCCGATTCTGGTCGAGATCACCGGCTTCTCGCAGGAAGCGGTCTCGCCGATCCTGCTGCTCTTCGGCCTCGGCCTGATCGTCGGCAACATGCTTGGCGGCAAGCTCGCCGACCGCAACCTGCCCGTCGCTTTGCTCGCGACCACCGCGACGCTCGCCATCGTGCTCTTCGCCATGACCACAACGCTGCGTTCGCCTGTCGGGGTGACGATCTTCGTCGGCCTGATCGGCGCTGCCGCCTTCGCTACTGTCGCCCCCTTGCAGATGCGCGTGCTCGACAAGGCGGGACCGGCCGGGCGCAACCTCGCCTCCAGCCTCAACATCGCCGCCTTCAACCTCGGCAATGCCTTCGGCGCCTGGCTCGGCGGCGTCACCATCGAGCACGGACCGGGACTCGGAGCAGTGACCTGGGTCGCGGCCCTGGTGCCGCTGGCGAGCCTGGTGCTAGCGGTGATCAGCCTGCGTCTCGACAAGCGCCCACAGACGGCGCTGCAGACCGCTCCAGCTTCTTGCCCATAAGCATAAATATCAGATACTTCGTAGAAGGAATTCGACCATGGACTACAGATATCTCGGCCGCTCGGGCCTCAAGGTTCCCGCCCTCAGCTTCGGCGCCGGCACCTTCGGCGGCCAGGGCCCGCTCTTCAGCGCCTGGGGCACCAGCGACGCCAAGGAGGCGACCCGCCTCGTCGACATCTGCCTGGAAGCCGGGCTCAACCTGTTCGACACAGCCGATGTCTATTCGAACGGCGCCTCCGAGGAGATTCTCGGCGCCGCGATCAAGGGCCGGCGCGACAAGGTCCTGATCTCGACCAAGATGACCCTGCCGATGGGCGATGGCCCGAACGATGCCGGCTCCTCGCGCAGCCGACTGATCGATGGCACCGAGGTGGCGCTGCGTCGGCTCGGCTCCGATCATATCGACCTGCTCCAGCTCCACGCCTTCGACGCCTTCACCCCGATCGAGGAAGTGCTCTCGACGCTCGATGCGCTGGTCCGCGCCGGCAAGATCCGCCAGGTAGGCGTCTCCAATTTCGCCGGCTGGCAATTGATGAAGTCGCTGGCGCTGGCCGAGAAGCACGGCTTCCCGCGCTATGTCGCGCATCAGGTCTACTACTCGCTGGTCGGCCGCGATTACGAGTTCGATCTGATGCCGCTCGGCCTCGACCAGGGCGTTGGCGCGCTCGTCTGGAGCCCGCTCGGCTGGGGCCGCCTCACCGGCAAGATCAGGCGCGGCCAGCCGCTCCCCGAGGGCAGCCGCCTGCACCAGACCGCCGATTTCGGCCCGCCGGTCGATGACGAGAAGCTCTACGCCATCGTCGACGTGCTCGACGAACTCGCCAAGGAGACCGGCAAGAGCGTGCCGCAGATCGCGATCAACTGGCTGCTGCAGCGCCCGACCGTCGCTTCCGTGATCATCGGCGCCCGCAACGAGCAGCAGTTGCGCGACAATCTCGGCGCCGTCGGCTGGGCGCTGACGCCGGAGCAGATCGCAAGGCTCGACAAGGCGAGCGCCACGGTGCCGCCTTACCCGGCCTTCCCCTATCATCGCCAGGCGGGCTTCGCCCGGATAAACCCGCCCGTCGTTTAAGGCTCCAAACCCTTCTTGGTCATCCCGGACGCAGCGAAGCGGAGATTCGGGATCCATGCCGGACCCTTCCCGATTTAGGTTCAGGCATGGATCCCGGGTCTCCCTTCGGTCGCACGGGATGACTTAGTTTTGGGAATATCGACACAGCTTGATTTTTTTCGCGCGGCCTTGTCGGCTGCCGGCCCGGCCGAACGTCCTTGGCCTGAACCGGAGCGCCGCGCATGCACTACGCCATCCTTTGCTATCATTCCGAAGAGGTCGTCACGGCCTGGACGAAGGAGCAGAACGAGGAGGTCATGGGCCGCCTCGAAACGATCCGCCAGCGCATCGCCAAGGAAGGCAAGCTCGGCCCGGTCGCGCGCCTGCTGCCGACCACGGCGGCGACGACCCTGCGCAAGGACCGCGACCCGCCGCTGATCATCGATGGCCCCTTCGCCGAGACCAAGGAGCAGTTCCTCGGCTTCTACATCGTCGACGTCGCCGATCTCGACGAGGCGCTCGGCATCGCCCGCGAGCTCGGCGAGGCCAATCCGGGCGGCGCCTTCGAGGTCCGTCCGCTCGCCGTCTACTATCCGGCCGGAGTCTGATCATGGCCGAGATCGCCTGGATCCATGCGGCGCTGACCTCGGCGCGCCCTCAGGCGATCAGCGCCCTGCTACGCTATTTCCGCGATCTCGACATCGCTGAGGAGGCCTATCAGGAGGCCTGCCTCAGGGCGCTCCGGACCTGGCCGCAAAACGGCCCGCCGCGCGATCCAGCCGCCTGGCTGATCTTCGTCGGCCGCAACGTTGCGCTCGACCAGGTCAGGCGCCAGAAGAGGCAGGAAGCCCTGCCCGACGAGGACCGCCTCTCCGATCTCGGCGATGCCGAGAGCGAGGTCGCCGAGCGGCTCGATGGCGGCCATTACCGCGACGACATCCTGCGCCTGCTCTTCATCTGCTGCCATCCCGACCTGCCAGCGACGCAGCAGGTCGCGCTCGCCCTGCGCATTGTCTCGGGCCTCAGCGTCAAGCAGATCGCCCGCGCCTTCCTCGTCGGCGAGAGCGCGATGGAACAGCGCATCACCCGCGCCAAGGCGCGCGTCGCCGCGGCCCACGTCCCGTTCGAGACGCCCGGCCCAGTCGAGCGCGCCGAACGGCTCGCGGCGGTCGCGGCAATGCTCTACCTCGTCTTCAACGAGGGCTATTCCGCCAGCGGCGCCGAGGCTGACCGCCGCCGCCCGTTCAGCGAGGAAGCGATCCGGCTGACACGCCTGCTGCTGCGCCTGTTCCAGACCGAGCCGGAGATCATGGGGCTCCTGGGCCTGATGCTGCTCCAGCACGCTCGCGCCGGTGCCCGCCTCGATGCGCACGGCCAGATCATCCTGCTCGAGGATCAGGACCGCTCGCTCTGGGATCGCGAGATGATCGCCGAAGGCTTGGCGCTGGTCGACAAGGCGATGCGCCATCGCCGGCCCGGGCCTTACCAGATCCAGGCGGCGATCGCCGGCGTTCACAGCCGCGCGGCGCGGGCAGGCGAGACCGACTGGGCCCAGATCGACATCCTCTACGCCACGCTGGAGCATATCCAGCCCTCGCCGGTGATCACGCTCAACCGGGCCGTCGCCATCGCCAAGCTGCGCGGGCCGGAGGCCGCGCTCGCCATGGTCGAGCCGCTGGAGCAGCCGCTCTCGGGCTATTTCTACTTCTTCGGCTTCAAAGGCTGGCTGCTGATGCAGCTCGGCCGCAACCGGGAAGCGCACATGACCTTCAACCGGGCTATTGCGCTCGCCGGATCGGCCAGCGAGGCCGCCCATATCCGCCAGCATATCGACCGGCTGATGGGCGAGAGCGGGCAGGTCGCCGCCGGTTGAAGCCGGTGACGGATCGCTGCTGAAGATTTTTCAAGGTCCGGTGTCGGTACCGCGCCCGCTCGTTCGTCCTTGCCGCAAAGGGGCGACGAGCGAATGGTCTCGGCCGGAGATGGCCGCGGCCAAAAACTCGTCGATGACAACCGCTTGCTCCGGAATCCTGAATTTCAGGTTCGGAAGCGCCATTGCAGCGAGGAGACCGACCATGACGCAGATCACCGTCAGCAAGGAAGACTGGATCGCCGCCCGCAAGGCCCTGCTCGTCAAGGAGAAGGCGCTGACCCGCCAGCGCGATGCGATCGCCGCCGAGCGCCGCGCGCTCCCGCGCATCCGGATCGAGAAGGAATATGTCTTCGACACCTCGACCGGGAAGCAGACGCTCGCCGACCTCTTCCGCGGCCGCAGCCAGCTCATCGTCAAGCATTTCATGCTGGCGCCCGGCCAGATCGAGGGTTGCGTCGGCTGCTCCTTCGAGTCGGATCATGTCGATGGCGTGCTGAAGCATCTCGAACGGCACGACGTCGCCTATGTCGCCGTGGCGCGAGCGCCACTCGCCGAGATCGAGGCCTATAAGCGCCGCATGGGCTGGCGCTTCCACTGGGTCTCGTCCCATGGCAGCGACTTCAACTACGATTTCGACGTTTCCTACACGCCGGAACAGCTCGCCAACGCCTTCTACAATTTCGAGACGATCGCCTCGCCGCTGGAGGACCTCTCCGGCCATACCGTCTTCGAGAAGGAGGCCGACGGAGCGATCTACCAGACCTACTCGACCTTCGGCCGCGGCGCCGAGGAGGTGCTCGGCACCTACATGTATCTCGACCTGACGCCGAAGGGCCGCAACGAGACCGGCCCGGCCGGCAACCTCACCGACTGGGTCCGCCCGCACGACCGCTACGACACGCCCGGCAAGACCGACATGACCGGCCGCTGGCGCGAGGAAGCGTCCTGCTGCCACGCCCCGGCGGAGAGCTGAAGGCGACGTCAGCCTAACCGTTGTTCGTATCGGTGCTCTCGCTCTCCAGGCTGAGCGCGAGCTTGCGCAGCAACTCCGCCAGTTCCTCCTGCTCGCGCGCGCTCAGGCCCGCGAGGAGGCGCTTCTCCAGCTCCATGTCCTCGCGGAATGTTGCCTCGGCCTTGGCGCGGCCGGCCTCGGTCAGCTCGACCAGAAGGCTGCGCTTGTCTTCCTCCGCCTCGCGCCGCCGGATCAGCCCGGCCGCCTCCAGGCGATTGAGGCGTGCCGTAAGCCCGCCCGAGGAGATCATCAGCGTGCGGTAGAGCTCGGTCGGCGTCAGTCGCCACGGGGCTCCGGCTCGTCGCAGCGTCGAGATCACGTCGAACTCGCCGGCATCGAGATCATGGCGGGCGAAAACCGCCTCGATTCCCGGCCGCAGTCGCAGTGTGATCCGGCGCGCCCGGCCAATCACCGCCATGGGCGAAGTGTCCAGCTCCGGCAATTCGCGTCGCCATTGCCCGCGCAGCCGGTCGATATGGTCACCGCCCTGCCCTGCATCATCACTCATCCCGACCTCCGCTGATCACGAGGCGAGCATCATGGATATATCTTGACATCAAGACAATACCGGACTTATCTTGCCATCAAGATACATACCGATCCGGCGGCGCGAAAAAAGTTTCACTCGCACTGTCGGAACGTCCGGACCGCCAACGTCCTCATCACAGACCGCCGGAAATACCGGCTCAGTTCCAAAGAAGCACCCGCCAACCCGACCTCGGAGTTCGACAATGTCCCAGACAGCAGAAGCCATGCAGCCGCAGGCCCAACCCGAGACCCGCGGCGGCGTCGTCGCCTATCTCAGCGTCGATGGCGCGGTGAAGGCCTCGGAGTTCTACCAGAAAGCCTTTGGCGCGCAGGAAGTGGCCCGCATGCCCGTCGACGAGAAGGGCCGGACCATGCACATCCACCTCTATGTCAATGACGGCTCGCTCATGCTGAGCGATCCCTATCCGGAGCACGGCTATGGCTGGGAGAAGCCGCAGGGCTTCACCCTGACCATGCGGGTCGACGATATCGACTTTTGGTGGAAACGCGGCGTTGAGGCCGGCATGGAGGTCGTCACCCCGGTCGAGCTGATGTTCTGGGGCGAGCATTACGGCCAGTATCGCGATCCGTTCGGCGTGCTCTGGGCCCTCGTCTCGGCTGCCAAGTAAGCATCGGCGCCGGGCAGCCGGCGCCATTCACATCGTCATACGTCCCCATCCGGCTGCTTCCGCGGCCGGGCCGGCGGAGCTTTGCCCAATCGGAGCCTTCCATGCAGTCCGACACCTTGACCACCACGCCCTCAGGACAGCTCTGGGCCGGGCGCATCATGAGCGACCTCGTCGTCGCCTTCCTGATTTTCGATGGCGGCATCAAGCTCGCGCCGCTCGCCGTGGTCACCGAGACCATGCAGCAGCTCGGCTATTCCGGCTCGCCGGAGCTGGCACGCGGGCTCGGCGTGCTGACGCTGGTCATCGCCCTGCTCTACGCGCTGCCACGCACCTCGGTACTCGGCGCGATCCTGCTGACCGGCCTGCTCGGCGGCGCGATGGCGACGCATCTGCGCGTCGGCAGCCCGCTCTTCAGCCATCTCCTCTTCGGCCTCTACCTCGGCCTTCTGGCCTGGGGCGGCCTTTATCTGCGCGATCCGCGGCTACGCCGCCTGATCCCCCTCCATCTCGACGCCTGACCCATACCCCACGCAACACAGGAGAGTGCCATGCTCACATACATCGCCATCGCCGTGCCCGCCCTCATCGCCGGCGTCCTCATTGTCGCCGCACGCAAGCCCGATGTTTTCGAGGTCAGCCGTTCCGCGACGATCCGGGCGACACCCGAGCGCATCTTCGCTCTGCTCGCGGACTTCCAGGAATGGGGCGCCTGGTCGCCCTATGAGAAGAAGGATCCGGCGATGAAGCGCAGCTTCAAGGGCGCGACCTCCGGCGTCGGAGCCGTCTACGCCTTCGACGGCAACAAGCAGGCCGGCACCGGCGAGCTCGCCATCGTCGAGGTGCAGGCGCCGGTGAAGCTCGCCGTGATGCTCGACATGACCAAGCCGATGGCCTGCCACAACCTGATCACCTTCACGCTTACCCCAAGCGAGAGCGGCACATTGGTGACCTGGCACATGCAGGGCGCCTGCCCGTTCATCGGCAAGGTAATGGGCACGATCTTCAACATGGACCGTATGGTCGGCGGCGATTTCGAGAAGGGCCTCACCGCGCTCAAGCAGGCCACCGAACGTCCGCAACTGGTTGCTGCCGCGGCCTGACCACAGCGCACCCGACTGTTCACCCCAGGGAAGCCAAGCAAAAGGAGGAAGAACCATGACCAACGCAGCAGAACTCGACAAGCCGCAGGCCGGCGACCTCTCCGGCTGCATGCCGTCCAAGCCCCAGGCGGAGCATGACTGGCTCCACCAGCTCGTCGGCGAATGGACCTATGAGTCCGAGTGCATGATGGGCCCGGACCAGCCGCCGATGAAGTCTTCGGGCACGCAGGCCTACTCGTCCATCGGCGGGCTCTGGCTCGTCGGCGACGGCACCGGCTGCATGCCCGACGGCAGCCCGGCCAAGACTCGGATTACGCTCGGCTATGATCCGTTGAAGGAACGCTATGTCGGCTCCTTCATCGGCTCGATGATGAGCGGTCAATGGGTCTATTCCGGCACGCGCAGCGCCGACGGTAAAGTGCTGACGCTCGACACCGAAGGTCCTGACTTCACCAAGCCCGGCAAGACGGCCGCCTATCAGGACATCGTCGAGGTCAAGAGCCCGGATCATCACATCCTGTCCTCGCGCGCCAAGGGCGAGGATGGCCAGTGGGTCCAGTTCATGACGGCGCATTACCGCCGGGTGAAGTGACGGCTCAGCGCCGACGCGATTGATGACAACCGAGGGCGCGGAGCGACCAGCTCCGCGCCCTCGCGCTTGACCCGCATGCGCGTTCGGGGGCATGTGCAAGCCCTAAAGAAACTGGGTTGGGGACGGCCTAGAGGCGATGCGCATCCTGCTGATCGACAATTACGACAGCTTCACCTGGAACCTGGTCCACCTGATCGGCGGGCTCGGAGCCAAGGTCGATGTGCGCCGCAACGACACGCTCTCGGTCGACGAGGCTCTCGCCGGCGACCATGATGCGATCGTGCTCTCCCCCGGCCCCTGTACCCCGAACGAAGCCGGCATCTGCCTCGATCTCGTCCGCCAGGGCGCCGATCGCAAGCCGATCTTCGGCGTCTGCCTGGGCTTGCAGACGATCGGCCAGGTCTTCGGCGGCGAGATCGTGCGTGCCCCCCTGCCGATGCATGGCAAGGTCTCGACCATCACTCACAGGGCCCGCGGCCTGTTCCACGGCATCAACGGCCCGCTCGAGGCAACGCGCTATCATTCGCTGGTCGTGCGCCGCGAGACCTGCCCGGCCGAGCTTTCCATCGAAGCCGAATCCGGCGACGGCATGATCATGGCGCTGTCGCATCGCGATCTGCCGGTACACGGCGTGCAGTTCCATCCCGAGAGCATCGCCTCGGAGCACGGCGCGACGATCCTGCGCAATTTCCTCGATCTCGCCGAGCGATGGTCGCGCCAGCACCAAAAAACCGCCCTTTCCGCGACAGCCTGATCGATCGAGTTCCCATGGACGACTTCAAACCCTTCATCGCCAAGGTTGCGACCGGCGCCTCGCTGTCGCGCGAGGAAGCCCGCGACGCCTTCGAATCCATGCTCTCCGGCGAGGTCACAAACGCGCAGGCGGCCGCCTTCCTGATGGCGCTGCGCGTGCGCGGCGAGACCACCGAGGAGATCGCCGGCGCCGTCACCGCCATGCGCTCGCGCATGCTCACCGTCGAAGCGCCGGCCAACGCGATCGATATCGTCGGGACCGGCGGCGATGCCTCAGGCTCCTACAATGTCTCGACCCTGGCCTCGATCATCGTCGCGGCCTGCGGCGTGCCGGTCGCCAAGCACGGCAACCGCGCCGCATCCTCGCGCTCGGGCGCGGCTGATGTCCTGACCGCACTCGGCGTCAAGGTCGGGCTGGAGCCGGCCGCCACCGAGCGCTGCATCGCAGAGGCCGGCGTCGGCTTCATGTTCGCGCCGACCCATCACGCCTCGATGCGCCATGTCGCGCCGGTCCGGACCGAGCTCGGCACCCGCACCATCTTCAACCTGCTCGGCCCACTCTCGAACCCGGCCGGCGTCAAGCAGCAATTGATCGGCGCCTTCTCCGAGACCTGGCTCGAGCCGATGGTCAAGGTGCTGCAGTCGCTGGGATCGACGACGGTCTGGGCCGTGCACGGCTCCGACGGCCTCGACGAGATCACCACCACCGGCCCGACCCGCGTCGTCGCGCTGAAGGGTGGCAAGATCGAGAGCTTCAACATCGCTCCGGAAGACGTCGGCATCGCCCGCGCCAGACCCGAGGATCTGCGCGGCGGCGAGCCGGCGCAGAACGCCCAGGCGCTGCAGGAGGTGCTCGGTGGCGCCAAGAGCGCCTTCCGCGACATCGCCGCCTTCAACGCTGCCGCCGCGCTCGTCGTCGCCGGCAAGGCCGCCACGCTCGGCGAGGGGCTGGCGCAGGCCTATGCTGTGCTGGACAATGGCAAGGCCAAGGCCGCGCTCGCGACCCTTGTCGCCAGCTCCAATGCGTGAGGCTGCCCATGTCCGATATCCTCAGGCGGATCGAGGCCTATAAGCGCGAAGAGATCGCGGCAGCCCGCGTTGCGGTTCCCCAGGCCGAGATCGAGAAGCGCGCGGCGGCGATGCCCGCGCCGCGCGATTTCATCGGCGCGCTCGAAGCCAAGCACCGTGCCGGCGGCCCGGCCCTGATCGCCGAGATCAAGAAGGCCTCGCCCTCCAAGGGCCTGATCCGCAGCGATTTCGACCCGCCGGCGCTGGCCAAAGCCTATGCCGAAGGCGGCGCTGCCTGCCTCTCGGTGCTGACCGACACGCCCTCCTTCCAGGGTCGGCCGGAATATCTCGCCGAAGCACGCGCCGCCTCCGGCCTGCCCGGTCTGCGCAAGGACTTCATGTTCGAGCCCTACCAGGTCTTCGAGGCTCGCAGCTGGGGCGCCGACTGCATCCTGATCATCATGGCCTCGCTCGACGATGCCGCCGCGCGCGAACTCGTCGCGACTGCGAAAGCACTTGGCATGGCCGCGCTCGCCGAGGTCCATGACGAAGCCGAGCTGGAGCGGGCATTGAGGCTCGACACCAGGCTGGTTGGCATCAACAACCGCGACCTGCGCAGCTTCGAGCTCAACCTCGCGGTCACCGAGAGACTGGCGCCGCGCGTGCCGAAGGATCGCCTGCTTGTCGGTGAAAGTGGCATCTTCGCCCATGCCGACATCGCCCGCCTGCAGAACTGCGGCGTCAACACCTTCCTGGTCGGCGAGAGCCTGATGCGCCAGGCTGATGTCGCCGCGGCAACGCGCGAGCTCCTGACAGGCAAAACCGCCGAGGCGGCGGCATGAGCCGCCTCACCCATCTCGACCAGAAGGGCGAGGCCCATATGGTCGATGTCGGCGACAAGGCCGAGACCGTCCGCACGGCAATCGCCGAAGGCCATGTGGTGATGCAGGCGGAAACGCTGGCGATCGTCCGCGACGGCGAGGCCAAGAAGGGCGACGTGCTCGGCACCGCCCGCCTCGCCGGCATCATGGCGGCCAAGCGTGCGCATGAACTGATCCCGCTCTGCCACCCGCTGCTGCTCTCGAAGATCGCGGTCGACCTCACGATCGACGAAGCGCTGCCCGGTGTGCGCGTCCGCGCCGAGGTCAAGCTCACCGGCAAGACCGGCGTCGAGATGGAAGCGCTGACCGCCGTCAGCGTCGCCTGCCTCACCGTCTACGACATGGTGAAGGCGGTCGATCGCGCCATGCATGTCGAAGGTATCAGACTCGTGCATAAATCCGGCGGCAAGTCCGGAACCTACGAGATCGCAGGGCCAGCATGAGCCTCACTCCCGTTCCCGTCGCGCTGAAAGCGCTGCTCGACAGCGTGCCCGGCCCGACGCCGGCCGAGACGTTGCCGCTGGCGCAATGCGCCGGTCGCGTGCTGGCCGAGGACGTCGCCGCGCTCCGGACCCAGCCACCTTTCGCCAATTCAGCCATGGACGGCTATGCCGCCCGCGCCGTCGATCTGGAACCGGGCAAGGAGCTGAAGGTTGTCGGCGAGTCCGCTGCCGGCCGTGGCTTTTCCGGCCCGGTCGGCCCAGGCGAGACCGTGCGCATCTTCACCGGCGCGCCGATCCCCGACGGCGCCGATGCGATCCTGATCCAGGAACATGCCGAAGGCGTCGGCAGCCCGGTGATCCGCGTCACCAAGCCGGCGAACAAGGGCCAATTCATCCGCCCGGCCGGCCTCGATTTCGAGAGCGGCGAGGTCCTGCTCAAGGCTGGCCGCCGGCTCGACAGCGCCGCGCTCGGCCTCGCCGCCGCCGCGGGACATCCGACGCTTTCGGTCCGTCGCAGGCCGCTGGTCGCGATCCTCGCCACCGGTGATGAGCTCGTCCTGCCGGGCGAGCCGGTCGGTCCCGACCAGATCGTCGCCTCCAACAGCTTCGCCCTCGCCGCTCTGATCGAGCAGGCCGGCGGGACGGCGCTCGATCTCGGCATCGCCCGCGACAACCATCCCGACCTCGCCGGCAAGATCGAGGCGGCGCGCCAAGCCGGGGCCGATGTGCTGATCACGCTCGGCGGCGCCTCGGTCGGGGAGCACGATCTCGTCCAGGCTGCGCTCAAGGCGCAGGGCATGGCGCTCGGCTTCTGGAAGATCGCGATGCGCCCGGGCAAGCCGATGATGATGGGCCGGCTCGGGCCCATGGTCGCGCTCGGCCTCCCCGGCAATCCGGTCTCCTCGATCGTCTGCGGGCATCTCTTTGCCATGCCGCTGGTCGAGGCCCTGCTCGGCATCGCCGATCCTGAGCGTGACCGCAGCGAGTCCGCCATCCTCGCTGCCGATCTGCCGGCCAATGACGAGCGTCAGGACTATCTGCGCGCCACCGTCGAGCCGGTCGAGGGCGAGCAGCACGTCCGGCCCTTCGCCAAGCAGGATTCCTCGATGCTGGCGAACCTGTCGCGCGCCGAAGCCCTGGTGATCCGCCCGATCTTCGCCGAGGCGGCCAAGGCCGGCGATCCCTGTCGCATCATCCGGCTGCGCTAGTCGAGGATCACCCCTTTCAGGTTGTCATCCCGGACAAGCCGCGTAGCGGCGCCGATCCGGAATCCATTCCTGAACCTCATCCGGAAAGGCTCCGGAATGGATCCCGGGTCTCCCTTCGGTCGCCGGGATGACAAACCTCAGATGGGGCAGGCGTTTATGGTAGCGTTCCCCTTGCGGAACACAAGGCGAACGCGTATGGTGTTCGTGCTTTGTTTCGATTCTAGCCCGAGAGGCGAGCGGCGCGACCATGCTGACACGCAAACAGTTCGAACTGCTTCGCTTCATCCATGAGCGCTTGCGCGAATCCGGCGTGCCGCCATCCTTCGACGAAATGAAGGACGCGCTCGACCTGCGCTCCAAATCCGGCATCCACCGTTTGATCATGGCGCTGGAAGAGCGCGGCTTCATTCGCCGGCTTCCGAATCGGGCGCGAGCCCTTGAAGTGATCAAGATGCCGGACGGTATCGGCGGACCGCAGGCGCAGCGCGGCCGCTTCAGCCCCTCGATCGTCCAGGGTGGCCTCGGCCAAATCCCTCCGGCTCCAGCGCCGACCGCCAACCTTGCGAAGCAGCGCCCGCCGGCTGCCGAGGAGAACGGCCGCTCCACCGTCTCGATCCCGGTCATGGGCCGTATCGCCGCCGGTACGCCGATCTCGGCGATCCAGGATCGCAGCCACAGCGTCTCGATGCCGGCCGACATGCTCGGCGGCGGCGAGCATTACGTGCTCGAGGTCCGCGGCGATTCGATGATCGAGGCCGGCATCCTCGATGGCGACACGGTCGTGATCCGCAAGCAGGACACCGCCAATACCGGCGACATCATCGTCGCCCTGATCGACGACGAGGAAGCGACGCTGAAGCGCCTGCGCAAGCGCGGCTCCTCGATCGCACTCGAAGCCGCCAACCCGGCCTATGAGACGCGCGTGCTCGGGCCCGACCGGGTCAAGATCCAGGGCCGGCTCGTCAACCTGATGCGGCGCTACTGAAGCGTCTCGGTCTCCGGTGCCGGCTCCGCAGCAGCGGCGAGCGGCGCAGCAGCGGTTTCGGGCGCCGGCCTCGGTTCCGGTCGCGCCCGGGTCCAAGGCCGCAGGCGCGTGACCTCGTCGGCGGTATAGGCGCGCCAGCCGCCGCGGGCCGCGTGATAGGCGGTTGCACCGTCGCGGATGAGCGCGCTGCGGTCGATTAGGCGGGCTGCGCAGGGCGCGCTCCAATAGAGCGACGTCACCACGAGATCGGCGCGCTGGCAGTCCTCGACCAGAGCGATGCGATCGCGCGTGTAGGCGACGCTGCGGCCATCCGGCAGACGAACGACGCAGGCACGGGCATCGCAAGCGGCGCCGTTGCGGAGCGCCGCATCGTCGGGCGAGCGCGAATCGCCGTCGGCATGCAGCCATTGCGTCAGCACGAAGCGGCTCGGCTTGCCGGCCAGCACCATCTTTCCCTCCGGCCCACGCACCAGCACACCCGAGCCATCGCGCTCGATCAGGATGTCCGGCCGCGATGGGGCCGAGGCCAGCGCCAGCCCGCCGACCAATGGCAGCGCTGCAAGAAAGCGCAGCGCCGTCGTCCATAAGGTCAGCCAGAGCAGCGACAGCGAGAACAGGATCAGCGCGAGCGAGCCGAAGGCCGGCAGCACCACGGTCGAGCGGTCGATACCGGCGACCCAATGGGCGAGCTGGAGCACGAGGCCGGAGGCCCAGCCCATCAGCGCCCAGGCCGGCCAGTCGAGCCCGAACGGATAGGCGAGAACGCCGAAGACCGCAGCCGGCATCACGATCAGCGAGACGAAGGGCAGCGCCAGCGCATTGCCGAGCAGGCCGAACGGGTTGAAGGTCTGGAAGTGGAAGACGCCGTAGGGCGCCGTGGCCGCGGTCGCGACCATCGTGGTGGTCACGATGCCGACGGCCGACAGCCAGAGCGGCCGCAGCGGCCAGGGCCAGGATGCGGCGGCAGCGTCGGGCGCGCGCTCCTGCCAGCGCTCGGCGAAGGCGATCAGCGCCGCCACCGCCCCGAACGACATCTGGAAGCTCGGGCCGAGCAGCGCCTCGGGCTCGCGCAGCAGCACGATGATCGCGGCGAGCGCAAGGTTGCGCATGCTGAGCGCCGGCCGGTCGACCAGGATCGCCCCCAGCATCACCAACGTCATTATCAGCGAGCGCACGGTCGCGACCTCGGCGCCGGAGAAGACGCAATAGCCGGTCGCGCCCGCCATGGCGGCGAGCGCCGCGAGCTTCTTCACCGGCCAGTACAGCGCCGCCGTCTGCGACAAAGCCAGCAGCGCCCGCACCAGCCAGAAGATCGTGCCGGCAGCGAGCACCATGTGCAGGCCGGAGATCGAGACGATATGGTAGATGCCGGCGGCACGCAGGTCGTTATTGGTTGCTTCGCTGATCAGCCCGCGCTTGCCGGTTACGAGGGCGGCCGCCATCGCGCCCGCCTGCCCGCCGCCGCTGCTCGCGATGCGCTCGGTCAACGCGTTGCGGGCCTGGTCGATCGCGACCGCCAGAGCGAGCCGGCGCGGCATCGGGATCGGCGCCGGCGCAAGCGTGATCTTGCCGGCGATGTTGCCGACGGCACCGATGCCCTGGAAGAAGGCGTCGCGGGCAAAATCATAGCCGCCGGGACGCGCCGGGCCGGGCGGCGGCAATAGGCGCGCGGTCGCGCCGATATGGTCGCCCGGCTTCAACGTGGTCGCGGGCGTGGTGACCCGCACGCGCCGCGGTCTCTGCGTCGGCTCGACGCCCGGCAGGTCCGTGACCTGGATGACGATGCGCACGCCCTTCTCGCGCTGCTCTAGCGCCTCCACAAAGCCGGTGAGCTTGCCGACATGGTTCCGGGCAAGCGCTGGCGCCGCGATGCCTGCGGTCCGCCAGGTCGCGGCTGCGAAGCCGGCAAAGGCCGCAGCGGCAGCGATGCAGACCATCATGGCCGCCCGACGCTGCCGCATCAACGGCGCTGCGAGCGCGAAGAACACCAGCCCGGCCAGCGGTGCCGCCAGGCCCGGCTCGCGATCGGCGAAAAAATAGAGCAGCACGCCGGCGCCCATGCAGACCGGCAGCCAGTTGAACAAGCGGCGTCGCTCGATCTCGGTTTCAAGAGCTTGCCGGAAGCGGCCGCCCCAATTACCCAGTGGAACGGACAATGGCGGGACAAAGCCGGCCGCACGCCGCACACGCGCCGGCAAGGCCAGCGCGGCGGCCTGAACCCTGCTACGGCGCTCTTCTGGCCCGTAGGAGAGCATCCGTCCCCCCGTCGCGGCCGCGCGATGATCGCGCCCCCTCCCCGCAGGAGGCTCTTAACGGCAGCCGGCAAGCCATGTTACAGCGGCGGCGCCGGATGTCAGCCCCGGCCGAGGCCCGTATCGAAACCGCCCTCGCCTTTTGCTTACCCGTTCTGCCGGAGCCTCCCTTCATGAGTGACACGGTCGTCACGCGCTTCGCGCCGTCGCCAACCGGATTCCTGCACATTGGCGGCGCCCGCACCGCCCTGTTCAACTGGCTCTATGCTCGTCGCCATGGCGGCAAGATGCTGCTGCGCATCGAGGACACCGACCGCGAGCGCTCGACCGAAGGCGCGATCGCGGCGATCCTCGACGGCCTGGAGTGGCTCGGCCTCGATTGGGACGGGCAGACCGTCTACCAGTTCCAGCGGGCTGCCCGCCATCGCGAGGTCGCCGAGCAGATGCTGGCGGCCGGCAAGGCCTATTACTGCTACGCGACGCCGCAGGAGCTCGAGGAGATGCGCGAGAAGGCGCGCGCCGAGGGCAAGCCGCTGCGCTATGACGGGCGCTGGCGCGATCGCGATCCGGCGACCGCACCCGAAGGCGTCAAGCCGGTGATCCGGCTCAAGGCCGAGCAGACCGGCGAGACCGTCGTCGAGGACGAGGTCCAGGGCCGTGTCGTCTGGCAGAACGAGAATCTCGACGATCTCGTGCTGCTGCGTTCCGACGGCAACCCGACCTATATGCTCGCCGTCGTCGTCGACGACCACGACATGGGCGTCACTCACATCATCCGCGGCGACGACCACCTGACCAATGCCGCCCGCCAGACGCAGATCTACCAGGCGCTCGGCTGGAAGGTTCCCAGCATGTCGCACATCCCGCTGATCCACGGGGCGGACGGCGCCAAGCTGTCGAAGCGACATGGCGCGCTCGGCGTCGATGCCTATCGCTCGATGGGCTATTTGCCGATTGCGCTGCGCAACTATCTGCTCCGCCTCGGCTGGAGCCATGGCGACCAGGAGATCTTCTCCCCCGAGGAGATGATCGCGCTGTTCAACCTCTCCTCGGTCGGCCGCTCGCCGGCCCGCTTCGACTACGCCAAGCTCGAGAACCTCAACGGCCTCTATATGCGCCAGTCGCAGGATCACGAATTGATGACCGCGCTGAAGGTGATCTGGTCCGAGATCGGCCCGCCGCGCGGCATCGGCACGCAGCCATCTCCGGAGCTGGAGGCCAAGCTGATGGCGGCGATGCCCGGCCTGAAGGAGCGTGCCAAGACGCTGATCGAGTTGATCGACAGCGCCTCCTATCTCTATGCCAAGCGCCCCCTCGCACTGGAGCCCAAGGCCGCCGCCCTGCTTGACGACGCGGCGCGCCAGCGCATGCCGAAGCTGGCGCAGAAGCTCTCGGCGGTGTCTGATTGGGCGCCGCCGCCGCTGGAAAGCGCGATCCGCGATTTCGCCGAGGAGAGCGGCGTCAAGCTCGGCCAGGTGGCGCAGCCGCTGCGCGCGGCCCTGACCGGCAAGACCACCTCGCCCGGCCTGTTCGACGTGATGGCAGTGCTCGGCCGCGACGAGGTGCTGGCACGTCTCGCCGACGCGGCCTGACGCGTCAGAAAGGCTAATGACCGCTCGGTTGAACCCCTCGCGGAATTGGTCTAGCAACGCGCTGCGGACCGGCGGCTCCCGCTGCCGGTCCGGCATAAAAAATGCTTCAAAATCAGTCCGATGAACCCTTCCCGCTTGCCCGCCCCGACATTCCCGTCATGGAGCCGTCATCGTGGGACGTTCGGATGATGCCGGAATGCGACAGGCAGCCGGCGCGTCCGTCCGACCGGAAATATGACTGAAGAACGAGCCTGAAAGGATCGGATCCATGAGCGGAACTACCAGCCAGTTGACTGTCGAGGGGAAGGCCGTCGACATGCCGGTCAAAACGGGTTCGATCGGGCCGTCGGTCATCGACATCGGCAAGCTCTATGGCCAGACCGGGATGTTCACCTACGACCCCGGCTTCACCTCGACGGCCAGCTGCGAGTCGCAGATCACCTATATCGACGGCGACGAAGGCGTCCTGCTCTATCGCGGCTATCCCATCGAGCAGCTCGCCGAGCACGGCGACTTCCTCGAGACCTGCTATCTGCTGCTCTATGGCGAGCTGCCGACGGCGGCGCAGAAGGCGGATTTCGACTATCGCGTCACGCGCCACACCATGGTGCATGAGCAGATGGCCCGCTTCTTCCAGGGCTTCCGCCGCGATGCGCACCCGATGGCGGTTCTGGTCGCCTCGGTCGGCGCCATGTCGGCCTTCTACCACGACTCGACCGACATCTCCGATCCGCAGCAGCGCATGATCGCCTCGATGCGGATGATCGCGAAGATGCCGACGCTGGCGGCGATGGCCTACAAGTACACGATCGGCCAGCCCTTCGTGTATCCGCTCAACTCGCTGGACTACACCTCAAACTTCCTGCGCATGTGCTTTGCCGTGCCGGCTGAGGAGTACAAGGTCAATCCGGTGCTCTCGCGCGCTCTGGACCGGATCTTCATCCTGCACGCCGACCATGAGCAGAACGCCTCGACCTCGACGGTCCGGCTCGCCGGCTCTTCGGGCGCCAATCCCTTCGCCTGCATCGCGGCCGGCGTTGCCTGCCTCTGGGGCCCGGCGCACGGCGGCGCCAACGAGGCGGCGCTGAAGATGCTCGAGGAGATCGGCAGCGTCGACAACATCCCGAAATACATCGCCAAGGCCAAGGACAAGAACGATCCGTTCCGCCTGATGGGCTTTGGCCACCGGGTCTACAAGAACTACGATCCGCGCGCCAAGATCATGCAGAAGACCACGCATGAGGTCTTGGCCGAGCTCGGCATCAAGGATGACCCGCTGCTCGACGTCGCCATGGAGCTCGAGCGCATCGCCCTGCACGACGAGTACTTCATCGAGAAGAAGCTCTATCCGAACATCGACTTCTATTCGGGCATCACCCTGAAGGCGATGGGCTTCCCGACCTCGATGTTCACGGCGCTGTTCGCGCTGGCGCGCAGCATCGGCTGGATCGCGCAGTGGAAGGAGATGATCGAGGATCCGTCCCAGCG
>JAESGM010000623.1_pt1 | contig 20273 bp, 20 predicted proteins | sample 9269721 | NCBI WGS metagenome assembly JAESGM01 (sample SAMN15720920, study PRJNA650825) | algae metagenome | isolation source: Komarekiella atlantica HA4396-MV6 and co-occurring heterotrophs from... | place: USA: Theobald House, Kauai, HI | collected 2009-07-29 | reverse complement strand
GTGTCGTATGCTCAGAACGGGGAGGACATCGTCCTAAATCGGGCCTTCAAGGACCAGACTTCGGGTTTCTATATCGACGTCGGCGCTTGGGATCCGGATTCCGATTCTGTTACGCGTCTTTTCTATGAGCGAGGATGGCGCGGCATTAACATCGAGCCAACCCAGCACTACTTTTCGAGATTGACCGCAGCCCGCCAGCGCGATGTGAATCTTCAAGTGGCAGTAGGCAACAACCCCACAGGAAAAGCCCGATTTGTGCAGTTCAAGGGTTCGGGCCTGTCGGGCTTCGAAGATAGCTTGAACGCGGGCGCGATCGACACGGCGGAGTTCGGGTTTGAGAAATCCCTCAAAGACGTCGATGTAGTCCCGCTGTCGGAAATCGCGCAGCGCTACGCTCCGGAAACCGTCGACTTCCTGAAGATCGATGTCGAAGGCGCAGAAAGAAGCGTGATCGAAAGCGCAGACTGGAATTCATTTCGTCCGCGTGTGATTGTCGTCGAGGCTGTCGCTGCCATAACCCACGAGCCGACGTGGTCGCGATGGGAAGACATTCTGCTCGACGCCAATTACGAGTTCGCCCTGTTCGACGGTCTCAACCGCTTCTACTTCCGCTCCGAAGAACCAGCACTGCGCACGCCGCTCAGCTATTCGGCGTGCGTGACCGACTACTTTGTCCATGAGCGAGAGTTTCACATGGCCAACCGCGTCCGCCAGCTCGAAAGAATGCTGGACAGCCAAGGCGTCGGAAGGATTGTCCATACTGTAAGGCATTACGCCAAGGCTGCGCGGCAGCGCCTCGGCAATTAGCCGGCCAGCCCTGCGTGCGTGTGCCGGCGCACGAAGTCGACATAGCGGGCCGGAGCGAAGAATTCCGCCGCTCCGAGCGCGCCCGCCGCGCCAAGACGACAGCGCAGGTCCGGCTCGGCGCGTAACGCCCGCAATGCTGCCGCCGCAGCGTCGATGTCAGGGCTCGCCCACACGGTGCCAGCGCTTGAGTAGCTGCCCTGCGGGTCGGATACCGGTACGAGGTCGCAGTCGATCAGAACGGCGCTCTCGGCGTTGAGGAACTCCGCATTGCCCGACCAGTTCGTGGAAATTACGGGAATGCCCCGCTGCATGGCCTCTGCCATAACGAGACCCAAACCCTCCGAGCGGTGCAATGACAAAAGCACGTCGGCGCGTTCATACAGTTCATCCATGCCGGCATCGTCGAGCGTGTCGCCGAGCAGCTCGATGTTCTCTGCGCCGGCGGATGCTTCCTTCATCAGCTCTACGCTCCGTGGCCAACGGCTGCTGTTAGTGTGCTTGATAATCAGCCGAGCCTGGGGATCGTCGCCGAACGCCTGACGAAACGCAGCGATGACGGCGCACGGGTTCTTCCGCGTAAAATTGGAAAGCACGTTGAATACGAACAGGACCGTGAACTTTTCGCGGTCACTCCGCGGCGGCCGCCCCATAGGCTCGCGGCGAGACAGCGGGTAAGCGACCACGTGCACGGGAAGATCGTCTGAAAGCTTGCGCACGGCCCCGGCCACGAATTCAGTGTTTACGAAGACCTCGTGAACGAAAGGGACAGCGGCATGCCAGTCCTGCGGCAGCGTCTCTAATTCCCAGAACCAGTGGGCGATCACGTGCTTGTCGCGGACAAAGTTCTTGCCGGGGTGCATCAGCGCATGCGGGACACGCGGCCCGGGAACGTGCAGTAGCAGGGTCCCGTGGCCGACGACATCTCGGCCGTCGCGATACGTAAAGTCGCGAAAGTTCTTCTCGTATCGCAGTTGTTGCGCGACATCGATCCCATAGACTGGCAGGCCGCCCGCGGCCAAAGCATCGTGGCAAGCACGTGCGGCGGCCCCCAGACCGCTCGCTTGACTGAAGAGGCCAACGACGATGATCGGCGGAATCGGCTTGGCGTCGCGAGAGATCGGAGGCGCGAGCAGCTCCGTAGCCTTACGAACGATCCCCTGCCGCCAGCGTACGGGCAAACGGGACCAGACGTGTCGCCTGAATTGCGTCAGCATACGGCCAAGCTCCGCGTTGCAGGCAACAGCCCACTCTGCTCGGTAGCTGAGGCAAACGCCGCGCAGAGCGGTGTGGATCATCGCTCTGGTAGGCAGCGGGAGCGGGGGCTACCGGAAGATGGTCTCCGAGGCCCGCCGCGCCCGCGCCAAGTCGTGATCCCTAATGTCCGGGGCGTGTGCGCGGCGCTACCCAGGGCTGGTCGTCGTAGCCGAGCGCCGTCGGGTTGGTCGACGCCGAGGGCCCGCGGCCATAGACGGCCGTCCCGAACTGCAGTCCGGACTTGGAGTCCAAAGCTGACTTCTCGGCTATTCCTAGCTGGGCGCGCAGATCGTGGTCGATGCTGACGCCCTGAGTGGCCACTTCGGGTGAAAGATTGACAGAGCCGCCAGAAGACGGGCCGCCGCCGTGGGTCTGAACATCGAACGCCATTGCCGCCTGCGCGAAGGCAAGGCAGGCCAACACGGCGGTGAGGTTCGAGACAAGTCGCATTAGTCGTCCCTCCAACAAATCAGTCGGCATTCTGACGCCCATATTAGGCGCATACATGATCGCACAACCAATCACCATGCAATTGCCTGAACACTGTGACACTGATGCCACGAAAATCCCCCGCGCCAGCCAATCAGGCACGCCCCTGCCAATGGCTCGCCGGACAGTGTGCCGCCGTACTATTGGCGACAGCGCTCATCGTGCCCGCGGCCTGCCTGGCTCTGCCGTATGACTTCGATAGCGGGCGCACGCAGGTCACGTTTCGCTACCGAATGGGATTTCTTTCCGGCGAAGGTAACTTCGCCGGGGTCACCGGAGCTGTCGACTATGACGAAAAGGCACCAGGCGCGACGCGTGTTGAAGCAGTTGTAGACACCCGCACGCTCTCCGCCGACGGGCTCGTAGTCAGCGAATTGCGCGGGCCAGCTTTTTTTGACGTCGACAAGTACCCCGCTATGCATTTCGTCAGCGGAGCCGTCCGCCCGGAGGGGCCTGAACGCCTGAGCATGAGCGGACGCCTTACGATCCGCGGCATCACGCGGCCTGTAACCTTGAGCGTAGTGATGGAGCCCAGCGGCGGGACGTTGTCGTTCACTGCCGCGATGGCCATTCGCCGGAGTGACTTCGCTATGACCGGCTACTCGGCTCTCGTCGGCGACACGGTCGAAATTGTCATAAATGGCCCGCTGCGCCCGTCTCCGTAATCCCGCAGATCCAGGCGGTTAGGGGTCAGAATCCTACAATCGCTCACCTCCCGGTAAGCATTTTTACTTACCTTGTTGCGGACACCAGGAGTATCCGCATGTCCGCCACGACAGGCTGCACAGGTTGCAGCACCCCCCTCGACTTCGACGTGTCCATGGCGTTTCAGCCCATCGTCGACATCAACGAACGGTCCATATTTGCCTACGAGGCGCTGGTGCGCGGGCTCGATGGGGAGCCCGCGGGCGAGGTTCTGGCGCAAGTAACTCCAGAGAATAAGTACGCCTTCGATCAGCTGTGCCGCGTGCGGGCCATCGAGCTTGCCGCCGCTCTCGGCATGAGCACCCGCTTGAGCGTCAACTTCATGCCCAACGCCGTTTACGAGCCCCACCGCTGTCTGCGGACGACGCTCGAGGCGGCGATCCGATGCGGCTTCCCTCTCGACCGGATCATATTGGAGACGACCGAGGACGAGCGCATCACCGACCCCTCCATGCTGAAGCAGATATTCCTCGCCTATCGGCGCGAGGGCTTCATGACCGCCATCGACGACTTCGGCGCCGGGTATGCCGGGCTGAACCTGCTGGCGGATTTCCAGCCTGATATCGTGAAACTCGACATGCGCCTCGTCCGGGATATCCACGCCGACCGCGCGCGTCAGGCGATTGTAGGCGCCATCGCCGCTATCGGCGGCTTGCTGGGTATTTGCATCGTCGCCGAGGGGGTGGAGCAGCCGCAGGAGCTGGCCGTGCTCAAGCACCTCGGAATTAATCTGATGCAAGGGTACCTGTTCGCCAAGCCGACCCTGGCGGCGCTGGCCGAGCCTGACTTCTCGATACTCGACAACCTCCCGCGCGTCGTGAACGGATGAGCGGATATGGCAAGGGCCGCTCGCGCGGCCCTTGCTGCAGACGTGGAGGTCGGCTTCGCGGTCGTGGTCCGCAGAGGCCGCCCCAGCCCCCCACATCTCTGAGACGTTGACGCCCGCGAGCGTGGCTGCGGAGCGCGGACCTATTGTTATGCGGCCAGCTTGATCGGCGCCAGGGAAGCATTCCCGGACAACGTCCGGGAAGAATTCCCGAGCGTGCCATCCCTGCCGCATCGCTCGCCCCGTGTGGCGCACCGGCAACCTTCGGACAAAGGGTCGGACACAAGCTCCGTCGAGCGCTCAGGCGCCGAATGGAACTCTAGCTACGACTTGGCCAGAGGCGTCCACGATCTCGAAAGCCGTATCGGAGTGACGTCCGCGCGTCTCCTCCATGACCTGATCAAGAAGCATTTCGGCCGCGGCTTTACGGGCATCCACAATGGCATCGTCGATGTTGGCAAATTCGACCCCCTGGTTATCTGTTTCCAGGCCGGAAGGGGATCTGACGTTAAAGTAAAAGCGTGGCATGGCGACCTTAATCGGCTGAGGCGACTTCTCTAACCGCTTCAACGCCTAGCGGTTCCCAGAAGTGCCACCGAGCCAGCTGTTTCCATGCCGGTGACATCATCAAAGCGTAAAGGACACCGCTTCAGCGCCCCCGTTGGAGCGCGCGCGGCTCTGCGCTAGCATCAAGCCAGTGTTGCCAGGAGATGTTTATGGCTGCCCATCGGCGCCGGTTTGTATTTTCGATTGCCGCGTTCGCAAGCGCCCTCGTCGTCGTCGCTCCGGCCCATGCCGAAAGCGGCACGGAAATCGGCGACGCCCGGACTATCGTCAGTGTCGTAAAGGCTGATTTTGACGAGGAAGTTCGCGAGCTTACCATCGGCGACATCGTCCGCCAGGACGAGGTCATCGAGGTGGCCGACGACGGCCGAGGCGAGTTTCGGCTTCTGGATGATACGAAGCTCGCGCTCGGGCCGGGCTCGCGCATGGTCCTCGATCGCTTCGTCTACGACAGCGATCGCAAGGCCGGAACTGTTATACTCGATCTAGCCAAAGGGGCATTTCGTTTCATCACCGGCGTGGCCACCAAGCCGACCTATCAGATCCGCACACCCAACGCTTCCATCACCGTCCGCGGAACGATCTTTGACGCTTACGTTCTGCCCGATGACAGCGCCTGGCTGCTGCTGCACGAGGGTGCCATTGAGGTGACATCGAAAAAAAACGTCTGCCATGTGCTCGATCAGCCGGGCCAGCTCATCCAAGTCGACAGCGAAGGCACGGTCAGCCGCCCGCTCAACTGGTCGCAGGTGCAGGGCCGCGATGCCGCCGATTTCGACATTGCCTTTCCCTTCGTGGGCGAGCATCCGCAGATCGACCCGATCCCGCCGACCACGCGCGCGGAAGTGATCGAAGCGGCCTATCCCGAGGCAGAGCCGAAGAAATGCGCAAATGCGGTGTCACCACCCAAGTCGCGCAAGGCCGATAAGCCCAAACCGCCCAAAAAGCGGCAGACCAAGAGCCAAAAGCCCAGCAAGTCCGCAAAGCGCAAAACCACCTACCAGGCCGACGACGATTACGGCGGAGGTGCCCGCGCGATGGACATCATCATCCGCGGCGGGATCGGAGGGGGCGGCTATCGGCCGGGCGGTGGACGTCCCAGTGGCGGAGGCTACGGTGGAGGCTCGCGCGGCAGCGGAGGCTATGGCGGGCGCTGATCCGCCGGGTCACTTCTTTTCGAGGAGGATCTTGGCGCGGCCTAGCAGCACGTTCTTGAGCGGCTCCCACAGTTTCTGCAGAAGTCCGGGCAGGAGCACCTCCAGGCGAACCGTATCGTCTCCGACTTCCAGCGATCCCGGCACTGACTGACCAAGAGCGCGGACCAGGAAGTTCATCCGGTCGCCGTCCCAATTTTGTTGCTCGACCTTGAGCAGTCCCGCCTGGGGCAATCCCTGCAGCCCGGATTGCAGCCGCCGGCGGGCCTCATCGCGGCCGAGCGAGTGCGGGATCGATACGACGAGCGGTGGGGACATTTGTTTGCACCTCGTTGTCCACTCTACCGATCCGCTGCCACGCCACGTGTGTCAAACGATACGGCGCCTAAAGGAAAGCAAATCATTGCCGCAGATTCTGCGCGAGTCCTGAATGCCCAGCAACGGTCCGCCCATCGGCGCGTTAGCTCACTGATGGCAATATTGGCAAGGAAGAGTTCGTGGCCGAAGGTGCGTTCGACAAGACGACAGCGGTTGAAGCCAAGCCGACCGAAGTCGGCGAGGGTCTCAGCCGGGACGAGGTGCGTCACGTCAAGGAGGCGCGCCGGCCGCGAGCCGCCGTCGTGTACGAAATCGTGCGCACCGAAGGCGAAGCTGAACTCATTCGCCCTGTGTCGGCTCTGTGGTGGTCGGGCATAGCGGCCGGCATGTCGATGGGCTTTTCGTTTCTGACAGAGGCCGTGCTTGCTGCGCACCTGCCACCTTCCGAGTGGGGGCCGATTATCGCCAAGCTCGGCTACGCAGCCGGCTTTCTCATCGTCATTCTCGGACGCCAACAACTCTTCACCGAGAACGTCATGACGGCGGTCCTGCCGGTGATCTCTCGCCGCCGGGTCGATTGGCTCCTGAGAATGCTCCGCCTCTGGACCGTGGTTCTCACGGCCAACGTCGTGGGCTGCTTTTTCTTCGCACTGGCGCTGACCGTAATGCCGATCGTGGAAGCTCAAGTCGCCAATGAACTCGCTGCGGGGGTGGCGCGACTGATGGATCATACCCCCGCCGGCATGTTCTCCAAGGGCATCCTTGTCGGCTGGATCATCGCATCCCTGGTCTGGATGCTCGCTGCCAGCGAGTCTATGCACTTTCTGGTCGTCGGCACCCTAGCCTACATCATCGCCCTGCTCGGCTTTACACATGTCGTGGCTGGCTCGGTGGTGGCGCTCTACGGGCTGATAAACGGGCTGTGCACCCTGCAGCAGGCAGTCGGCGTTTTTTTCCTGCCGAACCTTGCGGGCAACATTGTCGGCGGCACGCTGCTGTTCGCCCTGCTGAGCTATGCGCAGGTGAGCGAGGAGGTTTCCGCAACGCGCCGCGCGGACAGCTAGCTAGCGCGCCGCTTGCGCGTTGCAGCCGCTTTCTTTGCAGCCGCTGAACGCGCCGCAGACGGGCGCGCCGCAGACGCCTTTCCGCCCAGACGGCCGCCTTTTCGCGCCGCGGCATGACTGGTCTTCTTGCCTCGGCCTGACCCACCGGGGTTCTTGCCGCCGCCGTCATCCTTGTTGACGGTCGCCCAGGCGCGGCGTTCCGCTTCCTTCTTACCGACGCCGCGATCCTCGTAACCTTCGGCGATATGATCCGCCTTACGCTCCTGCTTGGCAGTGTATTTGGATTTATCTCCGCGTGGCATGGCATGCACTCCTGTTACGGATGTGCGCCTAACCCACTGGCATGGTTCGCGGTTCCCGGATGCTACGAGCCACCATATGTGTGGTCTGCTAAAGTCGCGGCGAGTCGAAAGGATGATGCGGTGGCCCACCGAACCGGCAGTGCCGACCTCCCCCTCCACAATGGGCGCGTGCCGGCGTGGCTCGCTGCGCGGATGTCGACTCTGGGCGGCATCATTGCCGAGGCCGTCGTGCTGCATTACGGCCGCGACGAGTTTCTGCGCCGGTTGGCTCACCCGTTTTGGTTCCAGTCATTCGGCGCCGTCATGGGTATGGATTGGCACTCCTCGGGTATCACCACCAGCGTGATCGGTGCATTGAAGCGCGGTCTCGCTCCACGCGCGGCAGAACTCGGCATCCACGTGTGCGGGGGCCGGGGCAAGCACTCGCGAAAAACGCCGGACGAACTCACCGCACTCGGTGAGCGTACGGGTTTCGACGCAGAAGCGCTCGTGCGAGCCAGCCGGCTGGTCGCCAAGGTAGACAGTGCGGCCATCCAGGACGGATTCGATCTTTACCTGCACGGCTTCTTCGTAACCGACGATGGCCAGTGGACGGTAGTTCAACAGGGCATGAACGGCGGTGCAAGGCAGGCGCGCCGCTATCACTGGCATTCGGGCGACGCCGGCGACTTCATCGACGCGCCGCACAGCGCCATCGATGGACGAAGCCAGGGAGAAATCATCAACCTGACCGATCGGCGCGCCTCCGCATCGCGCGCTACCCAGCTCGAGCTGTTGGCGACTGCGGGCCCCGACCGCATCGCCAGCCACTATGCGTCGCTGATCGAGGCGCCGGCGCTGCAGCCCACCCTGCCGCACCTCGTGATGCCGGCGCACCATAACGTGCGTTCCAGCGATGTATTCGTTCGACGCCTGCATGGCACGCTTGCCGCCGCGGCCGAGCGCGGCCCCATAGATTTCCCCGAGTTGCTGCTGACGCCTGGCGTCGGTGCCCGGACGGTGCGCTCGCTGGCCATGGTGGCTGAGGTCGTACACGGCGCGCCCTACCGCTTCGAGGATCCGGCGCGCTTCTCGCTGGCACATGGCGGCAAGGATCGCCACCCTTATCCGGTACCCATCAAGGTCTACGACGAGACGATCCGCGTGCTCAAATCGGCAGTAGCGCAGGCGAAACTGGGACGCGACGAAACCATGCAGACGTTGAAACGCTTGGACGAAGAGGCGCGCCGTCTCGAACGCGCGGCGTCCGGCCCCTCGTTCGACGCGTTCGTCGCAGCCGAGCGCGCAGCCTCTCCCGATCTCGACGGCCGATCTGTATTCGGCTGGGAGGAGAGGTCCTCGGATAAAGGTACGGGCTGAGTCCTAACCCCTCGCCACCATGCAGGCGAGGCAAGTGCGACGAGGTGAGCGACCGCGGCTTCCACCAAATCACTCTGTCAGGTGAACCGACTTCAGCGAGTTGCTTATCTGAATGTCATCGGTCGCCGGCGACAGGTCCCAACGCGTTTGATTGAGGATCAGCGTATTGACGACGATCGACATCTTCTTGTTCGTCAACCGCGACCCGGAGTTGAAGATTACATCGCGGCTGGGGAGATACATGATCCCTTCAAGGTTCATGTTGCGCGAGTCGTCGAATACGAAGTGCGAACGGCCCAAGCCTGGCTTTTCATACATAACCAGGTTCGCGTAGCTGCCGCTCTTCGGGGCCGTGATGTTGGCGGCTACGGCGCTGTTGAACTGGATCTTCGACTGGTCCGCGAAGTAGAACGTGACACCGGTTCCCGTCCAGTTGCCGCCATTCACATTCCATCCCCCGTTCTTGATAACGTAGACTCCGGGGTTGAAGGTCACGTTGGGGCTGTTGTTGAAGTTGATCCAGCCGCAGTGGACGCCGGGATTGAGCGTGACGTTGCCGCCGTTGAAGTTGAGATTGCTGTAAGTGCACGACGATGCCTGAGGCTGGGGCAGCTTGCCGGCGAATGGATCGACCGCGGTCACGCATTCGGTGACGAGGTTGGGATGTATGCCGCCGTTATCGATTATTTTGTCGCCGGCGATGCAGATGCGCTTGGTCGTGATGTTCGAACCGGCGTTAAAGATGGCCGCGGGCCGCGCCATCGACTTGACGTGCAGTTCGCAATCTCGCGCATCGACCTCGGGGCCAGAATTCGCCAGGAACGCTTGCGATGCCGACGGATCGAGCACCAGGATGCACACCACCCCTCCGCCGATACCCTTAGCCTTCGAGGTAGCGTGCACAGTCAGCTCCGGAATACCGAGCAGACCTGCCAGGGTCGTATTGAGTCGCGCCGTCGCAGCACCGGCGAATTCGACATCGCTCACCGGGGTGAACGACGACGTCACATCCTCCGATAGCCCGTTGGTGAAATTGGCGCCGAATATCTCTTCCGCCGCCGCCACCTTGGTATCGGAATCTGCACGCACTCCGGCCAGAACGGCACTGTCGAGTGCACTCTGCATCTCGGTTCGCACATGGGCTGCGCGCGCAAAGTCGATCGCAATACCGGCTGCCGCCACAAGTACGACAGCGGCGAGCGCGAAAATGATGCCGACAACGCCGCGTTCGTCGCCGGCGAAAGTCTGCAGCCTGACGCTAATGTACTTCAAATGCGATCTCCCACGTTGAGACAACCGTCTCCATAAAGTCGTTCTGGAGGGAGGATATGAACAACGAATTGATAAGGATGATGAAGACTTCGTTAAGCGTGTAGCGCGCTCCCGCACACGTCGCTTATCGAGGAAGTCCCGCCTTACGCAGTCCATCGGTGAGGATGGCGAGGTCCTCAGCGCGCTGGATCGGCAGCCAATCATTTATGTTTGATAGGCGCAGTCCAGGGTCGAGCTCGCGAAGGTGCTCCATGGCGCGCCGTGCATCGTCAGGCCGACCGCTCAATGCTCTGCTCGCAGCCACGCTGGCGGCGGCCAACAGGAAGCTAGGCAGGTTGGCGTACGCTTCCTCCGCCCATCCCGAAGCCAGATCAAGACGTCCGGCGAACAGATGGGCCATCGCGATGCCGGCATGCATCCGATAAAGCTCCGGATCGACCGGGCTCAGTCGCATGGCGCGCTCGAAATGCTGAATGGCACCCTGCGGCTCGCCGCGCCAGGTGCGCAAGAAGCCGCCGAGGAACCAGGCGGCGGCTAGACTGGGATTGAGAAACACGGCTCGATCGAGCAGCGTGATCGAACTATCTAGATCGCCGGTGAAATGAGCCAACGCATGACCGGCACGCGTCAGTGCCACGGCGTCGTCACGGCCGAGCTCGATTGCCCGCCGGGCCAGCCGCGTACCTTCGACGAGTTCGCGTAGACGATCGCTCATCCAGCCGTTGACCTTGCGCCAGAAGTAGCACCAAGCCGCCATCGCGTGCGCCGCAGCGAATTCATCGTCCAGTTCGATGGCCTTGCGAAACAACGGGATAGCGTCATCAATGGACTGGCGCGTCCCGTGATGGACATGGGCAAGCCCGCGCAGATAGCAATCGTAGGCGGTAAGGCTCGCGGTCGGCGCGCACTTCGCACGAGCTATCTCTGCCAGCTCGACCTGCGGAGCAATGGCGCCGACGACGCTCGCGGCGATCTGATCCTGCAGCTGAAAGACGTCATTGAGCGTTCCCTCGAAGCGCTCGGCCCAAAGATGTCCGCCGGTCTGCGCATCGATCAGCTGGCCGGTAATGCGCAATCGACCGGCGGCTTTGCGGATGCTTCCCTCAAGGACATAGCCGACGCCAAGTTCCCGGCTCACCTGCTTCACGTCGACCGGCCTGTCACGGTAGGTGAAGCTGGAGTCGCTGGCGATGACGAACAGCCACCTCACCCGCGACAGGGCGGCAATGATGTCTTCGACCACGCCGTCGGCGAAGTATGCCTGCTCGGGGTCTCCGCTGAGATTGTGAAACGGGAGCACGGCGATCGACGGCTTGCTCGGGAGCGGTCGAGCGGGCTTTGCTTGACCAGACTCCAGCGCTCCCGGGTCGGAAGCGGCATCGGCCACCTTCACCTCGGCAACCTCGGCCACAAATCGAAATCCCTTACGCGGTATCGTACGCAAGAGAAGTTGCGCCCCGCCGCTGTCTCCGATCGCCTTCCGCACGGCATTGATGTGAGTGGTAACGGTGGATTCAGACACGATGCGACCACCCCAGACGGCGGCCAGAAGGTCGTCTTTGCTGACGACGCGCTCGCGATGCTGGACGAGGTACGTCAACAGATCGAAAACCTGGGGAGCGACCTGCACGATCTTGGCATTGCGCTTAAGTTCGCGCCGATCCAGATCCAGCACATAGTCATTGAAGGCGAACTGCAAAGTCGGGTCCTCCACATCCACCTGAGCAGCGGACCCAAAGGGGATCGGCACCGAAGTCTAAAGCCGGACCGCTCGAACTGAAGTTGATGGTAATCCGCGCAGCATTTCAAGAACCGCGCATCGCCCGGCGAATGGCGGCGAGCGCCCGCTTGCTACAGCTAGTCGAAGTGGGCGAGTTGGTAACAAATCGAGGGGGTGTCACGCTCCCGCGATCCGTCGAGACCGGCATACCGTCCTGGTGCATGGTCTTCGCGAAGCGAGCCATCGGCGATCCTGTAATAAAAGTGTGGCGGTCGGGAAAGATCGATGCCGACCAGCCGCGACTGCTCCCACAAGAAAGCATGGAACGCCCTGTCCTCGACTGCGTCCTTAAAGACGGCGACGACGACAGGTTCACGGCCCAGACGGGATGCGATGCGGTCGGCTATGCCCCCGGGAATTACCGCGTGAGCGTAGCCGGGAATGATCACGATCTTGCCGCCGCCCGTTTTGTTCACCTCACTCTCGATGTAGGCAGCCAACTCGTCATCGTGGGTAAGGCGCTCTCGCATCATCGCGGCGTCACGCTGTGCTTTCGTCACCTTTCCATCGAGCCCGGATTTGAGCCACGCCATCTCGCTGAGCTGAACGATGCAGCGATAGACGGAATCGTTGGCGGTGCGGAATCCGCCAAGCGGATTGTTGAAATCGTAGAAGATCGGATTGAGGCCCAGGCGTTTGGCGAGAAACACCTGCTGACCGAGAGCAAACGCCACCCTGTACTGCGTGGCGCTGGCAAGCTCGTTCGGGTGATCGGGATCGACGAAGTGCCAGCGGCCGCCCCGGATGACATCCTGGGCGAACGCTTCGATATCGGCCTCGGTGTCGATACCCATCGCTTGGCGGCCGAGAACCCGCGGCATCTCAATGGCCACGTGGCGTACTCCAGCGCGCTTCATGCTCGCGAACAACGCAGGCGACGAGAAGAAGGCAATGCGATCACGCACGCCGTGCTTGACGTCGGCGAGAACAACCAAGTCACGAGATTTCAAGAGTTCGTCGAGCGCGCTCGTTCCGGACGGCGCCTGATCCGCCATAGCTGGAAACGCGAATATGAGAACTGCAGCGGCAAGTGCGAACTTAAAAAACCGCCAGCGTTGCTTGGCGGAAGCGATCCAGCCAAAAATGGATATGCTGCGAGGCTGAAGCAAGTTCGTCATGGGTCACCACCGAAGCATCGCCTTCGAGAACCGCTAAGCGTGACCTCCACGTTTCTTGTTATCCACGAGCCTACAGATATTCGTTCCCACCGCAACGGCTCGCCCGCTCGGTTATTGAACAATTTCTGACAACAATTGCAGCAGGTATCATCAGTTCCCGCGAGAAGTCACCGCAAAGACACGGTAAGCGACCGACGGGTGGTCCAGGCGCACGTTGGTTTCATAGGGCGCGCCCCGCCCGATCCTACAAATGTGCGACACCGAATCGGGAATGAATGGGGTGCTCGGCAGCAACCGCCGCCCTCGCGAAAGCAATTCGAGCGGCGCGGACCCGAGAAGATTCGGCAACGCCAGCCTTGGGTTGATTGTACTCTCCGGGCTACAAGGGGCCCATCTCCGCTCCGCCAATTTAGTACGGCCAAAACGGGAAATCACGCCAGCCGTAATATCAACCCCGCGGAAACGAGCGTGCTGCCTGCAGCGTTGCTGGGACCAAAACATTCGTGGAGGTTTAGCTTGCATTATTCTCGCACCTGCACCGCTTTGCTGCTTGCCGCAAGTTTCGCGGTCGCGAAGCATCCCCCCGCCGCAGCCAAGTCGGTCGCGCAAGCAATCGAGGAGGCAGAAAAAGGGACGCTGACGAACCCGCACAAGGGAGATGAGCAGGCGGCAAAAGAAGGTCAGAAAATCTACATGGCGGCAGGCTGCAACGGATGCCACGGCGGCACCGGCGGCGGAGGCATGGGGCCGCCCTTGACCAACGCTGTTTGGGTGTACGGCAACGACGACGACACCCTCTATCGGCTTATCGGACTGGGAACCGATGACTTGATGAAAGCAGGCTACTCACGCAAAGGCACGGAAGGCGTGGTGGGCCCCATGCCGCCTTTCAAGGACATCATCAAGAGCGACGACGACATGTGGAAAATGATCACGTGGATTCAATCGCTCGGCAACAAGGAGTGAGACTACTGCCCCTCAGGACACCGACGGAACGCCGGCATCTTCGTTAGGGCATCGGCCCTCTGCTTATAGAAGGACGCGCGCCCCTCTTCAGCCGACAGCGAGGCAATGGTGCCTGCGAGCTTCTCGCAAGCCGCACAGTCGGCGGTCATGTCGTTCGCATACGCCCGGGCCGACATGCGCACGAGATCGTCGGCGTAGTCGGCCTTCGCAGGGTCCCTAGGCAACTCCGATTCGGAGCGACGGAACTCAGCGAGCATGCCACTGGCCTCGTAAGCCTGGACAGTCGGTTGGTAGCGGTCGGCGAGGCAATGCCCACAACGGTTCAGGGCGCCGCCGACGCCCATCGTGGCGCCCATGCGGGCAACATTCAGCAATTCCTTTTTCGAAAGGCATCCGCCCGCAGCTATCGCGTTTGAGAACGTGACCAAAATGGCGATTGAGAAGAAACAGAAGCGCATGCGTCCTCTTCGGTTCGGATAGTTTCGACCTTGTTTGTCCGAGTGCCGGCAACAAGCCAGGACAAATCACGCGGTGTGCCGGAAATTCACCCGAGGACCGGGAACATTCGCACCTGCCGCAAAAGCTCAGTCACGCGCGTTTCTCCTCAAAAAAGGGGGAATTCTTCCCTACCGGCGCTTCCACGGCAACGTTATATTGTTCGGAAATCCTTGCTTCCGATGGAGCGCACCCGTGCGCATTCTTATCGTCGACGATCATCTGGTGGTTCGCGAGGGCATGGCGCAGCTGCTGGCGAGCACATTTCCGGCAGTGGAACTGTTCGAGGCGACCGACGCCCGCTCGGCGCTAAGCACCTATAGCGAAGGCTCTTTCGATCTGGTCATCCTGGACATCGGGCTGCCGGGGGTCGACGGGTTCACCCTGCTGCAAAAACTGTTTGCATTGAACGATCGCGTGCGCGTTCTGATGTTCTCGGCGCACACCGAGGCAGGCTACGTCGGCCGCGCATTGAGGCTAGGAGCCCGGGGCTACATCAGCAAGGCGGCTCCGGCCGATGAACTTATCGCAGCGGTGAAGGCTATCGCCGCCGGGTCGCGCTATGTCGAGGCGGAACTCGCAACCGAGCTTGCGGCGGTGTCGGAAAAGGCGCCGTCGGCATTAACGCGGCGTGAGGAGGAGGTCCTGCGCCTCCTGGCCGAGGGAAACAGCCTGCAGGAGATCGCAAAGCAGGCACGGCGCACCTACAAGCACATCAGCAACACGGTCATTAGCATCAAGGGAAAACTGGGCGCGCGCAATTCGGCCGATCTGCTTAGGATGTCGATCCTCGAAACTCAGCGCCGCAGCGAAGACGCTTGATCGAGGTGCTGCGATTACCGAGGCTGTTAGTGGCCGACTCGGAGTAGCGAGCGCTCGTCCTCGCGTTACCGGATCGACGCTTCCAGTGCAGGAGCGTTCACCGTCGGTACGACCTGTCCGAATGCTATGATCTTGACGGCCGTCTCTTTCCAAACTTGAGGGGGACGGCGATGCAGGCGTTCGCACATCGCAACTGCCTTTTCGATCGGCTCATCGGGAACGAAGTAGAAGTGCCCTGCCCTGCCGACGACGCGCCCTAAGGTGGTGAAGTACTCCTGCGCTGCTTCCAGCGCCTGCTGGTCGATGCAGTGATCGGTCTCATTGAAATCGGCGAGCGGGATCCGCGCACTGGTGAATTGGGTCTTAGCCGATGCCCCTTCCGCGATCGGCCCAATAAAACGGGTGCCGACCACGAGCGTCAGCATATCGTCGGGCACGACACCGTTATCGCGGGGCGGAGATGGTGTCTGAGCAAGCGCGGCAGGAACACATGCGAGCACTCCAAGCCAAGCAACCGCCAGAGCTGAAAAACTCGACCGACGCTTTGCGCGCATCGAAAGCTCCCTGGTTAGCAGACGCCTACCTCAAGGCGTACCAATACAGCCGATGGCTGTAAATTGACACGCATCAGGCGCCCTGCGGCAACGATTGCACTGCGCCCGATCCCCAATGAAACCAGGCCCGCCGAAGCCCCGTTATGTCAATTAGCTACGTTCATGAACTCGCCGCTGATGCCGTTTGCTGGCGCTGCATTGCCGACCTGATAAATCGGCAGCATTTCCCCTCGCGTGAATGCAACGGGAGAATTTCCCATGAGAAGCGTTGAGACGACGATCCAAACGGGCACGCGGTTTGAATTCGACATCGGCATGGCGTTCCAGCCCATCGTCGACATGCGCGATCTTTCAATCTTCGGCTACGAGGCGCTGGTTCGAGGCCCTGACGGGCAGCCGGCAGCGGAAGTTTTCAGGCAGGTTGCGGTCGATAATCGACTTGCATTCGATCACCTTTGCCGGGCGCGAGCCGTCGAGACGGCGGCACGTCTCGGATTGGATACACATTTGTGCATCAACTTCATGCCCGAGGCGGTGTTCGATCCTGTGCGCGGTCTGCGGCCAACGCTGGACAACGCCTTACGTGCCGGCTTCCGGCCGGACCAATTAGTGCTGGAAGCGAGTGAGGAGACCCGCCTATCCGACCCGCAGCGATTTGCGACGATCATGGCCGAGTATAAGCGGCAAGGCTTCAGGACCGCCGTCGATGATTTCGGAGACGGCTTCGCTGGGCTTAGCTTCCTCGCTGACTTCCAGCCCGACTACCTCAAAATTGATATCAGGCTGATCCGAGGCATCGATAAGGACCGCTCGCGAAAGGCGATAGTAGCGGCGATCGCCGGAGTTGCGGCAGATCTGGGCTCCAAGGTGATTGCTGAAGGGGTCGAAACGTCGGCGGAGATGCGGGAACTGCGCGAAATGGGCATCGCGAAGATGCAGGGCTATCTGTTCTCGCGGCCGACGTTCGGGGCCCTGGCCAAGCCCGACTTGTGCCGTCGGCAGGGCGTGTGCCGTGCGCCGGAACGCGAGTGTGCGCTGCACCTAGTCCCGCGCGCCGCTTGAGCGCCAAGCCAAGCACGTAAGCGTTGCATGATCACCCCAGTCTGCCAAAATGACCGCTCCTGAGAGCTGTTCCACGTGACTTGAACAATCAATAGGCTGCGCGAACTGCCTTGCGGAGTTCAGTTTTTCTGCCTTTCGGGACAACTGCCTGAAAAACGCGCATTTCCTGATTGCTTTCTATACATTCAAGTGACTTGACTGACGTTGCGCCACCCGTGAAGTTGGCCTCCGAGGGACTTTCCTTCTGGGTGGACAATGTCATCACTCCTTCTGACGAACGGCTACGTCGTTACCGTAAATCCCGCGCGCGACGTGATCCGCAACGGCTGGATACGCATTGAAGACGACAAGATCGCCGCCCTCGGCGACATGGAGGATCTGAACCAGCAAAGCCTTCCGGCTGAAATCGAGCGCATCGATCTCGGCGGCATGCTCGTAATTCCTGGCCTCATCAACGGGCACAATCACCATTGGGCCAGCCTTTTCAAAAACACCGGAGAGGGCCTGCTGCTCGAACCCTGGCTCGACCAGGTCACGATCCCGCTTATGGCGCAGCTGGGCGGCGAAGACCTGCGCGTCGCGGCGTACCTGGGCGCCCTGGAGCAAATTCGCACCGGCACTACCTGCTCCCTCAATCACGTCGTGAACACCAATGACGAAGCGACGATCGAGGCGATTATCCAGCCGGCCCTCGAGGTCGGCATACGTCAGCTCGTCACCAAGGAACTGCGGCACACGCCGGTTCCAGCGTTTTCGACGCAATACCCCTCCAATCCGCACATCCGCGATTTCGAGGAGGAGCTGGCACTCACCGAGCACATCATCGACAAATGGGACGGTGCCGGCGGCATCATACACATGGGTCTCGCTCTCGAGACGGGCGCCAACTGGATGCTGCACAATGCGACATCCGACAAGATGATCCTCGCCGGCGTACAGCTTGCCAAGAAGCGCAACCTGAAGATCACCAACCACTGCTCCGCCGGAACGCCCTGGCTTTCGATCAAGGAATTCCAGCAGGCAACCGGTGGCGGCGACGTGGACTATCTCTTCAAGCTCGGCGCGCTGGTCGACAATTGGGTGCTCGTCCATAGCCTGCATTTGAAGCGAAGCGAGATCGAACACGTCGCCTGCGTCGGATCGAGCATCATCTCCAATCCGGCCAGCAATGCCTATTCCTGCGACGGTATCGCACCGCTGAAGACGATGTTCGACCTCGGCGTCAACGTCGGTCTCGGCAGCGACGGGGCCTATGTCAACTGCTCCGTCGACATGGTGCAGCAGATGAAGTTCTGCGCCCTCATCCAGAACGTGCAGCATTACGATCCAACGCTGGTCTCGTCCGAACGCGCCATCGAGATGGCGACGATCAACACCGCCAAGGCGCTTGGCATCGACCGTCTCGTCGGATCGCTGGAGGTCGGCAAGAAGGCCGACATGGCCATCTTCAACTTCAAGAAAGCGCACATCACCGTGCCGAACCGCATGGTCGGCGCGCTCGTATTCACGGCGCACGGCACCGATGTCGATACGGTCATCATCAACGGCAAGGTCAAGCTGCGCGGGGGCGAACTGACTGACTTCGCCGGCGAGATGGACGTACTCAACGAAGCAACCGCGCGGGCGCACCAGGCGATCGTGCGCGCAGGACTGGCCGAAAAGGTTTTCGTCGACTGGCGAAAGTGAAACGGGGGATTTTGAGAATGTACGTGAAGAAAAGTTTGGCCGCCTGCGCGGCAATGGCGCTCTCTTGCCTGGGCGTCTTCGCAGGGTTGACCGGGAGCGGCGCCGTCGCAGCGGACGCCAAGCCGCTAAAGGTCGCGGTGCTGCTGCCGGGTTCGACTTCCGACAACGGCTATAATGCCGACGGCGGCAACGCCGCGGCTGCACTGCGCGAGGGGCTCAAGGCCGAGGTGCAGGTCAGCGAGAATGTACCGGTTGCGAGTCAGTCCGACTTGTATCGCCAGTACGCTGCATCGGGCTATGATCTGGTGATCGGCTGGGGTGGGCAGTTCACCGACGGTGCGGTGCAGGTTGCCGATGAGTTTCCCGACGTGAAGTTCCTCGTCGTCAACAGCGGCGTCGAGAACGGCAAGAACCTCGCTTCGCTCGACACCAACATCGCCGATTGGCATTTCATCGGCGGGTTCGTCACCGCCAAGCTTTCCAAATCCGGCACCATCGCCTGGATCGGCGGCATGTGCTTCCCGCCGACGGCAGCCAACCTGCACGGCGTCGAGCAGGGTGCGAAGTACGCCAACCCCGACATCAAGATCCTCTCCACCTTCACCGGCGACTTCGAGGACCCAACCAAGGCCCAGCAAACTGCGCAAGGCATGATCGACACCGGCGCGGATGCCATCACCGGAAACGTCAACAACGCTTGGTTCGGCATCTTCAAGGCGGCGAGCAGCAAGAAGATCCCGCTAGTGACGGAGTGGTCCGACAATCACAAGCTGGCACCGGACGTCGTCGCCTCGTCTATCCAGAAGTCGCAGGCCAAGTTCGTCACCGAAGTGGCCAAGACCGTCACCGATGGGAAGTTCGAGGGCAAGCACCATCAGTTCGGTCTTCCCGATGACTGGGGTCCCGTCATGACCAAGACTGATCTGCTGCCCCAGGAGATCTACGACGCTGCACTCGAGGTTCAGAAGAAGATCGTTGCCGGCGAGATAAAGCCGGTTCACGACACGGCATGTCCCAGCCAGTAGGTAGGTTTGCATGGCGGTGGGGTCGCCCTTCCTGAAGATCGAAGGAGTGTCGAAGGCGTTCCCGGGGGTTCTGGCGAACGATAACGTCTCCTTCGATCTTCGGCGCGGCGAGATACACGCCCTGCTCGGCGAAAATGGTGCGGGCAAGTCGACCCTAATGGGAATGCTATTCGGCCTGCATCGACCCGATGCAGGCCGAATACTGATCGACGACGAAGAGCTGGATCTGAGCAGCCCGCGCGACGCGATCGGTCGCGGCCTTGCGTTCGTCCAGCAGCACTACTCCCTGATCCCGGCGCTCACCGTTTTCGACAACATCATCCTCAGCCAGCGCTACGGGCGCGGCGGTAGAGTCTCGCGTGCCGGATGCCGTGCCAGCGTTGCTGAGGTATCGGCACGCTATGGGCTGGACGTCGACCTCGACGCGCGCGTCGAGGATCTGAGCGTCGCGGCGCAACAGCGCGTCGAGCTGATCAAGGCGCTGTTGGGCGACCCGAGGGTCCTCATACTTGATGAGCCAACGGCGCTCCTCTCGCACGAAGATACCGCCGGTCTGTGGCGCACGCTGCGCGCCCTGGCGTCCGCCGGAGTCGCAATCATTCTCATTGCCCACAAGCTCGACGAAGTTATTGCCATCGCTGACCGCATCAC
>JAESGM010000622.1_pt1 | contig 20305 bp, 23 predicted proteins | sample 9269721 | NCBI WGS metagenome assembly JAESGM01 (sample SAMN15720920, study PRJNA650825) | algae metagenome | isolation source: Komarekiella atlantica HA4396-MV6 and co-occurring heterotrophs from... | place: USA: Theobald House, Kauai, HI | collected 2009-07-29 | reverse complement strand
GCCGATCTGCCGGCCGGCGAGGTAGAGGTCGCGCTCGTTATGGGTCGCGGTGCGGAAATACAGCGCGATGCCGTAATAGAGCAGGAACATCGCGGCGCTGACGCCGACGCCGAGCCAGATGTTGCTGGGTTGCCAGGAGGCCGCGGTCATGTCCGGTCCCCTTCCGTCAGCGCGGCGACGGACATGGCCGGGCCGGATTCGGGCATGGCGGGACCAGAGGCCGCGATCTCCTCGTCGAGCCGGTCGGCGGCGATGTTCCACCAGATCGAGACCGCGAGCACGCCGAACCAGCCGAGAAAGATCGCCATGAAGTAATGCAGCGGGAAGCCGAGGACACGGACGGCATTGTTGGTGCCGAAGATCAGCGCCCAGGGCGCGGTATGCGCCGCCAGCAGATACAGGACGAAGAACCCGATCGTGAGACGGGCCTCCTTGCGGTAGGTATCCATAGCGTTCCTCCCCGTTTGGTCCGCGCCCGGTTGGTCCGGGTCGTTCGGCAAAGTCAGGCCGCGCTAGGTGCGCAGCCGGTAGCGTTCGACGGCGTCGTCGTTCCAGGCGAGCCCGACGCCGGGCGTGGTGGACGGCGTGACGAAGCCGTCGACGACGGTCACGGGTTCGCGCAGGATCGGCGCGGCCCAGTCCATGTATTCGAGCCAGTGGCAGGTCGGCGTCGCGGCGAGCAGATGCGCGCTGACCTCGGGGAAGAGATGCGACGACATCGCGATCTCGTGGCCGGCTGCGAGACCGGCCGCGCGAAGCCAGCCGGTCACGCCGCCGATGCGTTCGAGATCGGGCATGACGTAGCCGCTGGTCTTGAGCGAAAGAGCGTTGGCCATGGCGGTCGCGCCGGAAAAGTTCTCGCCGATCTGGATCGGGGTCTTCAGGTGCCGCACGAGCCGGGCATAGCCGTCATAATCGTCGTGCCGGATCGGCTCCTCGATCCAGTAGACGCCCTCATGGTCGAGCGCCCGGCCGCGCTCCAGCGCGTCGGCCAGCGAGAGGGCCTGATTGAAATCGACCATCAGCGCGACATGGTCGGGCAGGCGCCTGCGGACCGCCCTCACCGCCGCGAGGTCGGCCGCCAGCGTCGGCCGGCCGAGCCTGAGCTTCACGGCCGAGAAGCCGCCCGCCAGAAGCTCCATCGCCTCGTCGGCGCAGGCCTCGGGCGCCATCAGGCCGAGACCGTTGCTGTTGTAGGCGCGGATCGGGATGGGCGATGCGCCGAGCATCGTCGCCAGAGGGAGCCCGGCGGCCTTGGCCAGAATGTCCCAGAGCGCGACGTCGAGCCCGGCCAACGCCATCCGGACCACGCCCTGCACGCCGATCAAACGGAAGCGCCGGTGCAACTTGGCCGCGACGGCCTGCGGCGAGACGGCGTCGCCCTTGACGCTGTCGATCGCCGCGCCGAGCAGATGGGCGATCGCCGGCCCGGCCGCCGCGACATAGCAGAACAGATAGGCGTGGCCGGTGATGCCCTGGTCGGTCTCGATGTCGATCAGCAGCAGCGGCGCGTTGCGGACGGTGTCGGCGCTGGTGCCGAGCGGGCGCGCCATCGGCACGTCGACCGTGACCGCCCTGAACCCTGTGATGATCGGGGCGGGCTCCATCTCAGAGCGCCGCCCGGCCGTCCTGATGCAGCGACAATATGTCGAGCACGGCCCGGTTCAGCGGCGTCGGCACGCCGAGACGCTCGCCCATCGCGACGACGTCGCCGCCCAGGAACGGCAGTTCCAGCCGGTTGCCGCGATCGAGATCGCCATGCATGGAGGAGGTCATCGCGGCCGGCAGCGTGTCGCAGAAGGCGAGCCGGTTCTGCGCGAAGTCCTCCGCCAGCGCGATGCCGCTGGCGCGGCCGACAGCCACGACCTCGCGCATCAGGCCTAGCAGGAAGGCGCGGGCGCGCGGATTCTCGCGGATCGGGCCGATCTGCGAGCGCATCGCCGTCGTCGCGCCAGAGAGACCGGCGAGGAAGACGAATTTCTCCCAGGTGGCGCGGCCGATATCGGGGCTGATCTGCGCGTCGATGCCGGCGGCAAGGCAGGCGTCGAGCAGGCCTTGCGTCCGGGCCGAGGCCGCCCCGCCGAACTCTCCGAAGACCAGCTTCTGCATCGCGCCGACATGGCGGATGACGCCCGGCCGCGCGATCGAGGCCGCGATGTAGCTGACGCCGCCGATCAGGGCGTCGCGCCCGGCGACGTCGCGCAGGATGTCGTCCTTCCGCACGCCGTTCTGGAAGGAAACCACCGCCGCACCGCCCTGTACGAGCGGCAGCACGGCGCGGGCCGCAGCGTCGGTGTCCCAGAGCTTGACGCCGACGACGACGAGATCGACCGGGCCGAAGGCGAGCGGATCGTCGCTCGCCTGCACGCTCGGGAGATGGATCTCGCCCTGGTCGCTCTCGACGGTCAGGCCATGCTCGAGGAGCGCCGCCAGATGGGCGCCGCGCGCTATGAGGCGCACATCCACGCCGGCCAGCGCCAGCTTCGCGCCGAAATAGCCGCCGATGCCGCCGGCCCCCATCATCGCCACGCGCATGCCGAGACCGTCCCCATCGCCATATTCTTGAATGATTATTCAATAATCAGTTCTGGAATATGCGTTCAAAAATATGCAGTCAAGCGGCTCGCTTCCTGACCGTGGCACAGCTATTTCAACGAAAACGAAACTCTGGACGGTTCGAGACCATGGCGCGCCCGAAGACATTCGATCCCGACAGCACGCTCGACATCGCCGTCGAGCGGTTCTGGCAGAGCGGCTATGACGGCCTGCCGATCCAGGAACTGTGCCGGGCCATGGGGCTCAACCCCGGCAGTCTCTATGGCGCCTTCGGCGACAAGCGCAGGCTGTTCCTGGCGGCTTTCGACCGCTATGCCAACACGGTGTCCCGGCAGGCGATCGAGCGGATCAGCGACGCGCCCTCGGGACTGGACGGCATCAGGCGCTATTTCGCCCATCTGATCGATTCGATCCTCGACGGTCGCCGCCGCTGGGGCTGCCTGGCGACCAATGCCGCCGTCGAGCTGTCCGCTCGCGACCCCGAGATCGCCGCAAGGATCCAGGTGCATTTCCAGCGGCTCGAAACCGCATTCGCCTCCGCGCTGGCGCGGGCGGCCGATGACGGCTCCCTGCCATCCGCTACGGCCGACATGGCCGCCTTCCTCGTCTGCCTGGTGCAGGGGCTGAATGTCGTCGCGAAGACCAGGCCGTCGCGCGAGCGGCTCGACAGCATCGTCGGAGTCGCACTGGCTGCGCTGGCGGGCCGGAACTGACGCGGCCGCGCAGCCAGGGCTGTCCGCCGACTGGGCGGTTCGGCCCGGCCGATGATCGGCGTTTCGACCGTTTTACAGCTTCTTGCCGTCCGCGCCGAACTGCTTCAGGAACGCCGTGAGGTCTTTGATCTCCTGCTCGTTCCTGATGCCGGCGAAGACCATTTTCGTGCCGGGAATCTTCGCCCTCGGGTCCTTGATGTAGTCGGCGAAGACCGCATCGTCCCAGGTGATGGCGGCGTTCTTGTTGGCGGGCGAGTAGCTGTAGCCCTCGACCGTGCCCGAGACCCGGCCGAAAAGACCGTTGAGCTGCGGGCCGACGCCGTTCTTCGCCGTCTCGCCGAGCTGGTGGCAGGCGCGGCACTTGTTCCAGGAGCGCTCGCCGGCGGCGATGTCCTGCGCGAATGCCGGGGCTGCCGCGAGCGTGGCCAGCAGGAGGGCTGCGGAAATCAGGCGTGTCATGCGGCATCCTTCGTTTCGGTTTCGTCCAATGTGAATAGGCTGCGCGCCACGCGCGGACCAGCCGCGCCGCCGGCGCGAATGGTCGCGGGCGGCGCAGGCGCGTCAGGACAGCATCGCGTCAGGAGAACATGTCGGCGGTGATGCCGGCATACCAGCCCATGTTCTCGGCCTGCGTCTCCTTGCGCAGTTCGTCGCTCTCGCCGGGCTTGGAGACGAAGGTCTCCGTCGCGGTGATCTTGCCGTCCTTGGGCTCGTAGCGGCCGCCGACCTTGATGGCGTCGTCGGTGTCGACCAGCGACCAGCAGGTGTTGACGTAGCGCGCCGGGAAGGTGCGGGCATTGGTCAGTTCGCCCCGGATGACCATGGCCGCGACCTTGGCCTGGCTGTTGGCCGAGAAGGCGGATTTCGGCATGTCGCCGGCGATGCAGGCATCGCCGAGCACGAAGATGTTGGCGTCGGCGGTCGATTTCATCGTCGCCGCGTCGATGGCGCAATAACCGCCGGCCGGCGCGAGCCCCGCCGAACGCGCGATCTCGCCGGCCATCTGGGCAGGAATCACGTTGACGAAGGCGCAGTCCTTGTAGGTCTCGAAGCCGGTGACGACCGTGTTGGTCTTCGGATCGACCGACTTGACGCCGTCATGCACCTTGGGTCCGAGCCATTCGATCATCGCGCCGTAGCGCTTCTCCCAATCGGCCTGAAAGACGCCCTGCTTGGAGAACATTTCCTTGGGATCGAGAATGATGACCTTGGAATTGGTCTTGCCGGCCTTCTTCAGCGCGTGGGCGAACATCGAGGCGCGCTCATAGGGGCCGGGCGGGCAGCGATAGGGGTTGGGCGGCGCGATCATCACGATCGTCCCGCCATTGGGCACGGCGTCGAGCCTTTCCCTGATCAGCTGCGTCTGGCGGCCGGGCTTCCAGCCATGCGGCATCTGCTCCTCGACCTCCTTCGACCAGCCGGGCACGGAATCGTATTTCAGATCGATGCCGGGCGAAACGACGAGGCGGTCATAGGGCAGGCGCTGGCCGGTGGAGAGCACGACCTCCTTCCTGTCCCGGTCGATCTGGGTGGCGCGGGCGCGGGCGAGCGCGATGCCGTGGTTCTTCGCCAGATCATCGTAGCGATGGACGATCTCGTCGTATTTTCGGAAGCCGCCGACATAGAGGTTGGAGTGGAAGCAGGTCTGGTAGGTCTCATTCTCCTCGACCAGCGTCACGGCGATGGCGCCGGCCGAATCCTTGGCGATGTAGCGCGCGGCGGTCGCCCCGCCCGCGCCGCCGCCGATGACGACGACGCGGGGCTTGGCCTGCCCGATGACGGCTGGCGCGCCGAGGCCGAGCATGACGCCCCCGGTCAGGCCCGACAGGATGAATGAACGGCGATCGAGATGCATGGCGTCCCTCCCTCTGGTTTTTATGGATTGGCTTTGGCGCTTTCAGATGGCGCTCCACTTGGCCTCACGTGTTCGTGTTCGGCGCGGTCTCTAGTTTGTCGGCTTAAGGCTTTCGTAATAGGCGGCGAGCGCCGCGATCTCGTCCGCGCCGAGCCGCCTGGCGATGGTGCGCATGATCTGGTTCTCGCGCTGCCCGTCCCTGTATGCGCCCATCAGCGCGACGAACTGGTCGGCGGGATGGCCGATGATCGCGGGAATCGCGCCGACCTGCCGACCGCTGCTCTGGTGGCAGGTCGCGCATTCGGAGGAGAGATATTCGCCGAGCGCGCGGTCTCCGGCGGCTTGGACGTGAGCGCAACCCGTGAAAGTCAGAAGAGCGGCCAAGACGACGACCCGCCTTCCACCCGCCCTCATCCCGAGAAGCGATCGCAGATCGCGTCTCCTCGGGATGAGGGCGGGGGATGGACCAGAAGACGGTTTCGCTCCGGATGCCGTCATCAGTCGAGCTTCGGGCCGCTCTTGGAATCGGGCGTGACGTCGAGCACCACGGCGCGCCCGGTGATCCTGACCTCGCTCTTGCAGTTCGTCATGCAAGGCTTCTTGCCCCAGAACGCCCTTTCGGCGGTCTCGCGGTCATCATCGTAGAAAGCTGACGCGTTGGGAAGTTCGATGCTTCCGAAGTTCTTCTCCGACAACTCGAACTCCTCATCCTTCACGATGTCGTTGAGATAGAGAAGATAGGCCGTCAGCGCATAGGTTTCGTCGGCGCTGAGCGACTGGGCGTTGCCATAGGGCATGGCGCGGCGGATGTAGTCGAAGGCCGTCGACAGATCGGGCCAGAACGAGCCCAGCGTCTTCTCCGGCCTTTCGCCCCTGAGCGACCCCTGCCCGCCGGCCAGCACCGGCCAGCGGCCATTGCCCTGTCCGAATTCGCCATGGCAGCTCGCGCATTGCGCCTGGAAAAGCTCGTCGCCCTGCTTCACCGTGCCCTTGCCGGGCGGGAGGCCCAGACCGTCGGGGCGGACGTCGATGTCCCAAGCCCTGATCTCCTCGGGCAAAGCAGGGCGGCCGAGGCCGAGCTTGGCAGGCGTAGCGGCCTGCGCCGCTGGCTTCGCTGGCGAGGGTTTTTGCGACTGCGCAACGAGCGGGCCGGCGATTAAGACCAGCAGAGCCACACCGCCCGTCATTGCGAGGAGGCGCAGCCGACGGAGCAATCCAGGAGGATTGCGCGAACCCTGTGGATTGCTTCGCGGAGCCTGCACTTGCGCTTGCCGAAGGCAAGACCCGGGTGCTCGCAAAGACGGTGGAGCCTCAACCGATCTCGACATTTTCGGTCTCCCCGTTGCCCTTCACATGCCAGGTCTGGATGCCGTTGTTGTGGTAGATCGAGTTGACGCCGCGCACCTTGCGGAGTTCGTCCTTGGTCGGCTGCAGATAGCCGGTCGAGTCGATGGCGCGGGACTGGATCAGCAACTCCTGCCCGGCCCAGTCGAAATCGACGTAGAAGCGCGTCAGCGACTTATCCAGCACCGGGCCGTCGATCCGCGCCTCCTGCCAGTTCCGGCCGCCATCGAGCGTGACGTCGACGCGGGCGATCGTGCCGCGTCCCGACCAGGCCAGCCCCGAGAGTACGTTGCGGCCCTTGTGCTTCAGCGGCGCCTGCGGCGAGGGGTTCGTCACCACCGATTTGGCGTCCATGATGAAGCTGTAGCGTCGCGAGCGGCCGTCCGCGAGCAGGTCGGTGTATTTCGAGGTTTCCTCGCGCGCCTGCCACGGCTTGTCGCCCGCCTCGATGCGGCGCAGCCACTTGACCCAGAGATTGCCCTCCCAGCCGGGTATCACGGCGCGCAGCGGATAGCCCTGCTCGGGTCGAAGCGCCTCGCCGTTCATCGCGAACGCGATCAGCACGTCGTCGAGCGCCTTAACCACCGGCAGCGAGCGGTTCATGCCCGAGGAGTCGGCCCCCTCCAGATTGAGCCATGTCGCATTGGGCTTGAGCCCCGCCTCGGCCAGCAGCAGCTTCAGCGGCACGCCGGTATACATCACATTGTGGACCATGCCGTGGGTGAACTGACAGCCATTGAGCTGCGCGCCACGCCACTCCATGCCGGAATTCGCCGCGCATTCGAGAAAGTGGACATGGTTCTGGCGCGGCATGCGCCTGATGTCCTCCATGGTGAAGACCAGCGGCTTCTCGACCAGCCCATGGATCATCAGGCGGTGACTGGCCGGGTCGATGTCGGCGATGCCGCCATGATGGCGCTCGAAACAGAGGCCGGACGGGGTGATGATGCCGTCGAGCTCGTGCAGCGGCGTGAAATTCACCGAGGATTGCGGCGAGGCGGTCAGCCAGGAGACGTCGCGGCGCACGATGTGCTTTTCGAAGCGCGAGGGCGTCCCATAGGGCCGCTGATCGACGCCGTCGCCGAGATAGCGGTTCCAGTCCTGCACCTCGGTGATCAGCGGGTCGGGTTTTTGCTGCGCGCGCGCGGGCAGGGCCGCGATTGCCGCTCCCGTGAGCGCCGCCGCCCCAAGAAAACCGCGCCGGCTCGGCTTGTGATCGCTGTCGCTGCTCATTGCCCGGTCACCTTCACCGCATCGTTGGGTTTGATGCTGATCGTCCCAGTTGCGGCGACATGGTCGCGCACAACGTCCCAGATCGGCGGGCCTTGCGTGCCCTCGTTGACGCTGGCCCAGCCGGCGACGACGTATCTTTTCGCAGCCTCGATCGGCTGCCCGGATTTCAGATGCGTGAGCCCGGAGATGCGGCTGCCCATCGGCTTGCCGACATCGATCGCGTAGCCCATGCCACTGACGCGGACCATGTCGCCGCCGCCCTGAAAGTAGGGGTCAGGGTGGAAGATGTTGTCGGCGACATCCTCGAGGATCTCCTTGAGCTGCGCGCCGGTCATTTCCATGCGGTAGCAGTTGGGATAGGTGATCGCGGTGGCGTTGGTGATCGCTTCCCAGGTGATGGCGTCGCCCGGCAGGAGCGTGCCGCCCCAGCGGAAGCCCGGCGACAGCGCGATCTCGGCGTCGCGCCGGCTCAGCATGGCGTCGCAGATCAAATCGTCGAACGAGCCGTTGAAATTGCCGCGCCGGTAGAGCAGCGATTCCGTGCGGCCGATCTCCCTGGCGAGGTCGGCGGCATAGGGCGCGCGGAGTTTTCCGATCAGCGCCGCCATCTCGGCGTCGGGCGCGATCGCGTCGGAAAAGACCGGCATCAGCTTGAAGCGGATGTCGGAGACCTTGCCATTCTTCGTGGCGATGTCGAGGCGCGAGACGAACTTGCCATGCGAGCCCGAGCCGACCAGCACCGTGTCACCGACGCGGATCAGGCCAGGCATCGCATCATGGGTATGGGCGGTGAGGATGATGTCGATGCCCTTGACCCGCGAGGCGAGCTTCTTGTCGACGTCGAAACCGTCATGGGAGAGCAGCACCACCACGGCCGCGCCCTCGGCCCGCGCCTCGTCGACCTGCTTCTGGATCTCCTCCTCGCGGATGCCGAACTCCCAGGCGGGAAACATCCAGCGCGGATTGGCGACCGCCGTGCGCGGCAAAGCCTGCCCGATCACCGCGACCTTGACGCCGCCCTTCTCGAAGACTTTTCGCGGCGCGAAGACCGGCTCGTTCCATTCGGTGTCGCGGATGTTCTGCGCCAGGAAAGCGAAGGGAGCGCTGTCGGCGATCTCCTTCACCCGCTCGGCGCCGAGCGTGAACTCCCAATGGCCGACCATGGCGTCGGTCTTCAGCGCCGACATGATTTCGACCATGTCCTGGCCCCGGCTCTGGAGCGAGGTCCAGCTTCCCTGCCAGGTGTCGCCGCCGTCCAGCAGCAGCACCCTGTCGTCGCCGCGCTCGGCCCTGACCGTCTTCACCAGCGTCGCGACGCGGTCCATCCCGCCCATCTTGCCGTAGTTCTTCGCCAGCGAGACGAAATCGTCCGAGGTCAGCGCGAAGGCGTCGGGCGAACCGGCGGCGACCTTGAAATGCGCGCGGAACTCTGCATCGACGAGATGCGGCGGCTGCCCCCTGGCCGGACCGACCCCGAGATTGATCGAGGGCTCGCGGAAATGCAGCGGCATCAACTGCGCGTGGATGTCGGCGACATGCAGGATCGTCACCGTGCCCAGCGGCTCGAAGCGCAGGATGTCGGCCTGCGACAGCCTCTGCTGCGCGGCGGCCCGGCCGAGCGGGCCGAGGCCGGCCGCCGTCGTGATAGCCGCCGCAGCCGCTGTCGCCTGCAGGAATTCGCGTCGTGAGACCATGGTTCATCCTTCGCGCCGACGCCGCGGCGCGCCGTGAAGGTTTTTGTCTGTTGCGTAGCCGTTCGCCGTCATTGCGAGCAAAGCGAAGCGATCCAGCAGGGCGTAGAGAGAAGCGCTGGATTGCTTCGCTGCGCTCGCAATGACGGTTCGCGCCTCAGCCCACGGCGAGCTTGTTCTTCGCGGTGTATTCCGAGCCGTCGTCATCCTTCCAGGTGAAGGTGAACTCGCCCGATTCCGTCGCCTTGAAGAAGAAGGACTGGTAGGGGTTGGCCGAGATCGCCGGGTGCCAGTCGGCCGAGAAGACCGGCTTGCCGTTGAAGCTCGCGCTGAATTTGTTGATGATCCTGCGCGGGATCGTCGCGCCCTGCGCGTCCTTGCGCTGGCCTGTTTCCATCTCGTGCGAGATCAGCGTCTTGATCTCGATCATCTCGCCGGCGGCCGCCTTGGCCGGAACGCGGACGCGAGGGGTGGGTTTGGTGGTCATCGGAGCATCCTCACCTGATTTCGTGGCGTCGTCGGGCGGGTCGAAGGGCCGGATCAGCCGCCGCAGCCGCCGATCGTGACCTTCACGTTGGCCTTGGCCATGTGGAGCGAGCCGCTCGACATCTCGGCGACGCAGACGATGTTCTGCGTCTGCGCGAGGCGCATGCGGGTCGCGGCCGAGGCTTTTCCGCAAGCCGGGGTGAAGCTGTAGCTGACGATGCCGGGCTGCGGATTGCCGTCGGCGAAGATGTGGACCGCCCTGACATGGTCGGCCTCCGTCATCGGGCTCTCGACCTCGACATTGACCGGAACGACCAGCCCGTTCTCGGCGATCTCGGGAATGTCGAGCCTGATCCTGCTCTCTGCCAGGGTCTTGTCGCCGTAGAGCTTCCTGATCTCCGCCATCACGGCCTTCTCGTCGGCGAAGGCGAGACGCGAGCCCAGCATGCTGGCAAAGGCCGCGAGTGCGCCGGCCGTGATCGTGCTGCGTCGGGTGAGCCCGGACTGCATCGGAATTCCTCCTTCGAACTGGTCTTGTTTCGCTCTTGACGGCGGGATCATCACACGATCATTCTCACGTATCGTGATATTGTTTTCTATGAATGTAAAGTCCCTCCGCCAGAGAGGGGCGCGCAACGAAGGTCGCGGGGTCGGCGACCGTCCGAGGACACGAAAGGGCAAGGGATGAAGCTCCCCACCATCGGCGCGGCCGTGCTCGCGGCCGCCATGACGCTTGCCGCCGGGCATCTGACCGCGCAATCGCCGCCGCAGCAAACTCCTGCGCAGGACGACAGCGAGAAGGAGATCGAGCGCTACCGCCAGATGCTGTCCGATCCGTTCTCCAATCCGGGTTTCCTGGCGGTCGACCGCGGCGAGGCGCTGTGGGCGGAAAAGCGCGGCCCGAAGAACGTCTCGCTGGAGGGCTGCGATCTCGGCGAGGGCGCCGGCAAGCTCGAGGGCGCGTTCGCGAAGCTGCCGCGCTATTTCGCCGATTCCGACAAGGTCATGGACACCGAGCAGCGCCTGCTCTGGTGCATGGAGAAACTTCAGCACCTCGACACCAAGGACGTCGTGGCGCGGCGCTTTTCCGGGCCGGGCCGCGCCTCCGACATGGAGGACCTGACCGCCTTCATCGCCAACAAGTCGAGCGGCATGAAGATCGAGCCGCAACTCGGGCACGCCAAGGAGATCGAGATGGCGGCCGTCGGCGAGGAGCTGTTCTACCGCCGGGGCGGCGTGATGGATTTCTCCTGCGCCACCTGCCACGCCGAGGACGGCAAGCGCATCCGCCTGCAGGGCCTGCCCAACCTTTCGGTCAAGGGCGCGACGGCGCAGGCGACGATGGCGTCATGGCCGACCTATCGCGTTTCGCAGAGCGCGCTGCGGACGATGCAGCACCGGCTCTGGGACTGCTACCGCCAGCAGCGCTGGCCCGTGCCGGAATACGCATCCGACAGCCTGACCGCGCTGACGCTCTTCCTGCAGGCGCAGGCGGCCGGCGGCGAGATCGCCGTTCCTTCGATCAAGCGCTGAGAGGATGAAGACGATGAGGATTTCCGCGCTGATCGCCATGATCTGCACCGCCGCTTTGCCGGGCGGCGCGAGCCTCGCGCAGGACAAGCCGAGCCAGGCGACCGTCGAGGCCTATGTCAGATCGACCTTCGGCAAGGCGTCGCCCGAATGGCAGGCGCGCATCGCGCCCGACGCTTCGCTCGCTGTCTGCAACGTCAAACGCAACGCCATCGCCTCGGCCGATGCCGACGCCATCATCAAGCGGGAGCTCGCCCGCGTCGTCTATCCGGCGGACGGCAAGTTCCTGGGCGACTGGAAGAAGGGCTATCAGGTCGCGAATAACGGCCGCGGCGGCCAGTTCTCCGATCCGCCCGGCACGGTGGCGGGCGGCAACTGCTTCGCCTGCCATCAGCTCGACCCCAGGGAGGTCAGCTACGGCACGCTCGGCCCCAGCCTCGCGGCTTATGGCAAGGACCGCAAATACGATCCCGAGACGATCAAGGACGCCTACACCAAGATCTACAATTCGATGGCGGTGGTGCCCTGCTCCAACATGCCGCGCTTCGGCGTCAACAAGGTGCTGGACGAGCAGCAGATCAAGGACGTGATGGCCTATCTGTTCGATCCGGACTCGCCGGTGAACAAATAGGCGGGCGACGCGCGCGGCTTCGGACCCGGCCGCGCCCGCTCAGGCCTTCTTCGCCCAGTCGGCGAAGGAGCCGCGCTCATAGCCCTTTTCGCGGACGTATCTGAAGATCGCGAGGAACGCCTCCGGTTCGGGCAGGCCCGGCATCCGCATGACCTCGCGCCCGGCGGGCGGTTTCGACGAGAGCCCGTCCGGCGTTTCGGGAAAGAACTGGATGGCGGGCGTGCCGCCGACGCCGTAGCGCGCGGCGAGCGCCTTCTCGCCAACCTGGACCCCGTCAAAATCGGTCACAGGCCGCGCGCCGAGAATGTTGAGGTGCAGGATCTCGAAATGCGACCGGAGGTAGCTTTCGATCCGGGGCTCGGCGAGATGGACCATGTGCATGCGCCGGCAGGCGGGGCAGCCCTTGAGCCCCCACAGGATCGCGAAGCGCTTCCCTTTCGCGGTTGCGGCGGCCAGATCCTCGCCGAGATCGAGGAAGCTCTCCAGATACCAGTCGAGATGATACAGGCCGTCCTCGCCCAGCGTGGCGCGGGCCAGGGCCGGGCCGCTCAGGCCGCCGGCGACGCCGCCAGCCAGACCTCCTGCGAGCATGCTGCGCCGCGTCAACATCGGCAGTTCCCTCAAACCAGCCATGGACGGGAACGACCCTCCCCGCGACCGGCCGGCGCTCCACTGGAATAAACATACGAATACGACTATGTTATCGCCATGTCGATCCCGCGCCCGCGCCCTGGTCTGGTCGTCGCCGCGCTTCTGGCGCTGGCGACCTTGCTTCCTTGCACCAGCATGGCGGCCGAACTGGTGATGTTCTCGCGCGACGGGTGCCCGTGGTGCGCCAGGTTCGAGCGAGAGATCGGGCCGATCTATCCCAGGACGGCGGAAGGCGCGGCAGCGCCGCTCCGGCGCGTCGCGGTCTCGCCGGGCGGAACACAAATGCCGGGCCTGCGCGAACCTGTCGTGGCGGCGCCGACATTCGTCCTGTTCGACGAGGGACGGGAGCGCGGCCGCATCACCGGATATCCGGGCGACGACGCCTTCTGGGGTTTGCTTGGCAGGATGCTTGCTGGCATGGGTGACGCCGCCTCGCCGGAAGGAGGCCCATCCGCAATGGTGAAGTCGCAATGAACGCAATCGTCTCCAAGGCCCTCGAAAGCGAACTCCGCGACGGCGAGGAGTTTTCCGCCGAGCTGGACACGCTGATGCGCAAGGCGCGCAAGGCGAGCGATTTCCTCAAGGCCCTGTCGCATGAGAACCGGCTCCTGCTGCTGTGCATCCTGGCCGAGCGCGAGCGGACGGTAACCGAGCTGGAAAACATCCTGTCGCTGCGCCAGCCGATGGTTTCGCAGCAGCTTGCGCGGTTGCGGCTGGACCAGCTCGTGACCACGCGGCGTGACGGCAAGGCGGTCTATTACAGCCTGGCGAACGACGATGTCCGCCGGATGATCTCGGTGATCTACGACATCTTCTGCGGGCCGCCCCGCGTGGCGGCCGGCGATTGACCGCCTGCCCGCCATGCCGCAGCCTCGCTGACGAATGACCGCGCTGTCGCCCCTGGTGGTGACGCTGGTTGGCGGCGCGATCGGCGCGGCATGCGGCTTCACCGCGCGCCGCGCCAGGCTCTGCTCCTTCGGCGCGATCGAGGATGTCTGGATCGGGCGCGACACGCGGCGTCTGCGAATCTTCGGGCTCGCGCTGGCCGTGGCGCTTCTGGGCACGCAGCTCCTCGTCTGGAGCGGGCTCTTGTCGCCGGGGCTTTCCACCTATGTCCCCACCGCTATTCCATGGTTCTCCATCCTGATCGGCAGCAGCCTGTTCGGCGTCGGCATGGCTCTGGTCGGCACCTGCGGGTTCGGCTCTCTGGTGAGGCTGGGAGCCGGCGACCTGCGGAGCCTGATCGTGATGATCGTCTTCGGCGCGGCCGCCTATGCGACGCTGCGCGGCATGCTCGCGCCGCTGCGGATCGATGTGATCGAGACGGTCGCGGTGGCGACGCCGGGCTCGGTCCAGGGCGATCTGCCATCGGTGCTGGCCTGGCTGGGCTTGGGCGACATGCGGCTGCCCCTGGCGGTCGTGGCGTTCTTCGTCCTGGGCGCGGCGGTTCTGGTCGATCCGCGCCTGCGCCGCTCGCCGCGCCTGCTTCTGGCGGGGCTGACGCTGGGGCTCGGCGTCGTGCTGGGCTGGTGGGCGACGGGCGTCGCGATCGACGAGTTCGCGGCGACGACCCGGGCGCAGAGCCTGACCTTCGTCTCCCCGGTCGGACGGGCGCTCTATGCGGTGCTGACCACGCCGGCGGGACTGCTGGACTTCGGGATCGGCACGATCATCGGCGTCGTCGCCGGCTCCTTCGCCTCCGCCCTGTTCGACGCGGAGTTCCGCTGGGAGGCATTCGACGACCATCACGAGATGCGCCGGCACCTGCTGGGCGCGGTGCTGATGGGCTGCGGCGGCATCCTCGCGGGGGGCTGCACCATCGGGCAGGGCGTCTCGGCGGGCTCGATGATGGCGCTGTCCTGGCCGCTCGCCATCGCGGGCATGATGGTCGGGGCCCGGCTCGGCATCGCCTTCCTGATGGAGGGATCGATCCGCAACATCTTCCGCCGCTGAACGCCGGCGGACGAGGCCCCGGCGTCTTCAGCCCGACGGGACGAACCGGTATGCGGCTCCGGAGCGCTCGACCCGGCCGATCGCGCCTTCGAGATGGTAGCCGATGACCTGCGCCCGTTCCGCCGCCGCCCGGTCGAGCAGGGCCTTGCGCGCCGCCACCGCGCGGTCGGGATCGACATCGGACGCCGGGCGCCATTCGGGGTGCGCGAAGGAGGCGACCGCATGGGTGAGCGCGTCCCCGAGGACGAAGACCGGGCCGCCCTCGCCCCCGAGCTCGAACGAGACATGGCCGGGCGTATGGCCGGCCGTATCGAGCGCCGCGATGCCGGGCAGCCACTCCGAGCCCGCATCCTTGCGCTCGAGCGCGTCGCCTAGCGCCTTGACGATGCGCTGCGCGCCTGCGGCGAAGGCGTGGCGGTCCTCGGGCAGCCTCTCGTAGACCTTCGGATCGGTCCAGAAGGCGACCTCGCGCCTGTCGGCCATCCATTTGGCGTTGGGAAAGAGCGGCGTATCGAAATCGTCCAGCGCGCCCCAGAAATGGTCCGGATGAAGATGCGTGAACAGGACATGCGTCACGGCGTCGGGCGCGATGCCGGCCGCTTCGAGGCTGGCGGCGAGCTTTCCCGTGCCGGGCAGGAAATTGGCGCCCGAGCCGCAGTCGAAGACCACGACCCTGTCGCCCTGCCGCAGGCAGGTGACGTTGAGGACGTTGGTGATCGGCCCCGACGCGCCGGTATCCCTGGCGATCGTCTCGGGCGAAAGGTCGCGGGCCAGCATCGCGCGCGGCATCTCGAAAGCGCCGTCGCTGAGAACCGAAATCGCACGGTCGCCCCGCCGCGCGCTCGCCACGACCTGCGCGCTGACCGGCGCTTGCGGCAGCGCCGCGGCTGCGGCCGCGCCCAGCACCATGTCACGACGGCTCAGCATCGCCCCTCCGATCATATCATCTTATCTGAATATAACCGATCCGCGAGCCGCGGCAACCGCCGGCCCGCCGGCCGGGAACCCTTAAGAGCGGAAGGGTCGCGATCCTAGGCGCAGGCTCCGGCAGACCGCCGCACGATCAACTCGACGGGCAGCCGCATGTCCCGGTCGATGGGCTCCTGACGGACCAGCGCCATCAGCGTCCTGGCGGCAAGCTGGCCGATCCGCCCAGTGGGAACGTGCACCGTCGTCAGCGAGGGCGAGACATGCGCCGACATGTCGAGCCCGTCGATGCCGACGACGGAGAGGTCGCGCGGCACGTCCATGCCACGCGCATGCGCCTCGCCGATGCAGCCGATCGCGAACAGGTCGACGCCGCCGATCAGCGCGGTCGGCCGGTCTTCGAGCTCCAGCAGGGTCGCGCAGCCCGCCCGGCCGCCCGCGAGGGTCAGGGCCTGCTCGGTGGTCAGGTGATCGGGAAGGGACAGCCCCGCCTCCTCCAGGGCCGCGCGCGCGCCGGCCAGACGCGCCCGCTGCCGGTCGTTGAACTGGAGATGACCGGTGATCATGCCGATCCGCCTGTGCCCGAGCGCGATGAGATGCCGCGCGGCAAGCCGGCCGGCCAGCGCATTGTCGATGGTCACCGACGGGAAATACCCGTCCGAGCACCAGGTCAGCACCACGGGAACGCCCGCACCCTTGAGCAAGGCTGTCGTCTCGGGCGCACGCTCAGCCCCGACCAGCATCAGCCCGTCGACGCCGCGTCCGAGCAGCGCCCTGACGGCCTGGGTCTCGGCGGCGGCGATCGATTCATGCGACGCGACGAGGAGGAGGTAATCCGATTGCGCGAGCGTCGCCTGCATCGACTGCAGCGCCCGTGCGAAGATCGCACTGTCGAGCGTGGGCACGATCGCGCCGATCGTCATCGACCGGCCGGAGGCCAGCGCGCGGGCCGCGCCGTCCGGAAGATAGCCGAGGCGCTGGGCGCTGGCCCTGACCCGCGCCAGCGTCTCGGCCGACAGCAGATCCGGCTGTGCGATCGCACGCGAAACGGTGGCGGGCGACACGCCGGCGTCGCGCGCCACATCGCTCAGTTTGATCCGCCCCCCCGTCACGATCCGCCTCTTATGAAAGAACTTTCATACGATCTAGCCGAGCCTCAACCTGAGACACAAGCCTTTCACCACGAAATTGCGTGCAAACCTCGATGTTGACAGCAGCGTCGCGATCTGAGAGCCTTGCTGAAAGCGCTTTCATAGAAGGGCGCGAGGGGGAGCCGCATGATCGGAAGACGCGGATGGATCAGTCTCGGTTCGGTGGCGGCCGTGCTGCTGCTGTGGTTCCTGCTGACCACGGTCACGGGCGCGGTCTCGGCCGGCCGCTTCCCCTCGCCGGCTGATTTCTGGGTCTCGCTCAAGCAGATCGGCATGCGCGGCTATGCCGGCGCGCCGCTGGCCAGCCATGCGGTCCAGAGCGTCAAGCTCGTCGCGATGGGCTTTGCGCTGGCGGTCGCGACCGGGGTGCCGCTGGGATTGCTGATGGGCTGGAACCGCAGGGCGGAAGCGGCGATCAACCCGATCTTCCTGATCATCCGGCCGATCCCGCCGCTGGCCTGGATTCCGCTCGCCATCCTCTGGCTCGGCCTTGGCGACGCGGCGAAAATCCTGGTGATCTGGTTCGCGGCCTTCGTGCCCTCGGTGATCAACTCCTTCGCCGGCGTGCGCGCCATCGACAGGCCGATCATCGAGGCGGCGCGGATGCTCGGCACGCCGCGCTGGCGGCTCGTCAGCGAGGTGATCGCGCCCGCCGCCTCGCCGATGATCTTCACGGGCCTGCGCCTGTCGCTGCAGGCCTCATGGACGACGCTGGTGGCGGCCGAGCTCGTCGGCGCGCTGGCCGGCATCGGGTTCGTGTTGAACATGGCCCAGCAGGACATCTATCCGGGCATGATCCTCGTCGGAATGGTCGCGGTCGGCGTGCTCGGCTGGGCGACGACCTGGCTGCTCGGGCTGGCGGAGCGCCGCGCCCTCGCCTGGAACATGGCGGCGAGGGACTGATCCGATGCGGGATTCCACCCTTCCCTTCGGCGAACGGTTCGCGCTCGGCGCCATCGGGCTCGCGGGCTTCATCGCCCTGTGGACGCTGCTGTCGGTGTCGGGCTTCGTGCCGCGCCAGTTCCTGCCGACGCCGCTCGACGTGCTGAACCGCGTCGTCCTCCTGATGGGTTCGCCATTCGCGGGCGCGACTCTGCCGCAGCATCTCGCCTCCAGTTTCCAGCGCTACGCCTATGGCGTCGTCCTGGCGGCGGCGGTCGGCGTCCCGCTCGGCCTGCTGATGGGCTGGTTCCGCTGGCTCGACGACGCCGTCACCCCCTTGTTCGACGGCCTGCGCTTCATCGCGCCGATCGCCTGGGTGCCCTTCGCCGCGCTCTGGTTCGGCACGGGCGTCGGCGGGCCGGTGCTGATCATCTTCGCCGGCGCTTTCCCGCCCTGCCTGATCAACGCCTATCGCGGCGCACGCTTCGTCGAGCCGCGGCTGATCGAGGCCGCGCGCATGCTCGGCACGGGCAACGCCCGCATGATCCTCGAAATCCTGCTGCCGGCCGCCACGCCCTCGATCGTCGCGGGCCTGCGCGTCTCCGCCGGGCTCGGCTGGCAGTCGCTCGTCGGCGCGGAACTGATCGTGGCCGCGGCCGGCGTCGGCTTCATGATGGTGCAGGCGCAGGCCAATGTCGCGACCCCCACCGTCATGGCCGGCATGGTCGCGATCGGCGTCGTGGGCATGCTGATCGACATGTTGCTGCGGCAGGGCGAGGCGTGGCTGCGCCGCCGCCGCGGCCTCGAAACCTGAAGGGCTGAAGACGATGGGTTCGATCCGCTTCGACAAGGTCGACAAGATCTTCGGCCCCCGCGCCGGGGGCGTGAAGGCGCTCGACGACATCAATCTGGAGATCCACGACAAGGAGTTCGTCGCGATCGTCGGGCCGTCCGGCTGCGGCAAGACGACCTGCCTGCGGATGGTCGCCGGCTTCGAGGCGCCCAGCGCCGGCGTGGTCAGCGTCAACGGCAAGGCGGTCACGGCGCCGGGACCGGACCGGGCGGTCGTCTTCCAGCAGTTCGCGCTGTTTCCCTGGAAGACGGTGCGCGAGAACATCGAGCTTGGCCTCCGCAACAAGCACCTGCCTCGGACGCGCCGCGACGAACTCGTGGCCGATGCGCTGACGCTGATGAATCTGGAAAGCCATGCCGACGCCTTTCCGCACCAGCTCTCCGGCGGCATGCAGCAGCGCGTCGCCATCGCGCGCGCCTATGTGCTCGACCCCGAGGTGCTGCTGATGGACGAGCCGTTCGGCGCGCTCGACGCCCAGACGCGGGTCGTGATGCAGGAGGAACTGGTGCGGCTGGCGCGGGTCAATCCGCGCACCGTGCTGTTCATCACCCATGCCGTCGAGGAGGCGGTCTATCTCGCCGACCGGGTCGCGATCATGACGCGCAGGCCGGGCCGCATCAAGGAGGTGCTCGACATCCGCTCCGTGCGGCAGGCGGAGAAATGGGACCGGCACGAGCGGATCGAGGACGTGATGGACCTCGAATCCTTCGTCCATCTGCGGACCCAGATCTGGAAGTCGCTGCGCGAGGAGAAGGGCGCTCATGGCGTCTGAACCCGACCACGCGCCGCGCCTGAGGCGCGATCTCACGGAGCCGGAGCCGATCCCGGAGGCCGGCATCGCGCGCGCCGTCGAACTGATGCGCTCGGGCCGGCTCTTCCGCTATGGCGAGATGGGCGCGGACCAGAACGACGTCGCGCTGCTGGAGCAGGAGTTCGCCGCCTTCGTCGGGCGGCGCTATTGCGTGGCGGTAAACTCCGGCGGCGCGGCCATGTGCCTGGCGCTCAAAGTGCTGGACGTGAAGCCCGGCGACCCGGTCCTCGTCAACGGCTTCACGCTCGCCCCGGTGCCGGGCGCGATCGTCCATGCCGGCGCGCGACCCGTGCTCGTCGAGATCGGGGCCGACTACGTCATCGATTGCGACGATCTGCGGGCCAAGGCGCGGGCGTCGGGAGCGCGGATTCTGCTGCTCTCGCATATGCGCGGCCATATCGCCGACATGGATGGGGTGATGGCCGCCTGCGACGAACTCGGTCTCCTCCTGATCGAGGATTGCGCCCATGCGCTCTGCGCCTCGTGGGACGGCCGGGCGATCGGAACCTTCGGCGCGGCGGCGGCCTTCAGCGCCCAGACCTACAAGCACCTCAATGCCGGCGAGGGCGGCTTCCTCGTGCTGGACGATCCTGACCGCGCCGCGCGCGCCATCCTGCATTCGGGCAGCTACATGCTGCACGGCCAGCACCTCAGCGCGCCACTGCCGGAGGAGATCGCGCGCTGGGAGGAGGCGACGCCAAATTTCAGCATGCGCATGACGGCGCTCGCCGCCGCGCTGCTGCGCCCGCAACTCCACGACCTGCCGCGCCGGACCGCACGCTGGAACGCGATTCACGACCGGATCGCGGCCGGTGTCGCGCGCCTGCAGCATCTGCGCCTGCCGCGGCGGCCCGCCAGGGCGCGCCACTCGGCCACGTCGGTCCAGTTCTCGCTGCTGGGTTTCGACGAGCCGGAGACGCAGCTCTTCCTTGATCTCTGCGCCGCGCGCGGACTGCCGGTGAAATGGTTCGGGGCGGCCCGCCAGCGCGGCTTCACCAGCGCGCCGCGACACTGGCGCTATGCCGGCCGGCAGGGCGC
>JAESGM010000621.1_pt1 | contig 20315 bp, 18 predicted proteins | sample 9269721 | NCBI WGS metagenome assembly JAESGM01 (sample SAMN15720920, study PRJNA650825) | algae metagenome | isolation source: Komarekiella atlantica HA4396-MV6 and co-occurring heterotrophs from... | place: USA: Theobald House, Kauai, HI | collected 2009-07-29 | reverse complement strand
GGGGCTTGGGCTCGTGCCGAAGCGGGCAGGGTGAGGCTGGCGCCGAGGCCGCCGAGCAAAGCGCGGCGGTCGAGCGAAAAGTTAGTCATGGTCTGGGCATCCTCCGGTGCAGGGCCGCGGAGCTTGACTGCCCGCCTGCTGCGTCGCCGCCAAGGCTGCCGGCTCGGCCCGCGCTTGTCCATCGCGAAGTGACGCAGGGCGACGATCTTGGCGACGGGTGCTTGACCGGAGCGACCGGACACGGCGATTCTGCGCCGATGAGCCAGATCATCCGCCGAATCGCCGCCTTCGCTCTCGTCCTGGCGGCGGGCACCTCCGCTTCGGGCGCGCTCGCCCAGTCCACCGCCGACGAGGAGGCGAAGCGCCGCGCCGCCAATATCGCCGCTTTCCCGGATGCGGCGCGCGCACTCTTCGGCCAGAAGACCGCGCCGGCCGACATGCGGGCCCGCGCCATCGGCTCCTATGCCCGCGGCTGCCTCGCGGGCGCGACCGCGCTGCCGGTCGACGGGCCGAGCTGGCAGGTGATGCGGCAGGCCCGCAACCGCAACTGGGGCCACCCGATCCTGATCGACTATCTCGAAAACCTCGCCCGCGCCGCGCCGCGCATCACCGGCTGGCCCGGCATCCTGATCGGCGACATCTCGCAGCCGCGCGGCGGGCCCATGCTGACCGGCCACGCCTCGCACCAGATCGGCCTCGACGCGGATCTCTGGCTGACGCCGATGCCGAGGCAGAAACTGGACCGCGACGAGCGCGAGAACATGCCCGCCGTCAACATGGCGCGCGCCGACTGGCGCGACGTCGATGCGAAGAACTGGACGCCCGCCCATGGTCGGCTGATCAAGGCGGCCGCCGCCGACCCGCGCGTCGAGCGCGTCTTCGTCAACCCGGCGCTGAAGGTCGCGCTCTGCCGCGAGGCGGGAGCCGACCGGGCCTGGCTCGGAAAGGTCCGGCCGATCTGGGGCCACAACTACCATTTCCACATCCGGATGAGCTGCCCGCCGGGCATGGAGGGCTGTTCGGGCCAGGAGCCGCCAAACTTCGGCGATGGCTGCGGCGAGGAGCTCTCGGGCTGGATCGAGCGCCAGCGCGCCGCGATCTTCGCGCCGCCGAAGCCCCCGCGCACCGGCCCGCCGCCTAAGCCCAAGCCGCCGATGTCGCTGGACGCGCTGCCGGCCGAATGCCGTCAGGTGCTGGTGTCGCGGTAGGGGTGCGCAAGCCCTGCGCCGTCATCCCCGGATGACGACGCGGATGCTGCTACGCCCGATACGCGCCGCCGCCATCGACGTCCAGCACCGTGCCGCTGACATAGCCGCAGGCCGGCGAGGCCAGGAAGGCGGCGGCGTTGGCGATTTCCTCCGGCTCGATCAGCCGGTCGAGCGGCAGGTTTTTCAGCATCTCCTCCCAGCGCGATTCGTCGCCGAGCGCGGTTTTCGCCCGGTTCCTGCTGAGCGAGATGATGCGGTCGGTCCGCGTCTGCGAGGGGTTGATGCCCATCACGCGCACGCCCCAGTCGACCGATTTTCCGCCGACGGCCGAGGTGAAGGCCATCAGCGCCGCATTGCCCGTGCCGCCGCAGACATAGTCGTAGCGCGGGCTGCGGCCGGCCCCGCCGATGATGTTGACGATGATGCCAGCGCGACGCTCCCTCATCATGGCGAGATAGAGCTTGGTCAGGTGGATATAGCCCATCACCTTGAGCGCCCAGGCGGCTTCCCAGGTTTCCATCGAGAGGTCGAGAAGCCCACCGCCGGGGATCGCGCCGGCATTGTTCACCAGGATGTCGATGTCGGTATAGGCCGCCGCGATGCGCTCGCGCTCCGCCCCTTGCGAGAGGTCCGCCGCGCAGGTGGCGACGCGGTTGGCCTCGCCGAGCGCGGCGGCGGTCGCCGCGAGCCGCTGCGCATCGCGCGCGACGAGCACGACCGAGCAGCCCTCGACGAGAAAGACGCGGGCGCAGGCCTCGCCGATGCCCTTGGAGCCGCCGGTGATCAGGACGCGGCGGCCGGTCAGTTTCAGGTCCATCTCACGCCCTCAGCGGTTCGGCGGCCATGTACCAGTCGCAGATCTCGCTGCCGGTCACGAAGGCGACCTCGCTCGAGGCCTGCAGCATCTCGACCATCTGCACGAGTTCGTGGAAGCGGTGGGGCACGGAGATCAGATGCGGATGCAGGCCGATGGCGAGCACGCGCGGGTTGTCGTCGCACTCCTCCTCGAACAGCCGCAGCGTATGCGCGAGCCGCTTGGCCATCTCGCCGGTGGCGTGGCGCTCGATCGCGTAGACGATCGAGTCGTTGATCTCGAGATTATAGGGCATCGCCACCATCGGCCCGTGCGTCGTGGCCATCCAGCTCGGCAGGTCGTCGACGCACCAGTCGCAGAGATAGTCGATGCCGTTCTTCCGCAGCAGGTCCGGCGTATCGACGCTCTCGCGCAGGCCGGGCGAGAGCCAGCCGCGAGGCCGGTGCCCGGTGAAGCGCTGGATGCGTTCGAGCGCGCCCAGGATCAGCGCCTCCTCGCCGCCCTCAGTGTGGTTCATCGTCTTCTGGTGGATGCCGTGGCCGATGAACTCCCAGCCCGCCTCCAGCATCGCCTCGCTGGCGGCAGGATAGGCCTCGATCACGCCGGCGTTGAAGCTGGCCGAGGCCGGCAGCTTTCGCTCCTGGAACAGCTTGAGGATGCGCGGCAGGCCGGCGCGCATGCCGTAATCGGCCCAGGAGAAGTTCGGCACGTCGGGCACGGTCTCGCGGCCATGCGGCGGGGTGATGATGGTGCGCGGCATCGGCTGATCGAACTGCCAGTGCTCGACGTTGACGACGAGGTGGACGAGGATGCGCTTGCCCTTGAGCGGCGGCAGGGCTGCGCGCTGCGTAGACAGCCGGTAGGGGATGCGGGGGTTGGCCATGCCGGTCCTCAGTGCTGGCCGCCGCGCATCTGCGCCATGATCATGGCCTTGAAGCGCGTGAAGTCGGACGTGGTCAGATCGTCGAGCGAACGTGGCCTCGGCAGCGTGATCGGGATGTCGCGCGTGATCCGGCCCGGCCGCGCCGTCATCACGCAGACCCGGTCGGCGAGCAGGATCGCCTCGTCGATGTCGTGCGTGACGAAGAGCACGGTGGTCTTCAGCCGCTGCCAGACCTCCAGCAGCAATTGCTGCATCGAAAGCCGCGTCTGCGCGTCGAGCGCGCCGAACGGCTCGTCCATCAGCAGCGCGCGCGGCTCCATCACCAGCACGCGGGCGATGCCGACGCGCTGGCGCATGCCGCCCGAAAGCTGAACCGGCAGCGCCTCGTGGAATCTCTCAAGGCCGACGACCTGCAAAATCTCGCGCGCCTTGGCCTCGTAGATCGCCTTTGGCGCGCCCTGCACCTTTGGGCCGAAGACGACGTTTTCCCAGACGCTGAGCCAGGGCAGCAACGCCGCCTCCTGGAACACCACGCCCCGATCCGGCCCCGGCTTGCTGATGGTCCTGCCGTCGAAGGTCAAGACGCCCTCGCTTAGCGGCTCGAAGCCGGCGAGCAGGTTCAGCAGGGTCGACTTGCCGCAGCCCGACGGGCCGAGCAGCGCGACGAATTCGCCCTCGCCGATGTCGAAATCGACATTGTCGAGCGCGCGGACGCCGCCTGGCCCGCCATAGATTTTTGAGACCGCGTTGAAGGTGATCGTGCCCATTGCGCTGCTCAACTGTTGAAGCTCTGGAGGCGGCGCCATTTCAGCACCCACATCTCCAGCCGGACGATCAGCCAGTCCGACAGGAATCCGACGAGGCCGATCGAGACCATGTCGGCGATGACGATGTCCATGCGCCCGACATAATAGGCGTCCCACAAAACGTAGCCGAGGCCCGACTTCACCGCGACCATCTCGGAGACGATCACCGCCGTCCAGCCGATGCCGAGCCCGATGCGAAGGCCTGTAAAGATCGAGGGCAGGGCGGCCGGCAGCACGATGCGGCGCAGGATGTCGAGACGGCCCGCGCCCATCATCTGCGCGGCGCGGATCCAGTTCTTCTCGACGTCGCGCGCGCCTTGGGTGGTGTTGATCACGATCGGGTAGAACGCGCCGATGGTGATCAGGAAGACCGCGCCGAAATCGGCGATGCCGAAGATCGCGATCGAGATCGGCAGCCAGGCGGTGATCGGCACCGGCCGCAGCCACTGGATCGTCGGATCGACCATGGCCTGCGCCAGCCTCGACCAACCGATCAGGATTCCCAGCGGCACGCCGACCAGGATGGCGAGCGCAAACCCCTTGGCGACGCGCTGGGCCGAGAACAGCACGCTTTCCGCCCAGGTGCCGACGTAAGGGGAAAGGCTTAATCCCGTCGGCGTACCGAAAGCCCAGATCTTCCATGCCGCCCAGACCCGGTCCGGCGTCGGCAGCGCCCCGCCCGCCAGCGAGCCGTCCTTGCCGGCGAGCTGCCAGAGGATGACGAGACTCAGCGGCAGCAGGATCGCGGCGGCGGCGCGGCGCAGGCGCGCGGAGACGTAGCGCGCGGTCTCGCCCGAGGGCGCGGCTGCGGTGGAGGGTCTGGGTTCGGCCGTTGTGACGGTCATGGGGTCTTCCGGAGTGTTCGCCGCGCAATGACGAGCCGCTGCAGATTCCCCTCCCCTGGTGGGGAGGGGTTAGGGGTGGGGGGCGAGGGGCGAGAGCAAGCGGCCAGATGATCGGCGAACTTGGCCAATGCAGAATTTCGTCCGGCCAACGCTCACCAAGCGGCGCCACCCCCACCCCTATCCCCTCCCCACAAGGGGGAGGGGAAGAGCCCTACCTTCTAAGGCTCAGCTCTTCGCCGCCGTCTCCAGGAAGCCCGCATCCCAATAGGCCTCGATTTCGCCCGAGACATCCTTCGGGATCACGCCGAGTTCGTTGAAGGCTTTCGCCTGCGCCTTGATCTGCGCCGGGGTAATAACGGGCCCGAGCTTGATGACCTTGGCGATCTCGGCCGAGACCGCCTCGTCGAGCCCGGTCAGCTTGGCGATAGCCGTGCCGAAGGCGGCGGGCGAGGCCTCCAGCTCCTTCATCTTCTTCACATAGGCCGTCACGACGCGCTGCACCGCTTCGCGCTTGCCGGTGGCGGCGGCCTTCGAGGCGGCCAGCATGCCGAGTTCCGCGCCGACCGATTTGGACGTCGAATAGTCGAGGTTCTTGGCGAAGCTGCCATAGCCCTTCATTACCGGGATCGATTCGAAGGGCTCCCAGGTCACGATCGCGTCGACCTCGCCCTTCTCCAGCGCCTGGTTGAAGTTCGCGCCGCCGCCCTGGATGTTGATGGCGCTGAAGGAGTTGTAGGGGATGCCCTTCTCGATCAGCGTCGCGGCGAACTGGAACCAGACCGCCGAGCCCGGCGCGATCGCGATCTTCTTGCCCTTGATGTCGTCCCAGCTTTCGAACTTTTTGCCCTTGCCGGCGATGACGTATTTCGGCGAGGCGCCCACGCCCATGATGCCGACCATGCTGGTCGAGCCGTTGGCGAGCGCGATGGCGAGATCGGCCGGGCCGACCGAGGCGACGTCGAGCGAGCCGGCCAGCAGCGCCGTGCGCGCGTCGGCATAGCGGGCGAACTCGACCAGCTTGATCTCGACGCCCTGCTTCTTGAGGTCTTCCTCGATCAGCGTGATCGGCGCGAGATGGCCGACCTTCTGGTAGCCGACGGTGAGCTGCACCGGCGGGCTGAGCGGGGCCTGCGCGAAGGCGGGAGCCGCCATTGCGAGGCCGATGGCGGCGAGCGTGCCGCAAAAAGTCCGACGCTTCATATCCAGTCCTCCACGATGGCGGGATGAGCCCCGCAAGATTGATGCCTGTTCCCTGATACGGGCTATTCGCCGATGAAGGCGGGCTCCCGTTTTTCCTTGAAGGCTCTCTGGCCCTCCTTGTAGTCCGCGCTTGAAAAGCAGGCGGCGACGGCCGCATCCGACGCCGCCGTGTCGCGCGTCGCCTCCGGCTGGGCGAGCACGACCAGCGCCTGCTTGACCGCCCGCAGGGTCAGCGGCGCATTGGTCGCGACGCGGTGCAGGTAATTCGCGGCTTCCCGCTCGAAATCCTCCTGCCCGCACAGCACGTTGACCACGCCCATCCGCAAGGCTTCCGGCGCATCGACGATGCGGGCGCTGAACAGCAGGTCGGCGGTCGCGCCGAAGCCCAGCCGCTGCACCAGCGCGGCGACCCCGTCATAGGCATAGCCGAGGCCGAGCCGCGCGGCGGGTACGCGAAAGCGCGCGTCGGCGCGCGCCAGCCGGATGTCGCAGGCCATGGCGAGCCCGACGCCCCCGCCGAAGCAGATTCCCCGAATGACTGCGATGCTCGGCTTGGACGCTCGGCTGATCGCGGCGCAGCCGTCGAGATAGGCGTCGTCATAGGCGCGCGTCGCGGCCTCGCCGTCGCGGATCTCGCCGAACTGCGAGATGTCGGCGCCGGCGCAGAAGGCCCGGTCGCCTTCTCCGGTGACGACGAGGGCGCGCACCTCGCGGTCGGCCTCTGCCCGAGCGACATGGCCGGAAAGGCTCGCCCACATCCCGTAGGTCATGGCGTTGCGCTTCTCCGGCTGGTCCAAGACTAGCCGGGCGATGCCGTTTTCCGTCTCATATCGAACCTGCGCCATCATCCGCCTCAGATCACGTTCTGCGCCCGCAGGCGCGCGATGTCGGCGGCAGAATAGCCGGTTTCCTCCAGAATGGCGTCCGAATGCGCGCCCTTCTCGGGCAGGGACGAAACCAGCGCGGCCGGCGTCCGCGACAGCGTCACGGGCTGGCCCACGAGACTGACGCTGCCGCGCTCGCGATGCGGCACGTCCTGCGCGATGGCGAGGTGCCGGACCTGCGGATCGGCAAAGACCTCGTCCATACGGTAGATCGGCCCGGCCGGCACGCCATGCGCCTCCAGCAGCGCAAGCCATTCGCCTGAGGTCGCGGAGGCGAAGATCTGCGCCAGCAGGCCCATCAGCGCCGGCCGGTGGCGCAGCCGCTCATCCTGCGTCGCGTAGTCGGGATGGGCGGCGAGATCGGGTCGGCCGAGCGCCTCGCAGAGCTTTAGCCACTGGCCCTGCCCGCCGACGCCGATATTGATATGGCCGTCGGCGGTGGCGAGCACGCCCATCGGCGTGGAATAAGGGTGGTCGTTGCCGGCCTGCTCCGGGGCGACGCCATCGACGAGATAGCGCGCCGCCTGGAAATCGCACAGCGCGATCTGCGCCTCCAGCAGCGAGGTGTGGACCCATTGGCCCTCGCCCGAGCGCTCGCGCTCGGCCAGCGCCACCATGATGCCGGTCGCGGCGTAGAGACCCGCCGTCGAATCCGCCACCGCCGCGCCGGCGCGCACCGGCCCCTGACCGGGCATGCCCGTGACCCACATCAGCCCGCCCATGCCCTGCGCGATCTGGTCGAATCCGGCGCGATCACGATAGGGCCCGTCCTGGCCGAAACCCGAGATCGAGGCGAGGATGATGCGCGGATTGACCTCGCGCAGGTCGTCATAGGCGATGCCGAGCCTGTCCTTCACGTCGGGCCGGAAGTTCTCGACCACGACATCGGCGCTCTCGACCAGCCGCATGAACACGCAAAGCCCCTGCGGCGCCTTGAGGTTCAGCGTCAGCGAGCGCTTGTTGCGGTGCAGGTTGAGCATGTCGTAGCCGTCGCGCGCGCCCGACATGCCCTCATTGGGATCGACGCCGTCGGGCGGCTCGATCTTGATGACGTCCGCGCCGAAATCGGCCAGCACGCGGCAGCAGGTCGGCCCGGCGCGCACGCGCGTCAGGTCGAGCACGCGCAGATGCGAGAGCGCCGCGGAGGGTGCCTGGGCGCTGCTTTGGGCGTTCATCGGCCGGCCTCCAGCAGGCTGTCGAGTGCGGCGGGGCGCAAGGCGTGCCAGTCGCTGTCGCGCTGGATGTCGGCTGCCAGCGAGAGCAATGAGAGATCGCTGCCGGCCGGGCCGACCAGTTGCGCCGCGATCGGCATGCCGTTCTCGTCGAAGCCGCAGGGGAGGGCGACCGCCGCCAGACCGAGCCCGTTGACGAAGCGGGTGAGGGCGGAAAGCGCGTAGAGCGTTCGGCAGGAGAAAGCGGGGGAGCCGGGCTCGCAGGCCGCGCCCTCCGGCGTCACGATCGGCATCACCGGCAGCAGAATCGCGTCGTGCTGGCGAAACAGGCTGAGCGCGCCGGCGATGGCTTTCAGCCGCGCGCGGGCCTCAATGGCCTGATCGGTCGGAATGGCGAGGCCCTTGCGCAGGCGCGCGGCGAGCGACGGCTCCAGCGTGCCGTCAGCGAGCCGCCAGCCATGCTCGGCCGCGCTCTCGGCCTGCAGCACGTCGAGCACCGGGCCGTCGCAGGTTTTGAGGAGGGCCGCGAGCGGTTCCGGCGCGATGCGGCGGCCGGACGCCTTCAGCCGCGTGGCGAGGCTTTCGACGGCGCGCGCGACGGCCGGGTCGGATTGCGCGATCAGATCCTGTGCAACGGCGATCGTCGCGATCCGGCGCGGCTTCGCCTGCGCATTGAAGACAGCGGCGACGCGCTCCAGCGTGCTCGCGTCGCGCGCCAGAAAGCCGAGCACGTCGAGCGACGGCGAAAGCGCCATTGCGCCGTCGAGCGGCACGAGACCGGGCGTCGGCTTCCAGGCCGTGACGCCGCAGCATTGCGCCGGAATGCGCAGCGACCCGGCAGTATCCGAGCCGATGGCGAAATCAGCGAGCGCGGCAGCGATGGCGACCGCCGAACCCGAGGACGAGCCGCCGCAGATGCGCGCCGGGTGCCACGGGTTGAGCGGCCGGCCGCGCGCTGCATTGCCGCCGGAGGGCTCGAAGGCGAGCGGGGTCATCTGCGCATAGCCGAGGCGGGCCGCGCCGGCCGCGTCGAGCATCGACAGCACGGCGGCGTCTCGCGTCGGCGCGCCGCCTGCGACTTCGGTCAGCCCACAGCCCGGTTTGCGTCCGGCGACATCCAGCAGATCCTTGGCGACGTAGCTCAGGCCGGCCAACGGCCCGCCGCCGCCGGGCGCGTCGCAGATCTCGACGAGACAGCGCAACGCCGAAGCGCGCTCGGCGAGCGCGAGGCTCGGCTCCGGTGCGGCGCGGGCTGGCGTTGCGAGCATGGCGGGGCTGGCCTCCTGATGACGAGACTGTGACAATTCATGACTTTAAGGAATGAGAAATGTGGCAAGTCTGATTTCTCGAAATGCGAAATCAAACCGGATCGCTCGCGCTGGCCTGCAGCGCGGCCAGCAGCCGCGCCGTCGGCGGGTCGAGCGCCTCGGCCTGGGGCACGCAGATGTCGATGTCGCGGCGCGCCCAGTCCTCTTCGAGCCCGATAAGCCGCAGGCCCAGCGCCTCCGCCAGAGGTCGCAATGCGGCTTCCGGCAGGATGCCGATGCCGAGCCCCTGCCGCACCATCTGGCACATCACCTCGAAGGAGCGGACCTGCACGCGGACGCGCAGCACGCGGCCCCGCTCGCGCGCCTGCTCCGTCACGACGCGATGGACGGCCGTGCCGGCGTCGAGCGCGACGAATTCCTCGTCGAGGATGTCGTCGAAGCGGACCGTCTCGCGAGCGAACAGCCGGTGCTCGGGAAACACCGCCAGCGCCAGTCGGTCCTGGGCATAGGGCATCGAGACGAGGCCGGGCGGGCTCAGCCCGCGCACGATAACGCCGAGATCGGCCTGGCCGCGCGCCAGCGCCTCCAGCGTCTCGGATGAGGGGCGCTCCTCGAGATCGACCTTGATCTGCGGGTTGTCGCGCATGAAGGCCGCGAGGTCCTGCGCCAGCCTCTGCACCAGCGCCGAGGAGGAGGCGCAGACGCGCACCCGGCCGCGCACGCCGAGCCGATGCTCGCCCATATGCGAGACGAGCTGGTCGGCGAGCCGCAGCACGCCTTGTGCGTAGCGAAGCGTCGTGACGCCGGCATGGGTCGGCTCGACGCCATGGGGCAGCCGCTTCATCAACGGCTGGCCGACCTCCTCCTCCAGCAGCCGCAGCCGCCGGCTCGCCGCCGAGATCGCGATATTCATGCGCTGGGCCGCCTGGCTCAGGCTGCGCAGTTCGCACAGCGCCACGAAGAGCCGGAGCGACTGGAGATCGTGATGCAGCAAGGGCAGGCTCCCGCATGAGCGCGGCTCCCGCTCACTCCCCCGAGATCAGCCCGGGAAGCGCCAGCGCGTCAATCGCCTCGCCGCCCGGCAGGTTGACGGTGATGGGCTGCCCGGCTGCATCCTCGAACCTCAGTTCGTTCCAGCGTGGCGGCCTTGTGCCGGCGAGCGAGACGTCGAGCGTGACGACGCCGTCGCGCTTCTCGGCGCAGATCGAGAGCAGGCAGGGCGGCGTCAGCGGCGTCTCCAGCACGCTCGCGCCGTCATCGTCATAGAGGTCGAGCGTGGCGCTCTGCCCCTCCGCCAGCGCAAGCCGCAGCGTCAGCGGGCCGGTCGCGGTCGAGGGCGCGGGTCCGAGCGGCAGGATCGAGCCGCCGCGCAGGAAGGCCGGGCAACGGCCAAGCGGGGCATCGACCTCGACCGTGGTTCCGCCCGGATGATGCGCGCCGCTCCAGAGATCATGCCAGCCCTCCACGCAGGCCGGCAGCCAGACCCGCCGGGTCGTCTCACCCTTGTCGAGAACGGGCGCGATCAGAAGCCTCTCCCCGAGCAGGAAGCTGTCCTCTTCGGTGTAGCTTTCGGGCTGCTCGGAGAAATCGAGAAACAGCGGCCGCAGGATCGGCTCATGGTCGCGATGCATGCGCCAGAGCAGATCGTAGAACAGCGGCGTAAGCCGCTCGCGGAAGGCGAGGCACTCCCTGATCTGAGGCAGCAGCTCGGGATACATCCAGGGCTCGTTGGCGCTGCCGTCATCGTTCCAGGAATGGATCGTGAAGCGCGGCCAGAAGATGCCCTGCTCGATCCAGCGCAGGAAGAGCTCGGGCTCCGGCTTCGGGCCGGCGAAGCCGCCGATGTCATGGCCGAAATTCGCCAGGCCCGAGAGCGAGAAGCCATGGCCCATGCGCAGGTTCCAGCGCAGCGTCTCCCAGTTGGTGCGGTTGTCGCCGCTCCAGGTCTGGACATAGCGCTGCATGCCCGGCCCGCCCGAGCGCGAGATCAGATAGGGGCGCATGCCGGGCGCGGCCGCTTTCTGCGCGATCTCCGAGGCGCGCATCATCAGATTGGTCTGCACCGGCCGCAGAGTCGCAATCGTCGCTCCCCGCCCGGCGAGATCGCAGCCCGCCGCCTCGTCCCAGATCTCGAACTCGTTGTTGTCGTTCCAGGTCGAGCTGATGCCGTAATCGATCAGTTGCTCCTTCACCTGCGCCGACCACCACGCGCTGGTCTCACGCTTGGTGAAGTCGAGATAGGCGGCCGGCCCGCCCCAGAACTGGGTGATGTGCGGCCTGGAAGGGTCTTCGCTGTCGCGCACGAAACCCTGAAAGGCCTCGACCTCGCCGAAGCGCGGATGTTCCGTGAGCAGCGCCGGCTTGATGTTGGCGACGAGTTCGACGCCGGCTTCCCTGAAGCGGGCGGTGACGGCCTTCGGATCGGGAAAGCGGTCGCGGTTCCAGGTGAAGACGCAGCGCTTGTCGCCGACCAGCGTGTAGCCCGAGGACATCTGGAACGAGCCGCAGGGGATGCCGTGCTCTTCCAGAAGGTCGAGGAAGCCGACGAGCTTGTCCGAGGCATCGGGCGCGTCGGTGTAGGACATTGTCGAGCCCGAATAGGGGATCGTCCAGCGCGGCGGAAAAGCGGCCCGGCCGGTCAGCGCGGTGAAGCGCTTGACGACGTCGTCGAGCCTCGGCCCCAGCACGACATAGAGGTCGAGATCACCGTCGCAGGCCTCGAAGCTACGGAACAGGTCGTGATAGGCGTCGAGTTCCTGGCCGAGATCGAAGGCCCCGCGCGCCAGATTGTCGTAGAACAGCCCGACCGCCTGCCCACCCAGATCGGGCCTCACCGTCACCGACCAGGGGATATGCTTGTAGAGCGGGTCGGAGCGGCCGGCGTCGTAGCCGAGCGGGTCCGTCGCGCCCATGGCGAGGCGGCGGCCATGCTTGTCGGCGGAGCCCGACTTGTCGCCAAAACCGTAGAAGCGCTCGCGCTCGTCGCGGACGAGATAGTGCCGGAAGCGCATCGAGCGCCGGTCGAAAGCGTAGGCGTGGCTCGGCCGGTCCTTGACGATGCTCTCGAAGGGCGCGTCGGGGTCAGGCCGCGTCTGCCAGTCCAGCATCAGCGGCGCGCGGCGGATGACGACACGCAGCGACGCCGTCTCGACCGTGATCGCGTCGTCATCCTCGGCCACCGTGAACGCCGCGCCCGGAAAACCCGAGACGTCGAGCCGGTCGCGCCCGTCGATCGGGTCCGGTTCGCCGGCCCACGGAATCTCGGGCGAGAGCGACCAGGTCCGCGGCATGGCGAGCCCGCCGGGCCGGGTGATCAGCAGTCGGGCCAGATGGCTGTCGAGCAGGAACAGCCGCGCGGAATAGCCGCCCTCCAGCGCGAGATCGACATGGTGTGTCCCGGTTCCGGCGAGCCTCGCCCCGGTCAGAGGATGCATGGAAGAAAGCCTTACTTGATGAAGCCGAACAGGCGCGGCAGCCAGAGCGACAGCGCAGGCACATAGGTCACGACGAGGAGCGCGAAGGTCGTCGAGAGGAAGATCGGGATCAGCGGCCGCGTCACCTGCTCGATCGAGACTTTTGCGATGGCGCAGCCGATGAAGAGCGCGCTCCCGGTCGGCGGCGAGACGATGCCGAGGCACATGTTGAACACGAGGATGACGCCGAAATGCACCGGATCGACGCCGAGTTGCGTCAGCACGGGCAGGAAGATCGGCGTGAAGATCAGGATGCCCGGCGTGAGGTCGAGGAAGGTGCCCATCAGCAGCAGCACGATGTTCACCAGCATCAGCGCGACATATTTGTTGTCGGAGATCGCGGTGATCCAGTCGCCGATCAGTTGCGGGATGCCGGCGAGCGACATCACATAGGCCATGGCGAGCGAGGTGCCGATCATCAGCGACACGACGGCGGTCGCCTCGATGGTGTCGACGATGATGCGGTAGAGATCCCCGAATTTGAGCTCGCGATAGATGCCCGCCAGAACCAGCGAATAGACGACCGCGATGGCCGAGCCCTCGGTCGCGGTGAAGATGCCGCCGACGATGCCGCCGATCACCAGCACGATCAGCCCGAGGCTCGGCAGCGCGCTGAGGATCGCCGAGACCTTCTCGCGCATCGGCAGGGGCGGCATCGGCAGATAGCCGCGCTTCTTCGCCATGAACCAGACCGGGATCATCACCGACAGGCCCATCAGCAGGCCGGGCAGGTAGCCGGCCAGGAACAGCGCCGCGATCGAGGTGCCGCCCGAGACCAGCGAATAGACGATGAAGGCGCCCGATGGCGGGATCAAAAGCCCGGTCGGGCAGGAGGAGATGTTGACCGCCGCCGAGAAAGCCGGGTCGTAGCCCGCCTTGTCCTTGAGCGGCTGCATCGTGCCCCCGATCGCCGAGGCCGCCGCCACCGCCGAGCCGGAGACCGTGCCGAACATCATGTTGGCGAGGATGGTGATCTGGGCGAGTGCGCCCGGCATCCAGCCGACGAAGACCTTTGCGCAGTCGATCAGCCGGCGCGCGATGCCGCCCCGGTTCATGATCGAGCCCGCCATGAAGAAGAACGGGATCGCCAGCAGCGCGAAGGAATCGAGCCCGGTCGCGATGCGCTGCGCCGTCACCGAGAGCGCCGGCAGCGGCGGCATGATCGACAAAAGCGCCGCGATGGCGGCGAGCCCCGTGGCGTGGCTGATCGGCACGCCGATCGCCATCAGGCCGATGAAGGCGACGGAGAGGATGAGGGCGGGCGATGCTTCCATAGGGTCTGCCCCCGCTCAATCGAGCGAGACCTCCTTGGCCGCGATCTCCTGCCCGCTCGCCACCTCGCAGACCACGAGGGTCGCGTAGATGGCGGTCAGCAGGCCCGAGAGCGGGATGATGATATAGACATAGGCGACGGGCACGAGCATCGCCGGCGTCACCTGGCCTAGCCTGAGATTGCGCTCGACCAAGAGCCAGCCGCCCCAGCCGAGCACGACCAGCGCGAAGACGATGACGAGCCCGGCGATCAGGATGTCGAAGCCGCGCCGCACGCCGCGCGGGGCCATGTCGATCAGCCCGGTGATGGCGATGTGGCCGCGCTTGCCCAGCACATAGGCCGCCCCCAGCAGGCTGACCCAGATGAACAGGAAGCGCGAGAGCTCGTCGGTGAAGGAGGTCGAGGAGCCGAGGAAATAGCGCCCTACCACCTGCCAGACCACGCAGGCGAGCATGACGAGCGTCATCGGCACGGCGAGGGCCAGCACGAGGATGTCGAGCGTGCGGTGGATGCGGTGGAGCATGAGATGACCCGACGAGGGAAGGCGCGGGAAACCCCTCTCCCTGTAAGGAGAGGGGCAGGGGTGAGGTGACGGACGCTGGACAGCGAGACGCAAGCTGACGAAAGCATCGGTGAGGTCACGGCAGCAGTGTTGAAGGGCCGACCCCTCACCCTGCCCTCTCCCCCCGGGAGAGGGTTCCCCGCGCCCTTCTCGGATAGCGCAGCGCCTCGTCTTACTGCACCGCCTGGATCTTCTCGGCCAGCGTCGCCACGGCCGGCACCGCCTTGAGGTCGTCATACATCGGCTGCACGGCCTTGCGGAACGCCGGCTTGTCGGCGTCGACGAAGGTCACCCCGAGCTTGACCGCGTCGCCCTCGGCCTTGTCGAGTTCCTTCTGCCAGTTCTCGTTATGCGCCTTGGAGGAATCGACGGCGGCCTGCCGCACAAGCTCCTGCTGATCGGGCTTGAGCTTGCCGAAGGTGACGCCCGAAGCCAGCACGACGTCCGGCACGCGCGTGTGCTCGTTGCGGGAATAGAACTTCATCACCTCGCCATGCTTGGCGAGCGTCAGCGCGGTGACGTTGTTCTCCGCCCCGTCGACGACGCCGGACTGCAGCGCGGTGTAGAGTTCGCCCCAGGCCAGGGGCGTGGCGGCGGCGCCGAGCAGGTTGACCATGCGGGTGGTGATCGGTCCCGGCTGGACGCGGATCTTCAGGCCCTTGAGGTCGTCGGGCGTGCGGATCGCCTTCTTGGCGTAGAAGGAGCGCGTGCCGTTGTCCTGATAGGACAGGCCGAGCAGCGCCTTGGCCTTGCCGGCCTCGAGGATTTCGCGGCCGATCGGCCCGTCGACGACCTTGAAGAAATGCGCCTTGTCGCGGAACAGGAAGGGCGTGTCGAAGACGCCGAAGGCCGGCTCGAACGCCGCCAGCGGCGAGGCGTTGGCATGGGCGAAGTCGAGCGCGCCGGCCTGGAGCTGCTCGAGCAGTTCGCGCTGCTGGCCGAGCTGCCCGGCCGGAAACACCCTGATCTCGATCTCGCCCTTGGAGCGCTCGGAGACCAGCTTGGCGAAGAGCTCCAGCGAGACGTCGACCGGGTGGCCTTTGGCGAGGCCGTGTCCCAGCCGCATCGTCGTTTTGGCCTGTGCGAGCGGCGCGAGCGCCAGCGCGGCGGCGGCGGTCATGCCGGCGATCAGGGTGGTGCGTCGTGTGATGCTCATCTGCGTGTCCTCCGCTTCGGGTTTCTTGGTCTTGGCCGGGCTTTTTAGCCCTGAAGCCGTTTGCTCATGTTCCAGCAGGTTTCTGCTGCTGCGCCAGGTCGGAGTAACGCTCCGAAAGCGTGGTGAAGGCCTTCTTCCGCGTCGTCTTGTCGGCGGCGATCAAACCTTTCAGGTTCCAGCCGCGCTGATAGGCTGTCTGCCGCCGCTCGGTGCGGAAATCGTAGAGAATCCAGGGACAGAAGCCGCGCACGTAAGGTGCGCGCTCGACCAGATCGAGCTGGCGTTCGTAGAGGTCCGACTGGTGGTTTTCGCCGAAGAGCTCGCCCGGCCGTCCGTCGCGGCCGGAGACCGCGTCGGCGCCCGTCTCGGTTATGACGAGCGGCTTGTCGAGGTCGGAATTCGCGAAGAGCCGCTTCAGCCCGTCGAGCGAGGGCTCGTACCAGCCGAAATACTCGTTCAGCCCGATGATATCGAGCGCGTCCGAAAGCCTGTCCTCGATGCGGAAATGCTCGCGATTGATCAGGCAGGCGGCCGAGACCAGCCGGGTCGGATCCAGCTCGCGGCAGGAGGCGGCGAGGCCGCTCATGAAGGCGAGGCGCGCATCGGTGTCGGCGTTCTCGTTGCCGACGCCCCAGATCACGATGCTGGCGCGGTTGCGGTCGCGCCTTATCATCTCGCGGAGCTGGTTGTCGGCGTCCGCGAAAGTGTCGGGGTTGGAAAAGTCGATAGCCCAGTAGACCGGCACCTCTTCCCAGAGCAGCAACCCCACCTCGTCGGCGATCCGCGCCGCCAGCTCGTGATGCGGGTAGTGCGAGAGCCGCAAAAAATTGGCGTTGAGCGCTTTCGCATCGGCGTAGCGGCGGCGGATATCGGCCTCGGTCGAGACCTTGCCGAGCTCGCGGTCGTCCTCATGCACGCAGATGCCGCGCAGAAAAATGTCCTCGCCATTGAGCAGAATGCGCTGGCCCTCGACCCGGATCTCGCGGAAGCCGATTCTGTCGCTGAGCACATCCTCGCCGAAATTGATGCTGACAGGGTAAAGCCTTGGACTGGCCGGGCTCCACAGCTTCGGCGCGGCCTCGAACTCCAGCCGGCCCACGCCGTCCGAGACCGGCACGGCGATGTCGCTGGCCAGCCCTTCGATGGAAAGCCGCGCCGTGCCGCTGGCGCTGTCCGACAGCGTGACATCGACGGCGATGCGCCTGCCCTGCGAACCGGGAACCAGCGCCACGCCGAAATCCCGGATGAACAGCGCCGGCACGCGCACCAGCCCGACCTCGCGGTAGATGCCGCCATAGTTGAACCAGTCGGTGTGGTTCATCGGCACGCGTTCGGGCCGGCGGCGGTTGTCGACATTGATCTGCAGCCGGTTCGCGCCTGAGTTCAGATGCCCGGTCAGCTCGATGAAGAACGGCGTCGAGCCGCCGCGATGGCTGCCGAGGAAGACGCCATTGAGGAAGATGCGCGCCTCGTACTGCGCCGCGCCGACGCGCAGGAAGACGCGCTCGCCAGCCTTCCCCGAAGCGAAGTCGAGATTGCGCGTGTACCACGCTCCGCCCTCGAAATAGGTCCATTCGGGCCGCATCACGTTCCAGCAGGAGGGAACGGTCGTGGCCTGCCATTCGCCGTCGTCATAGTCGCGCGGCGTGGTCCAGCCGCCGATCGGATCGGGCGCGTCCTCGAACCAGCGCTGGCGCAGGCCCTCATCATGCAGATCGAGGACGAAGTTCCAGTTTCCGTCGAGCGACTTCACCGACCGTCCGGCGACGCTCAGCATCTCGCGCCAGCCGACGCGCGCTTTCGCGAAGGGGGCGGCGTAAGCCTCGTCATGGAGATGGTGATAGGGATCGTGCCCCGGCTGGAGCGCATGCTCGCCGGGCCCGCTGGCAGGGCTGCTCTCGACCTTGGCGTCCATCCCGGCAACTGATCTTCTTATTGAAGGAAAACGATTTCCCTAATGCTAGACAAGCGTCGCGCTTCTGGCAACCATAGGCCGATCCGCGTCGTTGGGCGAGATGTGGGCTGGAAGGGCGTCAAGGCCGTTGAACGAGCACGATCCACCAAAAGGCGCAGGGCGCCGCCCGATCTCGATCGCTGCGGTCGCGCGCCGCGCCGGGGTCTCGATCGCGACCGTCTCGCGGGTGATGAACGGCGTCGAGAACAAGGCCACATTGGAGACCGCCGCCCGCGTCAACGCCGCGGTCGCGGCGCTGGGCTACCGGCCCCAGAGCGTCGGCCGGGCCTTGCGCCAGCGCGAGAGCCGCATCGTCGGCGTGCTCGCCGCCAATCTCGGTAATCCGGCGATGGCGGCGGCCGCCGCCTCGATCGAGCTCGCCTTGCGCGACGCCGGCTTCGTCATGGCGCTGTGCGACACGCATGAGGACCCGGCGATCCAGGACGAATATCTCGCCGAGATGGAAGCGCAACTCGCGCGCGGCATCGTGCTGCTGGTGGCGGTGCCCTCGCCCCGACTCGACCAGTTGCGCGCGGCGGGCCGCCCGCTGATCTTCGTCAACCGGCGCGATCCCGGCGATGAAAACTCGCCCTTCGTCGGCATCGACGACCACGCGGCCGGCCGCGCCGTGGCGCGGCACTGGCTGGCGCGGGACGAGCCAGGCCCGTTCGGCCTGCTGCACGCCTCGCTCTCCTTCAGCGCCGGGCAGCGCCGCGCGGCGGGCTTCGTCGCAGGCCTTATGGAGGGCGGCGTGCCGGAGGCCGACATTCTGCGCGGCACGGGAGCCGGCAAGAGTCATCTCGCGATCGGCCATGAGGGCATGGGCACACTGCTCGCCGCGCCCGTCGTTCCGCGCCGCATCCTCTGCCTCAGCGACCTGATCGCCTATGGCGCCTATCGCCGGCTGACCGAGGCGGGCCTGAGCGTGCCGGGCGACGTCGCGCTGTTTGGCTTCGATGACAATCCGCTCAATGCCTGGATCGCGCCCTGGCTCAGCGCGGTCAAAATCCCCTATGACGGTTTTGGGCGTATTGTCGTGGAAACGCTCGCGGCGCTGCTCGACAAGGGGCAGGCGAAGGCCGCCTTTCTGGACCACGAACTCGTCATTCGTGCGGGCTGAGCGCGCCGCGAACGCAAGGAACGCCATGCAGGCCGCGACGCAACGTCACGAGATCGCCTCCGGGCGGCTCACCGCCACCATCAAGCCCGAAGGCGCGGAACTGACGAGCCTCAGGAACGCGGACGGCGTCGAACTGCTCTGGCAGGCCGGCCCGCAATGGCCGCGCCACGCGCCGCTGCTGTTCCCGATCGTCGGACGGCTCACGGATGACACGCTGAGGCATGGCGGCCGCGATTTCCGGATGACCCAGCACGGCTTTGCCCGCGACAGCCTGTTCGACTGGGTGGCGCGCGACGAGAGCAGCGCGCATCTGCGGCTGGCCGACAGCGATGCGACGCGGGCGCTCTACCCCTTCGCCTTCATGCTCGACCAGATTTACGGCGTCGAGGGTGCCACGCTCACGGTGACGACGATCGTTGCAAATCCGGGCGATGCGGCGCTGCCCTGCGCGATCGGCGCGCATCCCGCCTTCGCCTGGCCGCTGGCCGAGGGCGTGCCGCAGGCGGCCCATCACCTGGACTTCTCCGGCGACGAGGCAGGCGAGGCCCGCACCCTGACCGGAGGCCTGCTCGATGGCGTGGTAGCGCTGCCGTTGAAGGGACGGCGGCTGCCGCTCTCGCCAGAACTCTTCGCCGCCGATGCGCTGGTGCTTCCCGACGTCCGCAGCCGCTCCGTGCGCTTCGTTGCGGACGCCGCCGACGGCAGGCCGGCCCGTGTGCTCACCGTCGCCTGGGACGGCTATCGCGATCTCGGCCTCTGGTCGAAGCCCGACGGCGCGCCCTTCCTTTGCATCGAGCCCTGGTTCGGCATGGCGAGCCCGCTCGGCTGGCAGGGCGAGTTCGCGGCCAAGCCCGGACTGATGCATCTAGCGCCGGGCGAGAGCCGACGGTTCATCTGGAGCGTGACGTCGCAGCCCTGACGGCGATGGCGACAGCGTCGCCGCACTCAATCGGCCAGCAGCAGCCGCTCGTCGATGCGGAAGAGCCGGCCGTCGCCGAGGATATGGGCGCTGAGGCCGTCGCGGAAGAGCGGGCGGAAGGCGCGGTCGCGCAGGTTCAGGCCGCCTGCATAGGCGCCCATCGCCGGCATCACGCAGCGGCTGGCCGACAGCGCGAAGCAGCGCCGGCGCAGGGCCCGGCCGCGCATCCTGACCTTTGCCGCCGGGTGCAGATGGCCGGCGATCTCGTGGCCGCGCGCGCCGGCGTCGGGCTCGTGGCGCAGCGCGACGCCGGTGATCTCGATCCCGTCCGCGACCTCGCCGCCGAGGGCCGGGCCGATCTGCGGGTCGTGATTGCCGGTGATCCAGAGCCAGTCGCGGCCTCGCTGCAGGGCACGCAAGGCGTCGCGGCAGGCCGTGTCGAGCCGGACCTGTCCGCCGCGATCGTGAAAGCTGTCGCCGAGCGCGATCACGCGGGCCGGCTGATGGCGCAGGATGACGGCGCCGAGCACGGAAAGCGTCGCAGCCGAATCATAGGGGGGCAGGAAGACGCCGCGCGCCGCATAGGCCGAGCCCTTTTCCAGATGCAGATCGGCGACGATGAGCGTACGCTCGTCGGGCAAAAACAGCGCGCCCGACAGATCGGGCACGAGCGCCAGCCGGCCCAGCATGCAGGCGGCCTGTTTTCCCGTCGTTTCCAGCGCCAATGCCGTCACGCCATCGCCTCTTCCACCAGCATTGCCTCGGCTTCCGCCAGAAT
>JAESGM010000620.1_pt1 | contig 20350 bp, 16 predicted proteins | sample 9269721 | NCBI WGS metagenome assembly JAESGM01 (sample SAMN15720920, study PRJNA650825) | algae metagenome | isolation source: Komarekiella atlantica HA4396-MV6 and co-occurring heterotrophs from... | place: USA: Theobald House, Kauai, HI | collected 2009-07-29 | reverse complement strand
GCGGCGATGATCGCGGTGCCGTGCTGGTCGTCATGGAAGACCGGGATGTCCATCAATTCGCGCAGGCGCTGCTCGATGATGAAGCATTCCGGCGCCTTGATGTCCTCGAGATTGATGCCGCCAAAGGACGGGCCGAGATAGCGCACGGCCTCGATGAACTTGTCGGCGTCCTCGGTGTCGACCTCGAGATCGATCGAATCGACATCGGCGAAACGCTTGAACAGGATCGACTTGCCTTCCATCACCGGCTTGGAGGCGAGCGCGCCGAGATTGCCGAGGCCGAGGATGGCGGTGCCGTTCGAGATCACGGCGACGAGATTGGCGCGGGCGGTGTAGTCATAGGCCCGGCTGTGGTCCTCGGCGATGGCGAGGACCGGGACCGCGACACCCGGCGAATAGGCCAGCGACAGGTCGCGCTGGGTCGCCATCGGCACGGTTGGAATGATCTCGAGCTTGCCCGGCCTCCCCTGCGAGTGGAAGAGCAGCGCCTCCTGGTCGGTGAAGGTCGGACGGGTGCGCTTGGTCGGCGGGGAGCGGTCGTTCATGCGCTTGTTCTTTTTCACAGGCGTTTCCTCAGGGGGAAACGACCATAGGGCAGCCCCGCTTTCCTCGACAAGGCGCGATTGCGCGACAGCAGTTTTCCCGTGGCGGCAGGGATCGGCGCGGGCCTTGGGTGCTCAGAGCCCGGCGCGCATCCGCGCGACGCTGTCGCCGACATAGCGGTCGAGCTCGACCGCCTGCTCGCTGACGAGGCGCGCCGCCTCGACGACGCGCGCGGCCGCCTGGCCGGTGGCCTGGGCCTCGCCGCCCGCCCCGGCGACGTTTTCGGTGACGGTCGCGGCCGAGCCGGCGACGGCCTGGGCGTCGAGGGCGATGCCCGAAGCGATCGCGCCCTGGCCGGTGACGACCTGCGCGATCGTGTCCGAGGTTGTTTCTATCGTGCCCATCGTGCCTTCGATCTGCCCGACGGCATTGGCGACGGCGGCGGCGGCGCCACGGATCTCCTGCAGGGTCGCGGCGATGTCCTGCGTCGCCTGCTGGGTCTGTTCGGCGAGGTTCTTGACCTCGCCGGCGACCACCGAGAAGCCGCGTCCGGCGACGCCGGCGCGCGCCGCCTCGATCGTCGCGTTCAGCGCCAGCAGATTGGTGCGCACCGCGATGTCCTCGATGAAGGCGAGCACGGCGCCGACCTTGTCGGCGGCGACGGCGAGCCCATCGACATCGGTCCTGGTCGAGCGGACATGTTTCGCCGCTTGCCGGGCGGTCTCGGCGGCGAGATCGGTCTGGCGCGTCAGCTCGCGGATCGAGGCGTCGATCCGCTCGGCGGCATGGGCGACGCTGCCGACGCGCTGCGAGGCGAGCTCGGCCTGCTGCGTCGCCTCCCCGGCGCGGGCGGTGGTGCGGTCGGCATTGGCGGCCATGCCTTGCGCCGCCTCGAGCATGCTGCGGGCGGAGTCGCCGACCCGGCGCAGCGCCTTGCCGACGGTCGCTTCGAGGTTGACGGCAAGCTCTTCCAGGGCGGCCTTGCGCAGCGTCTCGATCTCCTGCCGTCCGGTCGCCAGCGTCTTCTCCGTCGTCACGTCGAGCAGAATGCCGTCCCAGACCGTGGTGCCATCGGGCAGGTGGCGCCTGGTCGCCTCGCTGCGCAGCCAGACGATGGCGCCGTCGGCCGCCGCATAGCGCAATTCGGTGCGCCGGTGTCCGAACTCGTTGACCTGCTCGTCCTCGCTTGTCGACGAGCAGCGCTGCCGGTCCTCCGGCAGGATTCGCGACAACAGGGCTTCGGGATCGCGTTCGATCTCCTCCCGGCTCAGGCCGAGCAGCTCACCCAGGCGGTAGCTGACGAACTGGTAGCGGCGCTGGCCGTCTGGTCGATCGATCCGCTGATAGAGCGTGCCGGGTACGTGTTCGAGCAATGTCTTGTAGCGATAGGAGGTCTCGCGACGCTCGCGGTCGTTGCTGAGGACGAGCCCGACCAGGACGGTGCCGAGTGTGCCGACCAAGATCATGATCGGCACGGCTTCGGTGAGGAAGCGCTGAGCCGCGGCCCAGTTCGGCATGAAGAGGTTCGACGCGACGAGGCAGCAGGCGCTGATCAGGCTGAGCCAGACGAGATCGCGTAGGTTGAGTGAGCGCTTTTGACGGCTGAGCCAGGCGGCATAGATCACGCCGGCGAACGCATGCAGGACGATCCCGGCGATCCCGGTCGGCATGCCGACGCCGCCGAGATTGTAGCGCGCCGCGGCGAGCGGGGCGGCGGTCAGGAGCGCGGCGATCGGGCCGCCGATCGGGCCGGCCAGGATCGCGAAGGTGTTGCGCGAATCGACCACCAGCCCCGGCTGGATCACGAAGGGATTGGCCATGCTGCACAGCGCCCCGGCCGCGAAGAGCACGCCGACGGCGAGCTGGCGCAGCAGCGAACGCCGGTCGATCCAGCTGGCGCTCGCGGTCAGGATCAGGGCCGCCAGCAGCAGGAAGGACAGGCTCTCGATCAGATTGATGAACAGCGACATGACGGGCCCTTGGCCGGGAACGGCCCATCGACCCTGCTTAAATATGTTGAAAGCAGTCCTAACGGATGGCCTTGCTGGCATGATTTGCTAGCGTGCGCGCCCCATGCGCCACACCACGCCAATAGACGCCGCCGAAGCGAAGCCCGCCGCCGGCACCGATCCCGGCCGCGTCACGCCGATGATGGCGCAGTACGTCGAGATCAAGGCCAACAATCCGGACTGCCTCCTGTTCTACCGGATGGGCGATTTCTACGAATTGTTCTTCAAGGACGCCGAGATCGCCTCGCGCACGCTCGGCATCGTGCTGACCAAGCGCGGCAAGCATCTCGGCGAAGACATCGCCATGTGCGGCGTCCCGGTCGAGCGCGCCGACGACTATCTGCAGAAGCTGATCGCCGCCGGCCATCGCGTCGCCGTCTGCGAGCAGACCGAGGATCCGGCCGAGGCCAAGAAGCGCGGCGCCAAATCGGTGGTAAAGCGCGATGTCGTTCGCCTCGTCACCCCCGGCACGATCACCGAGGAACGCCTGCTCGATCCCGGCCGGGCGAGCCTGCTCGTCGCTGTGGCCCGCCGCCGGCTTTCGGACGAGGTCTACGCCTACGGCATCGCCGCGCTCGACATCTCGACCGGCCGCTTCGCGGTGCTGGAGACCGACCAGCGCGGCCTTTCCGTTGAGCTCGCCCGCCTGGAGCCGCGCGAGATCGTCTGCCCCGATGCGATCCATGATGATCCTGAGCTCAGGGAATTCTGGCGCGACATTGCCACTCCTGTGACGCCATTGGCGCGCGAGGGGCTCGATCCCGCTTCGGGAGAGCGCAGGCTGAAGGAATTCTTCGGCGTCGCCACGCTCGACGCCTTCGGCGCCTTCAGCCGCGCCGAGATCGCTGCCGCTGCTGCCGCGCTTGCCTATGTCGAGCGCACCCAGCTTGGCGCCCGCCCGCCTCTATCGCCGCCCGTCCGCGAGGGCATGAGCGCGACCATGCTGATCGATGCGGCAACCCGCGCCAATCTCGAACTGACCCGGACCCTCGCTGGCGAGCGCACCGGCAGCCTGCTCGCCACCATCGACCGGACGGAGACGCCGGGCGGCAGCCGCCTGCTGGCCGAACGCCTTGCCGGGCCGCTGACCGATCCCGAGGCGATCGGCCGGCGGCATGACGCCGTCGCGCTCATGGTCGAGATGCCGTCGCTGCGCGAGGCTTTGCGGCGCGATCTCGCGCGCGTACCCGACATCGCCCGCGCCTTGGCGCGGCTCTCGCTCGATCGCGGTGGTCCGCGCGACCTTGCCGCGCTTGGCGCCGGACTGGATGCGGCCCGCGGCGTCGCCGCCGCGCTTTTGCGCCAGGGCGATCTGCCGGATGAATTGCGCGAGGCGGCGCTGGCGCTGGGGCGTACCGATCCTGATCTCGCCACGCGCCTTTCCACCACGCTCGCCGACGAGCTGCCGTTGCTCAAGCGCGACGGTCGCTTCGTGCGCGAGGGCTTCGATGCGGCGCTCGACGAACTCAGGCTGCTTCAGGTCGATTCGCGCAAGGTGATCGCGCAATTGCAGGCGCGCTATGCCGCGGAGACCGACTGCCGGACCCTGCGCATCAAGCACAACTCCATGCTCGGCTATTTCGTCGAGGTGCCGCAGGCGGTCGGCGAGACCTTTCTGAGGGAGCCCTGGCGCGCCGTCTTCGTGCATCGCCAGACCATGTCGGACGCGATGCGCTTCTCCTCGGTCGAGCTCGGCGAGCTCGAAGCCAAGATCGCCTCCGCCGCCGACCGGGCGCTGAAGCTGGAGCTCTCGATCTTCGCGGCATTGACCGAGGCGGTTCTCGCTGCCGCCGAGCCGATCAAGGCGGCGGCGCAGGCTTTGGCGGTGATCGACGTCGCCGCGGCGCTGGCCGAGCTCGCGATCGATGGTGGCTGGACGAGGCCCCAGGTCGACGATGGCGCCGCCTTCACCATCAAGGCCGGCCGCCATCCCGTGGTCGAGGCGGCGCTGAAGCGGCAGGGCCAGCCCTTCGTCGCCAATGACAGCGAGCTTTCGGCGGCGGGCAAGGCGCGCGACGGCCGTATCTGCCTGATCACCGGCCCGAACATGGCGGGTAAATCGACCTTCCTGCGCCAGAACGCCCTGATCGCCGTGCTCGCCCAGATGGGTTCCTTCGTGCCGGCACAAAATGCCCATATCGGCGTGGTCGACCGGCTGTTCTCGCGCGTCGGCGCCGCCGATGACCTCGCCCGCGGCCGCTCGACCTTCATGGTCGAGATGGTCGAGACCGCCGCGATCCTCAACCAGGCCGGCCCGCGCGCTCTGGTCATCCTCGACGAGATCGGCCGGGGCACCGCGACCTTCGACGGTCTTTCGATCGCCTGGGCGGCGATCGAGCATCTGCACGAGGCCAATCGCTGCCGGGCCCTGTTTGCGACGCATTACCATGAGCTGACGGCACTGGCCGAGCGGCTCGACCGCGTCGCCAACGCCACCGTTCGCGTCACCGAATGGAACGGCGAGGTCGTCTTCCTGCATGAGGTCGTACCCGGAGCGGCCGACCGCTCATACGGCATCCAGGTCGCCAAGCTCGCCGGCCTACCGCCGGCGGTGGTCGAGCGCGCCCGCGCCATCCTCTCCGAGCTGGAGAAAAGCGAGCGCGAGAAGCCGGTCGCGGCTCTGGTCGACGATCTCCCGCTCTTCGCCGTGCAGATGCGCAAGCCTGCGCCGGTCGTGGAGCTGGCCGCCGGTCCCGATGAATTGCGCGAGGCGCTCGCCGGGCTCGATCCCGACGAGATGACGCCGCGCGAGGCACTGGAGGCGCTCTACAGGCTCAAGCGGCTGAATTGATCAATCCGTCATTCTCGGACGAAGCGAAGCGGAGATCCGAGAATCTCAGGACCAGATCGCGTTACTGGAGCCTCATCCGGCCTGAGATGCTCGGGTCAAGCCCGAGCACGACGCGTGGTGAGAAAGCGCCCGATTCCCGCCGCCGCCGCGACACCCGTGGCGAAGCAGGCCTGCAGCAGATAGCCGCCGGTCGGCGCCTCCCAGTCGAGCATCTCGCCGGCGACGAAGACGCCCGGCAGGCGCTTCAGCATGAAGTCCTCGTCGGCCTCGCCAGCAAGGATCCCGCCGGCGGTCGAGATGGCGCGGGCGATCGAGGCCATACCCGTGAGGCGCAAGGGGGTGGACTTAACCAGTCGGGCGAGCGCTTCAGGCTCGGCCGACAGCGGCCCGCTCGCCGCCTCGCGCAGAACAGCAGCCGCCACCGGGGAGAGCCCGGCGGCCTTGCGCAGATGGTTGCTGATTGTCTCGCCAGGACGGCGCTTGGCCAGCCGGGTTGCAAGTTCGGGCTCAGCCAGGTCGGGACGCAGATCGATCGTCAGGATCGCTTCGCCATCGCGGGCGATCGCCCCGCGCAGCGGGCCCGACAGTGCATAGATGGCCCCGCCCTCGATTCCATCAGCATCGATCATCGCCTCACCCATGACGCGCTGCCCGGCAAAGCTCAGCGCGATCCGTTTCAGCGGCTGGCCGGCGAAGCGCTCGCGCATCAGCGCTGACCATGCGACGGCGAAACCGGCATTGGCCGGCTGCAGGGGCGCAATGGCGATGCCCTTTGCCGCCAGCAATCCGACCCAGGAGCCGTCCGAGCCGAGCCGTGGCCAGCTTGCGCCTCCCAACGCCAGCAGCGTCGCGCGCGGTGTCACGATCTCCTCGCCGCCATCACGAAGCGTGAACTGCAATGCACCGCTCTCGTCCCAACCCGTCCAGAGCCACCCCGCATGCAGCGCAACGCCGAGCCCATCGAGCCGTGTGAGCCAGGCACGCAGCAGCGGCGAGGCCTTCATCGCCTTGGGAAAGACGCGTCCGCTCGACCCGACGAAGCTCTCCGCGCCGAGCCCATCGGCCCAGTCGCGCAGCGCCTGCGGCGGAAAAGCTTGAATCGCCGGCTCCAGCCAGGTCCGCGCCTCGCCATAGCGGCCGAGCAGGGCGTTGACCGGCTCGGAATGCGTCAGGTTGAGCCCGCCGCGACCGGCGAGCAGGAATTTGCGCGCCGGCGAGGCCATCCGCTCGTAGATCGCGACCTTGTTGCCGGCCTCAGCCAGCCGCTCGGCCGCGATCAGCCCGGCCGGGCCGGCGCCGATGATGGCGACGTCCGGTCCGCTCAATTGCCGAACACGGTGTTGAGCTGGCTGCCGACCATGATGAAAGTGGTGCGCTTCGGCATCTCCTTGAGCCGGACCGCGCCGATATAGGTCATCGCCGAGCGCACCCCGCCCATGATCTCCTGCATCGTGCCCTCGACCGGGCCGCGATAGGGCACCTCGACGGTCTTGCCCTCGGAGGCCCGGTATTTGGCGACGCCGCCGGAATACCGCTTCATCGCCGTGTCAGAGGACATGCCGTAGAACACCATCGCGACCGGCACCTTCTCGCCGTCGCGGGTTTCGTAGCGGATCTCGCCTTCGCATTCGTCATGGCCGGCGAGCATGCCGCCCATCATCACGAAATCGGAGCCACCGCCATAGGCCTTGGCGACGTCGCCCGGCACGGTCAGCCCGCCGTCGCCGCAGACCAGCCCCTTCAGGCCATGAGCCGCGTCAGCGCATTCGATGATCGCCGAGAGCTGCGGATAGCCGACGCCTGTCATCTTGCGGGTGGTGCAGACCGAGCCCGGCCCGATGCCGACCTTGACGATATCGGCGCCGGCCAGGATCAGCGCCTCGGTCATGTCGCCGGTGACGACGTTGCCGGCCATGATCGTCGCGTTCGGGAAGGCCTCGCGTGTCGCCTTGACCGTGTCGACGAATTTTTCGGTGTAGCCATTGGCGACGTCGAGGCAGATCTTGTCGATCGGCGCCTTGGCATGCACGGCTTTCAGCTTGTCATGGTCGGAATCGGTCGTGCCGAGCGAATAGAAGGTGTTGGCCGAGCCCTCTTCCTTGAAGAAGGCAATCAGCTCGTCGGCGTCGTAGTGCTTGTGCAAGGCGACCATCGCGCCGTGCTTCAGCAAGGCGCGCGCCATCGCCATGGTGCCGACCACGTCCATATTGGCGGCGATCAGCGGGAAGCCGGTCCATTCGCGACCGGTATGCGCGAAACGGAAACTCCGGTTGACGTCGACTTCGGCGCGGCTGCCGAGCGTCGAGCGCTTCGGACGGATCAGCACGTCGCGGAAGTCGAGTTTCGGATCGTTCTCGATGCGCATGGTCAAAGCTCCGGCGGCTGGCGCAGGTCAAAAAAGGCGCACGCGGCGTGAGGGAGCGTGCCGGGATTCATAGCCGCTCGAACCCTCCGGAGCAATGCGCGTGGCGTCGGCGAAGTTCCCGGCGAAAACACTTTAGCAATCTCTAAAGTTTCTGCTGGACAGCCCGCTCGCGTCGCGATACTTAAGCGCATGCTTCACCAACCGGACCAACTCGATCTCATGTTCCAGGCGCTGGCGGACCCGAACCGCCGGCAGATGGTGCAACGGCTCTGCGAGGGACCGGCGAGCGTCAGCGAACTCGCGGCGCCGTTCGAGATGACGCTGTCGGCGGTGGTGCAGCATCTTGCGGTTCTGGAAGGAGCTGGGCTGGTGCGTACGCAGAAGATCGGGCGGGTCCGTACTTGCCAGCTCGATACGCAGGCGCTGCGGGCGGCGGAGCGCTGGATCAGCGAGCGCCGCGCCCTCTGGGAGCGACGCTTCGACCGCCTCGGCGCCTTTCTCGCCGAGCAGGACCAGGATTTGAAGGAGGACGGAGCATGACCGAACGGACCGTCGTCCACGCCGATTTCACCATCGAGCGACGTTACGATGCGAGCCCGGCCCGCGTTTTCGCCGCCTTTGCCGATCCGGTCGCCAAGCGGCGCTGGTCGACCTGCCATGATGAGGGCGGGCAGGGCGAGTACAGCCTCGATTTCCGCGAGGGCGGTTTCGAGACGATGCGCGGCGCGCCTGCGCCAGGCAGCGTCTATGCGATGCGGGCGATCTACCACGAGATCGTGCTGCGCGAGCGCATCGTCTATTCCTATGAGATGTTCCGCGACGATATCCGTCTCTCGATCTCGCTGGTGACGCTGGAGTTTCGTGGCGAGAGCGCCGGCACCCGCCTCGTCTTCACCGAGCAGGCCGTCTTCCTCGACGGCTATGACGATCCCAAGGCGCGCGAGCAGGGCACCGGCATCGGCTTCGACCGGCTTGCGGAGGAGTTGGCGCGAGAAGCCGCTCCGGCCTGACCCATTTCGCAGTTTCGACCACTTCAACCCGCGCCCACCCGGTCGCAGGAAGGACCAGCCATGTCTTTGACGCTCTATTTCCACCCGCTCTCCTGCTACTGCCAGAAGGTGCTGGTGGCGCTCTATGAGAACCAGACGCCGTTCACGCCCAGGCTGGTGAATTTCGGCGATCCCGGCGAGCGCGCCGATTTCCTGAAGCTCTGGCCGATCGGCAAGTTTCCGCTGCTGGCAGACGGCGCGAAGCTGGTGCCCGAGAGCAGCGTGATCATCGAACATCTCGCCTTGCACCATGCAGGCGCGGAGGCGCTACTGCCGGAGAATCCCGTTGCGGCACTCGATGTCCGCCGGCTCGACCGCTTCTTCGACCTCCATGTGACGACCCCGATGCAGAAGATCGTGCTCGATCGCATCCGGCCGGCGGATGGCAAGGACCCTCTCGGCGTTGACGAGGCCGGGGCGATGCTGAGGCGCGCCTATGGCGTGCTGGAAGCGGAGCTCGGTGATCGGACCTGGGCTGCCGGCGAGAGCTTCACCATGGCTGACTGCTCGGCCGCGCCGGCGCTGTTCTATGCCGAGCGCTGCGTCTCGTTCCAGGGCGGTTTTCCAAACCTCGCCGCCTATTTCGAACGCCTGCGGACGCGGCCTTCCTTTGCCCGGGTGCTGGCCGAGGCCGAGCCCTATTTCCAGTTCTTCCCGCGCAATCCCGGCGATGCCGAGCTCTCACGCTAGGCCCCGTCACTCTCAACCACCCTCGAAAGGACATCACATGACCACCAATCCCGTCGTCCATGCCAGCTTCACCATCGAGCGCAGCTATGCAGCCTCGCCCGCCCGCGTCTTCGCCGCCTTCGCCGACCCCGCGCAGAAGCGCCGCTGGTTCGCCGAGGGCGAGGGCTGGGAGGTCGAGCAGTTCGATGTCGACTTCCGCGTCGGCGGCCATGAGCGCAGCCGCTTCCGCTTCCAGGGCGGCCCGCCAATCACCAATGACAGCGTCTACCAGGTGATCCAGCCGAATGAGCGCATCATCCTCGCCTACGCCATGGCGATCGATGGCGCGCCGCTCTCCGGCTCGCTGCTGACCATGGAATTCGTTCCTGAAGGCACCGGCACCAAGCTCGTCTTCACCGAACAGGGCGCCTATCTCGACGGCAAGGATGGCCCGATCAACCGCGAGGAAGGTTCGCGCGAACTGCTGGAGACGCTGGCGAAAATGCTCGGCGAGCCCGCCGACGCGGCCGCCTGAGACCTCGCGCAGGCTGAAGCGAGGGCCAACTCCATTCAGCCGCAGTTCATCCCCGGCCGGCTAACCGGCATGCTGGCGGCATCCGAACCGGGAAAACCCGGCGGGTGCCGCTTCCGATGTCGCGATCCGGGGGGATCTCTCGACTGTGCTGAAGGCCGTCGATCCGAACACCGTGGCTGCCGGCCCGCCATCTGACTGGCAGGTCACCAAGAGCTTTGCGCGCCTGACCGGGGGCTTCTGGCGCGGCGGCACCGCCGGCCGGGCCTGGCTCTGGTCGCTGACGCTGGCGAGCGCAATCATCCTTTCCGTCTTCGCCAACGTCACCGTCAATCGCTGGAACGGCTGGTTCTTCGACGCCCTTGAGAAGAAGGACGGCGAGAGCGCACTGATCGCCATGGCCGTCTTCCCGGTGCTGGTGCTGATCGCCGCCGGCCTCGGCGTCATTATCCTGGTCTCGCGCGAGACCTTCCAGGTCCATTGGCGCGCCTGGGTCACCGCTAAGCTTGCCGATGGCTGGATCGGCGAACGCCGCTTCTACAGGCTCGGCCTTTCCGGCTACGAGCCGGCCAATCCGGAATACCGCATCGCCGACGATGTCCGCTGGGCGACCGAGCCGGTGGTCGACTTCGCCATCGGCCTGCTCTCGGCCGTGATCACCGCGATCACCTTCATCGGCATCCTCTGGTCGATCGGCGGCTCTCTCAGCGTTGAGATTCGCGGCGTCGCCTTCGAGATTCCCGCCTATATGGTGCTGGCCGCGATCGTCTACGCGGTGCTGGTCTCCAGCCTGATCACCTGGGTCGGCCGGCCGCTGCCGCGCCTGATCGCCGCCCGCAACGAGGGCGAGGCGCGCCTGCGCTTCTCGCTGATGCGCATCCGCGACCATGGCGAGACGATCGCGCTCTCGCGGGCCGAGACCGGCGAGCGCCGCGCCGTCGCCGCGACCTATGACACGCTGGTGACGCGCTGGCTCGCCATGATCCGCCAGCGTGGCCGTCTGACCTGGATCACGAATGGCAGCGGCGCGCTGGTGCCGGTGGTGCCGCTTTTGCTGGCGGCGCCGAAATATCTCTCCGGCGAGATGTCGCTCGGCGACGTCGTCCAGGTCGCCGCCGCCTTCGTCGCCGTGCAGAACGCCTTCAACTGGGTGCTCGACAACTTCATGCGCATCGCCGAATGGCTGGCCTCGGCAAGGCGCGTCAACGAGCTCGCCGTCGCGCTCCATGCGATCGAGGACGGTGCTGCCGAGAGCGACATCGCCGTCCTCACCAGCGAGGACGGTGGCCTGCGGCTGGACGAGCTGACGCTGACCGATCGTGACGGCCGCACCTTGCTCGCCGATTTCTCGACGGTCCTGCCCGCCGGCGCGACGCTGCACGTTGCCGGTGAGCTCGGCCATGGCAAAACTGCGTTGATCCAGGCCGTCGCGGGCCTCTGGCCCTGGGGGCGTGGCGCGGTGGCGCTGCCGGACGAGGCGCGCATCGCCGTATTGCCGCAGCACCTGCATCTCTCGGAAGGCAGCCTGCGCGCTGCGCTCGACCCGATCGGCGGCCATAGCGACGAAGAGGCCGCTGCCGCGCTGCGGCATTACGGCCTCTCCGGCCTGGTGCCGCAGATCGATCTCTCGCGCGACTGGGACAAGGCGCTGACCACCGGCGACCGCCAGCGCCTCGCTCTGGCGCGGACCGAACTGGCAAAGCCCGACATCCTCGTGCTCGACGAAGCCACCAGCGGCCTCGAAACCGAGGCGGCGCTCGACCTGCTGGCGCGATTGCGGGCGGCCCGTCCCGACGCGGTCATGCTGCTGATCGGCCAGAGTCCGGGCTTCATCGAAGCGGCCGATCATCACCTCACCATGCGCCGGGCCGGCGGTGTCGCCCGCATCGCCGTATCCGACATGGCGCGCCCTGCTGCGCTCGCCGAAACCGGTGCAGGCTGACGTTCAGGCGCAGTTCAGGACCTTTTCCATCCAGTGCCGGGCAACCTTCCCGGTCTTTTCCGACACGGAGCCAACAGCATGTTGAACATCTGGGACGTCTATTGGGGGCTTCGCGTCGAGCAGTGCCCCTGCGACGTGCATTTCGTCGAATGGCTGGAAGAGCAGGGCCTGACCAGCAAGCGCATCTACCATTTCGGCACCGGCGGCCACCACTATGTCGGCATTCGCTGCGCCGAGCCGGAGTTCGACAACACGGTGCTGGGGATCACCGCCTCGCCGAAGGAATACGAGGCCTTCGTCAAGCTCGCGATCGACAATCCGACGATCACCAAGACCTACAGCGCCTATTTCGGCGACATCTACACCAGCAACGCCAAGCTGCTGCCGCGCTTCGACATCGTCACGCTGTTCCACTCCTGCGAGTTCCGCAGCGAGAAGAACGACGCCTATGGCGCGCTGACCGATCTTCAGGTGATGCAGCTCTTCACCGACCAGACCGATATCGGCGGCTATATCCTGTTCTACACCGGCTCCTTCGCCTATGAGGCGGCCAAGCCGATCATTGCAGACTGGGCGAAGTCGCGCGGCGTCGAAGAGATCGGCGAGTTCAAGACGCTCCGCGTCTTCCGCAAGACCGCCTGATCAGGCGAGCAGGCCGAGCCCGGGGCGCAAGCCCTCTAGCAGCGCCTGCCGGAACAGGGCGATCGGCCGGGCCAGCCGCCCGGCGGGCGGCCGGTGCAGCAGCCAGGAGCGCACGCGCGGCCGAAAGTCGGGCGCATCGATGATTTCGACCGCGTCGCGCCACGGACTGTCCTGGAGCGCGGCCGGCGTGACGACGCCGATGCCGTGGCCGCGCGCGACCAAGGACAGACGCAGATCGGCGCTGAGCGCCTCGACGCCGACCTGGAAGTTGAGATGCGCCGCCTCGAATTGTTGGCGAATGAAAGCGCGAAAGCCGCAGCCATTGGCGTTCATCACCCAGGCGTAGCCGGACAACATGGCAAGATCAGCCGGCCGCGGCACCTGCAGCGACGGCGCCGCGACCAGCAGCACCTCCTGCGGGCCGAGATCGTCGCATTCCAGGCCATCCGGTGGGGCGAGCCCATCCGCGAGGCAGAGCGCGGTCGCGTCGAGCTCGTTGCGCAGCGTCTGTTCGAGCAGCTGCGGCGACCAGCCCATGGTGATGCGCAAGGTCAGCTCCGGAAAGGCGGCGCGCAGCCGGTCGAGCGGCACTGCCAGCGCGGCCTCCGACAGATAGGGCATGATCCCGAGCCGGAACGCGCCGCGGATCTCGCCATCCGGCGCGACGCCCGCCTTGAGATCGGCGACCGAGCGCAGCACGCGCAGGCCCTGCTCATAGGCCTCGCGCCCGGCATTGGTCGGCCGCAGCGGCTTCGACTGCCGGTCGAGCAGGATCGCGCCGAGACCATCCTCCAGGTTCTGGATCCGCCGGGTGACGCCGGGCTGCGTCAGGTTGAGCCTGGCCGAGGCGCCGATGATCGAGCCGGTCTCGACGACTGCGAGATAGGCTTCCAGGTCGCGCAGGTTCATATCAAATCCGCATAATCATTATAGTGACAATCGATTTGTAGCATAATGCTCAAGGGGAATAAAGTTTTCCGGCGATATGCGAGTCCATATGTCGGAGCTGTCACCGTGTCCGCCCAAGATCAGGCTCTCTGCCAATCCCTGCCGAAGGCACCCGAGGAGCACGGGCTATCAGCAGCGCTCACCTTGCTGTTCGCCATCGCGGTTGGTGTCATCGTCACCAACCTCTTCGCGCCGCAGACGCTTGTCGGGGCGATCGGCGCAAGCTTCGGCCTGCCGGAGGCGGCGAGCGGCCTCGTCGCGATGGCGCCGTTGCTGGGCTATGCGGCCGGCCTCATCCTGCTGGTGCCGCTCGCCGATCTCATCGAGAACCGCGCATTGGTCCTGCGCATGCTGTTCTGTGCGATCCTGGCCGCCGCGCTGGCTGCTCTCGCGCCGGGATTGCCGGCGCTGCTTATCCTGATGGTCGTCCTCGGCGCCGCTTGCTCCGCTATCCAGATTCTGGTGCCGATCGCGGCCGCGATGGTGGCGCCCGCCAAGCGCGGCGCTGTGATCGGCGATGTGATGAGCGGGCTGATGGTCGGTATCCTGCTGGCGCGACCGCTCGCCAGCCTCCTTGCCGATGCCTGGGGCTGGCGCGGCTTCTATGTCGTCAGCGCCGGGGCCATGGCGCTTCTGGCCTTCGTCCTCGCCGGCAACCTGCCGCGCCGTCGGCCGCAGGCGCGGGTGAGCTATCCCTCTCTCATCGCTTCGCTCTTGTATCTGTTGCGACAGGAGCCGGTGCTGCGGCGGCGGGCGCTGTCGGCGGCGCTGGTGATGGCGAGTTTCAGCCTGATCTGGACAGTCGTTGCCCTGCGGCTGGTGCAGCCGCCCTTCCTGCTCGGCCAGCGCGGCATCGCCCTGTTCGCCCTGGTCGGAGCCGGCGGCGCGCTGGCGACGCCGGTCTTCGGGCGCTTCGGCGACCGTGGCTGGACCCGGCCGGCGACCCTGACAAGCCATCTCCTGCTGCTTGGGGCGCTGGCCCTGCTCGGCTGGGCCGGGACGAGCGAGCATCTTGCAATGCCGGTCGCTCTTGTTGGGCTCGGCCTCGGCGTCTTCCTGCTCGATATCGGCGTTACCGGCGACCAGACGCTCGGCCGCCGCGCGGTCAACCTGCTGCAGCCGGAGGCGCGTGCCCGGCTGAACGGTCTGTTCGTAGGCATCTTCTTCCTCGGCGGCGCCCTCGGTTCGGCCCTGGCCGGGCTGAGCTGGGCCTGGGGCGGCTGGCTCGGCAGTTGTGGCGTTGCGGCCGTCTTCGGGCTGCTGGCGCTGCTCGTCGGCCGGCGTAGCTAGCGCGCCAGCTTGTGCATTCACGCGATTGGCGCTAGCTCTCGACCGTCGATCCCCACGAACCAGGGAGGGCTGCGTGATCACGTTCTTTCGTCACCATCGTCAGCGCGGCCCCGTTCAGGCCCTGCAAGCTGGCTTGCAGGGCTGACCGCACAGGCGATCCTTTTAGGTCTCTTTCAGGTCTGCCCTTCGTGAGGGCGTAGCGTCTTCGAGCCCAGAGCTCGATCAGCTGCGTCCATCCTTTCATCGAGCCAGGCGTTCCGTATTCGTGGTGTTCCGGGGGCAAAGGCCCTGGCCGAATGACGGCGCGCGGCTCGGGCAGTTCCAGAGACCGACCATGACCCTGATCACCCTGCGCAATCTCGGCGTCACGCTGGGCGTCCCCCTCTTTGCCGACCTCTCCTTGTCCCTCGTTGGCGGCGACCGCCTCGGCCTCGTCGCCGCCAATGGCCGCGGCAAGTCGACCTTGCTGCGCTGCCTCGCCGGCTCTTTCGAGCCGTCCAACGGCGAGATCACGCGTTCGCGTGGCCTGCACATCGGCCATGTCGAGCAGGACGCCCCGCCGCACTTGCTGGGCCAACCCGTCGAGCAATTGCTGCTCGACATGCTGCCCGCCGATCAGCGCGAGAGCGAGCACTGGCGCGTCGATGTCGCGCTCGATGCGCTCGTCGTGCCGGCCGAGCTGCGCCGGCGCCCGCTCGGGCAGTTGAGCGGCGGCTGGCAAAGGCTCGTCCTGCTCGCCCGCGCCAGCATCGCCGAGCCGGATCTGCTGCTGCTCGACGAGCCGACCAACCATCTCGATCTCGCGCGGATCGGCCTGCTGGAGAATTGGCTCGCGGCTCTGCCGCGCAACGTCGCGGTGGTCCTGTCGAGCCATGACCGCGCCTTCCTCGATGCGACCACCAGCCGGACGCTGTTCCTGCGCCAGGAGCGCTCGCAATTGTTCGCGCTGCCCTATTCGTCGGCTCGTGTGGCCCTCGACGAGAGCGATGCGGCGACGGCCCGTCAGCACGAGCGCGACCTCAAGGCCGTCCAGCAGATGCGGCGGCAGGCGGCGAAGCTCAACAATCTCGGGATCAACTCCGGCAGCGATCTCCTGCTGAGCAAGACCAAGCAGCTCAAGCGGCGGGCCGATGAGCTCGAGGCGACCGCGCGGCCGGCCCATCGCGAGCGCTCGGCCGGCGCGATCAGGCTCGCCGGCAGTGCGACGCATGTGCGGGCGCTGGTCGAGCTCGACGACGTCGCGGTCGAGACGCCGGACGGGCGTTTGCTGTTCAGGAGCGGCAAGCGGTGGATCAGTCCGGGCGACCGGATCGTGCTGCTCGGCCTGAACGGCGCCGGCAAGTCGCGCTTCATCGGCATGCTCCACGCCGCCATTCGCGGTGAAGCGCAGGCGGGGATCAAGGCGACCCCGTCGCTGGTCCTCGGCCATGCCAGCCAGAGCCTGGCTGAATTGCCCGATGCCGATACCCCGCACGGGCTGATCAGCCGGCGCTTCGATGTCGGCGACCAGCCGGCCCGTAGCCTGCTCGCGGGCGCCGGCATCGCCATCGATCGCCAGACCGGGCCGATAGGCGCGCTCTCCGGCGGGCAGCGGGCGCGGCTCGCCATGCTGGCGCTGCGCCTGGCCAAGCCGAATTTCTACCTGCTGGACGAGCCGACCAACCATCTCGACATCGAGGGGCAGGAGGCCTTGGAGACCGAGCTCACCGCCGGCGAGACCAGCTGCCTCCTCGTCTCGCATGACCGCAGCTTCGTCCGGGCCGTCGGCAACCGCTTCTGGCGCATCGACAAGCGGCGGCTGGTCGAGGTCGACGATCCCGAGGCCTTCTTCCAGGAGGCGATGGAAGCGGAGACCTGACGGCCTCGATTATGACAATCGTGAAGCGGCTGGCGCGTCCTGCGCCGGCCTCATGGCGCGCATTCGCCGCGCCGCCCTGCCTTGTGCATCGCGGCGAAGGCGCTATCTCTCGGGTCCGGCCGCTAAGGCCAGCCACCACCAACCCGCCTTGCTCGCCGCTGCCGCGCGTGGGCGCAACCTGACAAGAGCACTGATGTCGTTCGGCCCGCACGAGCCAGGAATGCCGCTGCGCAAGCGCAGTCGCTGGTGGTGGCTCGGTCCGCTCGCCTCGTCGGTGATCTTCTTGGCGTCGCTGGTGGTGCTCTACTACATCGTCCGAGAGATCGAGCCGGCCGAGATCGCCAGCACCTTCTCACGGACGAGCTGGCGCCAGATCGGGCTGGCGCTCGGCTTCACCGCGCTGAGCTATCTCTTGCTCACCGGTTATGACGCATTGGCGCTGAAGCGGCTCGGCCTCTCGATCCCCTATCGCACCACGTCGCTCGCCTCCTTCACCAGCTATTCCGTCGCCTTCACGCTCGGCTTTCCGATCGTGACCGGCGGCACGGTGCGGTACTGGGTCTATTCGGCCAAGGGCGTGCGCGCTTCGGAGGTCGCGAGCCTCACCGTGATCGCCGGCCTGACCTTCTGGCTCGGCCTTGGCATGATCCTCTGCGCCAGCCTGTTCTATGCGACGGATGCGGTGGCGCAGCTGGCGCGGACCTCGCCGCTGGTGATCCAGGCGGTCGGCGTCGCCGTCGCGCTCGGCACGATCGGCTATCTCGCCTGGGTCGCGACCGGCGAGCGCACCTTGCGGGTCAGCGGCTGGAACCTGCCGCTGCCGGGTCTCGGCGTCACGCTGGCGCAGATGCTGCTCGGCGCCGCCGAGGTCTGCGCTGCCGCCGCCGTGCTCTTCGTCCTGCTGCCCGGCGGGCACAACCTCGAATACCCGGCTTTCCTCGCGGCCTATATCTTCGCCTGCCTGATCGGCATCGCCAGCCATGCGCCCGGAGGCGCCGGGGTGTTCGAGGCGACCATGCTGCTGGCGCTCAACCGCTTGCCCTATGAGCAGGTGGTCGGTGCGCTCGTGCTGTTCCGGATCATCTACTACATCCTGCCCTTCATCCTCGCGCTGGTGCTGCTGGCGCTGAACGAGATGATCCGGCGGATCAGGCGGCACGAAATCTGAGGCGCAGCCTTGTCGAGCACGATCAGGCAAGCGCAACCTTGACGTAGCTCCCCGCCGACGCCAACTCGATTCTACCCGGCGCAGGTCGAGACGCCGCCGGTGCATGGGGAGAGCGATTGGACACGGCGAACCTGATCGAGGAGATCTACGAGGCAGCCGTCGTGCCGGAGCGCTGGGCGGGCGTGCTCGACCGGCTGGCGGCGCGTGCCGGAGGCGTCGGCACGATCCTGTTCGCGGCCTCGCCGAACCGCTTCCAATGGACCTCGTCCAAAGCCATTCATGCCATCACGGCCGAATGGGTGGCCTCGCCTTTCGTCGCGGATAATCTGCGGGGCAAGCGCCTGGTTCCGCTCTACGAGCCGCGCTTCCTGACCGATCTCGACGCGATCACGCCGGACGAGCTGGAGCACGATCCGTTCTATCGCGATTTTCTGAGGCCGCGCGGCTGGGGCTGGTGCGTCGGCACCTCGATCCGCTCGACGAGCGGCGACAGCATCGTCTTCTCGATCGAGCGCCTGCACGCGGCCGGCCCGGTTCCGCGCGAGACGGCCGCGGCGCTCGACCAGTTCCGGCCCCATCTCGCGCGGGCCTCGATCATCTCGGCGCGTCTCGGCCTCGAGCGGGCGCGTGCCAGCGTCGCGGCCCTGGAGCTGGTCGGTCTGCCGGCCGCCATCATCACCGGCCGCCACAGCGTGCTCGCGGCCAATGAGCTGATCGTGAAATGTGCTGCCGTCGAGATCGGCGCCTTCGATCGCGTGCGCCTCACCGATCCCGTAGCCAATGAGCGCCTGCAGCGGCATCTCGATGCGGCCGGCGATGCGGGCCTGTCATTCCCGATCCGCGCGAGCGGCGAGCGGCCTGCCTTCGTCGCGCATCTGGTTCCGCTCAGGCGGGCCGGGCTCGACGTCTTCTCCGGAGCGGCCCAGCTGTTCTATCTCACCGAGGTCGGTCGTGGCGAAGCGCCGTCTGCCGCCATCCTCGAAGCCCTTTTCGATCTCAGCCCCGCCGAAGCGAGGGTCACACGGCTCTTGCTGGCGGGCGGCACGGTCGCCCGCATCGCCAGCAACCAGGGCATCAGCCCCGAAACCGTGCGGGGCCAGCTCAAATCCGTCTTCGCCAAGACGGGTGTGCGCCGCCAGGCCGAGCTGATCCAGCTCCTCGGCGGCATTCAGGCGCCGGTCTCGCCGGGCTTCGGCCTGTCGGGAGCCATTGGAACCGGTCGCCGCGAATAGCGCTTCGTCGTCCGGTCGCGCAGGGGGGAATTGCGCACCACCACCGCTCCGGCATAAGACGCCTCGCCGCAGGCCACGCAAAGGCAGGAGCCGCATGCACGCTTTGGTCGACCCAAAAGCGCCGGTCACGGCGGCGCTGATCGAGGCCATCGGCGTTCCCGCCGTGCTGCTCGACCCGCAGGGCGTGATCCAGGCGCTGAGCCCGACCGCGCCAGCGCTGGTGACTGCGCTCGCCAAGGGCAAGCCGCTCGCTTTGGTGATGCGCGACCCCGACCTGATCGAGGCGATCGAGCAGGTCTCGCGTCATGGCGGCCGCCGCGCCGTCGAACTGATCGAGCGGGTGCCGGTCGAGCGGACCTTCCGCATCCACATCGCCGCGCTCGCCGGCAGCGGCTGGCGCCGGGCCGTGCTTTTGACCTTCGAGGACCTGAGCGAGCAGCGCATGACCGAGCGCATGCGCGTCGATTTCGTCGCCAATGCCAGCCACGAATTGCGCACGCCGCTCGCCTCCGTGCTCGGCTTCGTCGAGACTTTGCAGGGGCCGGCGCGCAACGATGCTGCTGCGCGCGACCGTTTCCTGGCGATCATGCGCGAGCAGGGCCTGCGCATGGCGCGCCTGGTCGACGATCTGCTCTCGCTCTCGCGCATCGAATTGCGCGCCCATCTCGCGCCGGAGACGCCGGTCGATCTCGCCAGCATCGCCCGCGAGATCCTCGACTCGCTCGTGTTGATGGCGCGCGAGCGCCAGGTGACGCTGAAGCTCGACATTCCGCAGCACCCCGTCACGGTCGCCGGAGACCGCGACGAATTGCTGCGGCTGATGGAGAACCTCGTCGAGAACGCGATCAAATACGGCCAGCGCGGCGGCGAGGTCGGCATCGCCATCGCGATATCGGGCGAGGAGGCCAGCCTCAGTGTGCGCGACGACGGACCGGGCATCGCGCCGGAGCATCTGCCGCGCCTGACCGAGCGCTTTTACCGCGTCGACACCGCGGCAAGCCGGGAAGCCGGCGGTACGGGCCTCGGCCTCGCCATCGTCAAGCACATCGTCCTGCGCCATCGCGGCCGGCTTACCATCGAGAGCATCGTCGGCCAGGGCGCGACCTTCCGCGCTATCCTGCCGCGCCTGCCGGAGCCGGTCCGTTAACGATTTGTGACGAGGCCGGCTGCGCTTTCATGACTATGTGTCATCCAGCTGTCATATAGCCGGTGTTCTAGCAGGGCCGCTGCACTTGCGATCCAGAGAGGACATCTGATGCGCAAACTTCTCATTCTCACGGCCGCTGCCATCGGCCTGACGGGCGCTGCCCAG